>Ga0209162_1002396_pt1 | contig 16527 bp, 10 predicted proteins | sample YNPNPMetaG_FD_187121 | JGI IMG/M metagenome (GOLD analysis project Ga0209162, IMG submission 187121) | Anoxygenic and chlorotrophic microbial mat microbial communities from Yellowstone National Park, USA - YNP NP MetaG (SPAdes) (version 2) ... | reverse complement strand
CGTACCAGGAGTCGTAGCCCCAACCCTCGACGCCGTAGCAGTCGCCCCAGCTCGTCGCAGCCCGCTCCTCGCGCTGGTAGTCCACGGTGACCAGACGGGCGGCACCCGGGTCGAACCAGACGGGCGAGCCGGGGATGTTGATCGACGCCACCCGTCGCGGGCGATCCGGGTCGGAAATCTCGATCCGGTCGAGATAGAAGCGGACGAGACCCTCCTCGCCGGGCACCGGCTCGCGGTGGGACGTGACGATCATCCCGTCAACCACCTGGAGCGTGCCAAACTCCTCCCCGCCAGGGAGGCGGAAGGTGGAGGCGTGCCGCGGGTGCGCCGGGTCGGAGAGGTCGAGCAGCTCGAGCGTCGGCGGGCCGATGTCGCGGTCGTCGTCGTACCACCAGTAGGCGTTGCGGGCGGGCCGCACGACCAGCGTCGTGCCCGCCATGACGATCGTCTCGCCCGCCTCGACAGTGCCCGAGGACCACCACCCGACCTGACCGGGGAACTCAAACGCGAAGCGGGCCTGGGACACCAGCCGGGGGGCGGTCGGATCGGACAGGTCGAACACCGCCAGGCCGGTCCGCGGCGCGTCGTCCGAACAGCGGTCGTAGCTCCAGGAGTCGCAGGAGGTCTCAGACCAGAGCAGGTACGCGTGGTCGCCTTGCGCGAACATGCGGGAGTTGTGATAGCTGAACCCGGAGGTCCAGTAATAGTAACTCCGGGCGCTGGCCGGCCGCAGGCCGGCGAGATCGAGCGTGCCCACCGGCTCCAGACCGTCGGGGTCGTCGAGCGGCAGGACGTCCAGCCGGGCCTCGCCGGTCCACCAGTCGCTGACCAGCTCCGCCACGTGCCGGCCGACGACGGCGATGCGGTAGACCGTGCGAGCCAGCGTCAACACGTCGAGCGCCCGCGGGTGGTCGCGATCCGTGATGTCGTAGGTCTCGATCCGCTCGTCGGACATCGCGAACAGCCGGTCGCGGTGCAGGAACGCCCGCCGGGCGAATCCCTTGTGCGGGATCGTACCGCGCAGCGTCAGGTCGTCGCGGGCGAAATCGATGATCTGGACCCCGCTGTCGTACCGTCCGTAGTAACCCTCGTCGTCGTAGGACCAGCCGGCGAACGGCATGAGGATCAAGCCCAGGTCGTCGAAGATCCGGAACGCCTTGTGGATCCGGTCCTGGTCCTCCGGCATCCAGCCGTAGTCGCCCCCGAAGGCCACGCGGTCGAGCAGGGCAGGGTGGTCGAGGTCCGCCACGTCGAACAGCGAGACCGCGAGCCCGGACGACCAGCCCTCGTCGTAGCCGATGGCCAGCAGCCGATCGCCGCGCGGCTCCATGTGGTATAGCCAGCCCGGGATCTCGATCTCGCCGCGTTGCACCGGGTTCGCCGGGTCCGAAAGATCGATCGTGAACAAGGGGTCGGTCTGCTGGAACGTCACGACGTAGGCCCTCGGCCCGTCGAACCGCACGCTCATCAACTCCTCCGGCCGCGGCAGGACCATCTCCAGCCGACCCAACGGCCGCACGTCGCTCGCCGACACCACCGCGAACGTCTCGACCACCGGCTGCTCGCCCGAACCCCAGCCCCAGCCCGGCTGGCTCACCACACGCAGCACGTCGCCGACCTCGTCCATCTGCCACCGGTGGTCGATCCGACCCGCCACCCGCACCGACGCCCCCGCGCGCAGCCGCCCGGTGGGATCCGAGATGTCCACCACCTGGATCGTCGAGGCGCCCGTGCTCCAGTCGCCGGAGTAGGTGACGCCCGAAACGTACATCCGCTCCGGCGTCACCGCAATGCTGCGCCGCCAACCGTAGCCGCCGTCCTCCGTGTAGGACAGCCGGTCGACCAGCGCGATCGACGTCGGGTCCCCCACGTACAACGAGGTCACCGTCGTCCGCGGCGTCCCGTCGCAACGCCAGCACCACCCGCTCTCGAACGCCACCGCGTACAGCACGTCGCCCACCATCCGCGAGTCGCTGATCTCCCCGGCCAGGTCGTACGTCCCCAGCTCGAGGATCTCCGCCGGGTTCGTCACGTCCAGCGCCAGGATCCGGCTCGTCGATTCCCAGTCCTCCGCCCCCGTCGCCTCGTCGTAGACGTAGCTCCAGAACGACGAGTAAATCACGTACGCCACGCCGTCGCGGACGTACATCTCGAACGGCCTCCCCGTCGTCGGGTAGCGGCCGAGCACGCGCAGCGCCGCGGGGTCGGAAACGTCGATCACCACGAGACCCCGGTAGGCCGACAGGACGTACAGCGTGTCGCCGACCACCTTGACGATGTCGGCCTCCTCGATCTCCCGCGCCGGGTCCTCCGGATCCTCCGGCGAACCCGCCTCCGAACTGGCATCCGCCGCGCCGTCCGACACCCCGGCGTCGCCGTAGTCGTCGCCCGGATAACCCCGGCCCCCCCTCTGGCTCGGGTCCGCCGACTGGAACTCGTCCACCCCGAGACCCGTCCCGCTCTCCACACACCCCGGAACCAACGCCGCAGCCGCCACCACGATCCCCAATGCCAACCAATGCGCCTTCATCTCTCGCAACCCTCCTGCCCCGCATCCCTCGGCGACGGGGCGGCTGCCATTCATGCGGCTCGCGTGCCAGTGCCTGCGGCGCCCCTTCTTCCCCGCTCCTCTGCAGCACAATCAAGCGGTTGTCGGTTCGACCGCCGCCATCGGCCCGTGTGCCAAGATGTGACGCCGGATGACCTGCCGGACGACCCTGTCCGGCGCACCACGTGCCGGTCGCGATCGGGATACGGCATTGCGGCACGGCCGACCCGGAGGGCGTGGCCCTCGGGATTCTCGACAAAACGGCGCCCCGTCGGCCTTGCGCTCCGCGCCGCGGCATCGTAGAGATTCAGGCGGTGCGGCCGCGAAGCCTACTGCGGCCCCGACCATCTGTGCCACGCGAAGCTGGCCGACGGACAGCCCTGCGAGTCCGACAACTGGTGCCGGAGCCACTCGTGCAGCGGCACCTGCCGGTCGGTGGCCGAGTCCTGCGACTTCCCCGACCCGTTCTGACGAAGTCCAGGAAGCGACCGGAGGCCCCGACCGGCCGACGCCCCGCCGACCTCGGCCCGCGACGCAATGATGTTCGTCGGGATCGCCTCTCGAACCGCGAGGCCCCACGGCCGCCGGGAACCGCGGCCCGCCCCGCGTGTCGACCCCCGTCGCGCCGACCCGTGACCGGATGGGGCCCGGCGGTGTAGGATGCGACCCGTGGCGACCAAGTGTCACGTCTGCGGAAAGCCGGTCCACAAGCCGTTGCAGATCCCGGTCTGCGGTGAGCCGAGCGTCAAGATTACCGTCTGTTCGGCGCGCTGCCGGGACGAGTACGTCGCGGGGTACGTCGAGACGCGGGAGGGGAGGGCGGTGCGGATGCTCTCCCGGCCGCGCGGCCCCGGCCTGGTGCTCGCCGCCCTGTGGGGCGCCTACGGGCTGGTGCACCTGGCCGGCGGCCCCCTGGCGCGGATCGTCTCCATCCCGCTCCTGCCCGCCCACCCCGGCCCCGAGTTCTACAGCGGGGGCTTCGCCGCGCTGCTCGTGGCCTACGCCGTCGTCCGCGAGGCGCGGCTGGCCCGCTACTTCTCCGCCGGCCTCGCCGTGCTCGGCCTGGTCTTCGCGGCGCTGACCTTCGCTCGCGCCCGGCAGATCGCCCCCGTCGCCGAGGCGGCCACGGTCTTCCCGGCGGCGCTGCTGCTGTCGCTGGGCGACCCGGGCCCCCGCCGCGCCCTCGGAGCCCTCGCCCTGTTCGCCGTCTGGCCGGCCGCCCTGGTCGTCACCGCCATCACCGGATGGAGCGGCCGCGCCGAGCACGTCGCAGAGGTGGCCGCCGAATCGTACCCGGAGCCGAGCTACGACGACCCGCGCAACGGACTGCGCTTCTCCGTGCCCGACGGCTGGTACATCCTCCGCGAAACCAGCACGCTGCTGCCGCACGAGGGCGCGCTGTTCCGCGCCGTGCGCCCCGACGCCCGCCTCTCCGCGACGGTCCACGACCGGCCGGAATGCGACCCGACCGACCCCGCGCAGATCGACCGCGTGCTGCGCGGACTGTCGGCCGACGGCGCCCACGTCGGCCTGGTCGGCGACCCGCGTCCCTTCCCCGTCGCCTCGGCGCTCGGCGAGGGCCAGAGCTTCTTCGTCGGACGCGAACAACCCCGACCCGCCCTGTGGTACGTCGTCTTCCTCCCCTGGACCCGCGGCCGGTGCCTCGAACTGCGCTGCGGCGGCCCCGCCGACCAGGAACGCCGGATCCGCACCGACTGCGTGCAGCTCGGCGCCCGCGGACTCGCCTCCCTCCCGCCTGCCGCTCCGTCCCGCGACGCCACCCCGTAACCGTGTCCTCCCGCGCCGCGTGCGTCGTCCCGTGCGGTGTGCGTCGTCCCGTAGGGGAGGGCGATCCCGCGGAAGCCCGGACGACGAAGCCGGGCCGGTTCTCCCGCGAGTCGCGTCCGCCCCCGCCTCGCCCCCCGGTTCCTTGACACCCGGCCTCGCGTGGATCAGGCTTCCCCCGGTTGCGGGGGAAGAGGAGGTTCCGGATGAGTCAGCGACACTTGATGTTCGCCCTGGGCGGCGCGGCGTTCGCGGGAACGCTCGCGCTGCGCTGCGATCCCGACCCGACGCCCGACACGACCCCGCCGACTGTCGTCGCCAGCACCCCCGCCGCCGGTGCCGTGGACGTGGACCGCACGACCGCGATCACGGTCACCTTCAGCGAACCGATCGACCCGGCGACGGTCACCGCCGCGGCGTTCACGCTGGAGGCGGCCGGGACCCCGGTCCCAGGCGCCGTGACGCTCGATCCGGCCGGCCTGGTCGCGACGTTCGCACCGGCCGCACCGCTGGCCTGGGCGACCACCTACACGGCAACGGTGCTCCCGACCGTTCGCGACCGGGCGGGAAACGCGCTGGACGCCGCCTACACCTGGTTCTTCGTCACCGCCGCCGCGCCGGTGCCCGAGTGGGAGCCGGTCGGGGGCCAGGCCAGCCCGGCCGACGCGGAGTCGGAAGACCCGATCGTGATGGCGCTCGGCGGGCCGCCCGCGGTGGGCTATCGGCACGCCAGCTTCCAGGCGCGACTGGCCTGGTTCGACGACGCCTCGACCCACGACTGGGTCCAGGAAACCGACCCGACGGGCGGCCACATCAATGGCTCGATCTACGGCACCCCGGGCTGGTGCAACGACGGCTCGCGCGTCTGGCTGGCCTACTCGCTGGCCGGCGATTCGGCGGCCGACGACGACACGTTCTACGACCGGGTGTTCGTGCAGGCGTGGAACGCGAGCACCTGGACGCCGCAGAACGGCGGGGCCGAACTGAGCACGGTCTGGAATCCCACGGTCGGCGGCGCCAACGCCTGGGAACCGGCCATCGCCTGTCCGCCCGGCGGCGATCCGTACGTCGCCTGGGTCGAGGCCGACGTGGCGCCGGACCCGGACACCGCCGACGGGCTGTGGGTCTCCCGCGTCCACGCCGCCTCCGCCGAACGCTCGCCGCTGCTCAGCCGCATCCCCGACGACGCGGGCACCTTCGCCACCAGCGTGCGCACGGTCGGCATCGCGGCCGACCCGGCCGGCGGAGTCGTCGTCGCGCAGTGGGAATCCGACGAGACCGAGCAGGACCGGACAGAACTCTACGTGTCGCGCTGGGACGGGACGAGCTTCACCCCGCTGGGCGGGGCGGTGACCGACGACTGGGACGACAACAACCTCTGCATCCCGGCACCACTGGTGCTCGACGGCGAGGTCTACGTCGCCTACACGCGCGCCAACCCGACCGACTACACCAAGCACGTGTACGTCGCACGCTGGACCGGCACGGCGTGGGAACCGCTCGGCGGCGGCCCGGTCACCGCCCTGACCGAGGCCGAACACTACGACTCGAACAATCCACACCTGATCGCGGTCGAGGGCGAGCCGTGGGTCGCCTGGTCGGAGGAGGAGCGCTCCGCGGCGGCCGCAATCTACGTCGCCCGCTGGGACGCCGGCGCCGCGCGCTGGATGCCGGAGGGACGACGGCTCAACATCGATGACGCCCGCCCCGCCCTCGACCCGACCCTGGCCTACGACGCGGATCGCGGGATCGTGTACTGCGCGTTCGAGGAGCAGGTCGACGGCTGGCCGCAGATCTTCGTCGTCCGCCGCACGCTCGCACCCTGACCCCCCCACCGGTTCCGCTTGACCTCCACGCGCGGAAGGGCACGATCCCGGAACGGAGGAGGACCGACATGATGCGAACTGGTCCCTGGATCGTGCTGGGCCTGGTCCTGGCGACGGCCGCGTGCAAGAAGAAGAGGGAGCCGGCCGAGGCGGTGCCGGACGTCACCCCGCTGCCACCGCCGCCGGCGCAGGTCGAACCGGCCAAGGTACCGGACGCCCCGCCCCTGCCGCCTCAACCACCGCCGCAGGAGGACGCCATGGCGCTCAAGGTCCGACCCGACGTCGCCGACCGCCTGGCCCGCTACGCCAAGGTGCCGATCGGCGCCGACCTCGGCCGGCTCGGCGAGGCCGAACGAACAGCGCTGCACGAGCTGCGCAAGGCCGCCGACATCCTGGGCGATCTGGCGCTCGTCCAGACCTGGTCCGGCAACCTCGCCCTGCGCGACCGGTTGGCCAAGGTCTCCGGCCCCGAGTGGGACCCGGCCAAAGAACTGTTCGCCAAGATGGGCGGACCGTGGGACCGCCAGGACAACTACCTCCCGTTCCTCGGCGAGACCCCCCACCCCCAAGGGTCGAACTTCTACCCCGAGGACCTCACGGTGGAGGAGTTCGAATCGTGGATCGCCGCTCATCCCGACCAGGCCGCGGCATTCAAGGGGTTCTTCACCGTGATCCGGCGCGACGGCGGCGGACTGGTTGCCGTCCCCTACTCCGAAGCCTACAAGCCGGAACTGGAACGAGCCGCGCAGATCCTGCGCGAAACGGCAAACCGGCTGCCGCCCGAAGGCTTCGCCGCGCTCCAGACCTACCTGCGCAAGCGCGCCGACGCCTTCCTGTCCAACGACTACTACGAAAGCGACCTCGCCTGGCTCGACCTCCACGGGCCGCTCGAAGTGGTCCTCGGCCCCTACGAGACCTACGACGACGGACTGTTCGGGTACAAGGCAAGCTTCGAGGCGTTCCTGTGCGTGGAGGACCCCGAGGAGAGCGCCAAGCTGGCGAAGTACATCGGCGAGGTCCCCTGGCTGGAGAGCCGACTGCCGATCCCCGACGAGCACAAGAACCCGAACCGCGGATCCACCGTGCCGATCCGCGTGGTGGACCAGGTCTACGCCACGGGCCAGGCGGGCGTGATGACGATCGCGTTCAACCTGCCCAACGACGAACGGGTGCGCGAGGCGAAGGGGTTCAAGAACGTCCTGATGCGCAACGTGATGCAGGCCAAGTACGACGCCATCCTGGTGCCGATCGCCGAGCGCGTCCTGCCGCCGGAAATGGCGATGAGCCTGTCGCCCGAGGCGTTCGTGAACTTCGTGCTATTCCACGAAATCTCGCACGGCCTCGGCCCCGGCAAGATCCGGAAGAACAGCGCGGAAACCGAGGTACGGGCGGAGCTGCGCGAGATCTACCCGACGATCGAGGAGGCCAAGGCCGACATCCTCTCACTCTACAACCAGCAGCAGCTCGTCGAGAAGGGGGTGATGGAGGCCACGCTGCTGCAGAGCGTCCCGCAGACCTTCGTCGCCGGTATCTTCCGCACCGCGCGCTTCGGCATCTCCGAGGCGCACGGCCAGGGGGTGCTGCTCCAGGTCAACTACCTGATGGAGAAGGGCGGCATCGCCGTCACCGAGGACGGCAGGTTCACGCCGGTCCCCGACCGCTTCTGGCCCGCCGTCCGCGACCTCGCCCACGACCTCCTGATGATCCAGGCCACCGGCGACTACGCCGCCGGCAAGGCGTTCCTCGACCGCTACGGCCGGCAGGTCCCACCCGCGATGCTCCCGCGGATCGAGAGCCTCGGGACCGGGATCCCGGTCGATATCACCCCCATCTACGCCGACTTCTGAGCCGCGGCGGGTTCCATCCCCCACCCTCACACCCCGCTGAACTGCACCTCCTCGAAGACCAGACTCGGAATGCGCAGCGCCCCGTACGGCCACGGGTCGTCGCCCACCTCCACCAGCCGCCGCCACAACTCCTTGTGGTTGCCCGCCACATTCATCTCCGCCACCGCGTGCGTCAACCGGCCCCCCTCGATCCGCGTCCCGTAGATCCCGGTCGAAAAGTCGCCGGTCGTCGAGTTGGAGTTCCCGCCGAGGAAGCCGCGCACGAGGATGCCATCCGCCACGGCGGCCACCAGCGCGTCGAGACTCCGCTCGCCGGGCGGGATCACCAGGTTCGACCATCCGCCCGTCGTCGGCGGCAGCGACAGCTTCCGCGCGTAGTACGTGTCGAGAAAGAAGTTGCGAAATACCCCCGCCTCGAACAACGGCAGCCGCCGCGCCGAAATCCCCTCGCCGTCGAACAACCGCGACCCCAACCCGCCGGGGATCAACGGGTCATCAATCAGCGTCAGCCGGGGCGAGCCGAACGGCCGGCCGACCGCTCCGTCGAGGAACGACTGCTTCTGCTGCAACGCCCGCCCGGAGGCCGCCGCCAGCAGGTAGCCGAGAATCCGGCCGACCGCGCGGTTCTCCACAATCATCGTCCGCCGCCCCGACTCGATCTTGCGGGCCCCCAGCCGCAGCAGCCCGTACTCCGCCGCCCGCCGGCCCACCTCCCCCCCCGCCGGCAGGTCCGCCCGCCGGCGCACCGCGACGTCGTAGCTGCCCGACGGCCGCTTGTCCCCCTCGTCCTGCAACGACACCTCCCCCCACCCGGCGAAGGTGCTGGTGCGCTCCGACCCCTCGAAGCCGTTCGAGTGCACCTGGTACAACTCGCCCTCGTCGTCCTGCCGCGTCGTCTCGGCCTGGATCGCCCGGGGGCCGGCCGCCTCGAGCGCGGCGGCCTCCATCGCCGCGGCGTACTCCTTGCGTTCCTCCGTCGTCCCCGCCTCCACCCCCGCGTCGAACAGAGCCAGGTCGACCTCCGGCCGCCCCTCGTACAGCGACGGATCGGGGATCGCCCGGTAGGGGTCCGGGGTCATCGCCCGGCACATCGCTACCGCCGCGTCAAGGAACCCCTCGATGGCCTCCGGACGCAGGTCGTTCGTGGTGCAGCTCGTGTAGCGCCCGTCGAGGTACAGATGGACGGTCGCGCCGAGGCGCGCAGACTCCTGGATCTTGTCGACGCGGCCCTTCCGCCAGACGACCGTGACGGTCCGCGAACGCCCGGCGGCGACGCGCACGTCGCGGATCCCGCGCTTGCGCGCCCCGTCCAGGAGCCGTCCCGCCACCTCCCGCAACCGATCGCCCCCGCTCATCGCCGCACCCCGCCCACGTTGATCGCCGAGACCTTGACCGTCGGCAGCCCCAGCCCCACCGGCACCGACTGGCCGTTCTTGCCGCACGTCCACGTTCCACCGTCCAGCTCGAAGTCGCCCGCGACCATCTCGATCTTCGAGAGGCTGTCCGGCCCGTTGCCGATCACGTTGACGTCCTTCACCGGCGCCGTCAGCCGCCCGTCCTCGATCCGGAAGCCGGTCTTGACGTAGAAGCTGTAGTCCCCGGCCCCGATCGTCACCTCGCCGTTCGAGAAATCGACCGCATACAGCCCCTTCTTCACCGAGGCGATCACCTCCTCCGGCGCGTGCGGCCCGGGTTCCATGAAGGTGACGCGCATCCGCGGCAACGGCGGGAAGCGGAAGTCCTCACGCCGCCCGTTCCCGGTCGGCTCGACCCCGTAGTGCCGCGCGCTGATCCGGTCGTGCAGGTACGAAACCAGCCGCCCCTTCTCGACCAGCACCGTCCGGCGCCCCGGCGTCCCCTCGTCATCGATCGCCAGCGCGCCGCGGTGGTCGCGCTCCAGGCCACTGTCCACGATCGTCACGAACTCGCGCGCCACCGGTCGGCCCATCCTCGAAGCGAAGATCGAAATCCCCTTGCGGTTGAAGTCCGCCTCGAACCCATGCCCCATCGCCTCGTGCAGCAGGATCCCCGACGTGGCGGGAGCCAGGACGACCGGCATCTCGCCGGGCTCCGGCGCCGTCGCATCGAACAGCAGCAGGGTACGCCGCACCGCCTCGGCCGCGATCCGGTCGAGCAGATCGTCCGTGTAAAATTCCGGCCCCCCGCGCCGGCTGCGCGAAAACCAGTTCGTCTCCCGCCGCCCGTTCCTCTCGGCGGTGCACGTGGCGTACAGGAAAGTCATCGGCCGGCGCTCCTCGACCAGGACGCCGTCCGAGTTCGCGATCAGCACCACGTCGTCCTCGGCACGGAAACGGACCGAGGCCTTGATCACCGCCGGGTCGCCCGCGGCGAGCTTCCGCCCCACCCGGTCGACGATCGACCGCTTCTCCGCCGGGGCGACGGGAAGCCACAGCGGCTGCTGCGGGTACAACGGTTCCGGTCTCCGCCGCACCAGCCGCTCGGGAGCGGCCCGAACCCCCGCCGCCGCGATCGCCGCCGCCGTGCGCGCCGCCGCGCGCAACGCCTCCGGCGTCAAATCCTCGGTGAAGGCATACCCGGTCTGGTCCCCGAGCAGCACGCGCACACCGGCCCCCAGGTCCACGCGGACGCTCGCGTCGATCACCTGCCCGTCCTCGAACACGATGCCGTCCGCCGTCTTGTGCTGCAGAAACACCTCGGCGTAGTCGCCCCCCCGCGACAGCCCCTCCGCGATCGTCCGCCGCAGCGTCGCCTCGTCGATCCCGAAGTTCTCGACAAAGTAGCCGGTCTCCCTCGCCGCCGGCGGCGCGGCGTCCGCGACCGACGACGGCGCCGCCGCGACATCCAACCCGCCCGCCTCGGCCATCCCCGGCCGCGACTTCCGGCATCCGCCGAGCACCGGGAGCCCGGCCGCACCCGCCACCCCCGCCGCCGCCAGCTCGAGGAACTCCCTCCGTCCCATCGGTTTCATCGCCCGTCGCTCCCTCCCCGGGATGCCGCCGCGGCCTGCCGTACCATCTCGCCGATCGCGTCCCAGTAAACCCGCCCGCCGAAGACCTGGATCGAGTTGTGATCCGCCCCCCGGATCGTCACCAGCCGCTTATCCTCCGCCCCGCACGCCTCGAAGTTCATCACCGCATCCTCGTACGGGATGATGTGGTCCCCGTCCGCGTGCAGAATCCGCGTCGGGATCCGCACCCGGCGCATCGCCTCGCGATTCGAGAACCCGTCGGCCTCGGTCAACCCCAGGCGGGCCACCGGGACCCCGACCAGCTCCAGCAACGGCAAGGTGCGGGCGAAGCCGCTCTCCACGATCAGCCCGGCCAGCTCGCCGCCCCGCGTCGCCGCGAGGTGAATCGCGGGGGCCGATCCGAGCGACCGGCCCAGCACGACGACCGGCGGAACGCCGCCCGGCGCCAGCTCGGCGCGAACCCAGTCGAGCACCCGGTCGGCGTCGCGGATCAGCGCCGACGGAAGCGGCTTGCCGTCGGAACGGCCGTAGCCACGGTAATCGACAACGAGCAGCGCGGCGCCGAGCCGCCGGTAAGCCTCCGCGACCTCGTCGTAGTCGGCCACGATCTCGCCGTTCCCGTGAAACAGCAGCACGATCGGCGCGCCCGGCGCCGCCGAATGCAGCCGCGCGTGCAGGGTCACCCCCTCCGCCACCGGGATCGACAGGTCGCGGCTCCCCGGCGGCGGCGGCATCCCGGGGTCGGGCCGCGGGAAGAAAATCCGCTCGGCCACGAGCGGCTGATCCAGTCGTTCCAGCGCGGCGGCCATGGCGCCAACGTACCCGCCGGCGTCGCCGGGCGCAACCGTCTCCTCCCCGGCCGCCCCGGGCTCGACCCGCGGCGCCTTGCAGGCCCCCGCGACTCCTCCGACCAACACCAGCACGCCGCACGGAACCCCTCGCCGCATCGAACCTCCTCCGCCCCGGGCCGGCCGCGCCATCCGCCGCACCGCCGACGCCCACGCCCGCACCGGCCCGGTGGGAGACGGGCGGGCCTCCCTACCGCTTGCGGACGCTCCGGCGCCGCGTCGCGGAAGCCTCCCGGCCGGCCGGCCGCGGTCGCTGCGCCGGCCCGCGACCCTCGGCCAGGGCCATCGCCAGCTCGCGCAACTCGGGCATCTCCAGCGACTCGGCCACGGCGCGCAGGCCGGGGTAGGCCGGGCGCGCCGTCCCGGACGCGGGCGCGGCGTCGGGACGCAGATCCGGATTCACGCCGACGCGGAACTCGATCGTCCGGACGGCGTCGCCCAGCTCGCGGCGCAGGCGGCGCAGGATCTCGCCGGCGCGGAACTGTAGCTCGCTGCGCCACGTCGGGCTCGTCACCTGCACGACGAGCCTGCCGTCGAGGAGGCGGAGCGGCCGGGCGGCCTGCGCCGCCCGCGGCCCCACAGCGCGCGACCAGGCGGCGACGACCTCCAGCGCGCGCTCCGCCCGCGGCCGGCGGAACATCTCCTCCAACATCCGGCGCAGCTCGACGCCGACCCGCTGCGGCGCACCACCGCGCCGCTCCGGCGGCACGTCGTCCGCGTCCCGGGCCGAACGCCCGCCGTCGCCGTTGCGAACCGCCATCGGCCGCGCGATCCCCGCGCCCCGCTACCGCTGGTAGGTGCCGGTCAGCACAGCCGTGCCGAGCACGTGGCCCTCGATCGCCGCGAGCAACTGCTCCTTCGTGGCGCCGGGGGGCAGATCGACCGTCGTGTCGAGGGCGTAAAGCGTGAACACGTAACGATGGGGCGCGCCGGGCGGCGGAAACGGCCCCCCCCAGCCCCGTTTGCCCCACGAGTTCGTGCCGGACACAAACCGCCGGGCGGAGCCGGCAGGCGCCTCCCGCGACGCCATCGCCTCGGGCGTCGCATCCACCGGGATGTTGTACAACACGTCGTGGACCCACGGCTCGGGTCGCGGCGCATCGGGGTCGTCCACGATCAACGCCAGCTCGACCGTGCCGGGCGGAAGATTGGACCAGGCCAGCCGGGGCGGCCGGTTCTCCCCCTCGCCGGTGTAGGCGTGGACGCGGGGAATCGGCGCACCGTCGGCGAAGTCCGGGCTGGTCAGCGTCATGCGCGCGGCCGCGGGCAAGCCGGCCGCCGTGCCCGGACGAGCCGTGTCAGCCGCGGCGCCCCCGCCCGCGCTCCGCCGGCACCCCGGAGCACCCGCCGCCGCAACCGCCGCGAGGACGGCGAGAACCACCGCGCTCCGGAAGCCGGCCCCCGTCCGATTCGTTCCCGATCCCGCGTCTCGTCGCATCGTTCCCTCCCACGAACCCCCTCCTATCCGCTTCCCGCCCCCGACGCAATCCCCCCTCTCCCGCCCCCCGGGCCGCGTGCAATACTGCGGGCCGTGGAACGCTTTCGACTGGCCGGTCCCCTCAAGCCCGCCGGCGACCAGCAGCAGGCGATCGATGCGCTGGTCGCGGGCCTGCAGCGCGGCGAGCCCGCCCAGGTGCTCCTGGGCATCACCGGCTCCGGCAAGACCTTCACGATCGCCAACGTGATCGAACGGGCGCAGCGGCCGACCCTGGTGATCGCCCACAACAAGACCCTCGCCGCCCAGCTCTACCAGGAGTTCCGCGAGCTGTTCCCCGACAATGCCGTGGAATACTTCGTCAGCTACTACGACTACTACCAGCCCGAGGCGTACATCCCCAGCACGGACACGTACATCGAGAAGGACGCGACGGTGAACGAGCGGATCGACCGGCTGCGGCACTCCGCCACCCGCTCCGTGCTCACCCGCCGCGACACGCTGGTCGTCGCCAGCGTCTCCTGCATCTACGGGATCGGCTCGAAAACCTGGTACGACGGCCTGCTCCTGCGCTTCGCGGTGGGGGACGAGATCGACCGGGAAGTGCTGCTGCGGCGGCTGGTCGAGGTGCGCTACGAGCGGAACGATGTCGATTTCCACCGGGGGACGTTCCGCGTGCGCGGCGAGGTGGTCGAGGTGTTCCCGGCATACGAGGAGGACCGGGCGGTGCGGATCGAACTGTGGGGCGACCGGATCGAACGCCTGTCGGAAATCGATCCGCTCCGCGGCCGGACACTGCGGACGATGGAGCGCACCGCGATCCACCCGAACAGCCACTACGTCGTCCCCGCCGCGGAGATGAAACACGCCATCCGGCGAATCCGCGAGGAACTTCGCGACCGGCTGGCCGAACTGCGCGCCGCCGGCCGACTGCTCGAAGCCGAACGGCTCGAACAACGCACGACCTACGACCTGGAAATGCTCGAAGTCGCCGGCTTCTGCACCGGCATCGAGAACTACTCCCGACACCTCACCGGCCGCGCCGCGGGCGAACCACCCGCCACCCTCCTCGACTACTTCCCCCCGGACGCCCTGACGATTGTCGACGAAAGCCACCAGACCATCCCCCAGCTCCAGGCGATGTACCGGAGCGACCGAAACCGCAAGGAGGTGCTGGTCGAGTTCGGCTTCCGCCTCCCCAGCGCCCTCGACAACCGACCCCTGCGCTTCGAGGAATGGGAAAGCCGGGTGCGCCAGGTCGTGTTCGTCTCGGCCACCCCCGGCGACTATGAACTGCGACGAACCGGTGGCGTCGTCGTGGAACAGGTGATCCGCCCGACGGGGCTGATGGATCCAAAGATCGAACTGCGACCCGCGACGGGACAGGTCGAGGACCTCGTCGAACAGGTGCGGAAACGGATCGAATGGGGCGACCGAGTGCTGGTCACCACCCTGACCAAACGGCTGGCCGAGGACCTCACCGAGTACCTGGGCGAGATCGGCATCCGCGCCCGCTACATGCACTCGGACATCGATACCCTGGACCGTGTCCAGATCCTGCGCGAACTGCGCCAGGGCGCGTTCGACGTGCTGGTCGGCATCAACCTCCTGCGCGAAGGCCTCGACCTGCCCGAAGTGTCGCTCGTCGCCATCCTCGACGCCGACAAGGAAGGCTTCCTCCGCTCGACCCGCTCCCTGATCCAGACCTGCGGCCGCGCCGCCCGGAACGTCCGCGGCACGGTGATCCTGTACGCCGACACGACAACCCCCGCCATCCGCGAGACGATGGCCGAGACCGAGCGCCGTCGACGGCTGCAGGCGGAATACAACAAGCGGCACGGGATCGTGCCCGAGACGATCCGCAAGGCGATCCGCGACATGACCCCCGGCTCGGCCGCCCGCGACTACCTCGACCTCGTCCCCCCACCCGCCGAACCGTCGGAGGCGCGCGAGAACGGCGTCGCCTACGCCTCGCGCGACGAACAGATCGCGGCACTGCGGACCGAAATGTTCCTCGCGGCCGAGAAGCTCGAGTTCGAACGCGCGGCGGCGCTGCGCGACCGGATCGCCGCGCTGCTCGGCCAACCCACCGGCCCCCCGCCACCCCCACCCCACGACCGCCGGTCGCCACGGCCTCGGCGGACCCGCCGCACCCGGTAGGAAGCGGTCCCCCGGGTTGCTACGTTCCCGCCGCGGCGGCCGCCACGGTCTGCTGGCCCATGCACTGCAGAAACTCGGCGCCGCCCATACCGCACGGCTTGTCCTTGCAGGCCGCGAACGCCTTGTCGAACGCCGCCTCGTTGCCCGTCCGCAACCCGTCGCAAGTCTGCCGCGCGCTTTCCTGCATCATGGCCGCTGCCCCGGCCGGTGCCCCGCTCGCCCCGGCAGCCTCGGCGAGGCAGGCCGTCATCTTGGCCACACAGTCCGATGCCTCGCCACCGCCCCCGCCGCTCTCCGCGGCGGCAGCGCCGCCTCCCCCGCCCCCACCGCCCCCCCCAGCGGCAGCATCTCCTCCCCCGCCCCCCTTCGCCGGCTCGGCCGGCTCGGTCTCGCCGGACTCCTCCAGCGCCCCGAAGCAGCTCATCATCTCGTCACAGGAGACCTTGGTGCACTTGAGGGCCTCGCGTTGCTTCTCCGGCTTGAGCTTCTTCCGGCACCCCTTCACGCACTCGGCCTTCCCCTCCTCCAGCTTCTTCGAATCGACCTTCACGCCGCCCTTGGCCGCCTCGTCGGCCGCGCACTGGAGCAGGCGGGAGCAGACGGTCTCGCACGGGTCGGACGACGTGCCGCCCCGGAACACGAAGAAGTACAGGAGGACGCCGGCCGCCGCGAGCACGACAACGGCGATGACCACCAGGAGGACCCACTTCATCGAACCTCCACCGGTCGCCGCCGGTGCGGGAGCGCCCGGATAGGGACCGCCCGGCGGCGGAGCGAAGCCCGGCGCACCGTACGGGGCCTGACCGGGCGGCGGCGCCGGATACCCCGGCATCCCGCCCGCCTCGGGCGGCGCGCCGAAGCCGGGCTGCACAGGCGGATAACCCGGCGGCGGCGCCTCCTGCGAGGCCGGCGGCGCCCCGGCCGGAGGAGCCAACCCGAACCCCTCCGACGGAGCCGCCGCGGGTTGCGGAACCGCCTCGGCCGCAGGCGAAGCCGCATGCACCTGGGGCGCGGGCGCGGGGTAGGGCGCGGGCGCGGGTGCCGGCGCCGGTGCCGGCGCAGGCGCGGGCGCGGGCGCGGGCGCGGGTGCCGGCGCCGGTGCCGGCGCAGGCGCAGGCGCGGGCGCGG
>Ga0209162_1002395_pt1 | contig 16527 bp, 7 predicted proteins | sample YNPNPMetaG_FD_187121 | JGI IMG/M metagenome (GOLD analysis project Ga0209162, IMG submission 187121) | Anoxygenic and chlorotrophic microbial mat microbial communities from Yellowstone National Park, USA - YNP NP MetaG (SPAdes) (version 2) ... | reverse complement strand
CCAAACCTGATGGTGCCATGAGTCCGGGGAAACTCACCCTTTCTTGGAAAACTTCGCCATGCCGGCCGCTGTAAGCCGGGTTAAACTGTGGTTCTCAGGGAGGCCGCTTACAACCTCAAGCCCCAAGGCACGGCCCGGCTGAGTCCTTTCTCCCAAAGGGCTTAGCTGACGGAGCCTGTTTATGGAAAAACACCACAGCTGTATTAATACCCGGGCTATCATCGAGTATTTCCAGGAAAAGAACCCTAAGGCCATTGCCCGGCTGTGCTCCGGACTGGGAGAGGAAATCGACCGGCTGCCTGATCCCCTTGAATTTCTGATGGAGGGCAACAACTGGGTCTCCAGCGAAGTGGTGATCCGGATGTTTGCCAACGCCCGGGAGATTACCGGTGATCCCGACATCGCCTTTAAAATCGGGTTTGACTCCGCCTCCCGCCGAAAACTGGGCTACATCCAGCGCATCATTCTCTTTGCCTACCGCAACCCCCGGCGCAGTTTGAAGCGGGCCCAGAAGATCAACGACAAATTCAACCGGAACAAGCGCCTGGAGCTGGTGGAAACCTCCCGGGACCGGGCCATCATCCGGCTGCATTGGTTCCCGGATGTGCCTGCCAGTCCCGATTTCTGTTTGTTCAACAAAGGCATCTATACCGGCATCCCCACTATCTGGAATCTGCCCCCGGCTATTTTGGACGAGAGCAAATGTTATTTCCGGGGCGACGACTACTGCGAATACCATCTGAAATGGGTCAAGCGCTACTCCCTGAAGGATGCCCTGCTGAACCTGCTGGTTCCTTGGCGGGCTCTCCGGTACACCATCGAAGAGCTGGAGCGGGACAAGGAGCTCCTGAGGAAAAAGTTTGACGAGGTTCACATGCTAAATTTGCAACTGCAGGAAAAAATCCAGCAGTTGCTGAAGCTACAGGAGGCGTTGCAGGAAAGCGAGGCCAGGTTCCGCAATCTCCTGGAATTTGTGCCGGGGGTGGCAGTCCAGGGGTTTGAGGTGGACGGCACGGTGCGCTATTGGAACCGGGCCAGTGAGGAGCTTTTCGGTTACCGCTCCGAGGAGGCCGTTGGGAAGAATCTGGCCGAGCTCATTATCCCCCCCGAACTTCAGATTCATTACCGTCATCTGCTGGATTTGGGGACCAAGGCGGTTTCCACCGGAGAGTTGCTCCCTGCCGGGGAATATCTGCTAAAAACCAGGGACGGACAACGCCTCCCGGTCCACTCCATTCATACGGTGGTGTGTCTGGACGGCAGCGAACCCTTGATCTTTCAGCTCAATGTGGACCTAACGGAACGCAAGCGGGTGGAGGAGGAACTCCGCCATTACCGGGACCACCTGGAAAAACTGGTGGAAAAGCGCACCGCGGCGCTGCGGGAAAGCGAAGAACGCTTCCGGGCCATGTTCGAGAGGGCGCCGGTGGGCATTGTCCTCATCGGCCTTGACTGGGAGATTCTCGAGTCCAATCAAGCCCTTACCCAGATGTTGGGTTACGGCCCGGATGAGCTTTGCCAAAGACGACTCCGGGATTTTCTCCATCCCGAAGAGCGCCTCCGGGCCTGGCACCTCTTTGAGGAAATGCTCCAGGGAACACGGGATTTTTATGAACGGGAAGGCCGCTATCGCCGCAAAGACGGCAGTTGGATGTGGGGCCAGGTGCATGTCTCCTTGGTCCGGGATGAACAGGGCCGGCCCTTGTTTGCCGTAGGCATGATCGAAGACATCACCCTGAAAAAGGAGGCCCAGGACAAAATCAGTGCCTACCAGGAACGTCTGCGGGCCTTGGCCTCGGAGCTCTCCCTTACGGAGGAGCGGGAACGGCGCCGCTTGGCCGCTGACCTCCACGATCATATCGGGCAGATTCTGGCCCTGGCTCAAATCAAGCTGGGGGCCATTCGCCAGGAAACCCAGTCTCCGGAAGGTGTGGCCGCGGTCAACGAAATCCGCGAATACATCAGCCAAGCCATCCGTTACACCCGTTCCCTCACTTATGAACTGGGGCTCCCCATCCTTTATGACCTGGGCCTGGAAGCCGCCCTGGAGTGGCTGGCGGAACAGCTGGAACAGCAACACGGCCTGAAAATCGAGGTTCATCGCCATCATCAGCCGCTGCCTCTGAGGGAGGCGGCCCGGGTCCTGGTCTTCCGGGTGGTCCGGGAATTGTTGACCAACGTCATCAAACACGCCCAGGCCACCCAAGTGGATATTTACATTACTCAGGAGGGCCCTTTCCTTCAACTTGCAGTAGTGGACGACGGAGTGGGGTTCAAAGCCGAGGCCCTGGAGGAAAAGGGGGCCCAAGTGGCCGGTTACGGCTTGTTCAGCATCCGGGAGCGTCTCAGCTCCTTAGGAGGTTATCTCAAAATCGACTCCAGTCCGGGGCAGGGAACCCGGGTATCCCTCACCGTGCCCCTGGAGTCCCGGGAAGCTACTCTGCCCTGAGATCTCCCCTCATTTCGCCTTTCCGGTCCCCAAACCTCAAACCCCCAAAAAGTCCTTAGAGCCATACCCTTAAAAGACAACACTCCTGGGGATGACTTAAAACCACTCATCCAAGGCTATGGGTTGTTTTTTTTCAAAAATGGTATAATAATTGCTAATAGATAAATCGGGATCCATAAATGGACGACCCCTAAAAGTAGGGCCATTTTCCTGAACGCCTTTAACTGTAAGGCGGTTTTTCTATGAGGCCCTGTTCAAGCCAATTCCTGGTGGCCCACCGACCTCAGAAACAGGTCAGCAAGATTTCTTTGTGCCCGTCGCAGCCTCTATTTGTGCAAAATCTGAGCCTTTTCCCTGGCATCCCCCACAATTGGCCCTGGTTCCCTTATCTCCGGCAGTCTTCCCCCGACGGTGGCTCTTGGGGAGTAAGACCCGCCTCCGCCAGGAGGGGTTTATGACACCCCTGACCCAGTTGCTGTCGGAAAAATCCTCCGTTAATTCCGGCGATCTGCCCCCATTCCTCAAATTCATGGGCTTCCACTTCGGCGATGTCCTGGATTCCTTCCCTGAAGGAGTCTTCCTCATCAATACCCGCTGGCAGATCAGTTACTTCAACCAAACTGCCGAGGAAATCACCGGCTACAAACGGGAGGAGGTGCTGGGCAGATTCTGTTGGGATATCTTCCGGGCCGATTTGTGCCATCAGGAATGCCCCATGCGCATCTCCATGAGCACCGGGGAGGTCCTTTTGGACCGGGAGGTGGAGATCACCACCAAAACCGGTCTAAAAAAGCTGATACTGATCAATACCGCCCAGCTCAGGAAGGGGGATCACAGGATCCTGGGGGGTATTGAGACCTTCCACGAATTGGCCTGCCCGGAAATGGAATCCTCCCGCCTTGAGCAGCATGTCTTTGCCGACATCGTGGGGGTCAGTCCCAGGATGCAGGAGATCCTCAAGAGCCTGCCCCTGATCGCCTCCTCGGACTCCAATGTCCTCATTCAGGGGGAATCCGGGACCGGCAAGGAGTTGGTGGCCAAGGCCATTCACCAGCACAGCCCCCGGGCCAAAGGTCCCTTTGTGGCCGTGAACTGCTCTGCCATACCGGAAACTCTTATAGAATCCGAGCTTTTCGGGCATGAACGGGGGGCCTTTACCGGCGCCGTGGCCAGCCGGCCGGGACGTTTTGAGCAGGCCCGGGGCGGCACCCTCTTTCTGGACGAGATCGGGGACCTTAAGCCCGAGCTCCAGGTGAAGCTCCTTCGGGTGCTGGAAGAAAGGGCCTTCAGCCGGGTGGGGGGCAACCGCAAGATCCCCCTGGAGGCCCGCATCATTGCGGCCACCAACGTGGATCTGCATGAAGCCATGCGCCAGGGCAAATTCCGGGACGACCTATACTACCGCCTTTTTACTGTGCCCATTTATCTCCCCCCCCTGCGGCAGAAGCGGGAGGATATTCCCATTTTGGTCAAATACTTCCTGGAGAAGCTCAACCGCAAATTCAACAAGAAGATCCGGGGGGTGGACCCCAAGGTGATGAAGCTCTTTTGCCGGCATCCTTGGCCCGGCAATGTCCGGGAGCTTCAGCACGTGTTAGAGTATTGTTTCGTCTTTGCCAAGGGCCCCATCATCACCCAAAGGCACCTGCCCCGTCTGGAGTCGGCTTGGCTGGGCCGGGAACTGGAAATTCCCCTGAAAACCGCCTGGCCCAATGCCGCTGAGCCCATGACCCCCTTGCAAGTCCTGGAACGGCAAACCATCATTACCGCCCTGGAGATGGCTCAGGGAAGCAAGCAGGAAGCCGCCCGCATGCTGAAAATAAGTCGGAGCAAGCTCTGGAGGAAAATGAAAATTTATCAGATAAATGAGAAAGATTTCAAAAAAAGAGACTGATGCAAAATCGCGACATTTTTTGCAGAAAAGATTTTTCTCACAAAATCTTACCTTTTTGTCTCTTATTTCCTTTTCCGTTTCAAAAACGAACATTTTTGGCAAAGAGAAAAATTTCAAAAATAAAACATTCCTATCTTTGCAACAAATCCTTCCCACCTTTTATCCCCTTGAAATATAGATAGATTTTCCCAAAGGGAGATAAAGTGTCTTAATCCCGCGGGTTTTTCCTTTCCTCTTGGGGCGGGGGTATATACCCTTTTCATCTATTATCTTAGTTATTCCAACAACATAAGAATTTGGTGCCATCCTTGCTTTCCTGGTGGGTAAAGGCGTTCACCACTACCTGGAGGAGGAAGGTTCTATGGCTGTCACCTTTAAAAGTCTGGAAACCATACTGGAGCGGTATCCCCCCAGTCCGGAGCATCTGATCAGCGCCCTGCAGGAGGTGCAGGCAGCCTTCAGTTACATCCCCAAGGAAGCCATGACCGCAGTATGTGACCATCTGGGGGTGCCGGTCTCCCGGGGGTGGGCCGTGGCCACCTTTTACAAATCCTTTCGCCTGACGCCCCGGGGAATGCATGAAATCAAGGTGTGCCTTGGAACTGCCTGTCACCTCAAAGGCGGGGCCCGCCTGGTGGAAGGCCTGGAGCGGGAGTTGCATGTGTCTCGCGAGCATACCACCAAGGATATGAAGGTCACCCTGGAGACGGTCCGCTGCCTGGGCACTTGCGCCATGGCTCCAGTAGTAATGATTGATGAGAACTATCTGGGTGGAGCCAATATTCGCTCACTGAAGAAGGAACTGAAAAAACTTTAGCTGCCGCCCGGACACAGGAGGAAAAGATGGAGATAATCAGGAATGTCGCAGAACTTGAGGGATGGCGAGAGAGTCTCCACGCGGCCCAAGACCCGGAGCGGCTGGTGGTCAGGGTCTGCCTGGGCCCGGGTTGTCTGGCCCTGGGGGCCAACAAGGTTTCTCAGGCCTTCCAAGCTGCCCTCAAGGCTAAAAGGATCCGGGCCCGCGTTCAGCCCCTGGTCAAGGAGACCGGCTGCCATGGCTTTTGCAGTCAGGGGCCCCTCGTCAACGTGGACCCGTTTGACTTGTTTTATGTAAAGGTCAAACCTGATGACGCCGAGGAGATCGTGGACACCACCCTGGCCCGGGGCCAGGCGGTGGAGCGTTTGCTTTATAGCGAAAACGGCACCAGGTACCGCTCTGCCTCAGAAGTCCCGTTTTACAAGATGCAGCAAAAGGTTGTTCTCAAGAACGTGGGGGTCATCGATCCTTTAAGGCTCGAGGACGCCATCATGGCCGGGGCTTATCGTTCCTTAGCCAAGGTTTTGACCAGCATGACCCCGGACGAGGTTATTGCCAAGGTGGAGGGCTCAGGACTTAGGGGCCGGGGCGGCGCTGGCTTTCTGACCGGCCGCAAATGGCGCTTTGCGGTGGAAAACGTCCGGAAAAATCCGGGGCCCGTTTATGTGGTGGGCAACGGCGACGAAGGCGACCCCGGGGCCTTCATGGACCGCACTCTGATGGAGGGCGATCCCCACGCGGTCCTGGAGGGCATGGCCATCGGCGCCTATGCCCTGGGGGCCCATCAAGGCTTCATCTATGTGCGGATGGAATACCCCCTGGCCATCCGGAACCTGGGCATTGCCATCGATCAGGCCCGGGCCCTGGGATTGCTGGGAGAGAACATCCTGGGCACCGGCTTTAACTTTGACATCAAAATCAACCGGGGCGCCGGGGCTTTTGTCTGCGGCGAAGAAACCGCGCTCATCGCCTCTCTGGAAGGGCGGGTGGGAGAACCCATCCCCCGGCCGCCCTACCCGGCGGAAAAAGGATTATGGGGCCGCCCCACCATCATCAACAACGTGGAAACCTGGGCCAACGTGCCCTTGATCATTGATAAAGGAGCCGAGTGGTACGCCGGCCTCGGGGTGCCCCACAGCACCGGCACCAAGATCTTCTCCCTGGTGGGGAAGTTGCGAAACACGGGGATTATTGAAGTGCCCATGGGCATCACCCTGGGGCGGATCGTCGAAGAAATCGGCGGCGGCGTGCCGGGCCAGGACCGCTTTAAAGCAGTCCAGACCGGGGGCCCTTCCGGGGGCTGCATTCCCTATGAACTCAAGGACACCCCGGTGGACTATGATTCCCTGGCCAAAGTGGGATCTATCATGGGCTCCGGGGGCATGATCGTCATGGATCAGCGGGACTGCGTGGTGGATGTGGCCCGTTATTTTCTCCATTTTCTGGAAGAGGAATCCTGCGGTAAGTGTCTCCCCTGCCGGCTGGGTCTGAAGTCCATGCTGGAATACCTGGACAGGTTCGCCAAAGGCCAGGGCTCCCAACAGGACATCGACGACCTGCATAGCCTGGCCCGGGCCATCATGAAGGGCTCCTTGTGCGCCTTGGGCGGCACTGCTCCCAACCCCATCCTCACCACCATTCAATACTTTAAGGATGAGTACCTGGCTCACGTGGTGGACCACAAGTGCCCGGCGGGAGTGTGCCGAGACCTGATCACCTATTCCATTAACCCGGAACTGTGCAACGGCTGCGGTCTCTGCGCCCGCACCTGTCCACAGGGGTGCATCAGCGGCGAAAAAAAGAAACCTCACACCATCGACGCCAGCGCCTGCATCCGCTGCGGCATGTGCATGGATGAATGCCCGGTGGGCGCGGTGCTGGTGGCTTAGGAGGTGGGTTCATGGCTACTAAGAAAGCCAAAAAAGAAAAGGCCAAAAAGACTGAAGGCAACGGTCTGGTCCGCTTCAGCATCAACGGCCAGTCGGTTGAAGCCCGGGAGGGCTGGACTATTCTGGAGACGGCCCGGCAGCAGGGGTTTGACATTCCCACCCTGTGTTTCCATCCGGCGGTGCAGCCCATCGGCTCCTGCCGCCTCTGCGTGGTGGAAATCCTCCAGGATGGCCGCTCCCGGGTGGCGGCGTCCTGCATCACCCCGGTGCAGGCCGGGGTGGAGGTGCTCACCCACTCGGAGGAGGTGACCAACGTGCGGCGCTGGGTGCTGGAGATGCTGTTGGCCAACTGCCCCGCCTCCCGACAGATCAGGGAACTGGCCAAAGCCCACGGGGTGACCTCCACCCGCTTTACGGTGGAACACCCGGAAGACGCCTGCCTTCGCTGCGGCCTCTGCACCCGGGCCTGTGACGAGGTAGTGGGGACCCGGGCCATCACTATGGGCAACCGGGGCGTCTTCAAGGAGGTTACCGCACCGTATCACCGCCACAGCGAGGTGTGCATCCGCTGCGGCACTTGCCTTTATGTCTGCCCGACCGGGGCCATGGAATACTTGTTCCCTCAGGTGAGCGCCCCGTAAAGGCCGGGCGGAATAAGGCCCTAAAAGAAGGAGAGGACCATGAACAACCGAGCCACAACCGGCGTGTTTCTTTGTGAATGCGGCGGCCAGATCAGCAGCCGCATTGATCTGGCCCAAGTGCGGGACCTGCTCCAGGGGGAGCCCTGGAGTCATCTGGCCATTTACCCTTATCCCTGTCTGGCCCCCGGTTTGGAGGCCATCAAGGAAGACATCCAGGCCCAGGGTCTGGACCGGGTCCTTATCGGTGGCTGTTCCTCCCGGGTCATGAAAAAACGGTTCGTCAAGGAATTGACCCCCTTGGGCCTTAAAAGTCACCAGATTGAGATGATCAACCTCAAGGACCATGTGGCGGCAGTCCATGAGGCGCCTCCCCCGGAGCTGGCCCGCAAAGCCGCGGCCCTGATCGCCGGGGGCCTGGCCAGCCTAAAGCTGCTGGAGCGCTACGAACCGGTGTCCTTGGCCTTTGAGGGACCGGCCCTCATCCTGGGGGGCGGTATCTCCGGCTTCGCGGCGGCCCGAGAGCTGGCCCGCCACGGCATGGAAAGCATTATCTTTTCCAAGGCCCTGACCCCGGAGCGGGTGCTGGACGAGCTGCATTATACCTTTCCCGGTTGCCGCCTGTTTTGCGGGGATCTGGCGGAGCTGTTGCGGGAGGTCTTCGCCGATCCCCGGGTCCAGGTACTGCCGGACCAGCCGGTGGAATACATCATCGGCGGGGTGGGCGATTACCGGGTGGGGCTGAAACAACCGGACGGCAGCATCACGGAAGTGGGGGGGGCGGCCATCATCACCGCCCTGGACCGTGATTTCGTTCCAGCCGATGTCACTTACATTGGCGGACGGGAACGCGTTCTGAATCTATTGGAGCTGGATGAGCGGCTGGTAGAGGGGCAGACACCTTCCGGCAAAGTGGTCTTCTGGGTCAACAGCCCGCAGCATGGAAAGGAGGCCCAGGAATTTGCCACGCTGGCAGCCTGGCGGGACAGCCTGCTTTTAGTCCGGGAAAATCCCCACGTGAAGCCCACGGTGCTCTACCCGGCCGACATCGCCCTCCCCTTGACCGGCGCCGACCTTAGGGAGGCCCGGGCCCACGGTATTGGACTGCAGGCGTACGCTCCTGAGGTCCACCCGGTGGTGCAGTCCGGGTACCTAAGCTTTGTGAGCCCCAGCGACCGCCTGGAGCACGAGTTGGAATGGGACACCTTGGTGGTGCCGGGCGTCCCCGGAGGGCCCAGCCCCAAGGCCCAGGAACTGGTGCGCTGGCTGCCCATCTACCCGGAAAACGGCAATCTCAAGAAGAGTCATATCAAATTCTGGCCGGACCAGCTCCCGGATGAGTCCCTCTTTTTCACCGGCACTGCGGGAGGCATCTGCGACCTGAATGAGGTGTTGCAGCAGGGGAAAAAGGCGGCCCGGGGGGTGCTTAACCTCAGGGAAAAGGCCCGCCAAGGCCGACTGGTGAGCCCCGTGGTGGTCCATGTGGACAAGGACCTGTGCGAGGGCTGCGGGTTGTGCACCGAAATCTGCCCCTGCGGCGGCATCGAACATGTCAAACCGGGAAGCGGGCCAGTGCCCCGGGAGACCGACAACCATCTCTGCAGTGGCGGCGGCACCTGCGCGGCCACTTGTCCGCATGAGGCCATCAAGGTCCTCAACAACACCGCCCAGCAACTGGAGGCCCGGGTCAAGGCCATCGTGAGCCGCATGGATGAACATGATTTCCTTGGCTTCGTGTGCGGCTGGGGAGGGCTTTCCTCCGCGGAACAGGCGGCGGTCAAGGGCCTTACTTATCCCAAGAACATCCATCTCATCTGGGTGAACTGTCTGGGTTCCATTGACCCGAGCATTTTGTCCCTGGCCTTCCTAAACGGGGTCAAAGGGGTTATGCTGGCGGGTTGCACCCCCACCCATTCCTGCCATTATCACTACGGGGTGGACCATTGCTGGTATCGGGTCAACGCCATGAAAAAGCTTCTGTCCCTGGCTGGTCTGGAGCGGCGGCGCCTGGCCATGGGCTATGTGGAGGTCAATGAACCGGAAAACTTTGTGCGGATGGTGGAGTCCCATCTGGACACCCTGGAAAAACTGCCGCCCCTGCCCAAAGACGAGCAGACCATGGCCAAGCTGTGGGCCATTCACGCCACCATGCACCGCCCCCGGGTGCGCTGGGTGCTGGGGACCAGCCTCAGGCGGCCCACGGAAAAAGAATTCCCCGGTTCCCAATTCAATGCAGTGGAAGCCGACGAAACCATGCTTGAGGTGCTGAAGGAAGAGTTCACCGTGTCCCGGATTTTCAAGGCCCTCACCGAGCGGCCTCTCAGTCCCCCGGACCTGGCCCGGGCCCTCGAGGAGCCGGTGAAAAATCTTACCCCCATCCTGACGGATCTGGCCAAGGAAGGTCGCATTATTACCAAAGGGTGGGAAAAGGGGTATCCCATCTATGCTCTAGGCAAGCTCTGAAGGAGCAGGTGAATGTGGTACGGAAAGCCCGGGATCCGGCCTCCTTTAAGGACAAAGAAGGGGCCGGATTCCGGGCAGCCTGAAAGGAGGGCGCCATGAAGACCTTCACCCATCTTATCCAGGAGGTGCAGAATAAAGGCCGCTGCCACCACTGCGGCGGCTGCGTCGCCTTTTGCACCGCCATCAACTATGGTGCCCTGGAATTGGCGGAAGACGGCAAACCCCGCTACCGGGATCAGAGCAAATGTATTGAATGTGGCATCTGTTATGCTATCTGTCCGGAAGTGGGGGAATTAAATGACGAGGTCAAAAAACTGGTGTCATGGACGCCTCCCATTGGTCAAGTCCTGGGCACGGTGGTGGCCCGGGCCGTGGACCCTGAGGTGCAGGCCCGGGGCACCGACGGCGGGGTGGTCACCGCCCTCCTCCTTTATCTTCTGGATCAGGGGCGTATTGATGGGGCCATCGTCAGCAAAAAGATGGGTCCTTTCCAGCGCCAGCCCTGGCTGGCCCGCACCCGGGAGGAGATCCTTGAGGCTGCCGGGTTCCACTTCGACACCCTGGCCACCCTTTCACACTTCTCCCAGACTTACTCCACTTATTCCCCCTCCATTGTGGAACTTAAAGCCGTCACTCAGAAACGGCACAACCGGGTGGCCTTTGTGGGGACACCCTGCCAGATCAACTCCCTAAGACGCATGGAAGTCCTGGGTGTGGTGCCCTCTGAGGCCATCAGGATTCATTTCGGCCTGTTCTGTGCCGGGAACTTCCAATTCGGTGAGGGTGAGCGTAAGGAGCTGGAAAAGCTAGGCAATTTCCAATGGACCGAAGTTTTAAAGGTGAATCTCAAGGAAGAACTGATGATTCACCTGCACAAAGGAGAAGTCCGCCGCCTCCCCCTGGAGCGTCTGGGGTTCATGAAACGCCACGCCTGCCAATTCTGTGTGGACTATGCCGCGGAATACGCTGACCTGTCCTTCGGCGGCCTGGGGGCCCCCGAGGGCTGGACCACGGTAATAATCCGGTCTATACAAGGGCAGACCCTGTTGACTAAGGCCCGGGGAGCTTATCTCGAACTTTTTCCCCATAAGGAAGACCCCCGCATCAGCCAGGCGGCGCTGGCCAAAATCACGGAGTGGTCAGAGAAAAAGAAGGCCATGGCCGGCAAGCATCTGGAAGAGCTTTACCGCCAGGCGGTCTAAAGGAGCGGAGCTCTGATCAGGGCCCAACTATCCTGGAAAAAAGCCCCATTGAAGTGAGCGTCCCTCTTTAAAGCACCTTTCTTTAGGGCCGGAGGCTTCCTGAGCTTTCGGCCCTCCCCCTCTACCATTTATTATTCTACAACCTTTCCAGTAAAAATTTTTCTCTTTGGGGTTTTTCTTTTATCATTAAGAGGAAATTCCTCAGGGGGGCGGAGAATGAAAACCAAGGACAACGTACCAGTTAGGAGCCGGGCCGAGCGTCTCTGTCCAAACCTGTTAAAACTGGCGGGAGTTCTCCTGGCAGTGGTCCTCCTGGCCCTGAACGGCCTAGCAGAAGCCGGTCAGATCGCCTCCTCCCCCAAAAGTACAGGTGTCGTCTTCAACCCCCAGAAAAACTTTACCATCACCAAGATCCAGCCGGACGCGGCCCGGTGGGAAGTGAAGATTTTCTTCAGCCATCCCGTCCCCTTGGACCTACTTACGGCAAATCTCCAGATCCTCCCGCGAATCAAACTTGACTGGAGACAAAGTGAAATAAGTCCGGAAGGCGTCCTCACTTTGCGAGGTGACTTCCGCCCCGGAGCCGCCCATTACCTTAGCCTGAAGGAAGGCCAGGAGCTGGCGGGCCGTACCTATGTGCCCACAGTCACCACCTTTGTCATGCCCGACCGGCCGGCCACTCTGGAGTTTGTGGAAAACAAGCGGGTCATTGAGCGGGACAGCCGTCAGCTTCTCCATGTCAGGGTGGTTAATTGCCCCCAAGTGTGGCTGGAAGGCCTGCGTGTCCCCCCGATCCTCCTCCCCCAGGCCCTGGCCGCGGAGACCGCCGATGCGGACCTTAACCGGACCCGGGAACAGCTCGAGGCTGCGGTGGCTCAGCTCAAAACCTTGTTGCCCGAAAAGGACCAGGCCTGGCTTCTCCACCAAGTCCAGGTCGAAAGACAATTGTTTCCGGCAGTGGGTGAAAAAAACCGGCCCCTGGCGGTCTCCCTCCCCTTAAGCTTTCGCCAGGGCAAAGAGGCCGGGGCCCTTATGCTTGTCCGGGTCAAAGACCAGCAGGAGAATAGTCGGGCGGCTACCGCTCTAAGACTATTCCGTATTACCGACCTGGGCCTCACCTATAAAGTGGCCTCCCAAGGGCTGCTCCTTTGGGTCACCTCTCTCAAGTCCGGGACTCCCGTACCGGAAGTCCGGGTGTGGGGCATCACCCGCCAGATGGAAGTCTTCCCCTTGGGCCAGACCGACAAGGACGGGGTACTGACCTTCACCTCTGTGGAACGGGAAGGTCTCCTGATCCGGGAGTTGGGCCAGTTCAAAACCACCAAGCGACTGGTAAAAGCCGGAGATTTTTCCTTTATTTTGGCAGCCCGGGCCAATGACGTCTCCTATCTGGAAGTGCGGCCCGGAGGCCACCTCAAGCCCGAAGGGGTCTGGCAGGTGGGGGGCCAGGAACAGCCTCAAAATCTGAAAGGCCACATCTTTACCGAACGGGGGGTTTATCGTCCCGGAGAAAAGGTCTTTTTCAAGGGCACGGTACGGGAATTCCGGGAAGGCGCCATTATCCCCCCCCAACAGGCCAAGGTTGTCTTTGAAATCTTTAACCCCAAACAGGAGCTGGTCTTCACAAAGGAGGCCGACCTTTCCGACTTCGGCACCGCCGCCGGAGAGATGGCCACCGAACCTCACTGGCCCCTGGGCAGCTACACCCTGGTTATGCGCTTCGCGGCCCAGGCCAAGGCCACCCCAAAGAAACAGCAGAGTTATGAGCCAGACGAGGAAGCGAGGGAAAAGGAGGAAGAGAACCCCGGCCCCCAAGGTGAAGTGAGTACCACCTTTCAGGTCCAGGAATTCCGCCCGCCCCGGCACTTCGCCGAAATCTCCTTTGAACGCTTTCGACGGCCGGTAAAGGATTATGTCAACCAGGAGCGTCAGGCCGAATTCGTCCGCATAATCATGACCGGAGGCTATTACGCCGGGGGACCGGTGAAGCATGGCCAGGTGCGCTGGAAGATTCGCCAAGCGCCCACCCAATATCAGGTTCAGAGTTACGATAACTTCACCTTTGGCTACACCTCGGGGCGGGATAAGAGCGAACTTTTGGAAAGCGGCCAGACCATTCTGGATGAACACGGCAAAGCCGTGGTGGAATTTCCTCTGGACCGTCATATGCTGGCCGGCCGCCAGGGTCTATCGGTGACCGCCACGGTCCTGGATTTTGACGGCCGGGCCGCCTCCGCCAGCAAAGACTTCCAGGTGGACCCCGACTTTCTGGTGGGTATCAGCCGGCATAAGGGCAGGTTCCTCTCGGGCGAAAAACATGACCTGCAAATAGTGTTGGTGGACCGCCAAGGGAAAAAGGTCAAGGAAGGCAACATACAGGCGGAAGTGCTGGAACGCTCTTATTCCTATGTGGCCAAACGTAACGAGAAGGGCGAGCTCTACTGGGACCACGAGGATATCTGGAGCCGGGTCTTCTCCACCACCCTCACTTTGAAACAAGGGCAGGCGGCCTTCCCCTTCGACTGCGGCGTAGGAGGGCATTATCTCCTGGCCTTCACTTACACCGACCCCCAGGGGCGCAGTTTTTCCTCGGCCACCCTGGTAAAGGTGCAATGGGAATACCTCCCCGAAGAGGAACGGGCTCGTCCTTACGAGCCCTTGTCGGTGTGGGCCGAAAAGGAGACCTACCGTCCCGGAGAGACTGCCAGGTTGCACCTCACCCCCAAAACCGCCATCTCCTATTACTTGGTTACGGTGGAGCGGGACGGGCTACTGTTTCATCAGGTGCTTCCTGGGGGACCGGGGTCCAAAACCTTGGACTTGGCCATAAAATCCGAGTACAGCCCCAATGTGTACGTGTCGGTCCTGGGCCTGACACCCAGGGGAGATTTCCCCATACATCCCGGCCGTTATGATTCTGAGGCTCCCAGCTTTGTCTGGGGCAACCTGAAACTGCCGGTCTTCAAGGAAGTGGATAATCTGGTGGTGAAAATCAGTCCCCAGGTAAGGGATCTTAAGGCCCGGCCCGGCGACCAGATGTCTTTGGACCTCACCGTCACCACCCCCCAGGGCCAGGGTCTGGAGGCGGAACTGGCCGTCGCCGTGGTGGACGAGGCGGTCCTGGCCCTCACCGCATACAAGACCCCCACTTTGGAGAAACTGACCCGGTTTGATGTGCCCCTTGGGGTCTTCACCAGCGAGCTGCGCACTTTGCTGGTGCACCAGACTCCCTTTTATCCCACCCGGGTGGAACCCCTGACCGGGGGCGGCGGCCTCTCCGCCGAAGCCCTCTCCAAGTTGCGCAAACGCTTTGAGGCGGTGGCTTACTTTAACCCCCGGGTGCGCACCGACTCCCAGGGAAAGGCCCGGGTCACTTTCATCCTGCCGGACAATATCACCAGTTACCGGGTCTTTGTGGTGGCCCTGGACCGGACCAGCCGCTTTGCCAGCGAGGAGCGCCAGCTTCTGGCCAGCAAGGACTTTTATCTGGAACCCGGGTTGCCGGCCTTCTTCAACCGGGGGGATCGTTTCCGTTTTCAGGTGGCCGCCATGAACGCCACCGACCAAAAAGGGCCGGTAAACTTCAGCCTTACGGCGCAAGGACCCCTCAACCTGGTCCCGGTGGAAACCACCGGTCAGCTCAACCCCAAGGACAGCCTGAAGTTTACCGTTTCCGGAGAGGCTTCGGCTGCCGGACGGGCCCAGGCCCGCTTCCGGGGAGAATTTAAGGGCCACCAGGACGAAGTGGAACTCTCCCTCAGGGTCACCTCCGGATTGGTGCGCCACAGCCAGTCGCTCATGGGCACCTTTTCCGGTTCCACCCAGGTAAAAATTCCCCTCCCCCCTTACCTTACCGGTGAGGCCGCCGCCCAGGTCAACCCGGAGGAGGTCAAGGCGGTGCTTAGCGTGGCCGGCACCCCGTTTTTCCGATTGAGTGGGCCCATCCAATATCTCCTTAACTACCCGTATGGTTGTGTGGAGCAGACCAGTTCCGGCATTCTGGGACTGGCCGCCCTCCGGGGTCTCATCCAGGGCCGGTTGATCAGCGGTATAGACCTGGAGACCGTGGACAATTTCCTGAAAGGCGGCCTGAACCGTCTCATCCAAATGCAGACCTCGGACGGGGGCTTTTCCTACTGGCCTGGCAGACCCTACATTCATTCCATGGGCACCATTTATGCCATGTCGGCCATGAGCGTGGCCAAAGCCAAAGGGTTCCCGGTGCCGGAGAACACCTTCAAAAGGGGCTTGGAATACCTGGTTCGGCTATTCCACCTCGAGAAAACCAGACCGCAGGTGCGGGCCTTTGTCACATATCTTCTGGCCCTGAACGGCAAATTGAACTCCCCTCTTTACCAGAAAGCCATGAGGGATTATCCCGGCCTTTCCCGGGAGGGCCGGCTGCTTCTCCTTCTGGCAGCCAAACACGCCGGGCTGCGTTCCCCAGGAGAGCTCAGGGCTTACCTCAAACCGCTACTTCTGGGACGGGATCGGGACCAGCTCCGGGAGATAAACCTGGAAGAGGATTTTGACGCCCACTATCGGGGGCCGGCCTTGGCCTTGCTGGCCGCCCGGGCCATCATGCCGGAGGACCCCCTTACCCAAGAGGCCGCCCTCTTCCTCCTCGGAGGACTGGGGTCCCAGGGCTTCTGGACCTCCACCAGTGACACCGGCTGGGCCCTGCTGGCCCTGGGGGAATTCTTCCGGGACGCCAATCTCAGCGAGGAACCCGGCCTGGTCAAAGTCATGCAACCTGGACTTTTACCCCGGGACCTGAAATGGGAGGGGAAGGGTTCCATAAGCCTCCCCCTGGATATCCCGACCCTTCTCAAAAATCCCCAGGTCCAGCTGATTGGCGGGACCGCCCGCACCTGGCTCTACCAGGTGGACCTGACCTACCCCCGCCTGGACCTGGTCAAACAAGGGGAGGAGCGGGGCTTCAAGGTGAGCAAACAGATTAAAAACACCGACGGCTCCGACGTCATCAAGGTGGGGGACCTGGTAAAGGTGTCCCTCATGGTTCATGTCCAGGGAAACGCCCGGCGCTATATTGTTCTGGACGACCCCCTGCCGGCGGGCCTGGTGGGAGTGAACACCGCCTTTAAGACCGAAGAGCCCTTGGCTGAAGGCTCTGAAGCTCGGGATGACGACCTGGTCAGGGAAGGGGGCTACCTG
>Ga0209162_1002392_pt1 | contig 16558 bp, 16 predicted proteins | sample YNPNPMetaG_FD_187121 | JGI IMG/M metagenome (GOLD analysis project Ga0209162, IMG submission 187121) | Anoxygenic and chlorotrophic microbial mat microbial communities from Yellowstone National Park, USA - YNP NP MetaG (SPAdes) (version 2) ... | reverse complement strand
GCACCGACGGGATGAACATCCTTCTTGGGAGGGCTGCGCCCTTCCAGACCCTCCCACCGGGTGGGGGCGTGGGGAACCCCGGGTTCCCCATCCCCCGGCGCGCGGGCTGCGCCCTTCCAGACCCTCCCAGGGGCGGGGGAATGGGGAACCCCGGTTCCCCATCCCCCGGCGCGCGGGCTGCGCCCTTCCAGACCCTCCCACCGGGCGGGGGATGGGGAACCCCGGTTTCCCCATCCCCCTGCTGGAGGGCTGCGCCCTTCCAGACCCTCCCAGGGGCGGGGGATGGGGAACCCCGGTTCCCCATCCCCCGGCGCGCGGGCTGCGCCCTTCCAGACCCTCCCAGGGGCGGGGGAATGGGGAACCCCGGTTCCCCATCCCCCGGCGCGCGGGCTGCGCCCCGCAAACCCTCCTACGGGTAGGGGTGTGGGGAAACCCTGTTTCCCCACGCCCCTCTCCTGGGGAGGGCTACGCCCTCCCAAACCCTCCTGTGAACGGCCATTCTCACGTTAGGCAGATGACGAAAACGGGGTCTGGCAGTGCCGTTGCGGAATTCGCCAGCGGTATCGACCGGCGCCTCCGGCCTTCGCGTCGTTGCCTCGACCGGGGAACGCCGCATGCCTGCCGGGGTCACAACGCGGCCTGCAGCATCGCCGCCAGTTCCTCATCGGTCAAGGTGATGGGGTTGCCCTGCATGCTGCTCGCCCGGCTGGCGCGGGCCACGATGGCGGGGAAGTCGCCGGGGGTGATGCCGTAGGCGGCCAGGGGCGGGATGTGCAGCGCGTCAGCGAGGGCGGTGGCCCACTCTGCGCCGCGCTCTGGCGTGGCCGAAGGTTCGCCGGTCAACAGGCGCGCCGCCTCGGCGTAGCGCGCCAGCGCGGGCGACTGTGGGGCGCGCTGCCGAAGCGCGCCGATGTTGCCAGCCATCACCGGGCCAAGCAGCCGCGCGCAGATCGCCCCATGCGGCGCCGTGTACATGCCCCCCAGCGCCGCGGCAAACCCGTGGACCGCCCCTAGCCGCGCGTTGGCCAGGGCCAGGCCGCCGCAGAGGCTCGCGATGGCCATGTCTTCGCGCGCCTGCCGGTCGCCGGGTTCGTGACAGGCGCGGAGCAGACTGCGCGCCGCCCGTGCCAGCCCCTCGCGGCACGGGCCGTCGGTCAGCGGGGTGGCCGCCGGACTCACAAACGGCTCCAGGCACTGGGTCAGGGCGTCCATGCCCGTGCTCGCCGTCAGCGCCGCGGGCAGGCCATAGGTCAACTCCGGGTCCACCAGCGCCACCCGCGGCAGCATCAGCGGGCTGCGCAGGCTGACCTTGACCCGCTCCGCGGGCACGCCGAGCACGGCGTTGCGCGTCACTTCCGAGCCTGTGCCGGCGGTGGTCGGGATGGCGATACAGGGGAGCGGAGGCGCCGTCAGCGGTTGGCCGCGCCCCACTACCTCCAGATAGTCGAGCGGGTCGCCCGGATTGGCGCTGAGGGCGGCGATGGCCTTCCCGGCGTCGAGGGCGCTGCCGCCGCCCATCGCCACGACCAGATCGCAGCCCTCGGCGCGGGCCAGGGCGCTCCCCGTCGCCGCCGCCTCCACCGTGGGTTCGCCGGCAACCGCGAAGCTGATCGGCGTGACCCCGGCGGCGCGCAGGCTCTCCAGCAGCGGCGCCAGGCGTTCCGGCGAGCGCCCGCCCACGACCAGCGCCCGGCGACCGAGGGCGGCGGCAAGCTTTCCCGCTTCGCGCGCCACCCCTGCGCCGAAGATGATGCGCCCCGCCGTGGCGAACTCGAACCTCATCGCGGCAACTCCCATCCGGCGGGCTCGGGGAAGACCGCGCGGTAGCGCGTGCTGCTGCGTGGCTCGGCCATCATCTCGGCCACCGTGTCGCGCCAGGCGGCGTAGTGGGCCGTGGCCTTGTGCGCCGCCGGGGCCGCGTCGTCGCGGTAGATTTCGACCAGGATAAAGCGGGTCGGGTTGTCCTCTTGCTGGATGACGTCGAACCGCACAACGCCCGGCTCCTGCACACTGTTGCGCGCGTTTTCCAGCGTCGCCGCGCGAAACGCCTCGATGTACTCGGGCTTTACGTGGACATGCACGTGCACGATCTGCATTGCCTTGCCTCCGTTGGATTGGTATCTGGCTCGATTGTACGGCCAGGTCGCCGGGGGCGCAAGCCGCGCGTCCGGGCCGCCTGTGCTCCCTCAACGCCCGCGACGACGCCCTGACGGGCCTGAATATACGCCCTCGGCGAGGGGGGTGGGGAAACCGGGTTTCCCCATCCCTCAGCGGACGCGGGCCGGAGGCCCGCGCACCCAGGCCCCGGCCCCTGGGAGGGTTTGGGAGGGCGCAGCCCTCCCAAGAAGGATGTTCATCCCGTCGGTGTGCGGCGGAGCCGCATGAACGGCTGGTGCGAAGGCCACCTGCGTGGCCTGTCGAGCCCGCGCAGGCGAGCTTCGCAGAGGCTCGCCCGCGGCTTCAGTCGCCGGGCGGACGACGTTGACGTAGCCCTGACACCCCCGCGGCATCTCTTGCACAAATGCGCTCCTTCGTCTATACTATCACTGGTGTTGCGTCAACGGCTCTGTTGGCTGTGCGGGGTCCACCAAATCTGGGGCAAAGGGGGTGAGCAGGCGATTGACGAACGCGCGTATTCCGGGGCACGGCGATACCCCGCGCCAATAACAAGGCCCGGACCACTGCGGTGGCCGCGCACGTCAAACGACAGAGCTATGCGTGTAGAACGTCGCGAAGGCGAGACGGTCGAGCAACTGATCCGTCGCTTTAACAAAGGCGTGATCTCCGAGCGCATTACGAAGACCTACCGCGAGAAGATGCACTTCATTTCCAAGAGCGAGCAGCGCAAGGAGAAGCGGCGCCGCGCCGAACGCAACCGGCGCAAGAAGATGGCCAAGGGCTATTAGCCGCGCGCTGGTCTTTTTGGCACGGGTACGACGAGCCTTCGCTCGTTGTCCCGTGCTCTTCTTTATGCCGTTAGTGCGCGCCCGCGCTCCCGTTGGTGGGGGGGAGGCATGGCTTCACCGCCTCCCTTCCCCCCGCCGGCTGCGCCGGGGCGCGCCTCTGCTGCGGGCAGAACGACGACGCGAACCTGCGCGGCGCGCCGGCGCGGGTCGTGGGAAAACCCGGTTTCCCACCGTCCCAACCGTAACACCTGGGGGAACCCACGCGCCTGGGAGCGCGGGCCTCCCGCCCGCGTGGCGTCTCCGCGGGCACGCTGCCCGCGCTCCCGGGAGACACGTGAACACGTGCTCCCGAGCGGCGCCGGGGCGGGGGGCCGCGGGGTTTCCCGGTGTCGGGCTCTGAGCGCTCCAGAACAAACATTTGAGGTGACCATCGTTCGCAGGGTTCAGCCCCCCTCCCAGCCTCCCCCCGCTGGGGGGAGGAGCCGGCTTTCCGCCCCCAGTGGGGGAGGCTCAGGGAAGGGGCGGTCACCGTGCCCGCGGAGACGCAATGCGGGCGGGACGCCCGCGCTCCCAGGGCATGGGCATCGCGGCGTGGTGCGCCATGCGCATGACCGTCTCACGTGAACATCGCCTGCTGGAGCAGGGGTGTGGGGAAACCGGGTTTCCCCACACCCCCGCCCGCGGGAAGGTGAGGGCGCAGCCCTTGCGCAGGGGGATCGGGAAACCGGGGTTCCCCATCCCCCCACCCGCGGGAGGGTCTGGGAGGGCTTTGCCCTCCCAGGAACAACCGTATGTTCATTGCGGCGTTGTGCGGCGCAGCCGCATGAGGGTCTGAGGATTGATAATGTTTGATAAACTCGCAATGGTTGAAACCCGCTACGAGGAACTCGGCGAGTTGCTCGCCCGCCCCGAGGTGGTGAGCAATCGCGCCCTCTTGCAGCAGTATGCTCGCGAGCAGCGCGATCTCGAGGCCGTCGTCAGCGCGTATCGCGACTACAAACAGGCCCGCCGCGCCGCCGATGAGGCCAGCGCCATGCTCCAGGAGACCGACGACCCCGAGCTCCGCGCCCTGGCCCAGGAGGAACTCGAGCAGCAGCGCGCTCGCCTTGAGGCCCTGGAGCAGGAACTGCGCGTCTTGTTGCTTCCCCGCGACCCCAATGATGCCCGCGACGTGATTATGGAGATCCGCCAGGGCGAGGGGGGCGACGAGGCCGCGCTCTTCGCCGCCGACCTGTTCCGCATGTACGCGCGCTTCGCCGAAGCGCGCGGCTGGAAGGTCGAGGTTGATAGCGCCACCGAGAATGGCCCCGGCGGTTTCAAGGAGATCATCTTCGAGATCCGCGGCGAGGGCGCTTATAGCCTGCTCAAGTACGAAGGTGGCGTGCATCGGGTGCAGCGCGTGCCCGCGACCGAAGCCCGCGGACGTATCCACACCTCCACCGCCACGGTCGCCGTGCTGCCCGAGGTCGAGGACGCCACCGTCGAGATCCGGCCCGAGGATCTGCGGGTGGATGTGTTTCGCTCCGGCGGGCATGGTGGGCAGGGCGTCAATACCACCGACTCAGCCGTGCGCCTGGTGTACCGGCCCGGCACGCCCGAGGAGATCGTCGTCACGTGCCAGGACGGGCGGTCGCAGCTTAAGAACAAAGAGAAGGCCATGACCGTGCTGCGGGCGCGGCTCTATGCTCGCGAGCAGGAGAAGAGGGATCGCGAACTGGGGACCTCGCGCCTGGCCCAGGTGGGCACCGGCGAGCGCGCCGAGAAGATCCGCACCTACAACTTCCCTCAGGATCGCGTCACCGACCACCGCATCGGTCAGAACTTCGGCAATCTTCCCGCCATTCTCGATGGCGATCTGGCGAAGATCATCGATGCCTTGATCGTGCACGACAATGCCGAACGGCTCAAGGCGTCGGGGATTGCGTGACGTTTCCCACCTCCCTGCCCGAAGCGAGATGCCCGGCGGACGCAGCCATGTCCGTATCCCCGGCGCAGCGTAGCGTGGCGCGCCAGCGTGTGAGAGCGATGGTGTAGCAGGATGCCGAGCGTGCTTCCTCCACAGTTCGAGCAGTTCATCCGGCGCATGCCGAAGGTCGAACTCCACCTGCACCTCGAAGGCGCCATTACGCCCCGGACGTTGCTCGAACTCGCCCGGCGCAACGGGCTGGACCTCGGCGCGCGCAGTGAGGCCGAGGTGGCCGCGTTGTTCCACTACCGCGATTTTGGCGCCTTCCTCACCGTGTTCATGGACCTGGCCCGCGCCATTGTTTACGGCGAGGATTTCGAGCGCCTGGCCTACGAACTGGGCCGCGACCTGAGCGAGCAGTGCGTGCGCTACGCCGAGGTGATGATCTCGCCGATGCAGCATATCAACCGCGGCGTGGATCTGCGCGAGGCGATCGAGGGGGCGATGGCCGGCTTCGCCCGCGCCGAGCGCGACGGTGGCGTCCAGGTGCGGCTGGTGCTCGACTACGGGCGCGGCTACGGCACCGAGCCGGCCTGGGGCGTGCTCGAAGTGGCCCGCGCCATGCAGCCGCGGGGCGTGGTGGGCTGGTCCATCGGCGGGAACGAGATCGGGCATCCCCCGGAACCCTTCGCGCCGCTCTTTGCCGCTGCCCGCGCCGCCGGCCTGGGGGTGATGGCCCACGCCGGCGAGGTGGTCGGCCCGGCGAGTGTGTGGGGGGCGATCAATACCCTGGGCATTACGCGCCTGGGGCACGGCATTCGCGCCGTGGACGACCCCGACCTCGTCGTCGCCCTCCGCGAACGCGGCGTGGTGCTCGATATCTGCCCCACCAGCAACCTGCTCACCGGCGCGGTGCCCTCCTGGGAGGCCCATCCCCTGCCGCGCCTCCGCGCCGCGGGCGTGCCGCTGACGATCAATTCCGATGACCCGACCTTCTTCCGCACCAACCTGACCGAGGAGTACCGCCGCGCCGCCATCCACTTCGGCTTCACTGCCGACGACCTCTCCGCCACCGTCCTGACCGCCGCGACCGCCAGCTTCCTGCCGCCGCAAGGCCGGGCCGCGCTGCGCCACGCGCTCGCCGCCGAACTGGACGCCCTGCGGGCCGAACTGGCCGTTTGACAAGCCGCGCGCGGCGGCGTATAATCGATGAAGCACCACGCCCAGGTGGCGGAATTGGCAGACGCGCTAGGTTGAGGGCCTAGTGACCTAACCACGGTCGTAAGGGTTCAAATCCCTTCCTGGGCACCACGGGCGGTCGGGCGATTAGCTCAGCGGTAGAGCACCTCGCTTACACCGAGGGTGTCGGCGGTTCGATCCCGTCATCGCCCACCACAGCTCAGTTCGCCGGCGCGCCAAGGTAGCTCAGTTGGTAGAGCATCGCACTGAAAATGCGAGGGTCGCCGGTTCAAGTCCGGCCCTTGGCACCACCGCTGCAATGGTCAGATGACCCTCTCCCTCCCCCAGGTTGAACCCCCTCCGGCTGGCCCGGAGGGGGTTCGCCATGTGCGGGAAATGGGGGTAACTGTTCACACCTGGGCGAACCCAGGCCCCTGGGAGGGCGGGCGGGACGCCCGCGGCGCGTCTCCGCGGGCAAGATGCCCGCGCTCCCAGGAGAACTGTGAACACGTACGCCCCGGGGAGCGCGGGCGGGACGCCCGGGGAGCGTGGGCGAACCCAGGCCCCGGAGTAAGTGTTCACACCTGGGGTAACCCACGCCCCTGGGAGCGCGGGTGTCCCGCCCGCGGCGCGTCTCCGCGGGCAAGATGCCCGCGCTCCCAGGAGAACTGTGAACACGTACGCCCCTGGGAGCGCGGGTGTCCCGCCCGCGGCGCGTCTCCGCGGGCAAGATGCCCGCGCTCCCAGGAGAACTGTGAACACGTACGCCCCGGGGAGCGCGGGCGGGACGCCCGCGAAGACTGGAAGAATCCTCGCGCCGATGAGCCATGCGCCCATGTACGGGCATGGGGAAACCGGGTTTCCCCGCACACCCCTACCCGGGGGCGCGGGCAGGGGCCTCGCCCCGCAGGCAGGCCCAGAAGGCGCTGCAGCACGCCCAGGCCTCCTGCCGGGCGTGGGTGGCGGGCGCGCTGGCGAGGGTGATCCCGGCGGCCAGCGCCGGCGCGAGCGCGACCGGGCGGCCCTCGACCGCCACGAGCACCGCGCCGTCGGCCCCGATGGCCTGCACCTCGGCCTCAACGCCCGGCGCCAGCCCCTGGGCGCGCAGGAACATTTCGGCGACCGGCGGCACGTCGAGGGCCACGATGCGGCCCCGCGCCCCCGCCGCGCAGGCCCCGAGCGGACGCGCCTCGCGCTCGCGCGCCGGCTCCCACCCCGAACCGGGCGCCGGCGCGCGCTCCAGAAAGGCTTTCAACGCCGTCACCAGCCGCTCCGAGGTGATGTGTTCGAGCTGGCAGGCCAGGTCGTCAGCCTCCTCGGGGGCGATGCCAAGGTTCTCCACCAGAAAGATCACCCACAGCCGCCGCCGTGAGAGGATCGCCTGGGCCTGCGCCTCCCCCGTCTCGGTTAACGTAACCCCCTTGTACGGCTGATAGTACATCAGCCCGCGCTCGCTGAGCTTGTGACACATCTCAATCGCCGAGACCTGCGTCACCCCCAGGCGGCTTGCCAGATGCGACACCGCCACCGGCTGATCCGGCGCCCGGCGTGACAGCGCCGTCATCACCAGGTACATTTCTACGCTTTCGCTCATAGGGTGTAATTCCCGCTCAGCCCTCTATGCAGATCGCGCCGCACCCCGACGGGATGCACATACGATTGTTCCTGGGAGGGCGTAGCCCTCCCAGACCCTCCCACCGGGTGGGAGGATGGGGAAACCGGGTTTCCCCATCCCCCTGCGGGGCGGGGGCGTGGGGAAACCCGGTTTCCCACACCCCTGCTCCAGCAGCCGATGTTCACGTGAGACGGTCATGCGCATGGCGCACCACGCCCAATGAACATGACCTGGGAGCGCGGGCGTCCCGCCCGCGCCACGGCGCCGCGGGCACAGTGACCGCCCCTTCCCTGACCCTCCCCCGCTGGGGGCGGGAACCCGGCGCCTCCCCCCAGCGGGGGGAGGCTGGGAGGGGGGCTGAACCCGGCGAACGATGGTCACCTCAGGGCCATGTGAACGGGCGCCCTGACCCGGGGGAAACTGGCTTTGCCCCTGCCTGACCTATGAAGACGCGGTCCGCGGAGAGGTTCAGATTTTTCCTGGGAGCGAGAACATCTTGCCCTCGTGCACGTGACGAGGGCGGGACGCCCGCGCATCCCTGCCAGGAGGTGGCCGCGCAACGCCTGTAATTTCGGGCTTACCCTAAACTCCCTCTCAGGGCCAGGATACGCTGCCGTTTCCCCCCTGTCAAGCGCCTTGCTTCACTCCAACGGGTTTTCATTTCTTTACCCGGCGTTGCCCCGGCGTTACTTGTTGCAAGGGCATCCGCTCTGGTATACCTGCTATTAAGGTTTACCCAAAAACAGCCCCGCAGCGAGACGATGGCCGAGGTGAACATACCCCCCGCGGGAGAGTGTGGGCGGGCGTAGCCCTCCCGATACCACCGCCCCCTTCCTGACCCTGCCCCGCCGGGGGCGGGAAGCGGGCTCCTCCCCCCAGTGGAGGGAGGCTGGGCGGGGGGCAACCCGGTTGCCCCACACCCCCCGCGGGAGGGTCGGGGCGGGCTGCGCCCTCCCAGGAAGAATCTTAATGTTCATCTTGCAATGATATGAAAGGAGAGCCGCACCGCGTGCCATGAGCGCCTCCGAAGTGACCCTTGAGCAGCTTGTCCGTAACCAGAACGCGGTGGTGCGCCGCATCGGCGGCGACCGCGAGTTTCGTCGCCGTCTGCTGGCGATGGGTCTGGTGCCCGGCGAACAGGTCATCCTGACCGCGGTCGCGCCCCTGGGCGATCCGATCGAGGTGACCGTGAAAGGCTACCGGCTCTCGCTCCGCAAGGAGGAGGCCCGGCTGGTTGTCGTGGAGCCTGTCTGATGTCTACCCCCTCGTTGCCTCTGGCCCTGGCCGGTGAGGGCGCGACGGTGCGCCTGGTGGCCATCCAGGGCGGCCAGCGGACTGCCCATCGCCTGGCGGAGCTTGGCCTTACCCCCGGCGTTACGGTGACCGTGTTGCGCGACAACGGCGGCGCGCTGCTGGTGGCGGTCGGCGATACGCGCCTGGCCCTGAGCTACGGGCTGGCGCAGATGGTTCTGGTGACGGGAGAGGAGTGACGGGATGTGTGAGGTGACCATCGCTCTGGCCGGCAACCCCAACGTCGGCAAGAGCACCGTCTTTAATGCGCTCACCGGTATGCACCAGCACGTAGGGAACTGGCCCGGCAAGACGGTGGAGCGCAAAGAGGGGCGCCTGATCCTTGGCGACCGGCAGATCACCGTGGTCGATCTGCCGGGAACCTACAGTCTGGCCGCCCGTTCGCTCGAGGAGCAGATCGCCCGCGATTTCATCGTGCGCGAACGCCCCGATGCGGTGGTGAACGTGCTCGACGCCGCCAATCTCGAACGCAACCTGTACCTGACCGCTCAGTTGCTCGAGGCCGAGGCGCGCCTGGTGCTGGCCCTGAACATGGCCGACGTGGCCGCCGCGCGCGGTCTGCGCCTGAACCCCGAGGCCCTGGCCGCGGCCCTGGGTGCCCCGGTGGTGGTGATGAGTGCCAGTAAGGGCCAGGGCCTCGCCGAGTTGAAGGCCACCCTGCGTGACCTGGTTGCCGCCGCCGGCCACGCGACGCGGCCCTCGTTCAAGGAGGTGGCGCGATGACCGCCATCACGCTGGCTGCTCCCGGCGCGGCGCTGCGCTATGCGCCGCCCATCGAAGCGGAACTGGAGCGCCTGGTCGCGGCCCTGGGCGCCATCCCCGCCCTCGCCGGGCGCTACCCGCTCCGCTGGCTGGCCATCCAGCTTCTCGAAGGCGACGAGCACCTGCTGGCCGAAGCCGAGGACCTGGGCGGGCCGGCGGTCACAGCGGCGCTCGCCGCCAGTCGCGAGCGGCTGGCTCCCCACTACGGCGAGGATCTCGACGTGGCCCTGGTTGATCAGCGTTACCGCTTCGTGCATGCCCTGGCCGGTCAGGCGCTCACCCGCCCCGACACGCCGCCCCTGACCCTCTCCGACCGCATTGACCGCGTGGTGACCCACCGCTGGCTGGGCATCCCCATCTTCCTGGCGTTGATGTGGGTCGTCTTCAAGCTCACCACCGATGTGACGGCCCCCTTCGTGGACTGGATCGATGCGACCCTGAGCGGGCCGGTGAGCGCCTGGGCCACCGCCCTGCTGGGCATAGCCGGTCTGGGGGACAGTTGGCTCGCGTCGTTGCTGGTGGATGGCGTGATCGCCGGGGTGGGCGGGGTGCTGGTCTTTGTTCCGGTGCTGCTCGCGCTCTACTTCGCCCTGGCCTTGCTGGAAGACTCGGGCTACATGGCCCGCGCGGCCTTCGTGATGGACCGGCTGATGCACGCCCTGGGGCTGCACGGCAAGAGCTTCCTGCCGATGATCGTCGGCTTCGGTTGCTCGGTGCCGGCCATTTACGCCACCCGCACCCTCGATAGCCGGCGCGACCGCATTCTGACGGGTCTGCTGGTGCCGTTTATGAGCTGCAGCGCGCGCCTGCCCGTCTATGTGCTGATCGCGGCGATCTTCTTCCCCGCCCATGCGGGACTGGTGATCTTCGGCCTCTACCTCACCGGGATCGTGGTGGCGATCGTGGTCGGCATGCTCCTCCGGCGCACCCTGTTCCACAACCAGCCCCCCGCGCCGTTCGTGCTGGAGTTGCCGCCCTACCGCCTGCCCACGCCGCGGGGCGTCTGGCGGCAGATGTGGGAGCGCACCGCGGCGTTTCTGCGCAAGGCCACGACGATCATCCTGGCGACGAGCATCGTGGTCTGGTTGTTGCTGGCGCTGCCGGTGCGGGGCGCGGGCCGCTTCGCCGATACGCCCGTGGATCAGAGCGCCTTCGCGGCCCTCTCCGGCGCGGCGGCGCCGCTCTTCGCGCCGCTGGGCTTCGGCGGCTGGGAGACGAGCGGCGCTCTGCTGACCGGCTTCGTGGCGAAAGAGGTGGTCGTCAGCACTCTGGGGCAGACGTATGCCGTGGCGGGGCTGGACGAAGACGCTGAGGCGACGCCGACAACCTTCGGCGAGGATCTGCTGGGCATCGCTGGCGGGCTGGTCAGCGCCACGGGTGACGCGCTGCGGGCGTTGCCGGGGGTCGTGGGGATCGCCCTGGAGGCCCCTGAAGAAGAGGCCGCGCCCGAGGGTCTCGCCGCCGCGGTGCGGGCGGGCTTCGAGGTGAGCAGCGGCGGCCACGGGGCCCTGGCCGCGCTGGCCTTCCTGGTCTTTGTGCTGCTCTACACCCCCTGTATGACCGCCGTGGCCGCGGCGCGCCACGAGTTCGGCAGCCGGTGGATGTGGGTCAGCATCGTCGGCCAGTTCGCTGTGGCCTGGCTGGCGGCGCTGCTGGTGTTTCAGGGCGGACGCTTGCTGGGAGGGTAAGGTGGGCTTTCAACGTGAGGCAATGGTTCAGGATCGGGGGTTCTAGCTTGACCGTTGCTCCACACCTCTATGTTCGCGGTGGAGGGGCGCGGGGAGGCGCAGCCTCCCCGCATACCCCTTTTCCCGCCTGCGGTGGCCAGTGGCCCGGCGCAACCCCCGCAGCCCTCCCGCCGCGGGCGGGCAACAACCGGTTGATGGACCCCTCCCCGCCGGAAGGCGACCGCGTACGTCCTGACGTGAACATAGGCTCTCGAAGAGGGGCATGGGGAAACCGGGTTTCCCCACGCCCCCGCCCCGCAGGGGAATGGGGAAACCGGGTTTTCCCATTCCCCCACCTGCGGGAGGGTTTGGGAGGGCGCAGCCCTCCCAAGAACAAACGTGTGTTCATTGCGGCGTTGTGCGGCGGAGCCGCATGGACGGCTACCGTGAACATACGCCCTCGGCGAGGGGGGTGGGGAAACCGGGTTTCCCCATACTTCAGCGGACGCGGGCCGGAGGCCCGCGCACCCAGGCCCCGCCCCCTTGGGAGGGTCTGGGAGGGCAAAGCCCTCCCAAGAAGAACCTATGTCCATCCTGTTCGTGTGCGGCGGAGCCGCATGGACGGCTGACGTGAACATAGGCCCCAGGGGTGTGGGGCAACCAGGTTTCCCCCCGCCCCCGCCCCTGGGAAGGTGAGGGCGCAGCCCTCTAGCGAGGAGGCCCAGGTGTTACAACAAGTCCTACAGGCGCTGGAGACAACCAGCGGCCCGGTGTCGCTCGACGAGTTGAGCCGGCGCCTGGGGATCGAGCGCAGTGCGCTGGAGGGAATGATCGCCTTCTGGGTGCGCAAAGGGCGTCTGCAAGCTAGCGCCGGGGGGCCGTGCGGTCGCGGATGCGGGCATTGCGGTCCGCGGGCCGAAGGGTGCGTCTTCAATGCCGGCGGCCCGCGGGCAATCGTGGTAACGGAGCGGACGCGGCGTTAGGTGGCCTCACGCCGCGGGCAGCATGGCAATGCGCGCCCTCCCGCGCTTGCCCGTCTGAGCGGCTCACCCATCCTTGCGCGAAGACCGCCGTGGCTCGACGAGCTGTAATGGCTGATCGAGCCAGGCCTGGCTCACGCCAGAAAGCTGCAGCGCCGAGATAACCTGTCTGGCGGGACCTTCGACGACCACGGTGTGGCTCAACTGGCCGCCATGCACCTCCGGCAGCAGACGCGCCAGTTCCTCACGGGTGTCGTGGAGCGCCGCGTCCATTTTCCGCTGGCGCGCGGCGATCAACTCCCGGCGGTACTCCTCACGCGACCGGAACTGTGCAGGGTCCAGCTCAAACTCTGGCATGCCGGTTTCAGACGATGACTCCGGCTGCAGGGTCATCACCACGCGCAGGACATCATCGGGATGCGCGCTGCGCAGGGCCTTTCTCAACTGGACGTCAACCTTGCTCGTATCGATCCCTGTAAGTTTCATAATGCTGCCACTACCTGCACGAGACCGTACCCTTGCCGCGCGGCGACCTGCTGGAGTTGTTGACTGGTGTTCATGATGGTATCGAGCAAGTCGGGTACGCGAATGGCTGGATAGCGTTCCAGGATAAGCGCGGCGAGACCGGAGACGATTCCCGTTGCCATTGAAGTTCCGTCCCAAGCTTCGTATCCTCCACCCATGACACTCGAAAACACGCCCGCTCCCGGAGCCACTACATCGGGAACACTGTACTGGTGATTATTCACGACCAGGACGCCGCTGCTACTGAAACTGGCAACCCGCCCCTGACGGGTTGTGGCCCCCACAGAGAGTACTTCGACATAATTACCAGGGCTGCGCGTCTGGTTCACTCCCTCGTTGCCTGTTGCGCAGACCACCAGCACGCCCACGCTTAAGAGCGTGGCGATGGAGTCGTGCAGATCGTCCACGTAGCCGTGGATACCGGCGGAGATATTGACGATCTGGATTTCCGGGTGCTGCGCGGCCCATTCGAGGGCCATGACAAAATTCGCGATGGTGCCCCGGCGATGGGGCAGCATCAGCCCGTTCCAGATCCGCGCCTCGGGTGCAACCCCGACCGTCTTGCCGCAGATCAGGCCCGTCACGTGGGTTCCGTGACCATCACTATCATAACTCGTAATCGGCCTGGGTTGCAACGTCTTCTGGTCGAATAGCCACGCCTGCTCGATGTTGCCCTGCAATTCGGGATGGGTGGGATCAATGCCGGTATCGAGCACCAGCACGCGCACGTCGCGGCCGGTGCCTCGAAAGCCATTGGTGCGCGCCGCTTCGAGACCGATGACATGCAGGTGCCAGTAGTCGCCATGATCGAGGCTAGCCTTGCGCCCGGCTGTCTGGCGTGGATGGATGACACTGATGGATTGATCGGCAATGACCATTGCGCCGGGGATCTCCTGGCGTAGTTGTTCGACCTCCTCTGCGTCCAGTTCAGCGATCCGGTTGCCGGTTACGGACCCATAGAACCGGACGTGATCCGGTTTCTCCTCGAACCATGCCTCCAGTTCCTGTTGAACAGGATCCTGCTGCTGCAATTCCTGCACTGCGGCGATCTGCGCCGCGCGCGCCGGTTCAGTAAAACCCGTGCCGATCAGGTTCGCGGCGCGCACGACGAGCGCATTGCGTGGTCGAATAACATAGAGCGCCATGGTTGTGCTAACACACTCATACAGGTGCGGCTACAGGCGCCTCCGCAGGATAGAGCACGTGGGGAACGACCTGATCCATGTGCTCCACCAGGATGATCTCCAGCGCGGCGCGGGTCTCTTCGGGCACATCGCGCAGGTCGGGTTCGTTGTCGCGGGGGATGAGCACGCGGGTGACCCCGACGCGCTGGGCGGCCAGGAGCTTCTCTTTGAGGCCGCCGATCGGCAGCACCCTGCCGCGCAGCGTGATCTCGCCGGTCATAGCCACGCGCTTGCGGGCCTTGCGCCCGGTGAGGGCGGAGAGCATGGCGCAGGCAATGGTGATCCCCGCCGAGGGGCCATCTTTGGGCACGGCGCCGGCGGGCACGTGGACGTGCATGTCGCGCTTCTGGAACGTGTCGGGGTCGATGGCGAGGTCGCCAGCCCGCGAGCGGGCGTAGGTCAGCGCGGCGCGGGCCGACTCGCGCATCACGTCGCCGAGCTGGCCGGTGAGGATCAACTGGCCGTTGCCGGGCATGACACTGGCCTCGACCAGCAAGACATCGCCGCCCGCCGGCGTCCAGGCCAGACCGGTGACCACGCCGACCTCATCATCGCCGAGGATCATGCCGCCGTGGCGCCGGGGCGGGCCGAGCAGGTCCTCAAGGTCGGAGCCGTCAATACGTTCGGGGAGGGGCTTGCCGGTGGCGCGACGGGTGGCCATTTTGCGGTAGATCGTCCCGATGCGCCGCTCCAGGTCGCGCACGCCGGCCTCGAGGGTGTACTCGCGCACCAGGCGCCGCAGGGCCGCGTCGGTCAACGCGGGGGCATGGCCGCGTTCCAGCGCCTCCTGGTCGGGCAGGTTGCTCGGGGGCGTCTCGCCGGGGGCGGCGGGTGCGGGGGCGGGGGCGCGGGGGGCCAGGCCGTTGGCCTGCACCTGCCGGGGGATGAGGTAGCGCCGGGCGATGTGGAGCTTTTCCTGCTCGGTGTAGCCGGCCAGGGTCAGTACCTCCATACGGTCGAGGAGCGGGCCGGGGACGGTGTCAAGCTGATTGGCGGTGCAGATGAAGAGCACCCGGCTCATGTCGAAGGGCACGTCCAGGTAACGATCAACAAAGGTGCTGTTCTGGGCCGGGTCGAGCAGTTCGAGCAGCGCGGCAGCCGGGTCGCCCTGAATGCCGGCGCTGATCTTATCCACCTCATCGAGCATCAGCACGGGATTGTTGCTGCCGGCGCTGTTGATGCCCTGGATGATCCGGCCGGGGATGGCGCCGATGTAGGTGCGGCGAAAGCCGCGAATATCGGCCTCGTCGCGGATGCCGCCGAGGGCGACGCGCACGAACTTGCGCTCCAGGGCGCGGGCAATGCTCTGCCCCAGACTGGTCTTCCCCACCCCGGGCGGGCCGACGAAGCAGAGGATGGGGCTGCGGGCCTCGGTGTCGCCCTGTTCGAACTGCAAGCGGCGCACGGCGAGGAACTCGATGATGCGCTCCTTGATCTGCTCCAGGTCGTAATGATCCTCGTCGAGGATGCGTTGGGCGCGCTCCAGATCCAGATTGTCGCGGGTGCCCTTGTTCCAGGGCAGGCCGAGGAGCCAGTCCAGGTAAGTGCGGCTGACGGTATACTCGGCGGCGCCGGGGGGCATGCGCTCCAGGCGCGCCAGTTCGCGCTCGGCCTCGCGGCGCGCCGCTTCGGGCATGCCTGCTTCTTCGAGGCGCTTGCGCAGGTCGGCAATCTCGGCGCCGCGCTCGTCGGTCTCGCCCAGTTCTTTCTTGATCGTTTCGAGTTGCTGGCGCAGCACATACTCGCGCTGGCTGCGGGCCATGTCTTCGCGGGTGCGATTGGCGATATCCAGGAGTTGCCGTTCGCGCTCCAGGAAGCCGATCACCAGGCGCAGCCGGGCCGACATGTCCAGGGTGTCGAGGACCTGTTGCTGTTCCGCCGGGCGTAGCCCCAGATTGGCGGCGATCATATCGGCGAGGGTGCCGGGGTTGGGGATGTTGGCGGCGATGATGGCGAGTTGATCGGGGAGCGAAGGGCTGAGGCGCACCACCTCCTCGAAGGCCACCCGCGCCGTGCGGGCAAGTTGCTCGGTCTCGGCGTCGGGGGGCGGCTCGGTGAGCACCCGCACACGGGCGACGGGATAGGTCGCGGTGGTGACGATCTGCTCGATGGCGATACGGGCGTGGCCCTCGAGCAGCATCTGCACACTGCCGTCGGGTTGGCGCAGCAGGCGCACGATCTGTGCCGCGCAGCCGGTGGCGGCCAGGGTGGCCGGGTCGAAGTGCTCGCCGGGCGTGGTGCGCAGGAACAGGCCAATAAAGCGCGACCCCAGCGCGGCATCGTCCACCAGGCGCACCCAGGGATCGCCCCCGACGGCCAGGGGCAGCACGGCGCCGGGGAAGAGCACGCCGTTGGGCAGCGCCAGGATGGGCATACTGGCGGGGATCTCCACGCCACCAGGGGCCGCCGGCTTATCCGGGGTGGCCGCGGGGTTGCTCATCACAGCCCTCCCTCGATGTGAATGACCACCACGCGCTGCGGCGGATCGCTGGCGTAGGGCAGGATGATCTCCAGCAGGCCGTT
>Ga0209162_1002390_pt1 | contig 16569 bp, 12 predicted proteins | sample YNPNPMetaG_FD_187121 | JGI IMG/M metagenome (GOLD analysis project Ga0209162, IMG submission 187121) | Anoxygenic and chlorotrophic microbial mat microbial communities from Yellowstone National Park, USA - YNP NP MetaG (SPAdes) (version 2) ... | reverse complement strand
CCCGTGGGTGCCCCGCGGGGGGACACGTAATAGGCATCCAATGCTGCCGGGCGGGTGGCCTGACCTGGGGCCGCAGCTGACCAGGTAACGAACAAGAGCACGACCCGGAGTGTAAGCCGGTGCACCTCTCACCTTTCACCTTGCCCATAAGGACGGTCGCCAGAACGCGAGCACACGGGCCACAACAGGGCGTCCTATAGCCCTGCTCGCGTCTGGCCGATAGAATAGCGACGGCCGAGCGCGTCGTCGACCTGCACGGCGCTTGGGCGCTGAGTTCGGGCGACTCCCGATCGCGGTCGATCGCGAACCTCACGTGATCTGGGACTCGAATACGTTTAAGCCTATATGTGTCCGAATTAGGAGTCGGACACTCGCCCGGACGAGGCTATGAACATCGTGATTTTCGGACATTTCGCTTTCCCCTTCGGCTCGGCGTCGGCTTCCCGCGTTCGCCACATCTCGGTCGGCCTGACGGAGCAGGGCCATCGTGTCTGGGTTTTGACCCCACTACGGGGCGACCCTCAACCCATTCGCTGGTTGGAGTATCGGGGCGTCGCGTACTACTCGATCGGAGGCTGGCTGCCGAAAGACCCCAAGACTTTCGCCAACAAACTGAGAACCCTGCGCATCCTGTTCTTCGGGGCCGATTCGGAGGCCGCCGTGATGCTCGAGAAGCTGCACCGGGAGATCCGCGTCGACCGGAGTATCGTGTACAGTGGCCGCTGTGTCGGGGTGCAGCAGGCTCTGCGGTCCTGCCGACGGCTGGGGATCCCGGTGGTTAGGGACGTGGTGGAATGGTTCGAGCCACGCTCGTTCCCCCACGGATGGCTGAACCCCGCCTACTGGGATACGTACCTCAAGGATCATTTCTCGCTGCCACAGGCGGACGGCATCATTGCGATTTCCCGGCTCATCGAGAATCGCTTCCGTCGAATGGGCAAGCCCGTCATTCGCATACCGGCCATCATCGATCCCAACGCCTGGCGGCAGAACGGGCCGCTCCCGAGCACCGGCGGGGCGTTCCAACTGACATATCTGGGCGACATGAGCCGGCGCGACGGTCCATTCGTGATGCTCGACGCGATCCGCAGGGTCGTCGCGCAGGGGCATGATGTGGCGTTCCATATAGTGGGAGGCGTCGGACGCGACAGGATCGCGTTGCAGGCTCGCCGGACCGCCGAGAGGGATCCCGAATTGAGCCGACGCGTCAGATTCTGGGGCCGGGTTTCGGACGAGGAGGTCCGTGAGCGGCTGTTCCGGTCGGACGCACTGATCTTCACGCGGATGCCGGGGCGGGCGGCGCAGGCAGCGTTTCCCACAAGGCTTCCGGAGTACCTCATGACCGGCCGGCCGGTCATCAGCAGCGACGTGGGAGACATCGGCGAGTATCTGACCAACGGCAGGGAGATCATTTTGGTCGAACCGGGCAGCGCCGCCGCCCTGGCCGACGGCATCATCCGGCTCCTGAACATGCCCGACCGGGGCGCGGCGATCGGCCAGGCCGGTCTCCGCCGGTGCCAGGAGTGCTTCGACTACCGGGCCCGCTGCGCCGAACTGAGTCGATTCCTGGAAGATCTCGGGGCCACCCGGTAGGAATGGTCGTGCCACACGCCGCACGGGAAGACCTGCGCGTTCGCCGGTACGCGGAAAGCGCGGCCACACGGTTCCGCGTGACCTGGGCCGACGGGCTGCCGTGGCTCCTTGAGCCGCGGATGATCGAGCCGATCAACGTAACGCGCCTGCGTCGGCTTGATCACCTGAGGCGCGGCTCCTTGCACTGAGCGCGGAGGAAACGGTCCCGCGCCATCGTCCGCGGGGCGCAGATCGCCGAGTCGTGCCCTCGCGATGAGGGTCCGCACGCCCCGGCGCAGATGTAGGGTCATGATTCGAACGGCCCAGGGACCGGTTATCGCCGCATCCGTCGCACCTGCGGGTCCAGCCATCTGAAACGGAGAAAAAAGCGAAGGCCGCTGCCATGAAACCTCCTCGGAAAGCCGGGCGACTGAGAATCGCCTACCTCTCGGCCGGAACCTTCTCGCACGCCACCGGGTACGTGGAGTACTTCGAGTCCCGAGGGCACGAGGTATACTGGATCGTTTATACCAGACCCGCCCCTGCTCTCCCCGCACACCCTTACGATGTCTCCGTCGAGGTCGATCCTCAGGGCAGCCGGCTGTGCAAGTGGCGGTACCTCTGCACACTGCCGCGCATTCGGGCCCTGCTGCGCCGGTTACGGCCCGACATCCTGCACGCGCACTATGCAACGAGTGCCGGACTGCTCGCACTGACCTCCGGATTCCGTCCGTACGTGCTGTCCGCCCGCGGCACGGACCTGCTCGGCTCGAGGCATTCGCCGTTCTGGCGTGGCCTGCTGCGTGCGGTCCTCTCGCGGGCCGCACTCGTACACACGGTATCGGACGAGCTTACAGCGGTAGCCAGGAGTCTGGGCGTACCTCGGCGGAAGCTGGTCACCCTGACCCAGGGAATCGACCTGCGGATGCTGCCTTTCGCGCCGGCGGCGCCCGCCGGGCCGGTGCGTCTCCTGTGCACGCGTCACCTGCGCGAGCCCTACGACCCGCAGACCATTCTGCGGGCCTGCCGGATCCTGAAGGCGCGCGGCATTGACTTTCGACTGACCTTCGCAGGATCGGGGCAGTTGCGCGCCGCCCTCCAGGACGAGGCCCGCGCGTATGGGATCGAGCCGCAGACCCGGTTCCTCGGCGGTTACGAGCCCGCCGCGGTGCCGACCCTTTTCGCGGAGGCCGATCTCTACGTATCGGCGTCCCGCTGGGATGGAACATCGATCTCGCTGCTCGAAGCGATGGCCTGTGGCGCGTTCCCCATCGTGTCGCGCATCCCCAGCAACCTCGCGTGGGTGACGGACGGACAGACCGCACTCATGTTCGATCCCGGTGACGCAGAAGGCCTGGCCCGTGCCGTCGAACGGGCGATCCGATCGCCCGAACTCCGGCGCTCCGCGGTGCGCGCTAACCGCCTCACCGTCGAGACCAGAGCCGACCGCACCCGGAATATGGCCCGCCTCGAATCACTCTACTATGCAGTCGTTCAGTCCTCCCGCGGGCCGGCTGCCGCCGCAGGCTGCTACGGCGGCCAGGCCCACACATCCGCCTCCTCCTGAGACCGCTGAGTCAGGCCCGCATCATAGGCAAAGGCGCCGCTGTCGGCCGGGCTGTCAATGCGCGGTCTGCCCCAGAAGTCCAGCGAAGGTCGATACGAGACGTCGCCCCGGGCGCGCGCGGCGCTGCCCGGCAGAAGATATCCGAGCCCGCTGATCGTCTCGCCGGCGGCTGCATCGAACCGGTTGGCGCCGGCATCCGTCCAGTGGCCCACGCGGAAGACCGGGGCCGCGTCGAAGACGTTTCCTCCGAGCTGAAGATACGGCGCTTGTACGCCGGAATGCTGCCACGCCGCCACGAGCAGCGGGAGGCTCCACCATCGACCATCGGATACCGTGCCGTTTCCGACAAACACGTTGTTGAACACAGGATTCGGACGCGTGCTCGCACCGCCTCGCGCGACCAGGCCGTACGTGTTCCCGAAGGCAGTGTTATGAGCGACCACGTTGGGCAGCTCGTTTCCAAGCGTGCGCTGCGGATACGTTAAGACAATGCCCGCGTTGGCATTCCCATAGCAGAGATTCTGTTCGAGCCGAAACCCCAGGCACCCATCGATCATCAGGGGCTGCTGGTCCGGACTGTCGAATGATTCGAAGCCCAACATTAGACCGCAGTCCGCATTGTAACGCACCACGTTGTTCCGGAACACGAACCCGATGCCCCCGGCGTAGACGCCATGCATTGGGTGGGTGCCGCCCCCATGGCCGCAGTATTCAATCAGAGAGCGTTCCACAAGAAGCTCCCGTACCGGCTCATTGTTGAACGGATCGTTGGGACGCAGGCCGAAGCAAGCGATCCCGTGGCCGCCCCCGTTGCCGTCGGCGTCTCCGACGCCGCAGTGATGGATCCAGCAGTCGCGGATGACGCATCCGTGCCCGCGGATGTCGATCCCGCGCCCCGGCATGTTCGCGATCTGAAGCCCCTCAATGACCACGTAGTGCGTCTCCTCCTGACACCACACGCCGATGTTCCGCCAACTGTCCTCGTACGTGGTCGCCGCCGGAAGAATCCGCGCCTTCCATTTCTCGGCCGCCCGGATCCGTGTCGGGCTGGAGGCCGTGCCGGCGTACTGCCGGTCGATCCGGATGCTCGTGTAGTCGCCCGGCATCAGGATGATGGTCCTGCCGCCGCCGACCCGCGACAGGGCATACGCCGCGCTGCGGAAGGGCCTGCTCGCCGATCCGTCCGCCGAGGCACTGTCGCTGCCGGTCGGGGACACGTAGTAGACCTCTCCGCCGGCCGGATCGGCAGCGAGGGCGGCGTAGTTTTCATCCGCCAGGTCCAACAGGAGACTCCCGTAGCCGCGGGCCGAAGGCTCGAAGGTGTAGCCCGCCCCGGAGGGGGTGACCGTCCCGCTCCAGCCCTTCGGAACCGTCAAGGCGTAATACCCGTTGGCGTCGGTCGTGACGGAATCGGCGGGCGGATTGGTCGCAAGCGTGACGCCCGCAAGCCCGCCGCCCGCAAGCGCGACGCGACCGGTGATCCGGACGGTCGCGCTCTCGCCACCCCCGCTGGCCATCGCGCACTTCGCGCTGGTGTACGCCGACGTGCCGCCGCTCGTGAATGCCGCCACCCGATAGCAGTATTGCTTCCCAGCGACCACGGAAGAATCGAGATAGTGGGACTGGTTGGCCGGCACCTCGACCAGATCCGCCCATGACTCGCCGGAGGCGTAGCGCCGGATGCGGAAACCTTCCTCATTCGAACATCCGTCCGTCCACGAGATGGCCAGACCGCCCGATGTGGCCGTCACGACCACGGCGGTCGGCTCGCCGTCGGGCAGCGGCGCCCCGGGCGTTCCTGAAGAGACGTCGCCCGTATCGGCCGGCGGGAGCGAGACATCCTCTGATGTCCGCGCACACGTCATGCGGGTCGCGCTGCCGGTCCCCGCCGCGTTGAAGGGAATGACGCGGTAGCAGTAGGTCCTGTTCGAATCGAGCCCGGCGTCCACGTACCTTGTCTCGTCGGGACCCACGCCGCCGCGGTCCTCCCAACCGCTTCCCGACACGTACCGTTGGATCGTGAACCCGTCCTCGTTCGTGCACGTTTCGGACCACGAGATCTCGATCTCCGTGGCCGAGAGCGGCTGGGCCGAGATCGCCGTGACCTTGCCGTCGGGCGGGCCGCCGCCGTCGGGCGTCACGCCCTCGACCGCCGGCGGCGCGGAGGCGGCAACACACCTCATGCTGCTGGGTATGGTCTGACCACCGGGCAGCACGACCAGGATTCGGTAACAGTAGGACACGCCGGCTTCGGTCTGCGGGTCGACGTACGCAGTGGTATCCGGGTCCAGCCGGGCGTAGTCCACCCAGTCGGTCGAGGATGTGTAGCGCTGAACCACGAAACCCGTTTCGTTTGAGAAGGTCTCGGACCAGGTCACGCGGACTCCGCCGGCATCCTGAGCCTCGGCGACGACGCCGGTGATCTTGCCGGCCGCCGGCTGGAGGGGCGCCGAGAGCGGCGTGGAGGCGACAGGGGGGGCGTCATCATCGATCACAACGCCGGGCGGAAGCGTCGAGGCGGTGAACGGGTCGCAACTCCCAAGGCTGAGGCACAGCGTCAGCGCCGCAAGCCTCGGGCCGCACAAGATTGGAGAAGCCATGGCCGTCGAGAAAAACCGTTGGCAACTCCGGCTCATAGAATATCCTCCAACGAGCGGTCCCGAGGTCCGGTCGCTCGTGAATCGTGCTGGGACCCGAGTTTTGGTGCCCGCGTTTGGAAGGCGTGGTCGCGACGAAGGCTGATCGTCGCGTCACCCGAGGTGGACAATCCAATACAAGCTCGCTGCGGGCAAGCCGCACCTGACGAGAGGGCGCCGCGCCGCCTTACCGGACGCTTCCCGGGGCTTGCAGCCAAAGGTCCGGCCGCCCTAGAATCCAAGCACGGAGTAACTGGGGGCTCGGATCCTGCCGAAGGTACGCCAAGAGGGGAGGTATGTCGGTGCCGCAGGCGCCCCCTCGGTCGGATGCAGGGTGCTCAGTCCAGAGGACCGACCGCATGAGGCCGGACAAGTTGTACGAGCTTCTCCTGCGTTGGGCACTCCCCGCAGGAGACCTCCTGCGAGGGACCCCCATAGCCCGGGAACTGGCTTGGCTGGAGACAACGCAATGGGAGCCCCCTGAGCGTCTGAAGGAAATCCAGGACCGCAAGCTGCGCCGACTGATTGAGCTCGCCTATGAAAGTGTCCCATACTACCACCAGCTCATGGAAGATCGTCGTCTCCGCCCGTCCGATATCCGCGGCACCTCCGATCTCTGGAAATTGCCTCTGTTGACCAGCGATGCTCTGTACACGGCAAAAGCCTCCTTGCTTCTGAATCGCCGATACCGCCTTGGCTCGCTGATCCCAGTACGCACCAGCGGTTCCACAGGCGTACCCAAGCGGTTCTACATGTCGCGATCCGCGAACACAGCGGCGCGGGCTGGCTTCTACCGCTTTCTGCGCTGGTACGGCGGGGAGCGGTGCGAAATGCGGTTTGTGGTCTGGGGCCGGCCGGTCGTAACCTCCCGCTGGGCCCTGCGCAAGCGCGACTGGCGGCTTCGGTTCGTCTCCCGGGAGACCCATCTGAGCACATGGGAGATGAGCCCCAGGCGCATGGAGGCGTTTCTCAATGCGATTCGTCGATACGGACCCGCGGTGCTCCGCGGCTACACCTCCGGCCTCGTGCGACTTGCCAACTACGTCGAAGAGCACAAGCTGGAAGCGCCGTCGCTTAAGGCCGTCAATACGACCGCCGAGGCCCTGTCACCAGCGGAGCGAAGGATCCTCGAAACCAACTTCCGGACACGGGCCTTTGATCAGTACGGCTGCGGCGAGTGCAACAGCATCGCGAGCGAATGTGAGCACCACGTTGGGCTTCACATCGCGGTCGAACACTGCGTGATCGAGGTTCTGGATGATGACGACCACCCCGTCCCGCCCGGTCAGACCGGAAGGGTAATCGTAACCGACTTGGACAACGACGCGTTCCCATTTATCCGGTACGACACCGGCGATCAGGCCGCACTGCTGGCCGAGCCTTGCTCGTGCGGCCGCGGGTTGCCGCTTATGTCAGCGGTCTCGGGCCGCACTGCCGATACGATTTACGGCCTAAACGGCAACCGCGTGTGGGGTTGGTTCTTCGCGGCGATCCTCATGCAATCAGGATTGACCGACGAGCTCCGAATCCGCGAATTCCGCTTTACGCAGACTGCTGCGGACCATCTGGATTTCGATCTCGTTTCGGCGCGAGAGCCTACTCCAGCTCAGCTCGACCTTGTGTTCGAGCGGATCCGGGCGCATCTCGGACCCATGTCGATCCGGTATCGGCGAGTCGCGGCCTTGGATGCAAGCGCGTCGGGTAAGAAGCGGTACGCGGTGCGTACGTGGGAGCCGCCGCCGAGCCGTGTCCTCACCAGTCAGGAGTAGGCGTTCCTTGACCACGATGCTCCGACTTCAGTTCTTCGGCGACATAGCCCCCAACGGCCGCTTCTGTGACCCGGCGCTCCACGCCGACCTGTCCGCCGACATGGCCCGCGCCGCTTCGGTCCTGGGGCCGACCGGTCTGCGTATGGCCAACTGGGAGGCCCCTCTGTGGGGCGCCGGGCGTGTGAACACCCGGAAGATTCCGCGATTGTGTACGACGCGGGAGGCTGCCCAGGCGCTAATTCCTCTTGGCCTCAACGCGGTATTCCTGGCCAACAACCACGCGTACGATTGCTGCGAAGAGGGATTCGACAACACGCTCCGGTTTCTGCAAGAACATGGGATCGCATGGGTGGGGGCCGGCCGCACCGCCGAGCAGGCCGCCTCGCCGTTGATCCTGCAACATTCCGGCCTGACGGTGGGCGTGCTGAACTACGTGGCGCCGGATACGCACCCCAGTCTTCCACCGGAGGCGGGCGTTCACCTGAATATGTACACGGAAGAGCACATGCTCTCCGATGTACGGCAGCTCGCGCCCCAGGTGGACCTCCTGGTGGTCAGTCTCCACTGGGGCGTCGACTACATGGCCCACCCCACGCCCGTCCAGAGGCGTGCCGCCCGCAAGGCCATCGAGGCTGGCGCAACGATTGTGGTGGGCCACCATGCTCACCGCCTCCAGGGCGACGAGCCATGGAGCAACGGCCACATCTTCTACGGCCTTGGCAACTTTCTCTTCGATGACTTGGGGCCCGACCGACCCTGGCCGCCGGTATGCCGCCTCTCGGCAGTGGCCAACTGCGAAGTTCATGACAAGACCGTCAGCCGGGCTTGGCTGACACACTTTCGGCAGATCGGGACGGCAGTCCAGCCGGACGACCGGCCGAAGCGGATTCGCCGACACGCCCGGCGTTGCAACCGGCCGCTTCGGCTCAGCAATTCAGCCTATGAGGTGTTCTGGAAATGGCAGAGGCTTCGGCTGCGAGTCATCAGCCGACCATGCTGGTTCCTCCAACGCTCGGGAGGTCTGGTCCGGGCTGCTTGGCGCCTGATGCGGCGCTGCCGGGCCCGGCTGCTCGCGCGGACACGCGCTTCTGAGCAGCCTGAAAGCAACCCACCGCGGATCACAACCGCCGTCGCCGTCCAAGCCAGCGCGCCCGCGTGTTCGCTGGGGATCGGGCGTGAGAGAACCAAGTCGCTAAGCGAATATGCGGAGCAGTCGATGGATTCCTCGGAGCCCCCCTTTGTCAGCGTGATCATCGCGATTCGCAACGAGGCGGCATACATCGAGCGGTGCGTCCGGAGCGTGCTGGATGGCGATTACCCTCCGGACCGTATGGAGGTGCTCATCGTAGACGGCATGAGTGACGACGGCACCCGCGAGATTATCACGCGGCTGGCGGCCCAGGACGCCAGGATCCGGATCCTGGACAATCCCGAACGCATCGTGCCGTGCGGAGTCAACCGCGGCATCCGGGCCGCCCGCGGAGAAGTGATCACGTGGCTCGGCGGGCACTCCGAATACGCGCCGGATTTCCTCCGTCAATCCGTCCGGGCGCTTTCCGAACATCCCGAAGCCTGGTGCGTGGGCGGCCCGATGGAATCGGTCAGCACAACCCTCGTCGGCCGGACGATCGCCGCCGCCATGAGCACCCCGATCGGCGTCGGGGCCGCGAGGTTTCGTTTGCAGGGCTACGAGGGATACGTCGATACCGTGGCGTTCGCGTCGTTCCGACGCTGGGTATTCGATCGGATCGGACTGTTCGACGAGGAGCTGGCTCGCAACCAAGACGCGGAATTCAGCGGGCGCATCTTGGCCAACGGCGGGAGGATCTGGCTCAGCCAAGGCATCCGAAGCCGGTACTACGCCCGAGACAGCCTCTCCCGCCTCTGGAGACAATATTTTCAGTACGGGTTCTGGCGAATACGTGTGCTCCAGAAACTTGGAAAACCTGAATCCGTCCGGCAACTCGTTCCGCTGGCGTTCGTAACCGCTCTGCTGTCATTGGCAATCCTAGCCATCGTCTGGAAGCCCGGGCGCTGGCTCTTTGGTATATACTGCGCCGCGTACGCGGCGGGGCTACTCGTGGGAGCCGTCCAGGTTGCGCGCCGGGTGGGCCCGCTGGGCCTCTTTCTGGCACCCGTGGCGCTGGCAATTCTGCACCTGTCATACGGCTTCGGGTCGATAAAAGGCTTGTGGACGTTCGTGATACGCAGGACCAGCCCCGGACACAAGGAGTCGGCGATCACACGGTAGGTCCCGCAAGTATCTCCGGGATCGCTCGCCGGAGTTGCTACTATATCTCCAGGGCGGGTCACCCGTCTCGAGGGTAAGCCTATGCATCCGCGTGTCTCCCGAACTCCCTGGCAAGGCGTGCAGCAGAATCTGTGCTGCCTCGCGGCGACGCTGCTCCTGTTCGCGGCCACGCCTGCCCGCGCGCAGTATCAGCGGCTCCACGGCGGCGTTGGTCGGCGAATCGACCCGGGGCAGTTGTCCTCGGTTGGTGAGCTGCGAGCGATAGGGGGGTTCAACTTCGTGGTGTCGAACCCAGTGCTGAACCTCCAATACAGCCCAAGGTCGGGACCCTTGCCAGCCGCTCCCCTCGGGATGACGATCCAGCAGGAGCGACAGATCTGGGGCCGCGCCGTCGGGGCGGCTTCGCCGGCATCCCGTAGCATGGCCGTCGGCCGACTTACCGGGCCTCCCACCTCGATGGCCAGCAGGCTCCGCGCAAACGAGCCCGTGCTGCTGACGGATCGGACGGCTGCAGGCATGGAGGACCGTCGACTCGGGTTCGCGGACCGGTTCTTCGCCCAGCCGGCCTTTGCGGCGAATCCGGCTCCGTTCGGCGGCACCAGGACGCCAGCGCCGCCGCCTCTGCCCGGAGCGGACCTTCTGTCCAACCTCCCGCGAGGCAGCGCGCTGCCGCCCGCGCTGGCACGGACCACGCCGGTCCGGACGGGCGTGGGTGAGGGCGGACCCGCAACAGACGCCGGAACCGGCCCAGCAACCACCGGCGAGCCCGCCGCAGACGAGCCGCCCAGCCGCGGTATTGTCGTCGCGGAACGGATCGATCGCCGGCGAGACGCCCTCCTGGGGCTCGCCACGGAGCTGTTCCGCAACCAGCGGTACATGGAGGCCTACCAGGCTTTCACGCGGGCCGAGGCGATGCTCACGGAAACGCCCGATCCGCAAGCCCGGAAAGGCCGCATCGCCGCCGCCTTTGCTACGGGGCAGTATCGGCTGGCCGGGCAACTGTTGAGTACGGCGGATACTCGCGTGCTGGAACAGGCCGACTCGGTCCTTGCGATGTACGCGGATCGCAGGGCGTGGGACAACCATTGCGGTGCGTTGCAGGCGTATGTGAGTGTGAGTGGGCGGCCCGCTCCGGAAGAACTGGCCTTGCAGGCCTGGGTGCAGTGGGCCAGGGGAAACCTTCCGGAGGCCATGCAGACGGCGCGCCGGGCCATTTCGGAGGACCCGACGGCGGTCGGGCCGGCGCGGTTGATCGAGACGTTTGAACAGGGCGCGCCGCTGCCGGCAGTGGACCAGGATGCTCAGCCGCCGCAACCGGCCCGTCCCTAGCGTTTCCTCGCAGCAGGCGGTTCGCCCCCGGGCAGGGCTGGCCGCCTGCCTGCAAGCCGACGACGAGGACCTTGTCGTACGGGGCACAGAGGTTGCGGTCGTTCGACAAGGGGGAGTGGAATGCCCCCGCCTCGGGCGCACCGGGGGAGTGGAGCCCATCGGGCTCGGGAAACCTATATGTCCACTATCGCATATGCAGGCTCAGGCATCGAGCTGGCCGACACCATCGCCGATCAGGACCGGCCCCAGGCACGCGGGTACGAATGGTACCTGTGGGCCTGCCTGCTTCTGATTCTGATCGAGGGAGTGTTTTCGGCGTTCATCGTTGCGAAGATGCGTTCGGCCCTGAATCCGATGGTCCACCTGACGGGCTATGCCTTCTGGCCGACCGAAATCTTTTTTCTTACGGTGGGCACCCTGATCGGGGGCGTGGTGTATGTGTTGGCCCGAGGGCAGGCGCTGCCCACGGTAGGGGCTTGGTCCTTCATTGCGCTGTGGGGGCTGCACATCGCCGCAGGCATACACGGATACTTGCGCGGCAACTGGTTCTGGTACGTGGACTTCCGGTATACGTTTCTTCCCGCGATCATCGCCCCCTGGGTAGCGGTGATGGGCCAGCAGGTTCGGCTCAGCGTGCTGTCCGAGCGCCTGATCAGGGTTGCGATCCCCCTGGCGGTCCTGAATGCCTCGCGGGGCGTCTTCTTCATCCTGGCCGGTGTCGAGTACAAGCGGGGATGGAGCGAGGCGGCCACGGCGCAGGGCATCATGTACCTGGCGGACATGGTGCTCCTGCTGCCCTACCTGCTTGCCCTGATGCGGGCGCTCGTGACCGGGCGCGGGGCGCTTGCCGCCGTGATCCTGGCGGCGGGGGTCGTCCTGCCGCTGAACAAGATCTCGGTAGCGGCGTTCCTGTTCGCGACGTTCCTGGGACTCGCGGCCGGCCTGCCGCTGGGGCTGACGCAGCAAGGGGCGCGCCTCGGGAGGCTCGCCCTTGTGCTGATGACCATCGCGATGGGCCTGGGGGCGATCGTATGGGTGATCCTGAGCATGAATGAGGGGGCCGGTTGGCGCTTTCTGCGGCAGCGGGTATTCAAGGAAAACCAGAGCGTCGCCCGGCGGGACGTCACCACGGGGCGACTGTACCTCTGGTCCAAGGCATTCGGACAATGGCAACGCAGCCCGATATACGGGCTGGGTCTGGGCACGCGCATCACGGCATCGGACAACTACACGTTCCGCGTCTACCACAATGCCTACGTCCGCTACGCGGTCTGGACCGGCGCGCTGGGACTGTTGATTGTCCTGGCGTCCTTCGGCTTGTGGCTGCGACGGGCCTGGCGCACCCTCAGGTGGGAACGCGAACCCTCAGGACAATGGCCGCGCCTGGGATACGTGGTGTTCGTCTGCGGGATCGCCTTTGCATGCCTCTACACGGAGGCGCTGACCTCCGTGACGCTCGGATACCTCTTCTGGGCGGCCATCGCCCTCGAAGCCGCCGCCCACACAAAACTCCTGCGCAGCGCCGCGGGGGCCGCCGAGCCCTATCCCTACCCGGTACCGGAGATGCCCGCGTATCATGCTGCTTACGCTCGCTAGGGCCGCGTACAAGACACGGCTGGCATCGGCGACGGCCGTGTGGACCGCGATCGGCCGGGCGAAGCTCCGGCTGCTGGGTCGAGCACGCCTCGGACGGGGGATCCGGATCCGGGGCCCGATCCGCGTCCGGGTCTTTCCCGGCGGCCGCGTGACGATTGGCGACCACGTCCGGCTCCAGAGCGGATTCGCGTACAATCCGGTCGGCGCCGAGTGCGTTACGAGCCTGTGGGTCGGACCGACCGGATGCCTCGAGATCGGCGCGGGAGCCGGGCTCTCGGGCGCCAGCCTCGTATGTCTGGAGTCGCTGACCATCGGCCCGCGGACCCTGATCGGCGGCGGCGTGCGGATCTACGACACGGACTTCCACGCCCTGACTCCGGAGGGCCGGCAAGCCGGATCCGTGCAGAAGGTTCGGACCGCACCGGTGCGAATCGGGGCGGATTGTTTTATCGGAGGCTACAGCATCATCCTCAAGGGCGTGACGATCGGCGATGGCGCGGTGATCGGGGCGGGATCCGTCGTGACTCGGAACGTCCCGCCGAGGCAGATCTGGGCGGGGAACCCGGCCCGCTTTATCCGAAGCCTGGACGAGATGCCGACGGACGGCTCCGATCCCGGGGGACGTGGCGCATGAGCGATGCCGGCTCGAGCGGGTGGCAACGTCGTCTGGGAGCCGGGAGGGTTGTCCGACTCGCGCTGTACTACGGATTCGCCCGTCATCTGCCCGCATCCAACTCGATCTGGGGGCGCTGGGCCCGGCCGGTGCGACGACTGATCTGCCGCGGCATCTTCCGGCGTGCCGGCCGGGGCATCAACATCGAAAAAGGAGCGTACTTCGGCGACGGGCAGGAAATTGAGATCGGCGATTACTCCGGTATCGGCGTGGACTGCCAGGTCGTTGGGCCTGTGCGGATCGGCAACCACGTGATGATGGGACCGGAGACCATCGTGCTGACCCAAAACCACCGTTTCGATCGCATGGACGTGCCCATCCGCGAGCAAGGCTACGGTCCCGCGGAGCCCGTGACCATCGAAGACGACGTCTGGATCGGGACACGCGTGATCATCCTGCCCGGCGTGACCATCGGCCGCGGCGCCATCATCGGGGCCGGGGCGGTGGTCACCCGGGATGTGCCCGCGTATGCCATCGTGGGCGGCAATCCGGCAAGGCTGATCCGCTTTCGGAACACCGGCCCCCATGCGCAGGCTTAGGATCGCCTATCTGTCAGCCGGCACGCTCGTCCACGTGGCCGCCTACATTCGCTTCTTCCTGGAGCGAGGCCATGAGGTGCACTGGATCACGTACGCCTCGCCGCCGGAGACGTACGGGGCGATCCTTCATGATGTCGGACGGGGCATCGATCCGTTCGGCAGCCGCCTGTCCAAGTGGCGATACCTTCGGGCGGTCCCGCGGATCCGCACCATTCTCCGCCAGATCCGCCCCGACGTCCTTCACGGACACTACGTCACCGCGGCGGGCGTCCTGTGCCGGGTTTCGGGGTTCCGGCCGTATATCCTGTCGATCCGCGGCAGCGATCTTGTGCTCTCGATGGACTCCCCCGCCTGGCGCACCGTCCTCCGATGGGCCTTTCGCCCGGCCGCGCTGGTGCACGCGGTCTCCCGGCCCCTGGCCGACGCGGCGCGACGTCTGGGCGTAACGGAGGACCGCCTGCTCGTGCTCACGCAGGGCGTTGACCTGGCCGCGCTGCCCTTCGCCCCGGCCCCGGCGACGGGCGGCCCGATACGGATCATCTCCACGCGTAATCTGCGGCCGGCGTACGACCCCCTCACGATCGTCGAGGCCTGCCGGATCCTCCGGGACCGAGGCGTCGACTTCCGCATGACCTTTGCCGGTCGCGGGCCCATGCAGGCACAGCTGGAAGCGCGCGTCCGCGCCGGAGGGCTGGCCGATCGGATCGAGTTCCTCAACGGCTTCGACAGCTCGCGCGTGGCCGAGGTGCTCCACGGAAACCACCTCTACGTCTCGGCGTCCCTGTGGGATGGCACGTCCATCTCGCTGCTCGAGGCGATGGCCTGCGGGGTATTTCCCGTGGTCTCCGACATCCCGGCCAATCGGGAGTGGGTGCAGGACGGCCGCACGGGATTGCTGTTCCGCATTGGCCACGCGGAGGAACTCGCGGCGGCGGTGGAACGCGCCCTCGCGAATCCATTGCTCCGGCACGAAGCGCTCCGACTCAACCGCCGGGCGGTCGAAGACCGGGCGGATCGGGGGCGGAACATGCTCCGGCTGGAAGAAATCTATCTTGCCATGGCACCGAAGTCCGCCTGACCGACACCGCGGGGCCTCGCCGCGCCGCTCAGGCAGAGTAGAACTCCCGGATGCTCGCCGCGACGAACTCCTGCTGCTCGGGGCGCAGCTCCGGATAGACCGGCAGGGCGAGGACTTCCCGGGCCGCCTTCTCCGCGACCGGCAACTGCCCTTCCCGCCCGTGCAGATACGCGAAACACTCCTGGATGTGCATGGGCACCGGATAGTAGATCTCCGTCCCGATCTCCCGCTCCTGGAGAAACTTCTTGAGATCGTCCCGCCGGGGACAGCGAATCACGTATTGGTTGTAGATCATCGTGTTGTACGCCCGCACCGTCGGCAGGCCGATGCCCGTGCCGGCCAGCAGCTCATCGTACCGCCGGGCGTTCCGCCGCCGGGCTTCGCTCCACGACTCCAGGTGCGGCAGCTTGGCCCGCAGCACGGCCGCCTGGAGGGCGTCGAGGCGGAAGTTGCCCCCGATCGTCTTGTGATAGTACTTCGGCTTCGACCCGTGCGTCCGCAGGATCCGGCACTTCTCGGCCAGTTCGCCGTCGTTCGTGGTGATCATTCCGCCGTCGCCGAAACAGCCCAGGTTCTTGCTGGGGAAAAACGAAAAACACGCCATGTGCCCCAGACTCCCGGCCGGACGACCCTTGTACTTCGCCGAGAGGGCCTGGGCGGCGTCCTCGATGACGACGATCTTCCGACCGGCGGCGATCTCCATGATCGGATCCATGTCCGCGCACTGCCCGAACAGGTGGACCGGAATGATGCACCGCGTCCTCGGCGTGATGAGGTCCGGCAGCTTCGCCACGTCGATGTTGTATGTGTCCGCCTCGATGTCCGCAAAGACCGGCCGCGCGCCGAGCCGCGCCACGCAGCCGGCCGTGGCAAAGAAGGTGAACGTCGGGACGATCACCTCGTCGCCGGGCCCGATGCCCGCCGCCATCATCGCGCACAGCAGCGCATCCGTCCCGCTCGAGACGCCGATCCCGTGGGCGCATCCGGTGAACGCCGCGACCTCGGCCTCCAGGGAGGCCACCTCGGGGCCCAGGATGAACCCCTGCGAGGCAAGCACGCGGTCGATCGCCTCGCGGATCTCCTTTTCGATCGTCACGAACTGTGCCTTCAGGTCCAGCAGCGGTACCTTCATCACACCACCCGTTCCACGCGGTCCGGCGCCACAAGCCGGTAACGCTGACCCGTGGCCGGGCAGACCGCCTCGTTGTTGGAATCAAAGTGCAGTCGCTCGCCGTGGGCACTCATCCACCCGATGCGCCGGGCGGGATTGCCCACGACCAGGGCGTACGGCGGAACGTCGCGGGTCACCACGGCCCCCGCACCGACGAAGCAATACTCGCCGAGCGTCGTGCCGCAGACCACCGTGGCGTTGGCCCCGATCGTCGCGCCCCGCCTGACCCGCGTGACGCGGTATTCCTCCTTGCGGGAGACGTGCGCGCGGGGGTTCATCACGTTCGTGAACACCATGCTCGGGCCGCAGAAGACGTCGTCCTCGATCTCCACGCAGTCGTAGATCGAGACGTTGTTCTGAACCTTCACGTTGGCGCCGAGGCGGGCCC
>Ga0209162_1002389_pt1 | contig 16578 bp, 5 predicted proteins | sample YNPNPMetaG_FD_187121 | JGI IMG/M metagenome (GOLD analysis project Ga0209162, IMG submission 187121) | Anoxygenic and chlorotrophic microbial mat microbial communities from Yellowstone National Park, USA - YNP NP MetaG (SPAdes) (version 2) ... | reverse complement strand
ATGCGGGCACGCTCGCCATCCGGGCTGGTGGCTTCCACACGCACCAAATAGGTGCCCGATGGCACCGCGATGCCCCGGCTGTCGCGCCCGTTCCACGTCGCACTGTGAACGCCCGCCGAACGGGTGTTCTGCACCAGAGTAGCAATCGGCTTGCCGGAGGCATCGGTGATAGCAACCTGCACCTGCGCCTCGCCAGACAGAGTATAGTCAATGGTGAAGCCGCAACCGCGCGTCGCCCGCACACGCACCGACGAAACCCGCAGTGCGGAACGCACATCCGGCTCGGCGATGACAGTGAAGCTGCGGGTACCTGCCCCACCGGGCTGATAGGTGTAGCTGCCCGTGGTGCGCATTGCTATCCGCCTGCCCGTCACTTCATCGACCAGCGTCAGACGCACCCGTGCAGGCACATCCCGGATGCCTTCCCACCGCAGGGTTACCGGCTCGTTCACCTGGTCGGTTTCCACCTGCAGCTGCCATGTCTGGCGGCGGTTATCACTGCGCCGCACGTCCTGGGCGTATGCTCCCGCACGTGCTCCCCAATCGGGGTTGAGTATCCGGACACTCACGAACGGGCTCAGCGACGGCGGCTTCAGCACATCCTCACGTCCATAGCCGTCTGCCGCCCGACTGTTCACACCAATGATGGTGTTGGCATCACGCGCCACGCCCGCCACTGCCGAGAACCGCAGAAGCCAGCGGCTGCCACCGGAAAGGGTAGTATCTGCACTCACGGAACGCCCGCCTGTCGGCAGAGGCATCACAATTAAGGTGCAGTCCTGGAAGGCACGCACCCAGAAGCCTTCCCATTTGTAGAGCACGCCCGCAGGCGCGGTCTGCCAGGTATACGCGCCATTTTCATAGCGGAACAGCTGGGGCAGAATAATCTCCCTATCCGCCGCCTCCTGCAGGCTCATGCGCACGCCACTGCTGGTTTCCACCTCGCAGGCGACCCAAGGCACGTGGAAGGCAAACGGGTTGCCAACCATGTTCCAGCCCTTCTTCAACGGGATGCGGAACGGCACGTCTGGGGCAGGAGCACCTTCCGTCAACACCGCCGTATCGGCGGGCAGGTCAATGAAGTACGCCAGCCCCAGCGGCGCCATCCCACTGCCGCCCTCGGGCCCCACCTGTTCGCTCACCTGGTCAAACGAGGCGGCAGGGTCTTTCGGTGCGCCCCACGAGCTGTACTTGGCATACCGCCCTGCTTCCGGCAGCCAGCGGAACATCTGGAAACCGGTGCCCAGCATCGTCTCTGCACTGACCGAGCGGGTAGGCTGACCGGTTTGCGGCTGGAAATAGGGCATCGAAATCAGCGAACGCCCCGCCCGCAGCACGCGCGGAGATACCTGGAACGACACTTCATCGGTGCTGCTAATGGTCGGGTCGTTCACATTACGGGCGGTTACCCTCACCGTATGCGTGCCCGGTGCCAGCCTGCGGATCAGTTTAATCGTTGCCACCACACCGCTGGAATCCACCACGTAGTTATCCGCGATCTCGGTAGAGGGCACCGCCTGTCCGTCAATCGTGATGCTTACCAGCGCGGCGGAGGTATTCGTGACGCTGAAAACGAGCGTAGGCTTCAGCGTCTCTACGACTTCAGAGCGTGCCGGGGTAACTACCGCCGCCGAGGTTGCTACCCGACGAATGGCGTTGTACACATCGAGGATTCCGTAACCGAACTCGGGGTTGGGTACGGCGCGTCCATCCGCCGCGGCGGTATCCTGAATCAACTTCTTGACCTCGCCAGGCTTCACCCCCTGCGAGAGCAGGATAGCTACCGCTCCCGCGGCATGCGGGGCTGCCATCGAGGTGCCCATTGCGTATCCGTAGTTTCCGCCGGGAAGGGTACTGAGGATATCATCCGTCTCGATACCGGTCAACATGCTGTTGCCACCGGGCGCCGCAACCGTTGTGTAAGGACGCGCCTGGGAATAGATACTATGTTCACGACGAGGACCTACTGCTGCAATCGCCAGCGCGTAGTCACTGACAGAGGCAAGATTAGCAGGATGGTGCGGCAGGTTGCCCTCCATATACCTGTTGCCTGCAGCAAACGTGAAGACGATCCCCCTTTGCGTAGCAGTAATGACCAGCTGGTTAAAGGGGTCAGCCATGTTCGGCGTGTCACTAACGTCATCCCCTCCAAGGCTCATGTTTACCACATTCACTTTTTGATCAATACAATATTGCACGGCTCTTATCAGGGCATCCTGCGGGAACAAGCCAATAGTGCTGTTGGGCGAGGCTTTGACAGGGAGTATTTTCACTCCTTCCCACGAAACACCTGCGACGCCGATGCCATTATTGGTGGTGGCTCCAACAATGCCTGCCACGTGCGTACCGTGTCCAGCTACCAGGTCGTTCCCGGGAGGATTGGGGTCGTTGTCCTGGTCCGCCACGTCCGTTCCGGGCAACAACCTATCCTTGAGGTCAGGATGACTCGTATCTACACCGGTATCCACTACCGCTACAACAACGCCTGCTTTGCCCTTCTGAAACACCCACGCGCGCGGCATATTAATCATTTCGAGCCCCCACTGCTCGCCGTAGCGGGGGTCGTTCGGGCGAACTTCCCTCTGCTGGCAATAATAAATCCTGTTCGGCCCCACGTAAGCAAAGAGACCGGACTCCTTCAGCTTTTGCACTGCCTGTAGAGTTTGCTCGTCGGTAACTGCGCCCTCTCTGGCACCCTTCATGACCAGGTGATACACGCCCGGCACGCCCAGATAGTTCACCGTCATATCCATCTGTTGCGCCAGGCTCTGAAGCTGTTCCACACTGGTGCTGGGGTGCAGTGAAATGATAAGTTCTCCCGCCACAAACTGGCGCAGTGCCTGTTGTGGCATCGCACCTGCAGTCAAAATACCGAACAGCACAAACGTCGCCAGAATGCGAAACATCCGCGCGCGCATTTTCACCTGACACCTCCGACGCATAAATCGTCTTTTGTTATCGCTTGTGACTTCTTCAAGCGCCCCCTCTGCCCGTCTCATCAGAGGGGGCGCATCTATCCTGACCTGCCGTTATGGGGCAGGGGGTGGCTCCTGAACCGGCACGAACGAGAGCGGTTCACTCCAGATGTACCGGTACTGTCCCTTGTTGTCGCCGGTCCACGGAGCGGGTCCCGGCTGGTCGTTGATGTTGCGTGCTCCTGCCCGCCAGTATAGGCGCTGTGCGCCGGCGAACTTCGTGCGCAGGTTGACCTTGCGGATGGTTATCGTCGAGCCAGCGGGCATCATCACTTCGTCGGTGTAGAACGACAGCGCCTTATTCTGGAAGGTGGGATCGGTCGAGATTTCCACCCGATACGCCTGCGCCCCGGGCACTGCCTGGAACTCAAAGTCCACCGAGCTCAGGTTCACATCCTGACTGCCGTCGGCCGGGCCCAACAACACCGCCTGAGTCAGCGGGGTGGCGAAGCCCGTCCACTGCTTATCGCTTTCACGATAGGTGACTTCCTGCTGCTGCTGTCCCTGTTGTCCGGTTTGCTGCCCGCTCAGCGGCGAAACAAACCGGTAAATGAGCGTCACCGCGTAGCGATACGACTGTCCCGCGGTCACGCCGGGTATATCATCTTCATCGGTCAGGTCGGGCGTATCTACCTCCCGCCCGGGCGGTATATCCACATAGCTGACCGTACGCGCGGTCTGCGTATCTACCACGTAGGTCTCATTAGAACGAGCGGTCAGCACCGGCACGCGAGGGCGGGCGGGGTCCGCCGGTTCACGGTAAATATGGTACAGGATGCGATCCTGGTTTGCCTGAGCGAACATGCTCGGCTTCCACGAGATTTTCACTGCCGGACCGCTTGGGTCGGTGATTGCCTCTGCCTTCACGCTTTCAACGCCGCTGCTTCCTCCACGAGCGATCCGGGTAGCGCCAAAGATGATCGCGCCAATCACGAGGATTTTGCCCAGATTGCTTAAGCCCGCAGACTTGGGCTTGGCGCGAGGCTCTGCGATTTTGACCTTACCTTTGTCCAGCTGCACCGTGGGGAGCTTGAAGACGGCACGCGCCCTATCTTCGGGCTGAATGCCGAGTGTGCTGCTGATAACCTTGGCAATCGCATCGCTGGTGCTCGGACGGGTGACCCGGATGCGCCCCACGACATCCTTGCCGCGCAGGACTATCATCTCCATACCGGTCTGAATACCACTGCGGGTACCCCGGTTGAGCAGCACTTCATCGGTGCCAACGGTATTCAAAACAGTGGCTTCAGGGATGGTATAGGAGGCAATCGTGGTCGCCGCCTGCAATGCGGCGTTGCTTATCGCTTCCCGGATGAGCTGGTCATCGTCTCCAACGTAGCCCACTCGCGGGTTGCTCTGCCCGGTCACAGCGGCGCCGTTGACGTCCTCACCCGATGCCACGTCGGTCACGCGCACCAGGATAGTCACTCGGGCGGTCTTTGGCGAGCCTTCCAGCGTGACCGCGACAACTTCCCCAGACACGATGGAATCCACCGCCAGGGTCTTGCCCAGTTTCATGACACCCAGGCGGTCCAGTATCGGCTCTAGAGACAGCTCCTGCAGCGCGTTTTGTACCTGCGTGCGTGGAAGCACGTTAAAGCCCGCGCGCGACAGTTCCATCGCCACCGCATCCGTAGCAGTACGGCTCAGCAGCGCCTGCTGCAGCCCAGGACGCACGGTGAAGTCCACCACCGCCACGGTACCGCGAGCCGCCTGTTGTGCAGCTGCAGGCACCGGCGTCAAGGACGCGATCCCCGGCACAATCATCGCCACGATCAGCGTCCAGCTCAACGCGCGAGCGATTAACCCTTTCCGGAAGCGTTTCACCTTTACCGATTCCCCCTATTCGTTCGTTTCATTTCGTCGATATCTTTTTCCCCATGCGGGGACGATACTCCTGTGATTATCGTGTCAGCACCACAGGCACCATACTGCGGGCAACCTGCCCATCGGTGCCGGTAGCGCGTATCTCCACGGTGTACGCCCCCGCAGGCAGCGATACACCGTTGCGGTCGCGACCGTCCCACGTGACCGTGTTGATGCCAGCCGCCCGCGTGGACTGCGTCAGCAACTCGCGCACCGGTTGCCCGTTACGCAGCACCACCACACTCACCGATGCCTCCGCGCTCAGCGAGAAGGAGATGGTGCGCGCGCTGCCGCGTCCCGTCAGGCTCACGTTGCTAATGCGCAAGCTGGCACGCTGTTCGTTTGCCACCTCGATGCGGAACGAGCGAGTCGTCACTCCCTCGCCGCTGCGGAAGGTGTACGCCGCCAGCGTGCGCAGCGAGCGACGCTGACCGGTGGTCTCATCCACCAGATACAGGTTCAGTCCGCGAGGCACACGCGCCACGTTCGGGAAGCGCAGGGTTACATCGCTATTGGCGACACTGGTCGTTACCGTGAACCGCCATACCTGCCCGACCGCGCGGGAGCGCACATCCACCGCATACTGCCCCGCGTACGCACCCCATTCGGGATGCTCGAACGCCACCTGCACCATCGGTTGCCCGTCGATAAACGGCGGTCGCTCCACGTCGAACTGCGCGTCATACCCGTCGGCGGCACGGCTCGCCACACCGAAGTAGTTGCTGGCATCCATCAGGCTACCCGCGCTGGCGACAATCTGCACCAGCCAGCCATCGGTCTGCACCGGTTCTGCCGAGCGGGTGAGCGCACTGCGGCTGCGCCCCGCAGGGTCAATCAGCAGGGTGACCGCGCGGTTCGCACGCACCCAGTAGCCCATCCACGGCTGCAACTCGGTCGCCAGCACATACTGACCGCTCACGTATGTCCACAGACCGTTGCGTATCGCCTGGCCCGCAATCGCCTCCTGCACGCTGACGACGTTAGCGCCGTCGCGCACCTTCATATCCAGCCAGCGCAGCGGGAAGTTGTACGGCACGCCAATCAGGTTCCAGCCGGGCGCCAGCTGTATCTCAAACGGCACGCCGGTATCTGCAGATGCCCCTTCCTGCGTGATGACCAGCGGTCTGGGCACGTTCAGGAAAAAGGCGCGTCCCAGACGCACGCGGTCCGCCGGCACGCTCGGATACAGCACGTAGCGTCCCAGCGACCACGCGAACAGTTTGAAGTTCGGGCGGTCTGCCACCGGCACGTTCAGCACGTCGGCGGGGTCCTGCGTCGGATAGTCAAACGGCACGGAGATAAGGCTCAGCCCCGCGCTGAACGTGTGCAGCGGCTTCAGTGTAAAGTTCACGCCCGTGGTCTCGGTCTCAGACTGCACCGTAATCTGGCGCGACTCGGGCACGGGGGTGAAGCCGCTCTTGCGCACGCGCACCGTATACTCACCCGCGTCCACGCCTGTGATGCGCCAGTTGAAGGTGTAGCCGTTCTCCGTCTGTGCCGGACCGGTGGTGGTTCGGTAGGTCTTGTTGCTGGAGACCACCTCCACTTCCACACCCTCTTCCGGCTGCTGGTCGCCTTGGCGAATGACCAGACCGGACACACTGCCGGGCGGCACCGGGTCGAGCTGGAAGTTCTCCGTAATGGTCTGGTTCGACACCACGGTGATAGTCTTGGTCTGCGGCGAGAAGCCTGCCGCCGAAGCGGTGGCCTGATAGGTTCCGCCGTCCACGCCGGTAATGGTGTACTGTCCGTTCTCGTCGGTGGTGGCAGATGGCTCAGGGGTGGTGCCAGTGCGCACTGTCACCCGCGCGTTCGCGATAGGCTCGCCTGTGTCGGAGCGGGTGACCGTACCCGTGATGTTTCCCGGTGCCGGTTTCAGGCGGAAGTCCTGCGTGACCTCGGTGGCAGGCGGAATGCTCACGCGCACCGGCTGCGGCGGCTGGTCCGGCGAGAAGCCCTCCTTGGTGGCGGTGACATCGTAATCGCTGGTAGGCAGGCGTGGAATGACATAGTTGCCCTGGGCATCAGACAGGGCGGTAAACTCCTGCCCGTTGATTACATCCTTTGCGGTCACCAGTGCCCCCTGAATGGGTGTGACGCCGTCCGGATAAGTCACCTTCCCCTTCAGTATGCCGGGCTGTGCCTTGGTCAGCAAGAAGCTGGTGGTGCCGTAATCGCCGCCGTGCATACCGGCTAAGGTCAGTTTCTGCGCGGTGTAGCCGGGTGCCTGTGCCTCCACCTCGTAAACGGAGGGGTCCAAGCCACCGATGCTGTAGGTACCGTCTTTGCGGGTAAGAGCTGTGCCTATCTGCGGACCGGTGGTGCGCTCATTGCCACCGCGGAAGATGGCACGCACCAGCGCCCCCTCTATCGGCGCACCTCCCTCCACATCGCGCACCGTACCCACGATGGTGCCCGTGCGCAACCAGCAGATGATGTTGTGCACCAGCTTCCCACGCACGTTTCGACCGTAGGCGACGTTCTCGAAGGTATAGTAGTGCCGGTTGAGCCCTTCCAGTCCGAAGCTGCCGTATATGACCTTCCCTCCTGTACCTGCGTCAAACCAGTAGATGAGCCCTTGCGTGCCATCTTCGAAGCTCAGCTCTGTGCGCGCAGGCGCGATGGGATTGATGGCATCGACGTACCGCTGATTTGGTGCGCCATCATTGAAGTACAGATTGTTAATATCGGGACCGGGTTGCAGACGGCGCGGCGACCCCCGCCATGGCGGGTCATAAACCAGTCCGTTGCTGGTAATTTCGTAGTAGCTATGTTCGTTCCATGTGGTATGAGCAAACGGGTGAGCCAGGTCGTCGGTGCCAGACAGGTCGTTTCGGTTGAGCGGGTCCAGCGATGGATGTTCGTCATTGATGAACTGCGCTTTCAGCACCGTGGCGTAGAACGCGTTCGCCTGCGTACCGTTCAGCGTCAGCGCCCAACCGATATCCTCGCCAAAGATGAACAACCGTCCGCCCTGCGCCACGAAGTTGGTCAGGTCGCGCTGCGTATTCAGGTCGGTAATGGTGCCGCTACCTGCCCATACGTCGCCCGCGTAAGGCGCCGCCCAGATGATGCAGCGGTCTGCCACCAGCACAGTCTGTGTTGCACCGCGCGGGTTCGAGGGACTCGGTTGCTGTTCCCGTCGCGGCAGATATGCCTGATACACCGACTGCGGAATCGGACCGCGACACAGGACGCGCCAGATGTCGTAGTTTTGCGAGTCAGTAACCAGCGGGTCGCTGGACCAGAAGGCGAGGTTGGGCCAGCGCGCACCGCTCGGCTGACGGGTTCCGTAAGAACCGACTCCCAGCGTGTTCCATGTATCAGCCACTGGTTTCGGTTCCGTGTCGGTATTACTGGACAGATATGAACCCGCCGATGGCAAGTAGTTGATATCGATGTCCGTCAGCCAGGACTCGGTACCCCAGTAGGTGAAGAACACGTTGTCGAGGGCGAAGTTGATATCGAACCGCCCCTGGAAGAACTTCTGCCCCAACGTGTAGTCCGATACGAACAGCACCTTGCTCGACGCGCTGAACGGCTTGGTGGAGAAGCCCCAGACGTTATCGTAAATCTTCCAGTTGGACTGCTGTGTGGGGCGGAACGGGTTCACAGCACGGTCATAAGCGATGATGTCCATGTACCAGTCGCTGGGGTTATCTGCCGGTGTTGTCCATGTGTTGGTATATATGCCGTCACCAGCGACCTCACCCTCCGGTTCATGTCCGCCCTGTGAAGCAGGTCCGTCGTCATACAGCCGCAGCCAGTGGCTCTTGGGCGGATGTGCTGCTCCGCTGAAAGCACTGAAGTCATCCGAACCCGGCTCGTACATCTCTCTTGGATAGCCCGAGAACCGGCTCGGCATCATGGTGGGGCGACCGGGCATGGTACCCGTTAGAGTCACATACGTATTGGTCGCGGGGTCGATGGGCTGACAATCAAACTCATAGGGAACAAGCGTCAGGATGATTGAACTTCCCTCCGCCGTTGTCGGACCCGCGTTAAAGTAAATCTTATGCTCAATGCCCTGAGCGTCCTGGTACTTGCTATCGGGGTCCTTAATCTGCGCATAAACTGCCGCCACCCCGCTCTCGAGGTCGCGTACTTTTGCGCGGATGCGCACCGTGGTGCCAGGCAATGACACACGAGGCGTTACCTGCACGATTTCGTTGGTGTTGGCATCTGCCTTCAGCAGCTCGGGCGCATTCACGTCCACGATAGACGTAGAGAAGATATCCCAGTTGCCCGTGCGATTGCTCACGTGCGCGAGCTTGAGCGCGGTCGTGAACTGCGACCAGGTGGGCATCTCTTCATCCGTGCTATAGGTGGCGTCACGCGCATCGATGTGATACACCTGCGCGGTGGGTTCCACCGTCTGCAACCCTGAGCCGTCGGGCAGGACGGTGGCGTCCATAAAGTAGATGTCAAACGTGCTGCCAACGGCATCCGGTGTGCCGTCGGCGTTGGTATCCTGTCGGTTCGAGGCGAACGCCAGCCACAGGAGGGGACGGTTTGCGCCAGTGATAAAGCGTGGCAGTTCTCGCAGGCTCCATGTTGCTTGCTTGTTGGAGCTCTCTACACCGTTGGCGGAAAAGTTGGTCACACGACGAACCACAGCAGCGCTGGGATCCAGCGCGTAGGGAGTAACCGTCCAGATGTCAGTAGTGGACTTCGCACTGGTTCCAGCCGCGTCGGCGCGGTTGGAGGTAAATGCAATCAGGTTCCCATCCGGCGACCATGCAGGCTCCATGTCGTTACAGTTACCGGTGGTAACCTGCCGAATTACTCCCGCATCCACATTGATGACGAAGATGTGGTAGACGTTGCCCACCTTACCGGCAAAAGCTACTTCCAGCCCGCTGGGAGACCAGGTAGGCTGCCGCACCTCGGTGAAGGGCAGGTCGGTTCGTTCGCGAGTGAGGCTCAGCACCGCCCCTGTCGTGAGATTGCGCACGAACAGGTGATAAGGTGCGGCGGCGGAGGCGCGGGCGACGTACGCCAGTCGGTTTTGGTTGAACGACAGCGCGGGTTCAATCTGGTCGCCGTCTTCGGTGGTAATCTGGCGGATGTCGGTGCCATCGGGGCGCATGACGTAGACATGGAAGTTATTGCCACGCGCGCCGTTCGTTGCACTGACGCGGTTCGAGTAGAAGTAAATGAACCGGTCATCGCCCGACCAGATGGGCCCCAGCTCATCCGCCGGAGAGTTTGTCAGGTTCGTTGTCTGCTCCGGCGCACCCCTGCCTTTGAGCATATCCCAGTCGCGCTTGAGGTCGACAGGTGCGCGATCCGGAGTGCCCACAATGGGGAAACGGGGGAAGCGGGGCTTCGGCTGCGCCAAAGCCGCTGACTGGCTAAAGAGCACTGCAACGATAGTCGCTCCCAGCAGGAGCCTCCATGCCCGCAGTACGGGCGATACCCGACCATTAGCGCCTCTCAATGCCATCCTTCCTCCTCACTTCTTGCGGTGCTTGCCGTCTTACCCACGATGATTCTTCGCCAACCTCTTCAGGGTTCCTGCAAGATTATACGAACGCCTTCGCGTGTTGTCAACAGCCTGCACAACAGTTACGCCACTATTTCGCAATTTCCTGCTGCCACTCCTGCCAGATGCGCCAACTTTGTTCGCGAGTTTTTTCCAACCGTTCACGATTCCATACGACCCAATCGGCAAAAATCCTCTTCACGCGGGTGGGAAGCTGAGCAGCAAGGCGTTGCGCGATATTCTTTTCATCCAGTCCGCTCGCCAGCAGGCGAGCGCGTTGAAGCTGCTTCCCTGCTTCCACCACCACTATCCTGTCGAAATCGCGGTAAAGGGCACACTCTATCAGTAACGGCACCTCTACCACAACCACAGCATCTGGCTCCTGGCACTGAATCTTCTGTATCTCCAGACGCATCCGCTGCAGAATAAGGGGGTGGCTGATGCGATTCAACCGTCGCCGCAGCGCATGATTCACAAAAATCGCCTCCCCCAGCTGCCTGCGATTCAGTTCGCCATTGGGTAGCAAGTATCCCTGCCCGAACTCAGCCACAATGGCTTGCCAAAGTGCCTCCTGCGGTCTGCTGAGAGCGCGTGCAATCTGGTCCAGGCTGAGACTGTACGCTCCCCACTCTTCAAACCATCGCAAGACGGTGCTTTTGCCTTCGGCGATGCCGCCGGTTACAGCAACCAGCATGGCTACTCCGCCGGTGTTTGCTCTTCCTCATCCTCATTCTTTGACGAGGGTTCACCCTCTTCAGTTTCAAAGGTGAAGTTCCTTCCCACGACCTCGCCAATAGTAAAGCCGCGCGAGCTGCTGCTGTACTGCTCCATCAGCTGCTCTTTTTCCTGTTCCTCTCGCGCCTTTTGCAGGCGACGTATGCTCAGCACCATACGATGTTCGGCAGGAGTAATCTGCACCACCACTGCTTCTACTTCCTGTCCTTCCTGTACCACCTCTGCTGCGCTGCGCACCCGTCGCGTGGACAGTTCTGCCAGAGGGATGGTGGCTTCCAGGTCGCCCGGCAGGTCTACAATCGCCCCAAAGGGGGCGAGGCGAGCCACTTTGCCCGTAACCACCTGCCCGACCTGATAGCGCTGATGCACCTCCAGCCAGGGGTCGGGGATAAGCTGCTTGAGCCCCAGCGATATCTTGCGCGAGGCGGGGTCTACCCGCAGCACCTGAACACCCACCCGCTGCCCCTCGCGCAACACGTCGGATGGGTGCTTGATGCGCTTCCACGACATCTCGCTGATGTGCAGCAAACCGTCGATGCCGCCCAGGTCCACGAACGCGCCGTAGTCTACCAGCCGGCGCACGGTGCCCTCGATGACTTGCCCTTCCTGAATGCTTTCAAACGCCTGCTGGCGCTCTTGCTCCCGACGCTCCGCTTCTGCCAGACGGTTGGACAACACCACCTTGCGGTTCTTTTTGTCTACCTCCAGCACCTTCAGCGGGATGGTCTGCCCCACGTACTTCTCCAGAGCGCTATCCGGCAAGGGGGCACGGCTCATGCCCACATGCGACGCAGGCACAAAACCGCGCACGCCCACGTCCACCATGAAACCACCTTTCACCCGTTCGGTGACCGTACCATCGATCGTTTCGTTTGCCTGCATCGCCTCCTCGAGGCGTTGCCATGCCACCTCGTAGTCCGCACGCTTCTTGGAAAGGATGATTTGCCCCTCTTCGGTCTCAGGCTTGAGCACCACCACGTCGATCTCCTGCCCCACCTGCACCACCTCTTCTGGTGGCTGATTGGGCTGGCGGGAGAGCTCATTCAGGGGGATAATTCCTTCCGACTTGGTGCCGATGTCCACCAGCACTCCATTCTCGTCCACATGCACCACCGTGCCGCGAATCAGTTGCCCTCTGCGCACGGTGCGAGTGGCGCGCTCCAGCTCTTCTGCACTCATCTGCTGCACGGCGCGAGCAAATTCATCGCCCTCGAAGGATGGTTCTGGAGCCGTCGATTCCCGCGGCCCCTCTCCGGCTGGTAATACAGAGTCTTCTATCGGTTCTTGCGGCATAATACTACTTACTCCCTGTGTATTCACCGCGCTGACGCGCGCTATAGGTTTTGCCACCACGCATCCTGTTTCCTGCTTCTACTGTACCAACTTCTCCATCTGTGCCCAATTATCACCTGCTTCTACGTCCACTTTCAGCGCGACGCGCAGGCTGGCTACGCCGGACATACACTCTCGCACCAGATTCGCCAGCGCGGGTATCTCCTCCGGCGGGGCATCGAGCACCAGTTCATCGTGTACCTGCAGTACCATCTTCGCTTTCCAGCCTCCCTGCCGCAGGCGACGGTCGAGTTCAATCATCGCCAGTTTAATGATGTCCGCTGCGGTTCCCTGCAAGGGCGAGTTAATCGCAGCCCGCTCCGCTGCCTGACGCACGTTGCGGTTGGCGTGGTTGATTTCGGGCACGTAGCGGCGCCTGCCGTACAGGGTCGTGACGTAACCGTGCTGCCGTGCGAAGTTCAGCGTCTCCTCGATGTAACGGCGCACGCCGGGCAACTGGCGGAAGTAGTTCTCGATGAAGGCGCGTGCTTCCTGCACAGGCATTCCCAGCTCCTGCGACAAGCCGTAATCGCTCATACCGTAAAGCACGGCGAAGTTCACCGTTTTTGCCTTGCGGCGCAGCTCGGGCGTGACACCATCCTCCGGCACTCCGAACAACAGCATGGCGGTGGCGGCGTGGATATCGCGGTCCTCCGCAAATGCCTTCAGGAGTCTCTCATCGCCGCTGACGTGCGCCAATAAGCGCAGTTCGATTTGCGAGTAGTCCGCTGCCAGCAGTCTGTTGCCCGGCGCCGCCACAAAAGCGCGGCGGATCTGCCTCCCCACCTCACTGCGGATGGGGATGTTCTGCAGGTTCGGTTCACTGCTGGAAAGGCGTCCTGTGGCGGCGACGGTCTGGTTAAAGGAGGTGTGGATGCGCCCGGTGGAGGGATGCACCAGACGCGGCAGTACATCGGCGTAGGTGGACTTGAGCTTGCTCAGTTCGCGGTACTCCAGAATACTGCGGCATATCGGGTGTTCCGCTGCGAGCTGTTCCAGCACCTCGGCGTCGGTGGAGTATGCTCCCGTGCGCGTCTTCTTTCCGGCAGGTAACCGCAGTTTCTCAAACAGAATCTGCCCCAGCTGCTTGGGCGAGGAGATGTTGAACGGCTCCCCTGCCAGGGTGTAGATTTCACTCTCTTTCGTGCGTAGCAGACCGTCCAGCAACTCGGAGAGCTGGTGCAGATAGGGCACATCCACCGCCACGCCAGCCAGCTCCATCCGCGCCAGCACCTCCGATAGCGGCATCTCGATGCGGTGCAGCACGTCCGTGCAGCCGATAGCCGCCACTTGCTGGTTCATCACCTGCTCCAATCTCAGGCAGGCAGCGGCTTCGGCGCAGGTAAAGGCAGCGAGACCGCTTCCACCGGTGGTGTCCTCTGCGGGCAGCCTCTCGTGCAGATAGTCCTGCACCAGGTCGGGCAGCGGGTAGCTGCTTCGCCCTGATTGCAGCACGTATCCCGCCAGCATCGCATCGAAAACAAATTGCTTCGTCTCTACGCCTGAACGGATAAGCACAGCCTGCAGGGGTTTGATATGGTAACCGGCTTTGGCAATCTGCTCCCCTTCCCACAATGGCGTGAGTAAGTCGACGAGACTGTTGCCCCCCTCATCGAACAGAGAGGCAGCCGGTGTACCGCCCGGCACAAACACCGCCTCCTCGCGCGAGAGGGCAACCGCCACACCGCTCAGCTGCAGTTCCATGACGTGCGTGCCCTGCACCAGCGCACGAATGCCCACTTTTGGCGTTTCCAGGCAACGCTGTACCAGTCGGCGCACATCGTCCTCCGTGCGCGTTATGCTCCACTTCACACCGACGGTGCGCACCTCAGCGGGGGTCTCCAGAGGTAGCGTGGGCGTCTCCATCTTCAGCCATTTCGCGCGAAGCTCCGGCAGCCGGCGCAGGAAGGAACGAAACTCCAGGCTCTCCAGCACCTGCTGCAGGCGGGCGAACTGTTCCGGCGTGGGCTGCCATCGGGCTGGGGTGTCGGGCACAGGGGCATCGCACACAATGGTTGCCAGCCGCTTGTACTGCGGGATTTGCTCGCGGTACTGCTCCAGCAAGGCGCGCAGTTTGGGGTCTTCCACCTCATGAAGACGTTCCAGCAGGTCCTCCACACTACCGAACTGCTTCAGCAGGGCTGCCGCCTTCTTATCGCCAATGCCCGGCACACCGGGAATGTTATCCGACGGGTCGCCTTTGAGAGCCTTGAAATCGGGCAGTTGCGACGGCTCCAGCCCGAACCGTTCGACCACCGCCTGCCGGTCATAGCGCACGGTCTGCCCCATCCCCTTTTGTGGCATCAGCACGGCCGCTCCCTCGTCCACCAACTGCAGGGCGTCCTGGTCGCCTGTGACAATCAGCACCTGATAGCCCTTTTCGCGGGCACGGCGCGCCAGCGTGCCCAGCACGTCGTCCGCCTCGTAGCCCTCCAGCGCGATGACAGGGATTCCCATTGCCTCCACCAGCTCGCGCGCGGCGGGAACCTGTACGTAGAACGTCTCCGCCGTCTCAGGACGATGCGCCTTGTAGTCGGTGAACTCCTCGTGGCGGAAGGTGGGTGCAGCGGTATCGAACGCCACCACGATAGCGTCGGGCTGTTCGTCCTCCAGAATCTGCCACAGCATCCCCGCGAAGCCATAGACGGCGTTGGTGGGACGTCCGTCGGTGGTGGACAACGGACGCGTGGCGTAGAAGGCGCGGTACAGCAAGCTGTGTCCGTCAATCAGCACCAGTTTGGGTGCATTACCGACCTGCTGGCTCATGGTCACGGTTCCCTCTGGATGTTTTCTGTTCAGCAGTATGCTAACGGTTTCGAGGAGGTTGTGTCAAGGGGTGCAGCGTTAGCACAGCAGGTCTCCGTGATTCACCCTACTCTTGTCGCTCGGCAGGCTGAGCCCCCAGCAGCAGGCGTATATAATCGTATTCCTCGTTGCGTTCCTGAAACAAGATGTGTTTCTGGGCGAACTTCTTGCGGTCCCACGTTCCGTCGTCGTAGTGTTTCTGCAGATCCTCGAAGGGTGTGGCGGAGATGATGTAAGAATCTAACGTAATGTCCTGTCGCTTGCTTCGCTTGCCGATCTCCCTGGCTAGTTCGGGCATACGCTCATGCAAGCGCGCCTTCTCGTCGTGAATGTAGGCTTTTGCATGCAGCATTCCATGGGGTTCGATGAAGACAATCCGCTGACTGCTTTGGTCCACAATCCACAGGATAAAGTCGGGGAAAAAGCGGCGTTCCTCGAAGAAACTGATGCCATAACCCCGGCTCTGATTGCGGAGCAAGAACACTTCCTTGCCGGCCAGCGATCTGTCCTTTTCGGCGTTCCAGTAGTCGCGCAGGTCGCGCACGAATTGGACTTCACTTTTTTGTAATCCAGGGGGGATCATCTGGGCTTTCTCCGGCATCTCCACCAGGAGCGGCTGATACAGATGCCGGTCGAAGTGAATGCGCGGCAGGCCCGCATTTTCCTGTTGATAAAGCCGCTTTTGTTCCTCAAGCAATTTCTGGACTGCCTCGATCAATTGTTGTTCCGAACGCGGCACTCGGATCACATAGCCGGCTTTGTCTTCCCTTATGCCTGGCGGCTGGAAGTTCAGATTGGGGTCCGCTTTGCTCAACGGACGATAGACCATCGTCTGCTCGTCCCACTGCTCGCGGCGAGTTTGATAAAACCTGTCCACGTAACGGCAGAGGAGATGGGTCGCCGCTTCCTGGAGACGGGTGCGGTCAGCCCAGGTCTGCGGGTGGAGGACGGAATCCTCCGCGACAATCGTGCCAGGCGCCTGAGCGATAATCCGGCGCGGCGTTTCAGGCAGGATGAGCAGATTTTTCAGCCCCTTGCGCTCTTTGTATGCCAGGAGGTCAAGATAGGCTTGCTGCCAGTCTATGAAAGCCAGGCTCTCCGGCGGGATGGGACGCGCCGCTTGGGCCGACTGCACTGCGGCCGTGTACAACCCAACTTTGGTGCTTTCGAGGGCCTGCACATGGACGGATACATCCACCTGCACCGACAGGTCCGAGTCGGGCGTCAATACCAGGGTGGTTTCGGCGGCAAAGTCGCGCCCCTGCGGCGGACGCGGCACCATCAGGCCGCGCTGCAAGAATTGTTCGTTGGCCCACACGAACAGGGGCAATTCGATCGGTGGTTCGACTTCCACGCCCTCGCGTTCCAGATAGTCGCGGT
>Ga0209162_1002385_pt1 | contig 16604 bp, 10 predicted proteins | sample YNPNPMetaG_FD_187121 | JGI IMG/M metagenome (GOLD analysis project Ga0209162, IMG submission 187121) | Anoxygenic and chlorotrophic microbial mat microbial communities from Yellowstone National Park, USA - YNP NP MetaG (SPAdes) (version 2) ... | reverse complement strand
ATTTGACCTCACCCCTACCCCCTGGCCCCCTTCCCCTCTCCGCCGCGGAGAGGGGAAGGGGGTTGGGGGATGGGGTGAGGTCCACCTTTGTTGCCATTTATGTTAATTTAACAATGTCAAGCTATTGTGAAGCCAGGGGGACCTCGATCCGGACCCGCGTTCCACGGCCGATCCGGCTCTCGATCTGGAGGGTTCCCCCCAGCATCTCGGTCCGCTCCCGGATGGTGGATAGCCCCAACCCCCGCCGGGATTGGACATTGCCCTGCACCTCATTGACATCAAAGCCGCTGCCGTCATCTTCCACACTGGCCACCACCCTGTCGTCCTGGAAATCCAGGGACACCTGGGCGTGGGTGGCATGGGCGTGTTTCTGGATGTTGGTCAACAGTTCCTGAATCATGCGAAAGATGGTCACCTCGCTATAGGATGGCAGTCGGCTTTCGTGGCCCATGACCGTGAAATTGGTCGGCAGCTTGCTCTTTTCCTCGAAATCCTGGATATATTGCTTGAGCGTCGGCACCAGCCCCAGATCATCCAGCATCATGGGGCGCAGCGTCAGGATAAAGTCGCGGATCTTTTGGAAGGTGGCGTTGACTGCGTTTTTCAGGTTGCCCAACTCCACCCGGGCCTGAGCCGGGTCCACGTCGAACAGCCGTTCACAGATGTCGGCTTGCAGGATCAGGTTGGTCAATGACTGGGCCGGACCATCATGGATCTGTCGCGCCAGCCGCTGTCGCTCGTTCTCTTGCGCTTCGATCACCCGCACAATGTCGCTTGGGCTCCCTGGACCGCCCCCTGATCGGCCGACGATGTCGGCCGGCGCGATCTGGTTGGCCACTTCGAGGATCCGCAACAACCGCTGGCTCTGCCGCTCCAGGGTTTGTTGTCGCTCCTGGAGTTGTTCCAGTTGCCCCCGCATCATGAACAGGCGCATCTGGGCTTCATGGGCAGCCGCATAGATCTCTTTGATGTCGCTGCGGGGGTAGGTATCAAGGTTCATCTCCATTTGACGCACCCGGCTGGCAATCTGGGTGTTGCGCTGGGCCAGCTTTTCCACCTCGGTCGTGCTCTGGCGGATGAGTACGTCTATTTCCTTCAGCTCTTTTTGTATAGTATCATATTCTTTCTGGCTTTCCTGGATCAGAAGCTGAAGCTGTTCGACACCGGAAACCCTGCTGACTCCAGTTGACATAGCCTGTCACCCTCTGCTGTGGTCTGAGTGGAAGGAGCGGTGCGTCGCTCCACCTGGAAACCGGGCGTGCCATCAGCCGATGTCCTGCAGCCGGATCCAACCTCGTCGCAGGGCATAGATGGCAGCCTGGGTCCGATCGTTCACCGCCAGCTTGCGCAGAATGCTGGTCATGTGGTTTTTGACCGTCTGACGGCTGATGCCCAGTTCATAGGCGATCTCTTTGTTGCTTTTGCCCTGGGCAATATATTGCAGAATCTCCATCTCACGCGGCGAGAGGGGGAGGAGGAGGGTGCCCAGTTCATCCCCGGCCTCTCGGCCTGCCTGTTCGAACTGGTCCAGCAGCCAGGCGCCAACCTGTGGCTTTTCCAGCACCCGGTCTTCGACCACATAACTGCCCTGGTGCACCAGACGGATGGCCTCGATCAGCCGGCGGGGGCTGACATCCTTGGGGAAATAGGCAGAAGCGCCGGCCTGGATGGCATGGAAGACCTGTTGCTCATCATGGTAGGCGGTCAGCATGATGATGTTGATATTGAGCAGGGCGTCTTTGAGGCTGCGGGCCACCTGCAGGCCGTTCATGCCCGGCAGATTGATGTCCAGGAGCATGACGTCAGGCATCAGTTGTTTCGCCAGGTTGAAGGCTTCAATGCCGTCGGCTACCTCGGCGACGACTTCCAGATCATCCTCTCCCTCCAGCACCCGTCTCAGGCCCTGGCGAAAGACCGGGTGGTCGTCTATGATCATGACCGTGATTTTGCCCATCGGCTTCTTCCCTCTGCCGGCCAGACCGAAGTGACTGCCTGGTCTCGATCCACCCCAAGTATACCACAGAATCGGTTTTGATACAACTGCTCAGGGAGAGGCGTGCAGGCGGTAGACGCACAGGTTTTGATGCCCCACCAGGCGGGTCCAGGCATAGCCGGTGCAGTGCACCACTTCAAAGCGGGGGTCGGCGGCCAGGCGGGCGTAGGTGGGCGAGAAATCGGGGAAAAAGACGGCCCAGGTGGCTCCCTGCTCGATCATCCAGTCCGCCAGCCGGTCGGCGTCGGCGATGAAGGGGATGACGTCGGGGGTGATCAGCCCCGCCAGGTCCAGCAGCGGCCGGTCGGTGAGATAGCCCACCGCGCCGATGTCATGGACGGCGATCCGCTCGCCGGGAGCGGTGTGTTCGTTCAACCAGTGGGCTGTCGCCACCAGTTCTCCTTCGATAAACCCTACATCATCGCGGTAGGCTGCTGCCCCACGCTCCAGGAAGAGCAACGCCAGCAGGGCCACGGCCGGCGGTGTGGCACGGCTGAGCAGGCGCACGGCGAGCCGGGGAGAGGCAGGGCGCAACAACCCGGCGTTGCCCCACACCCCATACAGGATGAGCAGGGGGATGGTGGGCATGGTATAGCGACCATGCTGGTAGTCCACCGGCAGGCGCAGGGCATAGGCGGCCAGGAGCGCCAGCCACCAGGCCAGGGGCAGGACGGCCGGCCAGTTGCGGCGGCGGATCAGCCGATAGAGGGCATAGCCCAGGCCGGGCAGCAACAGCACCTGGGCTCCAACCAGGGTGGGGCTGACCACCCGCCAGAAGCGGAGTGGCAGCGAGAGGTCAGGCTGGTATTCGGCCTGTTTGGCATAGAAGGTGTTGGGCAGGATCGAGCCGGCGGTGTGCAGGTTAAAGAGGAGGTAGGGGGCCAGGAGGAGTCCACAGGTCAGCAGGCACACGCCGGCTGCCGTCAGGCGGCGTTTCGCCTCCGCCCGGTCGGGCCGGGGCGGCAGGCCGATCAGGGCCAGCGCCACCAGTCCGACCAGCCCCAGCCCTTCGGGGCGGGTCAGGGTCAGCAGCCCGCCCAGTAACCCCAGGCCCACAGCACCGATGACGGTCTGTTCGGCCTGCAACCAGGCCGGCCCCGACGAGGGGCCCCGTTGGGCGATCTGGCTCAGCGCATAGTCCAGCAGGGCCAGCGACAGAGCGGTGAACAGCATCGTCTCCATGCCCGAAGCTGAAGCCCAGACCAGGTGCCACTCCACGGCACAGAACAACCCGGCCAGCCAGGCAACAGCCGGCCGACGGGGCTCCAGCCGCTGCCCCAGGCGACAGGTCAACCAGGCGCTCGCCGCCAGCGCCAGTCCCCCCAGCAGGTAGGTCCACAGGCGGAAATCCAACCCCAGCAGATAGCCGATCGAGAGCAGATAGCTCCAGGCCGGCGAGGTGGAACCGGCGCTGGGCTGGCCGGGCAGGTAGGCCAGTTGACCGGACCCGGCCAGGTTGCGGGCGTAGGTCTGGTGGATCCAGGCATCGTCCAGAGGAAAGCCCAGCAGGCCGTGGGCCTGGGCCCACAGCAGATAACCTGCCGGGGGCAGGAGGGCCAGGATGGGGATGATGATCGGCCCGAGGTGTGCTCGCCACAGGCTGGCTTTCATGGCAGAATCTCGTACAGTTGGGCCGGCTGTCCCTCGAACCCGGCCAGGGTGCGCATCACCAGGCGGGGGTGGGCCATTTCTCCCCGATACAGGGCATCGGTCGTCCGCGGGCGGGTGTGGTCCAGCACCAGGTAGCGCGCGCCGTAACGGTCGGCCACGGTCAGGATGAGGTCCAGCGGCTCGTTGGGGATGGCGATCGCCATGTGGCCGGTGTGCCAGGTGAAGGCCGGGGCATCGCCAACCATGATCACGGCCTGCCCTTCGCCCTGCCCGGCCAGCCACCGGCCGATCTCGACATACTCCTGGCCACGCCGGTTCCAGTCGCCGTTGAGCACACCGGCACGTCCCAGGGCCAGGATGGTCAGCAGGGCGGCCAGCCCCACCAGACCGGCGCCAAAGACCGGCCAGGCCGTTCTCACCTGCCAGTGAGGGAAACGTCGTGCTGCCCGGCGGAGGGCCTCCTCCAGGCCGGGGCCGGCAGCGGCAAAGAAAAAGGGCAGGAGTGCCCCTCCGGAGTGGAACAGGCCGCCGCGCAACCCTGGAAAGGTGAAGAGGAAGGTCATGGTCAGGAACAGGAGCGGCAGGTAGAGGAAAAAGGGCCACAGCAGGCGCTGCCGACGGAGCTGCCACAGCCCCAGGGCGGTGAAGGGCAACAGCACGATCAGCAGCCCCTCCACCCACAGCCGCTCCAGGTTGAGCAGCAACGCTTCCCCTTTCGAGGCCAGGATCGCGCCCCAGCCCCAGGCCAGATAGGTCTGGAGCGTCAGCGGCCGGCCATAGGCGAACATGTCGTCGTACGTCGTCAGAAAGGCGGTTTTGATCCCGGTTCCGGCCAGGGGCGTGCCGAACACCTGCCAGTTGCGGACCAGCCATGGTCCCATGACCAGCAGATAACCCAGGAGGCAGGAGGCAGGGGGCAGGAGGCGGGTGGGTCTCCTGGTCTCTCCGGTCAGGGCGGCCAGAAGGGCGACGCCGGTCAGCAGCAACCCATCGGCGCGGGCCAGGTGTCCGACCCCGGCTGCCAGCCCGGCCACCCCGAACCACAGCGGCCGTCCATCGCGCAGGCCCCGGCCGGCGGCCCACAGGCAGACACTTCCGGCCAGGGCAAAGGGCGCAAAGTTGTCGGGCAGGACCAGGACATGGGCGTAGAATCCCGGAAACACCGCCAGAAGTCCGGCCAGGACGGCGTGCCTGCGCCGGCCGGTCAGCTCCCAGGCGAGGAGGCAGGCCACTGCCGGCAGCAGCGCCGAAAGCAGGACAAAGGGGACCTGCATGGCCCGGAACGAGCTGCCGAACAGCGCCAGGCCCAGCCAGCCTGTCATCGCTGCCAGGGGCATCCAGTAGCGATAGCCGGGCTGGGGCAGGCTGGCCGGCGGATCGAGATAGTTCCACACAAACGGCTCGCTGAACCCCTGGCCGGCCTCAAGCTGACGGGCACCGACGGCATAGTAACAGGCATCGGTGTAGCCCGGCTGGTGCAGGAACCGGGCCGTCAGCAGGCGCACACCCAGCGCCAGGACCAGGATGGCGGCCAGAGGCCGCAAAGGCAGCTTCTTCATCGGGCCAGGTCAATCTCATAGATCTCGGCAGTCTTGTCGGCCTGCAACAGCCGGAAACGGGCATCAGGCTGGTCATGCAAGATGCGTGGATACTGTCCAAAGGTCTGGGTGATGATCAGGAACCGGGCACCGTAGCGTCGGGCGGCCTGCCAGGCAGCGTCCGGGGGCTCTCCGGCCGGCAGGACGATGCAGGGATGCCCGCTGACGTAGTGGAGCGTATACGGCTGGGTGGTCATCACCACCTCGCCAGGGGCTGCGTGGTGGGCCAGCCAGGCGGCGATGGCTTCAAACTGTTCCTTCTCGGCTCGATGGCGTTCGGCAACACGTGGCAGCGCCTGGACCACCTGCCCACCGGCCAGCACGGTCAGGCCCAGAGCCAGAATGACAAAGAGGGGGAGGGCCCGTTTGCGGCTCAGGCGTTGAGCGGCGCGTTGGACGGCGTACATGGCGGCCAAGGCCAGGAAGGGCACCACCGCTCCCAGAGAATGGTAAAAGGTCCCCGACATGGCCGATACGGGAAAGAGGAGGGCCGAGACGAAAAAGAGCAGCAGCCCGTAGAGGAGGGGGGGGTAGAAGGGCCACTCGTGGCGCAGCAGCCACAGGCCGGGCAGGGCCAGCAGGCCCCAGGGGAAGGTGATCAGCAAAAAAACAGCGCCGTTGTGTGCCAGAGCCTGCCCGCGTTGGGCCAGGATCGCCTGCCAGCCTTGATTCACCAGCGATTGCCACGTCGGGTGGTCCAGGAAGTTGAAGGTCTGCACATAATCGCTCAGCCAGGCCTGGCTCAGCACCGAACCGGGCAACGGTGTGCCGAAAGCCAGATAGTTCCGGACCAGCCAGGGGGCTGTCACCAGCAGAAAGATCACCACCACGTCCAGCAGGGAGGACAGCCCCGGCCCGCTGATGCGCACCGCTGCCCCTTGTGCCTGTGCACCCCGTTCCCGTTCCCAGAGTTCCCAGACGGTGCGGGCGGCAGGGTTGTCCGGCAGCTCTACCGGCCGTGGCCGGAAGGCGGCGGGGATGGGCAGCAGCCACCAGGCCAGCGGGATGGTCAGCAGCAGCAACAGGCCGTCGTTGCGGGTCAGGAAAGCCAGGGCGACCAGGAGGCCGGTCCCCAGATAGCTGCCCTTTTCGCCGGGAGGGTGCACGGCCGTGGCCAGAGCCCAGGCGGCCAGCAGGGCAAAGGGGGCGCTGCTGTCGGCGCTGGCCGATTGGTAACTCAGCGTGGCGCTGAGGGCCACCGACAAGGCGGCCATGAACGCCACCCGGCGGTTCTCCCGACCTCCTGGCAGGCTTTTCCGGCCCACGATGTAGGTCAGGGGCACCAGCAGAGTGCCCAGCATGAGACCCGGCAGTTGTCCGGCCAGCAGGGAAGGGGCCGTTTGGGGAGAGAGGGCCCGCTGGACGGTCAGGGCGGCGGCGATCAGGCCGGTGGTCAGCGGCATCCAGTGCTCGTGACTGGGGTGGGTCACGCCGGGAAAGGGGAGGGAGTAGCTCCACAGGGCGTCTATCGTCAGGCCCCGCCCGGAAGCCAGGTTCTGGCCGGTGATCAGGTAGAAGGCCGGGTCGTCCAGGGGAGGGAAGAGGACGGCCCGCACATGCAGCCAGCGCACCCCCGACCCGGCGGCCAGCAGCAGGATGACCAACAGCAGGTCCAGCAGAACGCCGGCTTTATCGGTTCGGGATGGCATCATTTCCACCTCCTATCGTCCACCAGGCTCCCGGCACCGGCGGGGGGTTCATGCCTTCTCGCGCAGCGGCTTGATCTGCCATGCCACCGCTCCGATGGCCCCGCCGACGACGTAAAAGGTCAAAAAATAGAGGGTCGAGAAGGCTATGGTCCGGGCCGGGGCGATGCCCAACGGCGCAAACAGGGCGATCAGGGTTGCATCCCGCGTGCCCAGGCCGGAGATGGAGATGGGCAGCAGGGTCACCACCCCCGCCACCGACAGGCAGACGGCCAGGTAAAAATAGCCGATCGGCAGGTCCACGGCCAGGGCCAGCAACTGGCCCTGCACGAAGAACAGGAGATAGGCCACCTGGGTCAGGAGCAACGGCCCCATCAGCCTGAGCGTCAGCAGCGGGCGAAGGCCCTGCTGGAACCGCTCTGTCGCCCCGGTCAGGCGGGCGTCGTAGCGGCGCAGGAGCGGGATGCGGCGCAGCAGGGCCAGCCCCCAGGCAGCCAGCCGCTCGCTGAGCAGGACCGCAGGCAACAGGATCGAGGCGACCGTCCCGGCCACGACCAGGACCAGCGCCCAGGTGGGCAGCAGGCGGAACCAGACCAGGCCTGCGCTGCCCAGCACCAGGATGGTATACAGATCGAAGAGGCGGTCCATGAGCACGTTGGCCAGCCCGATGCTGGCCGGCACACCCTGGTCTTGCTTCAGGTAAAGCGCCTTGCTCATCTCCCCGACCCGGCCCGGCGTCACCAGCCCCAGGAACAGGCCGGCCACGAACGCCAGAAAAGCGTCGCGCCACGGATAGCGGATGCCCTGCATCTTGAGCATCTCCTGCCAGCGCCACGCTTTCAGCCCGAACAACGGCAGGCTGGCAGCAATGGCCAGCAGCAGATAGCCCCCATGCAGGTTGACCAGGGCGGCGGCCGTCGCCCGCAGGTCTATCTTGAACAGGATCAGCGCCAGAATCCCCAGGCCGATCAGGCGGAACGCGATCTGGCGCAGGCGCACAGGCATTTCTCCCCCGATTCTCGCTTCATACTCGCTTCTGCCACGTTATTATAACAGATTGGCCCCGCCTTGCCAATAGGAGCAGGGTCGGGTGTTCGAAATCGCACCGGTAGGGGCAGAGCAGCGCTCTGCCCCTGGCCGTCCGCCTGCGCGGACGGGGGCATCTACGCCGGTGGACGCCCGGCCGCAGGCCTTTGTAGGGCAACTGCCCGCAGTTGCCCTACTTGATCGCCCGGCGGGGGTCTGTGACCCTATTGGAGGGCTGCCGGGTCACAGACCCGGCGGGAGCAGCCCCGGTTCTTCTGCTTCGAAAGCCCGGGTCCCATCGTTGGGCGAGATGCCATCTTGCCTGGCAGATTACGGCAGCCGGTAGATTTCGTAGATGCCACCCAGGTCGGCGACCCTTTGACAGTGGGCCAGCAGGTCATCCAGAAAGCGCAGGTCATCGTGGGTCAGCGGATAGAGCGATTGCTGCGGCGGAGACTGTCCCAGCAGGCTGTTCAGGGTTGGCGGGCGAGGGGTCGGCCGGCGCAGGAACTCCAGGCCGGCCCGGTAGAGGAGCAGGTGGGTGAACCCTTCTGCCCGCAGTGCGGTCAGAGCGGCCTGGGCGGTGGGATGGCCCACACGCAGTTGGGCCAGGTTATCCAGCGTGGCGTCGGGTTGGGCAGGCTGTTGACAATAGTAGCCACGAGGTTCCCACAGAAACAGGGTGCGGCTGGCGGCGGGCAACCGCTCGTTGAGCTGGCGCATCGCCTCGAAATAGGCCCCCAGACGCCGGGCCAGATAGTCCGCCCGCGATTCCAGGCCGGCCAGCGGGGCCAGAGGGTGGATGGACAGGACGGCGCAGGTTTCGGTGACCAGGTTGGTGGCCAGGACCAGCACGACCACACCGCCCACCACCCGCGACAGGCGCAGGCTGGGGCGATCCCAGACCGGCAGGCGATGGAGCGCATAGGCCCCTGCCAGGCACAACAGCGGGATGGCCGGCAAAAGGAGCCGGGTTTCTGCCAGATAGACATAATGATAGACGATGGCGGCAAAGCAGGCCAGTTGCCCGCCCGCCAGCCACAGGGCGTCGTTGACCGGCCGGGGCCGCCCCCGGCTCAGGAAGGCCAGCGGCACCAGGCATAGCAGCAGTGGGCCGGTCGTCGCGTCAAAGGCGGCGGTGCCGCTGCTGCCCAGCACCGTCATCAGCCAGGGCAGGGCCGGGTAGTCGAGGGGGTTGCGGCTGTAGCCCTGACCGGGCCAGGTGAGCCACGCCGCACGGATGGGGTTCCAGCCCTGGCCGCCCAGGAGGAAAGGATAGATCGGGTTGCCGGTGACCCACCAGTTTTTCACCAGCCAGGGGAGGAGGGGCAGCCCGGCCAGCCCGGCAAAACCGACGGCGCGGCGGGCGATCCAGCCGGCAGGCCGTCGCTGGCGTCGCCAGGCATGGCCGGCCAGCAGCAGCAGGAACAACCCCAGCCAGGTGACCGCCGTGTACTTGGTCGCCGTGGCCAGGCCGACAAACAGGGCGGCCAGGGCCAGCCAGCCGTCGTGTGAGGTCTCAGTCCAGCGCAGAAAGGCATAGAACGCGGCCAGAATGAAGGCGGTGAGGCCCAGGTCGGCGTAGGCCATGCCGGCCAGCTCGCGGGCAAAAGGCACCGAGGCCCACAACGCCACTGCCCGGCTCCCTGCCTGTGCATCCACCGTGCGCCGGGCCAGAAGGTAGAGCAGCGCCGCCGTCAGCGGCCAAAAGACCCAATGGAAAAGCCCGGCCAGGATGTCCCCCTTGAGCAGCAGGCCCCAGGTGAAGAGCATCTCTATCTGGGCCGGCCAGTTGAGATAAAAGTTCTCCGGAACGGCGGTCAGGCGGTGGGCGGCCAGATAGAGGCGCGGCCCTTGCAGATGGTAAACCAGGGCGTCCCAACCGGTGGGAGGCAACAGGGCGGTGATCAGGGCCAGCAGGCCGATGGCGCCGGTATACAGCCACAGCCAGGGGGGCGGAGGGCGGAATGTGGAAGGCGGAAGGCGGAAGGCGGAAGGCGGAAGGCGGAAGGCGGAAGGCTGGCCGGTTGTGAACAGCGCCCGAAGCTCCGGCAGGGCCGCCAGGCCCAGGGTCAGCAGGAGGCCGTAGGCCGACCAGCGATACAGCCCACCGACGGCTGCCAGTCCCAACACCAGGCTACCCAGCAGCCCCAGGCCGAGGGTGGCCCCCAACGCCCAATGCTCCAGGCCGGGGGTCAGGTCGGCGCAGAGCCGGCGTCCCAGACGGCCCCCCCAGGCGGCGGCGATGAGCAGCGTCAGGGCCAGCAGGCCCAGATCGGCCAGCAGACCGATGGTGCAGGCAACTGTCTTGGAAACGCTAATGGGTGTCGAGAGGGGGGAGGGGGCTGTCTCGCCAGGCAGCGGTTTGTGGACGACATAGTAGGCCGGCAGGACGGCGATGAGCCACAGGAGCACTCCGACCACGGTGAGCGTCCAGCGCAGGGGGGGGCGTTTCATGGCTTTGCCTCCGCTCGCCCATAGATCGCGGCCACGTTGTCCTGGTAGAGCAGTTGCCAGCCCGGGCTTTCGGACAGCGTTCTGTCAAGCAGGCCGGTGCGCTCGGTGATGACGTAGCCGATCTTGTACCGGTCCAGGACCTGCTGCCAGCCGGGCCGCGTCCAGTGTACCGTCACATAATCGTCCAGAACCCGGCTGTGCAGGGCGTACAGATCGGTGCGTCCGTCCACAAAGACCGGTTTGTCGGGGTAGAGGCTCCAGATGAGATAGCCGCCCCAGTTGTAGGTGTTGAACATCTGCCCCGGCAGTTCATGGTGGCGCAGATAGTCGGTCGCGGCCAGCGGCAGGCCCCGGCCCCACACCGCCGGGGCCCGCAGGCGGGCCAGGTCCAGGCCGATTTTGGACGCGGCAGCAACCAGGATCAGAGCCAGCAGCAGCAGGTTCAGCCGGGCCAGGCGACGGGAGGGGGGCGCGGGTCGGGTATGGCCGGCCACCGCCAGCCACGACAGGCGCGGTACCGTGCTCGCCAGCTCCTCCACGGCGGCAGTGGCATGGCGGCTCAGGACCGGGGCGACCACCAGGGCAAAGAGGGCAATGTTGCGCACGGCCAGCAGCCCCAGGTAGCCGAAAAGGCTCACCAGCACCAGGTCGGTCCAGTCGGCGCGCCGGCGGGAGAGGCCCATCGCCGCCAGGGTCAGCAGCAGCAGCCAGAGAAAGGGATGGAATTGCAGGCGGTGAAAGTCGGGCGAGGCCCATTCCTGGATAAAGTCCTGCAGCGGGCCGATGCTCACCGTCTGATAGGCGTAGGGGATCATCTTGACGGTGTTGGGGTTGAGCAGCACGGCGGGGAGGCTGATCAGGAAAATCAGGAGCAAGGGTCTGATCTTCACCCCTGCCCCCTCGTTCTGGGAAGGAGAAGAGGTCAGCCGGTTCAGCGTTTCGCCGGCCAGATAGCAGCCCAGCAGCAGAAAGGCGATGACAAACCCGCCGTGGCTGTTCACCCACAGCACCACCAGGGGCGGCAGCGCCCACAGCCAGCGCCTGTCCCCGCTGCGTTTATAGCGGTCAAGCAGATAGGCGACGATGGCGGCCAGCAGAAAGGAGATGATCTGGGGGCGGGCGGCCCAGATAACGGAGGAGGCCACGGCTGCGAACAGGGTGACAAAGGCGGCCACATAGGGCCGGCCTGCGCACTGGCGGTAGACCAGGGCAAAGGCGGCGGTGACGATGATGGCCAGGAGCAGGGCCAGCCCGCCCAGGCCCGCTGCGCGGTAGACCGGCCACAGCAGCAGTTGCACCAGCCAGCCGTGGTCAATCCATGGTTGTCCGGCGACCGTGTGAGAAAAGGGGTCGGCGCGGGGCAGCCGGCCTGTCTCCCACATCAGTTGCCCGCTTTTCAGGTGCCACCAGGTATCGGTATCGGCCGGCTGGCGGACGGCCAGGGCAAAGATGGCCACGAACAGCACGGCGACCAGCAGGTGTTGAGTGCTCAGGCGGTCCAGGGCGATTTTGCGGGACATGATCGGTTGCTCACCCGCTCCCACCCCAGCCGGGCTACCGTCTGGATCGCCTTCAGGATCTCGGCCCTGGAAATTTTGGATGCGCCCCGTTGCCGGTTTTCGAACAGGATGGGCAGTTCGCCGATGCGCCAGCCTGCCCGCTGGCAACGGAAGAGCAGTTCGATGAGGAAGGAGTAGCCATCCGAGCGGATCTCGTCCAGGGCGATACTTTCCAGCACGGCGCGGCGGTAGCCGCGGAAGCCGGCCGTGGCGTCGCTGGCGTGCAGGCCCAGCACGGTGCGGGCAAAGAGGTTGGCTCCCCGGCTGAGCGCCCGGCGGGGCAGGGTGCAGTACCGCGTCCCCCCACCCGGCACATAGCGCGAGCCGATGACCACATCCAGCGATTCCAACGCGGTCAGGAGGTCAGGCAGGTGGCGGGGATGGTGGGAAAAGTCGGCGTCCATGGTCAGGATGCAGGCTGCGCCGTTGGCCAGGGCTGCTTTCATGCCGGCGATGTGGGCCGTGCCCAGGCCGAGTTTCCCCGGCCGGTGGAGCACCTGGAGGCCGGGGTATTGGGCCGCCAGTTCATCGGCCAGCTCCCCGGTGCCATCGGGCGAGTTGTCGTCTATGATGATGATCTGGGAGCCAAGCCCCAGATTCAAAATCCCCTCCACCAACGGGCCGAGATTCTCCCGTTCGTTGTAGGTCGGGATGACAATCGTATGTCTGTCCAAGCCTGTCTCCCGGTGAGAGATTGTCCCCATTGTAACTGCAATTCGGCTGTGATGCAAACCCCACAAGGTGTGGGACGGCCTTTCCAGGCTGTCCAGGCAGGCTGGAGGGCCTGCCCTGCGTGAGCGTATCACGTTGGGGACATACAAATCCTCCCGCAGGTTCTAAAACCTGCGGGAGGATGGGGTAGTCCAGGCAGGCTGGAGGGCCTGCCCTGCCGGTTGTGCTGATGGCCTCTCTCGTGGTATAATCGTTGCCGTTCAGCTCATGGGGAGGAGGCAAGAGTTGTCACCACAACAGGAGGTTGAGGAACCCACTCCCCGGCTCAACGGGTGGTTGATGGCCGGGATCGCAGCCCTGGCGCTGGCCATCCGGCTGGTGGCCGGGCCCCGGACGATAGACGATGCCTATATCACCTTTCGCTATGCCCGCAACCTGGCCGGTGGCCTGGGTTTTGTCTACAACCCCGGCCAGCGGGTCTTGGGCACGACCACGCCGCTTTACACTCTGCTGTTGACCCTGGCCTGGTTGGCGGGCCTGCACGATCTGCCGGCCACGGCGCTGGTCCTCAACGCCCTGGCCGACGCGGCCACGGCTGCTCTGCTCTGCGGGTTGGGCTGGCGGCTGGGCGCTTCTTTCGGACCTGGCCTGCGGGCGGGCTGGTCTGCTTCGCCTCTCCACCGGTTTGAACCTGCCGCCGTCCTGGCTGTGGGTGTGGGCCTGGCCTGGGCCATCTCGCCGATGGAGGTCACCTTTGCCATCGGCGGCATGGAAACCCCGCTGGTCATCCTGCTCCTGGTGGCCGCCTTTGCCGCCTATGTCGCTGGTCGGTCGCGGTGGAGTGCGCTGTTCATGGCCCTGGCGGTTTTGACCCGGCCGGATGCGCTCCTGGCTGCCGGCCTTTTGTTCGCCGATATGGCGCTCCGGCCGTTGCTGGCGCGGGACGGTGGCCCTTTCTCGGCCCGGTTGCGACGCCTGCCGTGGGCCGAAGTGGCCATCTGGGGGGCCACACTGGCCCCGTGGCTGCTGTTTGCCACGCTCTACTTTGGCTCGCCGCTGCCCCAGTCGGTGCAGGCCAAGGTGAATGCCTACCATCTGGACCGGTTTGCGGCCCTGATCCGGCTGCTTCAGCACCTCAGCACGCCCTTTTTTGAGCATGAACTGTTTGGCCGCTTCTGGCCGGCGGTGGGCCTGCCGCTTTATCTGACCCTGTATCTGGCCGGCGGATGGCGGTTGATCCGGCAGGCAGGCCGTGCGCTGCCGATGATCCTGTACCCACCGGTTTACGTGGCTGTGTTCAGTGCTGTGAACCCGCTCCTCTTTCGCTGGTATCTGGCCCCCCCTCTGCCCTTCTACTTTCTGGGGATTCTGACCGGCGTGGTCGCCCTGTTGACCGGCCTGGCCCATAGCCTGCGCCGGGAACGGGCCGGCCTGTGGGCCGCCGGCCTGGCCATCGTCCTGCTGTTGCTCTCCTCGCTGAACGCCTACACCCTCCACCCCGATCACGGACCGGACCGCCCTGCGCCTGAAATGGCCTGGTTCAAGCTGGAGTTGCTCTATCGTCAGGCGGCCGACTGGCTGAAACCGCGCCTTCAGCCGGGGGAGGTGGTGGCGGCCGGCGATATTGGGGCGCTGGGTTGGTTCACCGCTGCGCCGATCCTGGACACCCTGGGCCTGGTTTCGCCGGAGGCCCTGCCCTACTATCCATTGGACCCTTCGCTTCTGGTCATCAGCTATGCCCTGTCACCCGACCTGATCCGGGATCAACGGCCTGCCTATCTGGTCATATTGGAGGTTTATGGGCGGCGCAGCCTGTTGCCGTTGCCCTGGTTTCAGCAGGAATACACCCTGGTCCACAGGCTGGAGACCGACATCTATGGCAGCGACGGGATGCTGATCTTCAGGTCGTCGCCCCCTCGCTGATCCATGAGCCTCTGCCGCACCTCTGTCAGAAACGGATCCAGGCTCAGCGTGGCGGCATAGACCTGCCGGGCGGTTGCCAGGTCTCCCTGTTGTTCCAGAAGCTCCCCCCACTCCAGGGCCACCTCTCCATCCGCCCGGTAGCCGATGCGGATCGCCTGGGGAAGCGGCATCGGCCAGGCCATGCGGTTAAAGAGCACCAGGTCGTAGGCGTGGACCACCGTCAACCCGCGCAGGGCGCGAGAATATTCGTGGGAGGCCCTTTCCACCTGACCGGCCTGACGGGCCAGCCGGGCCAGCTCCAGGTGGGCTCGCTGGCCCGGCTCCAGAAAGAGGGCGGTGCGAAAATCGCGCTCTGCGTCGGCATGGCGTCCCAAAGCCAGGGCCGCCCGGCCCCGGGCCAGGTAGCTTCGGGCCCGGCCGGGCTGTGCCGTGATTGCCCGGTCCAGCCAGACCCACGCCTCGGTCGGCCGGCCCAGGCCCAGCCAGGCTTCTCCCAGCCAGGCCATCGCTTCGGGGTCGGCGGGGTGGGCCTGCAGCCAGGCTTCGGCCTGCCGGACCACCGTGTCCCATTGGCCGGCAGCGATGGCCGCCTGCCATCGCCAGCGGATCGGATCGTTTCCCAGCCGGCTGGCTGCCTGTTCCCCGGCGGCTACAATCTCGTCCCACCAGGCTGCCCGCTCCCCCTGCTGCCAAAAGGGAGACCCGGCCAGCTCCGGGTCCAGGGCCAGGACCCAGCCGTAAGAAGAGACCGCCTCTGGCTGATCCCCCATCCTCTCGGCCCAGAACCCCTGATTCAGCCAGGGCATCCATTCCAGCGGCGTCTGGGCCACTGCCTGGGCCACGGCCGCCCGGGCCTCGGCCTGCTGCCCGGCGGCCCATAGCAATGTGGCCCGGTTCAACTGATCCACCCAACCGGGCACCGGGAAATGGGCCAGGCAATCGCGGTACCGCTCCTGGGCGGTGGTCAGCGCCTCTTCATCCCCTGCGGCTGCCCGCAGGCCGTAGAGGTAACCGGCCTGGCAGGCGTACAACGGCATTCCGGGATCGTGGCTGCGGGCCTGTTCGACGAAGGACAGGGCCTTTTCCACCTCTCCGCGTTGAGTCCAGGCCAGGCTCCGCTCGAAGGAAGCGGCCCCCCAATCGTCCCAGGCCGACCCCACTGCTCCTGGAGCCAGGATTGCCAGAGCTACGATCCACGGCCAGCGCCGGGCTCGCTCTGCTGTCGTGGACGCCGGCGGCTGAGGGGCCAGGAGCAGGGCCATGAAGAAGGTCGCCGGCAGCAGGATGGCCGGCTCGACGAACGTATCAACCAGCGACTGAGCTGCCAGGCCGGCCAGCGCCGCGCCGACGCCCAGGATCCTCCACCAGGAGGTTGAGCCCGGGGGCTCGGCTCGCCAGCGCCGCCACCAGGCCTGCCCCAGAGCAAGCAGGAGCCAGGCGCCGGCCAGCAAGCCGGGCAAACCGCCCTCGGCGGCTGTGTTCAGGTAGAGGTTGTGAGCGGTGGTGATGTGGTCGCGGGCCAGCCATGGGTCGCGGTAGAGGCGCAGCGCCGTGCCATAGGCTGCCGGTCCGACCCCGGTCAGGGGGCGATCGCCGAACATGGCCAGGGCGCTGCGCCACAGATCCTGGCGCACCGCATCGCCGGAGCCATGAGTGCTCAGCCGCGTGGCCAACCAGAATCCGGCGCCGAGCACGGCCACCAGGGCGAGCAGGGTAACGGCAGCCAGCGGCAGGCGCGATCTTGGCATGGCGGACCACTGGCGGCGGAACCCGGGCGCGCGCGTTCCACCCAGGAGCAGCAGGGGCAGAGACGCTGCCAGCGCCAGGAACCCGCCGCGCGAGAGGGCCAGCAATTCGACCACACTCGCGGCGATGAGCCATAACAACGTCCCCTGGCGCACATCGCGCTGGCGTGTGCTTACCAGAACGGTGATGGCGGGTGGGATCAGCATCGCCACAAAGGCCGAGAGGGCGGTGGTGTTGCTCAGGGCCAGGCCCAGGCGGTGCACAGTGGGGGGGAAGGGATGGGCCAACCCACCGATGGCCGGCCACCCTTGCTGAAAGCTGGACAGCAGCGGCCAACCGAAGTACCAGGCCAGGAACTCGATGGCCCCGATGA
>Ga0209162_1002376_pt1 | contig 16655 bp, 13 predicted proteins | sample YNPNPMetaG_FD_187121 | JGI IMG/M metagenome (GOLD analysis project Ga0209162, IMG submission 187121) | Anoxygenic and chlorotrophic microbial mat microbial communities from Yellowstone National Park, USA - YNP NP MetaG (SPAdes) (version 2) ... | reverse complement strand
TTATAAGAAAAAGTATTTACAATAAATCCTGGATTGTCTATTATTTCAATTTTTGGTAAAAGCACATGTTGTATAAACCATGTCACAATCCTATCTTTCACTGGCATAAAAAACGAATCATCATCCTAAATTTTTTTTTATTTCTTATAAAGACCCTTTTCCCTTGATCATCTCCTTTATTCCCTAAGCGCTATACCGCTACCTGTGAATTCAAAACTGTACGGACGGATCTCGATCCTTGTCTTACGCATCTTCTTAATCTGGAGTGTACGATTCTCAGTTCTACCAAGCATCTTCGCATCTAGAACCCATAAACCATCAGATCTGAACTCACTTATCGTATCAATAGTATCACCAGGCATACCCTCCACTTTCTGAGCGATAAGAAGAGTCGTAGCACCAGTCTGTCTCACTGTATCAATCAATGATATAAGAGACGCTTTATAAACCTCAGTTATAGCTGTAGGAGCAAAACCACTCCTCAGCAGATCAACTAGACTTAAAGGACCCATCGTAGCTAGAATGATAGATGTTGTACTATCAATAACAACTCGTTTAAAACCACCACTCAAGATGAACTGTTTTAACTCATTCATCTTAGATATCTCAAAGAACTCCTGAGAGTTAACCGTGACGATCTTCAATTTCCCCTCATTCTCCAGTCGGGGTATATCCCAACCGAACAACAAAGCTTGACTAGTAATCTCATGCTTAGGCTGCTCACTACTAACATACAAACCCTTCTCATTGCAATGAACAGCACCATGCAGGAGATACTGCAAACCAAGTATGGATTTACCTGAACCTGGAGTACCAGTGACTAGTATTATACTACCACGTGGTATACCACCATTAATCTTCTCATCTAAACCAGGCACCCCGGTTTGCACGCGTTCAACACCATTCTTATAAACTGGTTACCTTCCATCTCTAACATATCCTCTTCATCCTCTCCTAGGGTTAAGTTCTACACCTCTAACCAAAAAAACACATCGTAAAACAGGTTTAAAAACATTTCGTATAAAACCCTCAAGATACTTATTAAACACCCCTTGTGCTTACGAGTAAAAAAACATTAGCACGTTATTCTCACGTTAAGATAACACACCCCTGTCACCCTCCAATGATTAAAAAAAACACACATGTATTATTAAACCAGTCTTTCATCTGAAACCAAGGAAAATATATTAATATCTGTATAATCTTATACATCCCTTTGAGATAAGACAACATGCAAGAAGAAGATAAAAAACAAGATAAACAACAAAACATGGATAAACTACGCATAATACTAGACAACCCCTACAACGCCTCATCATTAACAAAAGAAGACCACATACTAGAATCAGTTAGGAAACGATTAACAACCCATTACCCCACACCTAGTAAACACGCACCATACAAAACCACACCTGACCTGTTAAAACCAACAGTAACCATACACGCACCAGTAACAACAACATACAAACCCTTATCAAAACCACCTGAACCAACCATACAACAACCAAAAACAACAGAGACGAAAACATTACTATCAATCAAAACAGAGGATTTATACGAGATAGAAAAAATAGAAACCACACAAAAAACAACAGACCAATACCCTGAATGGATACCAGTTGAAGAAGAAACAAAAAACACTACACCAACAGAGATGCAAACCCAGGTAGCACCAAGTGCACCAAAAGAAGAGATAAAAACAGAGCACAAACCCGTTGAAACCTCTATAGAAGAAACACCAACCTGGGAGGAGGTGAAAGAAGAGACCACCACTGAAACACCAGTAGAGACACAGAGCACAATAGACAAAAAAGAGACAGAAACAACAAAAGATATAGATCAACAAACCAAGATAAACATATTCAAAGATATAAGATCAATAGATGAAGCAACCGCTATAAAACTATACGACCATGGCGTAAGATCCATAACCCAGCTAAAAGAAAACAAGGTTAAAAACCTAGTAAAAATAGGGGTAGATAAGAAAACAGCTAAAAAAATCATAAAAGAAATAAAAAAGAAAAAAGAAGAAAACACCCCTCCCACTACAAGTATAGAACCCAGCAACGCAACCTTAACTGAGACCATACCATCAGCGCAGGAGAAGACGAAAGAAGAACCATCAACTACAACCAAGATGGAATGGGCCCCAGTACAAGAGAAACGTAAAAACAAGTCATCACCAAGAATGATACCTAGCGTAGAATGGGAGACACATTTAGAAGAGAAGAAAACAACATCAGGTATCACACAACCTTATCAACATGGCGAATACACACTCTACAGGAAGGATATAATAACACCTGATGGTAAAAAACGCACTATACATTTCTTCAGCAAACAAAAACCATCTGACGCTGAACCGACAAGTATACCAGATGGATTCGAGGTTAAAGTAAACAAGAAAACAGGTTTACCTTACCTTAAAAAGATAACATAAAAACCCCCTTTTTCTATTCTTCACGTATCCTTAAATACTCATGGAAACCTTTAAATAAAAAACATCGTGTTAAATCCAAAGGGTTCTGGATTGGGTATATGAGCTGGAATGGCCCTTTAAATAAGATAGGTGAATACCGGTATGAGATACCATCCTCTTATAGAGGAGAGAAGGATAACTTGAAGATGAGGACTTCAGCTGTGATATACGCTGATGACGCTATGATACCTTATATAAGGAATGATAACGCACCAGAGCAAGCAGCTAACGTAACCATACTACCAGGTATAGTCGGTAAATCATTAGCTATGCCTGATATACACTGGGGTTACGGTTTCCCTATAGGAGGCGTAGCAGCTACTGACGCAGAGGAAGGCGTTATATCACCAGGTGGAGTAGGATTTGATATAAACTGCGGTGTACGCTTAATAAGAACCAACCTTCAAGAAGAAGATATCATAAAAAAAGGTGTACTACAGGAGCTAGTAGATACAATATTCAAGAATGTACCATCAGGTTTAGGGGAGGATGCTAAGATAAGGGTTAACCGTAAAGAGTTAGATGATGTACTAAGATCAGGTGCAGGATGGGCTGTTGAGCATGGTTACGGATGGCCTGAGGATTTAGAGTACCTAGAGGAGAAAGGATGCATGAAGAACGCTGACCCATCAAGGGTATCAGAGAAAGCTAAGCAGAGAGGAGACTCGCAGTTAGGGTCATTAGGCGCTGGTAACCACTTCCTTGAGATACAAAAAGTAGTTGAGATATACGATACTGACGCAGCTAGGATCTACGGTATAAAAAACAAAGGGCAGATCATGGTTATGATACATACAGGTTCACGTGGTTTCGGTCATCAAGTATGCACTGATTACATACAAGTACTGGATCACGCTGTGGAGAAGTACAAGATATGGTTACCAGACCGTCAGTTAGCATGCGCACCAGTTAAATCCAAAGAAGGGGAGGATTACTTAAAAGCTATGGCTTGCGCGGCTAACTTCGCCTGGTGTAACCGTCAGATGATCACACACTGGGTACGTGAATCATTCGAGAAGGTGCTACGTAGATCACCTGATGACATGGATATGAGGATAGTATACGATGTAGCGCATAACATAGCTAAACTAGAAGAACACGTGGTTGACGGTAAAAAAAGAAGCGTGTACGTTCATAGGAAAGGCGCGACAAGGGCTTTCGGGCCAGGTAACAGTGAGATACCAAGTAGATACAAGGATACAGGTCAACCAGTACTCATACCAGGTGATATGGGTAGTGAGAGCTACATACTAAAAGGCACAAGGGAATCAGAGGAGACGTTCAGTTCAACCTGTCATGGCGCAGGTCGTGTAATGTCACGTAACGAAGCACTTAGAAGATGGAGAGGGGAACACGTGTTAAACGAGCTTAAAAAGAAAGGGGTTTACGTGCATCCAGCTAGCTTAAAAGTCTTAGCTGAGGAAGCACCTGATGCTTATAAGAGAGTAGGCGACGTGGTTAACGTAGTGCACGGCGCAGGTTTATCGTTAAAAGTCGCTAAACTAGTACCACTAGGCGTAGTAAAAGGATAAAAAAAATTAGAAAGAGAAGGGTTAAAAAAACCGGTTTTACCCCTTTGTAACAAGTGTTGATATAGGACTCTAATTAAAACAGCTGATCCTAGATAACAGGGTTCAACCTTGGATTAAACAGTTTTTTTTATCTATATAGTCTCAATGGAGAAGTAAACATTAGTATTCCTTAGAGCAGCGTGAACCTTATCAGCGAACCATACAAGCTCATCCACAGTGGCTTTATCATTACCCCAATCGTAGACGAAATCATAGTTACCCTTAGTCGCTTTGAACCCCATACCCAGCAGCTGGTTCTTAACCTCAGATGGAGGGCTACCTTCACTGTTGAAGAATATCTTCAAATACGTCTTCATCTTGACTCTTCACACTCAAATGATGATAATACCTCGTAGGGTATTAAACCATTACGTTTTTTATTCTACGCCATGGGTATAGGCGCGAAACTAACAATAAATACAACCAGTATCAACAAGCCTAAGAGCTTCCTACGGGTGTCAAGGGATGATAACTCATTCAAAGGCGGCTGATGCCTCATACCTATAAAGAATAAAACCAGGAAAGCGAACACTAGCCAACCCTCATAGAATAAACCCAGTATAACTAGTAATATTACTACAACCCAACCCAGGTACTTCTGATAACCCCTGAGTAAAGCAGTAGCAACATGACCACCATCAAGCTGACCTATAGGTAACAGGTTAACTGATGTTAAGAATATACCAACCCAACCTGCGAATAAAGTAGGATGAATCTGCACAGATGCACCAGTAGGCAGTTTGAATAAAACACTCATACCCTCCAGTATCAAAGGCAGGGTTAAGATAACACTACCCTCAGATGATACCACTGGTAAAGGGTTCTGCTCCATTAAAAAAAAACCTATGAATGATACAATAACCGCTACGAGGAACCCGCAGAGTGGCCCTGATACACCGATATCAAACAAGGTTTTACGATTAGGTATAGGCTCATGCGTTGAGATAAGAGCACCGAATGTACCTAGCACGAACGGTGGCGGTAACGGTATGAAATAAGGTAGAGAAGCGTCAAGACCATGCCTCTTAGAAGCGAAGTAATGACCCATCTCATGCACACCTAGTATTGATAACAACGGTACAGAGAAGAATATGAAACCATGCCAGAGATACCAACCTGAGAACATCTCAACCCATCCAACTCTATTTATCTCAACCCACTGGTAAGAACCAGCAAGCGTCGTTGTCAGGATAGTAGCAGCTAACAACACTACGTTAACCCATACTGGTTTCTTCTTAACCCTTGGTTTCAGTGTAACGTATAGTATATGCTCACCGTGATCATACCGAAGCAACGGTAGATAACCTTTCTCAGATAAAGCAGCATGCAAAGAATCAAAATGCTCATCAACAGTATCAGCGTCGATCCTAACGTAGAACATGGCACTAGACTGATCAAACCTTACATCATAGAACGGGAAACGCTGACCTACCTCCCTCTTCAATAATTCTATATCCAATGATACAACACCCTGAGCACTATCATTATGAGTATGATTACCGTATTCATCAATCATGAGATACCTTAACCAGTAAAAACAAAAACCCTATTAAATACTATCTATGAACCCTCTGCTCATCCCCTATACTAAAGGACAAAAAAAGAGAAGGAGGTGTTATCATCTGAATCTGAATAACTCTGTGATCTCCACTTGGTTAAACACTTCAGTATGATCATTGACCCTTATGTAGCCTTTGCATCTCATATGGAAACGAGTATACTTAAACAGGAATACGTTCATATGATGAGCATCTAAAACATCCATGTTGATTAGCACTGAGATATTCTCCGTGTTAGCCTTGAGTGTAACGCTACCAGGTATAAGGTAACCATAGTGTAGAGTATAGTTGCGCATAGTGAACTCGATGAACCCAGGGTCTATGCTGATGTAATCCTCTGCACCCTGGTTTATAACTAATAAAGGTGCTTTATCCAGTCTTGTATCCTTCATCTGATAAGACCATGTCAATGTATAGTTACTAGTATAGCACCTTACTACAATATGCTCATCACTTTGTACATCTTCTAAAATTTTAACTTTCAGAAGCACTGTACAGACCAAAAATAATTTATATAAGTACAACATATGTAATATTAAAAGGGGGAATAAAACATGAAAAAAATCATTATAATAAGCATATTAATAGGTTTTTTACTAATAACACCATCCACCCTAATCGCACCAGCAAGTAACAGTGAAAAACCTGATGATACTACTGGGCAAGTATTCCTCTTCATAAACGGTGGTTTCGGATGCCATTTCACAGTTATAAACGACGGGAATACTACTGTGGAGGCTTTATACTCTGTTAAAGGATATGGTTTTTTCGTTAATAAAACATATTACGAAAACGGTACCTTCCTAGCGCCACCAGGTGTATGGACCTCTGCTCCACCAGTACTAATACCCTACACTTTTATGTTTATAACAGCTCACCTCTCAACTAGTAAAAGCACAGGGATATCACGCACCGGCGTATCAATACTAGGCTGGGTGATATTCTTCATCTAAAAAAACCCTGTTCATTTATCTATAAAATTTTAAATTTTTTTATACTTCTTCTTTACCTGGAAGCGTGAAACCCGGGTCCTCTATAACCTTGCATTCTTTTTTAAAGAAGGTTAAATCTATAACCGCCCAGTCGTTCTGATCCCCTTCACCATGAGAACCATCTGAGTAGTCAACTATGGTTTTATCATAGATATAGTAGTAGTTCATGACGCTCTTATAGTTACCCCATTTCTCCAGGTACTTTTGTTTAGCTTCTTTACTCTCAGTGAATGAAGCATTATCATTACCCCCTATAGTCCATGGTGCTATACCCAGGGAGTGACCTAGCTCATGCATAACCATAGCTGCTAGTAGTATACGCTCCCCTCTCGGTGTGAACCCACCGCGTTTCAGCATTATACTACGAGCTGTACCAACAGCCATTGTATCATAACGGTTGAACTCTGATGGATGACAGAAACCAGCGCTGTTAGCGATTACAAGGTACCTGAATATACCTTTGCGTTCATCAGCGAAATGATGCTTATAGAACTGCAGCATCATACCTGAATCCTGTGATATAGTCTCATAGTATGGTAATAACTCACCGCCACCGTTAACTGGACCATCAGGCCATCCGTCATCGATGAATAAACTGATGCCTTTAGAAGCGAAACGCTCCATTACAATCTGCTGAGACTCCTCCCAGAAGACGTAGGTTCTACCTAGTAATCCTTTCTTCTGCATCCCATCAACCTCTATGTAGATATCCCTGTAGAACGGGTTAGCTAACCATTTCTCCATCTGATACTCTTGCACGTTTGTTAAACCATCACGATCAGGGTCAAGGTTATAGTGATCATCCCACGTATTAGGATCGTAGCCCCATCGGTACTCCCAAGCAGTTGGCGCCCTGTCACCATCAGGGTCTAATCCTGAATCATCAACCATAGGATCAGTGCCAAGTAAGTTAACCTCACTCCAGTATGGTATACCATCATGATCATAATCAGTTTGATACAAGTTGAACCAGACTTCGAAGTACTCCCCTAGGTAATGACCGTACCCGTCACTATCATTAAAATAATCATCGCCACTCCATCTACCTGTTTTATAATCATATACGAGGTTGATTCTTTCACGTTCAACATCTGTTGTACGTAGTTTAAATAAACCTGTTTTAACACGTTCTGTTATCACCAGGGTTATCTCTGATTTCTCCTGCTCCTCAGGGACGTCACGTACTATCTTATTCTCCATGAACATTGTATCCCATGTGTTATAAAGCTGCTCTGATTCACCAGTAGCTGCTTTAACATCCTTACTGATATACTCTAACCCGTCCATGACCGTTGTAAAATAGAATGATGGTTTAAACCTCCAAGCTAACTGTTTATTCATTATAGTGTTCAATAATCCACGGTGTCTTACACGTTTCACTTCGATTATAACACCCTGGTTCTCAAGAGGGCTTATACGATCATCGTACACCTTCTCAGTCTTAGCTGGTTCTTCCTCCTTCTTCTCTTTAGAGAGTTCAAAAGCTCCATAGAGACCCAAAGCTAATAACAGTAACACTGCTAGTATAGAACCTGATATTATCAGAAGTCTTTTAGTCTTAGCTCTTATGATCAGGGTTGACATACTGATAACCTTATTTTTTAATGATAGTCTAATACAAATACTCTATATTAATATAAGTTACAATTTATATAAATATATCGGTTAAACCTGTAGGTTTTGTATGGTTTTTATAACCCTCCTTTTTATTGATCATACGCGGATGGTTCATTCTCCATAATATGAATCAATGATAGGAGAAGGTTGTTTAATGATACGTCGCATCCTAATCGTCTACCTGTATCAACCAGTACACCGTTAATAGCATCTATCTCGGTTTTTTTACCTTTACTCAGGCTTTGAAGCATAGAAGAGATATTAACCTTAGTATCACTGATAACCCTGAATGTCTTCTTCAGCATCACAGGGCATGAGACTTTTACACCATTAGCACGGGCTATCATCGTTGACTCTTTACATACCAGCTCAACCATTCTACGTAGGATAGGGTTCTCGTAGAGATAACCATTCCTGCATTCGAAAAACGCTGATAAAGGGTTAATACTAGAGTTAACAATAGCTTTAACCCATAATTCTTTATTGAGATCCCTGGTTACACGTGTTTTTATACCAGCATTATTGAATAACTCAGCTACTATCCTTACTTTTTTATCATCATCAACCTGATAAGCACCTATAATAGTCTCACCTATACCTGTATGCTCAACCACCAGAGGGTCAGATAGATACGCTCCGTATGTTGTCACACCGCCGAGTATACCACCTTTTTTTATCACTCTACTTATTTTTTCCAGGTTACCTAAACCATTCTGTAACGATAAAACAATAGAGTCATCATCCATGATGTTTTTAAGCATCTTAGCAGCGTTATCAGTATCATATGATTTAACAGTTAGCAATACTAGATCAGGAGTATACGGTATAGAACATGGAGATGTTAGGATAGGTACGTCTACAGTGAAACTTGTTTTACCTGTAACAGTTAACCTAACAGGTTTATCCTCATGATGTTTAACGCTTGATCTCCTGATTAAAACTACATCGTTACCACACTTGGCTAGGAAAGCACCGAATAATGAGCCTATAGACCCTGCGCCTAGAATCATTATCCTCATATACTCACACTAATCCTTGATAGATGCTCCTCTATATCCTCCTGGTTGAACATTATAAGAGGTGATAGTATAGGGTACTGAAGAGCATCTTTCAATTTTTTTAAATACCAGATATCATTATCTATTGATAATGAGAAACCAGTTACAACACCGTGGACATCCTCCTCATCTATGATCCTTTTAATTTCATGTAGATCACCATGCTTATCTACGTGGCGGATTCTTTGTTTATTGCAGATATACCATGTATCAATAAAGGAGTCTAACCTGGTTTTAATATCCTCGTTGAGTACGATGAATGATACATTGCATCCTCGGCGCATCATATACCATGCTGCTAAAAGCGACTCTGCTTTATCAATCAGAGCAGCTACGCGTCCTTGTGCTCCTAAAGGGAAACCACCTGGTCCTTTTATCCTATCGAAGAATAGATAAGCGTATCTATCTCTTATTTCAATGAATAACTCTACATCAGGGTTAACAAGGTCAACTCTAGCGTGTGATCTCCTTCTTATCTCATCACCTACGATGACAGCAGCATCCTGACTCGTATAAGGGTGATCACCTGTTCTTGTCACTCTAAGAGCGAAACTCTGATCACCCTTCAGATTCTCACTCATTAGTTCAACTGCTTGTGCTGATATACTACTAAGTGTTGAATCAATCCTAGTAGCTGGGCTTATAGATGTTACACCGAATACCCTGGGTAAGATGAGTAAAGCCTTAGAAGTATCATTAGTATAAAGGTATATACGACCCCATTCTCTTACTATTTTACCCTCTATGTTATTCTTATTCAGCATGCTTCTTATGTTATTGATTAATATAGACTCAAATCTCCTTCTAACGTACATGCTTTTCAATGCTAACTCACCGTAACGGATGATCACAACGTTTTTCTTCATATTAATCCTCAGAGAAGGATAAACCCTTGATATTCTACCAGCACAATCCAAGTAAATAATACTAATAAATATATTGTTTTTTTTACTCAAACCGCAAAAACATAAAAATCAAAAAAGTTTTATATAATATATTTTTTATATTTGATTTATTCTTACATGTTGGATCAACTTGAAAAAAAAGATAAGGAGAATCAATAAAATGAGAGGAAAAGTAATGGTTCTACTTGTTTTACTAGTCATTGTAACTATAAACATGAATAATACAATAGGTTACATGTTAACCATCAATGAGTCAGCCTTGAAAAACGTGAACCATGATGGTTTCTATGATGATGTTTTCACTTCTTTAAAGGGTAAACATCTGAATGATAAGAATATCACTTTCCCGTGGATGAAAAACAAAAGTATAATGCTACGATCCATCACCCATATCAGTAAAGATACTCCTTATAAATCCAGATGCATCAACATTAAAAATCATGATAAAAACCGTGCTGTTATATACGTCGATGATGATAACACCCAGGGTCCTTGGCTTGGTACACCTGAGTATCCTTATCGTTTTATCAGTGATGGTGTTTTAAACGCTGGTTACGGTGACACTGTATTCATCTATAATGGGTTTTATCATGAGTCAGTCTACATTGATAAAACAATAAGTATCATAGGTGAAAACAAAGACAAAGTTATAATTGATGGGTATGGTTTAGCATATTGTGTAGGTGTAGCGGCAACTGATAACGTACTGGTATCTAACCTAACAGTTAAAGGAGCATATAATGGTATCATGATCATGTTCTCCTCTTATTGTACAATCAAGGGTTGCTGCATCTATGATAATTACTACGGTGTGAACGTATTTGACGAGTCTTATAGTTGTAGTATACAGGATTGCTTTATCGATAGTAACGAAGGAGGGGTATGGTTCTTAGAAGCTGAAAGTTGCAGTATAATTAACTCTACGATCTCTAATCAAGTCTATTACGGTGTGTACCTTGACTGCTCCCCCAACTCTTATCTAAGAGGTAACACCCTGCAGGGTAATGGTTATAGCTTTGGTATTGATGGATGGAGTGAAAACTGTCTTCATGACATTGATAATTCCAACACTATTAACGGTGAACCAATCCTTTATCTCGTTAATGAGCATGGGTTGGTAATCGATGAGCAGTACAGTATAGGTTTCTTAGCGTTGTATTCATGCAGTGATATAACAGTGTTGAATCAGAGTATCGAAGGTGTTATAATCATCAGCTCAGATAGTGTAACAATTAGTAACACTACTGTTGATCATACTGTATACGGTGTCTACGTCATGGAGTCAACTAACGTGGAGTTGAACAGTATAGACACGGTTAACTGCTGCCTAGGTTTACTAGTAGTTGACAGTGAATACGTATCTGTTTATGATAGTGTATTCACAGGGGATTACGGTACCGGTATCCACTTATTCCTGGTTTATCAGTGTTCACTCTCATATTGTCTTTTATCAGATTATGATATGTTTATCGTCTACGGTGTAAACATTAGGGTTAATGGCTGCTTAATCAATGATCTTGTAATGATCATGTCGTATTCATCTATACTAAGTTTTAACGATATGGATTCACTTGGTATATACGGTGACACAGTGTACGCGTATAAACATGAGATAGACACGTCTAACTATATCAGAGGGAGATCGGTATACTATACCACTGGTGATCATGACATAATAATTGATGAATCATCACCATATGGTTTCATAGGTCTGATTAATCCTTATAACGTCACCATCAAGGATGTGAACGTGAACGGTATCATCATAGCTAACGGGGTTGACTGCCTGGTTTATAACGTGTCTTCAAATAAGAGTGAATTCGGTATTATACTATTTGACTGCGTACGTACTACTATACGTGCCTCGTTTTTTCACAATAACACTCAGCATGGTATGGTGTTATCATCCTCATCATCTAACCCTGTATCAAATAATCAGGTGATCAACTGTGCATTATACGATAACCATGGTGATGGCGTATACGGGGAGATGATAAATGGATGGTTATTCCATGATTGCTTAATATACGGTAACATGTATGGTTTATACCTGTACGGGTCATCTAATTGTATTATTGACGGGTGCACTGTATCGTCGAATACTGCTCACGGTGTATACTTATCCAGGTCACCGTATACTACTGTTAGAAATTGTCTACTATACGATAACAATTACGGTGTTTGTATAAGCTCTAGTAACTGCTACGTGGCTAACTGCGAAGCCTACAATAATACACTCTATGGTTTATACTTTGTAGATGGTTCATATAGCATAGTCGAGTATTGCTACACTCATGATAACCTTGAATCCGGTGTTCATCTCTTATTCAACTCTACAGGTAACATAATACGTTACAACATGATTAAAGATAACAACAAATACGGGTTATCTATAAGATACAGTGCTGGTAACCTTATTTACAACAACAATATTATAGGTAGCGGTGCAGCTGGTTTTTACCTTCAATACACAAGAGGTAACCGCGTATACCAGAATAACCTACTAGGTAACACGCTTAATGTTATCAGTTATTCTTCTAATACTATATGGGATTACGAGTCAAAAGGGAACTACTGGAGCGACTACAATGGTACTGATAGTGACGGTGATGGTATAGGTGACACACCGTACATTATACCCTCTGGTGGCGTTGACAGGTACCCGCTCATGACCCCGTGGAGTAGATACACTGTTATTGACCTGGGTTCATTACCTGACTCTGAAGGGAGTATAGGTTACAGTATAAACAACCACGGGTGCGTAGTAGGTATATCAGTTGATATGAATGGTTTAAACGAGGCAGTATCATGGGATAACACAGGTGCTATCAACATCCTTAGTAAACCAGCTGGTGCTTTATGGAGTGAAGCTAGGAGTGTTAACAGTAACGGCGTGGTAGCTGGGAGTGTTCAAGCGCATGCATGCTTATGGATAGAGAATGAGATCAGTTTTATAGGTTCACTTGGTGGCGGAGGGTGCGTTAGCTACAGTTACGATGTGAATGATAACTTATTCGTAGTAGGAGTCTCTTATATTGAGTCTTATCAGCATGAGTCACCGCATGCGTTCATGTATGATTACTATAACGACTCCATGGTTGATCTAGGTGCGCTACCTGGTTATAGTAGCAGCTGCGCTAGATCCATTAACAACCATGGTTTAGCTGCTGGTTACTCCACAAAGATTAGTATGAATGAGTCTGTTAATCACCCTACATTATGGTTACCTGGTGACGGCGCTATAGGGTTACCGCTGCCTGAAAGAAGCGTCAGCGGTGAAGCATCATGTGTAAACGATCACGGTGTAGTAAGCGGCTATGTAACCATGCGTGATCATAGGTACAAGGGGGTTATATGGGTTAATCAGCAACCATTGGTTTTACCGTCATTAGGCGGTGCTAAAACATTTGCTCTCTGTGTTAACAATTTTAATCAAACTGCAGGGTCATCCACGAGAACTACAGAGGAGGGTTTGATAGCTACTCTATGGTTTAATGACGTAGCAGTGGATCTTAATCATCTGATATCACCTGTTGAGGGTTGGCGTTTAAACGAGGTGAAAGCAGTGAATGACCATGGTTTAATAGTAGGTGTAGGTACTCATTATAACGTTACACGTGCTTTTCTTTTAATACAGAATACGTGAATAAAGATAATAATAGTGGGGGGTTATTTGAAGGCAGGGTAGCTTCTGATTTAGCCTACCCGTGGTGATAAATGTAAAATCAACCAGTGATCAGTAGTGGTTTTTTCGTTTAGATGATAAGCCACAAAAACATGAAGCATTTCCTTTGTTATTATTCATTGGATGGTGACTTGCTATCCTTATTGAAGATGTTTCTGATGTTTGTTTACATTACATTTGTTTTGGTTGATACAAAGGTATATAATTGTGTTAGAGAATAAACTTAGTGTGTCTGATTAAGATTTATGAGAGGTGAGTGGCTCGGATAGGAGGATCATGGTGTTGTATTAGGAGGGGGTATGATCGTTAGGCGTTTAGCTAGGATTGTCGCTAGGCATCCTAAAATCATTATCCTTGTGTATAGTGTGTTCACGGTTATTGTCGGTTTAGGTGTTACTAATATTTACATGGAGGCTGATCTCGCTAATTATCTACCCAGGGATGATCCTACTATTGTGTTATGGAGAAGGATTGCTAGTGAATTCAAGGTTGGTTCTAATATTATTGTTTATGTTGAGGCTGATGATCTACGTGACCCTGCTGTTTTGAATGAGATGGATCGTGTTGGTAGTAGGATTAATGAGTATACGCTTGATAAAGGGGAGATTGATGGTGTTTTCTCTGTTACTAGTCTCGCTTCTTTGATTAAAGAGGAGAATGCTAAGCCTGTTATACCTGGTGGTCTTGGTGGATCTGGTAAAGCTGAGATACCTACTGATCCTTCTTTGATTAGCAGGTATATAGCGCGTATTCAAGCTATGAAGGGTATTGTTTTCACTGATGATTATAGGATTGGTGTGATTATTATTCAGCTCTCTGAGGGTGCTGATTATCGCTCTATGCTTGATGAGGTTAAACGTGTGATAGCTAGAGAGGCTCGTTACTCTGATATGACTGTTACTGGGACTGTTGCTATGCAGGATGCTATACGGGTGCAGACTTTTCAATCATTACGGGTTGTGTTTCCTCTAGCTGCTGTTTTTGTCGCTGTAGCGTTGTTTATTGTTCATCCTAGCTTTAAAGGTTTAGTTATTGGTTTTGTGCCTTTGGGTTACGCTTTGGTTTTGACTTTTGGTGTGTTAGGTTTTGTTCAGCCTCAGTTGACTATGTTATCTATCGCTATTGTGGCTTTGTTGTTTGGTCTTGGTGTTGACTATTCTTTGTATCTGGCTAATAGGTTCGCTGAGGAGCATGACGTTGTCGACGTGGTTGAGCGTGTGGAGCGTACTCTTAAGGGTACTGGTAAAGGTGTTTTTTTATGCGCGGTTACTACTATTATAGGTTTCTGTTCTCTCATGACTTCTAGTATGCCGCCTATGGTTACTTTTGGTTTTGGTTGCGCTCTTGGTATAGGTTTTGTTTTTGTATCTGCTATCCTCCTTGTACCGTGTTTCTGTATTCTTCTGAGATTTGAAAGGCATATGAAGGATCGTAGATGGGTGCGTTTCACTGGTTTCATTGTTGGTAATAGTAAGCGTTTATTCGTAGTTGCTTGTTTTTTTGTTGTTCTCTCTATTATTGTGTTGCCTCAGGTTAAGACTGATGTTAATTATTTTGATATGGCTCCTAGTGGTATCCCTGAGATTGAGAAGTTGATTGAGTATTCTAAGAATTTTGGTGGTGGCGCTAATTTTAATGCTTTGTTAGTTGAGACTGACCCTGAAGGGTTTTTATCTTCTGATGTGATAGATTCTATATACGGTCTTGAGGAGAGGATCAGGAGTGTAGGTGCTTCTGCTTATTCTATAGCTGATGAGTTGAAACAGGTGAATGATATCTTGGAGCGGAATAAGGTTATACAGCGTATCGCTTTTTTTGTTGGTTTACAGAGGATGATATTTGATAAGGTCGCTCAGAAAGGGTTGATTGATAAGGATTACTCTAAGACTATTATACTTGTATCATTCCCAGCTGGTATAAGTGTAGGTGAGCTTGAACGACTTGTTGATATGGTTAATGGTTTCGCGTCTGAGGCTAGTATACCTATGAATGGTCGGGTGTCTATACTTGTCGGTCAGGATGTTGTAAGCGTGGAGGTTAACAAGCAGTTGATGAGTTCTCAGTTTGTATCATTATTCACTGCTTTATTACTTGTTTTATCGTGTTTGATCATTGGTTTCAGATCATCTCTTATTGGTTTCATCGTCTTGGCACCTATCTTATTTGTCTTAGCATGGGAGCCTGGTGCTTTAGTCTTGTTTGATATACCCCTCTCAGTGGTTAATATCACTATAGCGTCTATCATGATTGGTACAGGTATTGATTACAGTGTGCAGATAACTCAGCGTATGATAGAGGAGTTATCTAAAGGTGTATCAAAGGTTGAAGCTGTGAGTAGTAGTATTGAGTCTTCTGGTTATTCTGTGCTTGGTGCTGCTTCTACGACTATATCTGCTCTAGTGTCTACGATTGCGGTTAATATACCGGTTCTGCATCAGTTCAGTATACTTATCATAGTTCTTATCATACTATCGTTTATATCTGCTATGTTTGTTTTACCTTTTATTCTAATGTCGCGTTTCATGAGATGAACGTTTTTTTTAACTATTAAGGATTCCCCTAATATAAACTCTAGTTATCAAAGGGAAAGACTAAAACAGGAGGAGAGATGATAAATGAGATCTGCTTGTGATGTCGTATATAGAATCATTCATCATCTCCAGATGTTGAACAAATCAAAACTATTTCATGTAAAGGTTTTTAATTAGTAAGGTAGACAGAAGGATTCTTTATTTGTGAAATAAATAATTGGATGAGACGAGGAAGAATTGTTTTTACATTTTATAGGT
>Ga0209162_1002375_pt1 | contig 16660 bp, 12 predicted proteins | sample YNPNPMetaG_FD_187121 | JGI IMG/M metagenome (GOLD analysis project Ga0209162, IMG submission 187121) | Anoxygenic and chlorotrophic microbial mat microbial communities from Yellowstone National Park, USA - YNP NP MetaG (SPAdes) (version 2) ... | reverse complement strand
CCGGTGTCTTCGTGGCCGCCGTCGGGGCGCAGAGCCAACAGACGCTGCTTCGCTCCTTCGTGCATGCCACCCAACTGCCGATCAGACTGTAAAGGCGGGCATAACATTACTTATACAGGAATCAGTAAATGGCGCGGCTGTGTCGGGGCGGGGGCCGCAGCGCGGCACGGTGGTCAGGATGGAGCAGAACATGAGACGGCCAAGGCGGTTGGGGCGGCCCCGGGGAGCGGTGCCGGCAGCGCTGGTCGTTGCGATGGCGGGCTGCGCGGTCGGGCCGGACTACCGCGCGCCGACTCCGCGGGTACCGGATCGGTGGCACGAGTCGCCGGCCGAAGGGCCGGCCGCAGGCTCGCCGGATCTGCGTCAGTGGTGGAGCGTCTTCGGGGATTCGAAGCTGTCGGATCTGATCGAGAGAGCGGCGGCGGGGAATCTGGACGTCCGGCTGGCCGTCCTGCGCATACGCGAGGCCCGGGCGCTGCGGGGCGTGGCCGCGGGGGAGTTGCTTCCCGTGCTGGGCGGGCGGGGCAGCTACCAGCGCTCCATGGGCAGTGCGAACGGGCCGATGGCCGTTCCCCAGCCCCCGGGTGCGGCGGAGAGCTTTGCGCATACCGTGGCCCGCGGGGTCGCCAGCAGTGCGCTCGCCGGCGGCCTCGGGGCGGTGGCATCGGGCGTTCCGGGTGTGACGTACTCGGTGGCCAACGGGCTGATGGGGCTGCTTCCGAGCCCGTCGGGACGACCGGAAACGGATGAAGTGAACCTCCATGCGGCCGGATTTGACGCCTCGTGGGAAATCGATGTGTTCGGCGGCCTCCGGCGAAGGGTCCAAGCGGCCGACGCGGCGGTGGAGGCGGCGGTCGAGGATTACCGCGGCACTCTGGTCACCTTGTTTGCCGAGGTGGCGACAACGTATATCGAGATCCGGACGCTTCAGAGCGAAATCGAGGCGACGCGGCGGAACATCGCCCTCCAACGAGAGACGGTATCGCTGACCCGCGCCCGGCAGGCGCTGGATCTGGCCACGGAACTCGACGTCCAGCAGGCCGAGACCAATCTGGCCACCACCGAGTCGCAGCTTCCTCAGCTTGAAAGCGCCCTGGCCATCAGCATGTATCGGCTGAGCGTTCTGATCGGGCAGGAGCCGTCCGCCCTGTGTGAGGAACTGGCCGCCGCCGGCGCGATTCCGGAGCCGCCGGTGGAGGTGCTGATCGGCGTCCCGGCGGACATCCTCCGACAGCGCCCGGACATCCGTTCCGCGGAGCGCCGCCTGGCCGCCCAGGCGGCGCAGATCGGCGTAGCGGCGTCCGAGCTGTACCCCCGATTCACACTGTCGGGGACGTTCGGGTTCGAGGCGACGGACCTGAAGCACTGGCTGGACGGACGCAGCATCTCCTACGGGTTCGGGCCCTCCCTGCGGTGGAACCTCTTCGACGGCTTGCGGAACCTGAATCGCATCGCCGCCCAGCAGGCAGCCACGCATCAGTCGTACGTGGCCTATGAGCGGACGCTGCTGGCGGCGCTTCAGGAGGTGGAGAGTTCGCTGGTCGCGTACAAGCGCGAGCGGGTCCGCAGGGAGGCGTTGGTCCGGGCCCGGCAGGCGGCCCAGCGTTCGGTGGAGCTGGCCGAAACGCTCTACCGCAGCGGACTGATCGAGTTCCAGAACGTGCTGGAGGCTCAGAGATCGCTGACGAACCTTGAGAACGCACTGGCCCAGAGCCGGGGCCAGGTGGCGGTCAACCTCGTGGCGATCTACAAGGCGCTTGGGGGTGGCTGGTCGCCGGATGTCGCCCCCCAGGATGAATACCTGGAGGATGTCCGGGACGCCCGGCACGATCCGGCCGAGTTCTTCCTCTCCGGGGGCAAGACGGCATTGCCCTGGCAGGAGAGGGCCGCGGCGGAGGACGGTGCGCCCTGAGCCGGGCCCGGGGGTTCTCACGATAGGCGTACCCGCGCGTTATCGAATCGAGGTCTCACATGCGGATTCAGCGTAACCGGTGCCTGAGCGTTGTCGTCGGAGGGCTGGCGGCCGGACTGATATCGACGGCTTGTGCTCCGTCCCACAACGAGGCGGCGATGCCGGGGCCGGCCGGGCCGCCGGAGGTGGCGGTCCTCAGCGTGCAGCCGGAATGCGTGCGGATCACGACGGAGCTGCCGGCGCGAGCGGCGGCCTACCTGGTTGCCGAGGTGCGTCCCCAGGTGGGGGGCATCATTCAGGAGCGTCTCTTCGAGGAGGGCAGTGACGTCAAGCAGGGCGACGTTCTGTACCGGATCGATCCGGCGCCGTACCAGGCCGCGTACGACAACGCCGTCGCGGGGTTGGCGCGTGCCGAGGCGAATCTGCCGCCGATCCGGCTGAAGGTGGCGCGTTATAAGGAGGCGCTCGAAGCCAAGGCCGTCAGCCAGCAGGCGTATGACGAGGCGCTGGGCGCGCTGAAGCAGGCGGAGGCCGATGTGGAATACTGGAAGGCGGCGGTGCAGTCGGCCCGCATCAATCTGGGATACACCCGTGTTACGGCGCCGATCAGCGGGCGGATCGGGAAGTCCAATGTGACGGTCGGGGCGCTGGTCTCGGCGCACCAGCCGGTCCCGCTGGCGGTCATCCAGAAGTTGGATCCGATCTACGTGGATGCCCCGCAGTCCAGCGCCAACCTGCTGCGGCTGCGGCGCGGGCTGGCCTCCGGGCGGATCCGCGGGGACGAGGCCGGCCAGACACGCGTGCGGCTGCTGCTGGAAGACGGCACCCCCTATCCGCTGGAGGGGACGCTGAAGTTTGCGGACGTGACCGTTGAGCCGAGCACGGGTTCGCTGATCCTCCGCATGGTGTTTCCCAATCCCGACTACGTCCTGCTGCCGGGGATGTACGTGCGCGCGGTCGTGGAGGAGGGGGTTGTGGAGCAGGCCATTCTGGTGCCTCAGCAGGCGGTTTCCCGGGATCCAAAGGGGAACGCCATTGCGATGGTCGTGGACGCGCAAAACAGGGTACAGGTGCGGATGCTCGCGGCTGACCGGGCGATCGGTGACAAATGGCTGATCACGTCGGGCCTCGCGGCGGGCGACCGGGTGATTGTCGAGGGGCTTCAGAGGGTGCGCCCCGGCGTGCCGGTTCGCGTGGTTCCATTCGAGGCGGGTCGAAGCCGGGGTCCGGCGACGGGTTCCGCGCCGTCGGCGCCGTCGACTCGGCAAGCGGAGTAGGGCGATGCTGTCCAGGTTCTTCCTCGACCGTCCCGTGTTCGCCTGGGTGATCGCGATCACCATGATGGTGGCCGGCGCCCTGGCGATCTACAAGCTGCCCATTTCCCAGTACCCGCCCATCGCGCCGCCGTCCATCTACATCCAGTGCTTCTATCCCGGCGCGTCGGCGGAGACCGTTGAGAACAGCGTCACCCAGATCATCGAGCAGAAGATGACCGGGCTGGATCAGATGCTGTATCTGTCGGCGACGAGCGATTCGGCGGGCGGCTCGCGGGTCGAGTTGACCTTCGCTCCCGGGACCGATCCCGACCTGGCCTGGGCCAAGGTGCAGAACAAGCTCCAGTTGGCGATGGCCAGTCTTCCCGACGTCGTTCAGCGACAGGGGATCACGGTCGGCAAGGCCACGAAGAACTGGCTCATGATCGTCGGCCTGATCTCGGAAGACGGCAGCATGGACGGCAACGACCTGCGCGACTATGCCCAGTCGAACCTCGAAAAGGTCCTCGCGCGGGTTCCCGGCGTGGGCGAAGTGGAGAACTTCGGCAGCCAGTACGCCATGCGGATCTGGCTGAACCCCGACAAGCTGACCGCGTACAACCTGACGGTCGAGGACGTGATCGTCGCGCTGCGGGCCTACAACGTGGAGGTTTCGGCAGGTCAGTTCGGCGGGGCGCCGGCCGTCGAAGGGCAGCGGCTCAACGCCTCCATCATCGTACAGAGCCTGCTGAAGACGCCCAACGAGTTCGCTTCCATTCCGATCCGGGTCAATCCGGACGCCTCGATCATACGCGTCCGGGACGTGGGCCGGGCGGAGCTGGGGACGGACTTCTACGATGTCGAGGCCTTTTATAACGGCAAGCCTTCCGCGGCGATGGCCATACGGCAGATCGCGGGTGCCAATGCCTTGGATACGGCGAATGCCGTCAAGAAGAAGCTGGAGGAGATGAGCCGGTACTTCCCGCCCGGGATGAAGGTGGTCTACCCGTATGACACGACGCCGTTCACCCGGGTGGCCATCGAGGAGGTCGTCAAGACTCTGATCGAGGCGATCGGGCTGGTGTTCCTGATCATGTGGCTTTTCATGGGGAACCTCCGCGCGACCCTGATTCCGACGATCGCCGTTCCGGTGGTACTCCTGGGGACGTTCGCGGTCCTGGCGCTGCTGGGCTTTTCGATCAATATGCTGACGATGTTCGCCATGGTTCTGGCGATCGGGTTGCTCGTGGACGACGCGATCGTGGTCGTGGAGAACGTCGAGCGGATCATGAGCGAAGAGGGACTTCCGCCCCGGGAGGCCACGGCCAAGTCGATGGATCAGATCACGAGCGCCCTGATCGGCATCGGTCTGGTGCTCTCGGCGGTGTTCGGCCCGATGGCCTTCTTCGCCGGCTCCACAGGGGTGATCTACCGTCAGTTTTCGGTGACGATTATTGCGTCCATGCTCCTGTCCGTAGTCGTGGCGCTGATCCTGACGCCGGTCCTGTGCGCCACACTGCTCAAGCCCGTTCGCGCGGGGCACGAGCCGTCTGAGAACGCCATCTTCTTTCTCCGCCCGTTCTTCCGGGCCTTCGACCGCGTCTTCTTCGCGATCCGGGACCTCTACGTACGCACCGTGGGCCGGTCCTTCTCGAGGACGCTGCGCTATCTGGTGGTGTACGTCCTGATCGTGGGCACGGTCGGCTACCTGTTGCGTCGGATGCCCACGTCGTATCTTCCCGACGAAGACCAGGGCATCCTCCTGGCGCAGGTCATGCTGCCGACCGGGGCTACGCTGGAGCAGACGCGACAGGTGGTGGATCAGATCCGGGCGTATTTCCTCGGGCACGAGAAGGAGGCGGTGGATTCCTGTCTGACCGTTTCCGGCATGGGCTTTTCGGGAAGGGCGCAGACCAACGGGCTGGTCTTCATCAAGCTCAAGGACTGGAAGCTGCGGGACCGGCCGGACCTGAGGGTCAAGGCCGTCGCGGGGCGGGCGATGGGCGCGTTTTCGCAGTTCCGTAATGCCCTGGCGTTCGCCTTTCCGCCGCCGTCGGTGATCGAGCTGGGCAACGCGACGGGGCTGGATTTCCAGTTGCTGGATCGGAGCGGGCTCGGCCATGAGGCGCTGATGGCCGCGCGGAACGCGCTGCTCGGCATGGCCGCTCAGGATCCGCGACTTACGCGGGTGCGGCCGAACGGTCTGGAAGACGTTCCGCAATACCGCATCGACGTGGACTGGCAGAAGGCCGGGGCGCTGGGCATTCCGATCACCTCGATCCATCACACGATCTCGGCGGCCTTCGGCGGCGCCTACGTGAACGATTTCGTTCAGGGCGGGCGGGTCAAGCGCGTGTTCGTCCAGGCGGATGCACCGTATCGGATGCTGCCGGGCGATCTGGAAAGGCTGTATGTGCGGAATGGCGAGGGCAGGATGGTGCCCTTTTCGGCCTTCGCGTCGGGGCACTGGTCGTACGGGTCTCCCCGACTGGAGCGGTATAACGGCTTCCCATCGCTGAGCATCTGGGGCGAACCGGCTCCGGGCCGCAGCTCGGGCGAGGCGATGCGGGCGATGGAGGAGATCGTCGGCCGACTGCCTCCGGGATTCGGATACGAGTGGACGGGGTTGTCCTATCAGGAGCGGATGGCGACCGCGCAGGCGCCCACGCTCTACGCATTCTCCATCCTGGTCATTTTCCTCTGCGTGGCGGCTCTGTACGAGAGCTGGACGATTCCGATCGTGAACATGCTCATGCTTCCCCTGGGCGTTTTCGGGGCGCTTCTGGCGACGTGGCTGCGGGGCCTGCCGAACGACGTGTACTTTCAGATCGGGTTTCTGACGACGCTCGGGCTTTCCACGAAGAACGCCATTCTGATCATTCAGTTCATCAAGGAGCAGATGCGCCGGGGCGTCGGGCTGATGGAGGGGACGCTGGGGGCGGTTCGGATCCGATTCCGCCCCGTGATCATGACGTCTCTGGCGTTCTTTTTCGGGACTCTGCCGCTGGCCCTTGCCGCGGGTGCCGGCGCCGGCGCGATGAACGCCATCGGAACCGCCGTGACGGGGGGCATGCTTTCAGCCACGTTCATCGATCTCCTGTTCATCCCCCTGTTCTTTGTGCTCGTGTCCCGCCTTTTCGGGGCCGGCCGACGGCCCCGGGGCGGTCCCGGGGGGCTGTCCGACCGCGCGCCGGGCTGATCCGGCCACCGCCGGGCGCTTCAGCCGGAGGGGGGCGTCTGGGTCTCGTCGATCCCGCGCAGAAGGCGCCAGGTCTTGCCGGCTGCCTTGACCGTGGTGCGCCAGGCCACCGATGGTCGGCGCTGCTTCCAGGCCTTGACGTATTGCGACTTCATGAAGTCCACGTACCCGGTCTGACGCCGCAGCACGCAGCGACGCGGAGCGTGCAGAAACATTTCGCGGAGGGCCGTCTCGCTGTTCAGGTCCCAGTCGCCTTCGAAGACGGTCAGGGCGTGGAGAATCTCGTGCAGGAAGTGCGCGTCGCTGCCGGCGACGACGGGCTTGCCGGCCGCGGCCGCCCACCGGGCCGCCGTCTCGTTGTGGTGCCGGTACGTGCGGGCGTTGAGAGTCTCTATGACATCCGCCCGCGCCACGAGGGACTCGTGCTCCTTGTGGCTTTTGGCCGGGTGGGGCAGGATGGTGAGCTTTCCCTGCCGTGCGGCCTCGGCGAAGACGGAGTCGGCGTCGCGCCGTTCGAAGTCGCGGTCGATTCCCATCACGATCACGTCGCCCAGCTCGGTGCAGTACTCCGCAGCGGGGATGACGCGGACGCTCGTCCCCCGGGCGGCCTCGGCGGCTTCGAGCCCGCCGGCCAGCGAGTCGTGATCGCAGACCAGCAGGAGATCGATGTTGTTTCGGATCGCGGTCTCGACGATATCGCGCGGACGCATCAGGCAGTCGTAGCTGTGATAGGTGTGGACATGGAGAGCGCCCGTGACAGCCATACCAGGCCAGGAACCGGGGATCGGGAGAACGCAGGCCCCGCGCACCGACAGGCTATACGGGGCGGCGGGCGGGTGCAAGCCTCGAGCGACCCGGCCGATCCGATGCTCCGCCGCGCGGTCCGTTCGGGCTTCACAGCCGTTGAGCGCGATGAAGTTCGCGGTCGCGCTCGCGCTGCCGCTGTGTCGCCCGCTCGAGCACGCGCCGTTCTTTCCGGGTGAGGCTCGCCAGGCCGCTGCGGGCGACCTTCTGGAGGATCCGATCGACCTGCTCCTGCTCAGCCGCCTCTGCTTCCAGCCGCCTCTGCCAGGCTCCCCTGCGTCGCGGCAGGAAGGGAAGGTCGATCCGGATGCGGGGCATCATCCGCCAGAAGTACAGGCTCGCGATGCCCGCGCCGGCCCCGGTCCAGTGGCATACTTCACCGCCGAGGTTTTCTACGCCTCCGCGTCCGAGCAACTGGAGCACCAGCATAGCCGCGACGATGAGGCCGAACACGCGGATCGGTATGGGAAAGATGATCAGAACCACACGGATATGGGGAAAGAAGATGATCGCCGCCACGAGGAGCCCATAGACGGCGCCGCTCGCGCCCATCAGCGGGACGTGCCGGTAGGCCGGGGACAGCGCCGACAGGACGAGGTAGCCCAGCCCGCCCACGAACCCGCAGAGACCATAGAAGCTGAGGAACCGCTCGCGTCCGAAGGTCCGCTCGAACTCTACGCCGAAGATGTAGAGTCCGAGTATATTCATCAGCAGGTGCCACGGCCCGCCGTGCACGAACATGTACGTGAGCGGTTGCCATACGTAACCGCCGGACAGGCCCGCCCAGCTCAGACCGAACAGACGGTGCCACAGGCGGGGCTCCAGGTGTTGCGAGAGGGTGTCCAGCAGGAAGATGACGCCGTTGGCTGCGATGAGCCACGTCACGGCCGTCGTGGGCCGCGGAAAGGACAGACGTAGTTCGGGCCCGCCGTCGCTTCCGGAGTATGGGCGGTCTCTCCAACTCATCCGCGCGACCTCCGCTCCAGCTCATATCGGAGCAGCAGGGCGATCGTCTTGCCGTCGCGGATCCGGCCCGTGCGGATCCAGTCGATCGCACGGCTCAGGGGAACGATCTCGGTTCGAATCCGCTCACCTTCGGCGAGCTTCTGGGTCGTGCGAAGGAGATCCCGCGCCGCATAGCAGTACATCCGCTCGTCTGTAATGCCCGGTGAAGTGTAGAACTCCATCACCGGCTCGAGGTGTCCGGCGCGGTAGCCGGTCTCCTCTTCCAGCTCGCGGGCCGCGCAGGCCGCCGGGGTTTCGCCCGGGTCGATGGTTCCTGCCGGGAGTTCGATCAACTCCTGTTCGACGGCGTACCGGTAGTTATGGATCATGATGATCTCGTCATCCGTCAGGAGCGGCAGGACAAGGACGGCGCCGGGATGGACGACGATGTCGCGGGTTACGGCACCCGGCGGGGCCGGATAGCGGCGGCGTTCGATACGGAACTTCGAGCTTCGCAAAAGGACCTCGGCCATGAAGGCCTCCCCGCGGGAAGGAAACCACGCCGCAACGTCTTGCAGGGCAGGGACTTAGCGGGAAACCGCCATCGGCCTGCGCTTGCGGGCGCCCCCCGGTGTTCCTATAGTATGCTCCGTCGCCGCCCCAGTCACTTTCCCCATACAGGGAAGACAGCGGCCGTCGTGGAATGACCAGACGCATCGCCATCCTCGGGTCTACGGGCTCTATCGGACGCAGCACGCTGGAGGTTGTGTCGAATCTCGGAGCCGCCTGCGAGGTCTGCGCGCTGGCGGCGCGCTCCAACTGGCGGCTGCTGGCCGAGCAGATCCGTCGCTGGAAGCCCGGCTGGGCGGCCATGTCTGACGAGGCCAGCGCCCGTCGGCTCCGGGAGGTGATCGACGGGGATGTGGAGCTGCTTGCGGGGAGTTCTTCCCTGGTCGAGATCGTGCAACGGTCGGGCTGCGACGTGGTGGTGGCGGCGGTCGTCGGGGCGGCCGGGCTTCCGGCGGCGCTGGCCGCCGTGGAGTCCGGCAAGACGCTGGCGCTGGCCAACAAGGAGGCGCTGGTGGTGGCCGGATCGCTGATCGTCCGACGGCTGCGGGAAACGGGGGCGGTGCTGCTGCCGATTGACAGCGAGCACTCCGCGATCTTCCAGTCGATCCAGGCGGGTCGCCGCGAGGACGTGGAGCGGGTATACCTGACCGCCTCGGGCGGTCCGTTTCGAACGTGGACGGCTGAGCAAATGGCCGAGGCTACCGTGGAGGATGCCCTGCGTCACCCGACGTGGAACATGGGGCCGAAGATCACGATCGACTCGGCCACGCTGATGAACAAGGCCCTGGAGGTGATCGAGGCGAAGTGGCTTTTCGGGCTGGATCCCGATAAGATCAGCGTGCTGATTCACCCCGAGTCGATCATCCATTCGATGGTGGAGTTCCGCGACGGGTCGGTGATCGCACAGCTCGGGACGCCGGACATGCGAACGCCGATCCAGTACACGCTTACCTGGCCGCAGCGTCTGCCCGGTTGCGGTGAGCCACTGGACTGGACCACGGTTCGGCGGTTGAACTTCGAGCCGCCCGACCTGGAGCGGTTTCCGGCCCTGCGGCTCGGCTACGAGGTGGCGCGGCTCGGCGGAAGCGCGGGGGCCGTGCTGAATGCGGCGAACGAGGCGGCCGTGCAGGCCTTCCGGGAGAGGCAGATCCCGTTCGGGCGGATCGTGCCGCTGGTCGAACGGGCGCTAGAACGGCACCGATGGCTGCCGGAACCGAGCCTCGAGGAGCTGCTCGCCGCCGATCAGTGGGCCCGTGATGAGGTAACCCGATGCTTGAATGCGTGATGAGCACGTCCCCCGGAGCCGGCGGCCTGATGGTGGCGGCGGGCCTGGGTACGGCGCGGGCCGTGGTGTTGATCATCGTCGGCTTTTCGCTGGTGATCTTCGTTCACGAGCTGGGCCATTTCATCATGGCCAAGCTCGCCGACGTTCGCGTGGAGAGGTTCGCGGTGGGGTTCGGGCGCGCGCTCTTCGCGTATCGGCGGGGTGTAGGCCTGAGGTTCGGATCGACGGAAGAGGAGTACCGCCGTCGGATCGAGGAACACGTCCTCCGGAAGCGCGCCGCGGAAGGCCGGGCGGATGAGGGCGCAGCGCCGTCGGATTCGGAGATCGCGGCGGCGCAGCGCGAACTGGGCCTGGGCGAGACGGAGTACGCCTTCAACGCGCTCCCGCTGGGCGGCTATGTCAAGATGCTCGGCCAGGAGGACTTTGCCGTCGACAAGTCGGGCGAGTGGACGGTGCGGCAGGACCCGCGTTCCTTCACGAACAAACCGGTCGGCTGGCGGGCCCTGATCGTCTCGGCCGGCGTGGTGATGAACCTCGTCTTTGCGGCCCTGACGTTCATGGTCGTCTTCATGATCGGGTTCGAGTTTCCGACGGCGGTGATCGGGACTCCGCTGCCGGGCTCCCCGGCCGAGCAGGCCGGGCTGCAGTACGGCGACCGCATCGTGGAGATCAACGGCGCGGAGATCCGCGACTACGGGGACATTCGCATGGCGGTCGTGCTTGCCGAGCCTCACACGCCGCTGCGCATGAAGGTGGAGCGCGACGGTCGGCTTGTCGAGATCCGCGTTACACCGGAGAACGATCCAGACCAGAACGTTCTCCAGGTGGGCGTTCCGCCCAAGACGACGCTCGAGATCTGGACAGTCTTGCCGGACCCCGGAGCGCCCGAGCCCGGAGTGCGGGCGGGAGACGTGATCAGGGCAGTCGCGGGAAGGCCGGTCCGGGAGTTTACGGAGGTCCTCTACGCGCTGCGGGCGGCGCGAGGCCGCCCCGTGCCGCTGACGGTCGAGCGGACGGATCCGGCTCAGCCGGATGGCAAGGCGCGTGTCGAGGTCCTGGCGCGGGCACGCCTCGTGCTGCTGCCGAGCGCCGAGGTGCCGCATGCCCCCGGCCATGTGCTGGGTCTGGCACCCCGCCAGCGGTTCACGGACGTGGATCCCAAGGGGAGGGCGGCGCTGCACGGGATCCGTTCCGAGGACGTGATCGTGCAGTGGGAAGACATCGAGGCGCCCACCGCCCCGGAGATCGCGCGGTGGATCGAAGAGCACCCGGACGACGACGCGGAGGTTCATGTCCTCCGGGACGGGCGGGCCGTACGAACCGTGATCCGGCCCAGGCGGTCCGGGCTGCTGGCCCAGGGCAAACCTGAGATCGGCGCCGACTTCGACCAGCAGGAGCTCGACCGGGTCGTTGTGGCCGACATCATCGAGAAGGTGATGGGCCGTCCGACCCCGGCCGCGTCACTCAAGAACGTGCTCCCACGGGGAGCCACCATCACGAAGGTTGACGGCGAAACCGTCACCTCATGGAGCGATCTGGCCAACCGGCTGATGGAGCGGGCCGGTCGCGAGGTTCAGCTGACCTGGCGGTACGGGTCCCGGGGCGAGGCCGTCGCCACGCTTCGCGTGCCGCACGACGTGCAGACGCTGGCAGGGCTGCCCCCGCTGGCGAAGATCGTGGAGATCAACGGCCGCCGCAGTCGGGAAGTCCAGAACGCCGATGGCCGGGTCCGGACGTACGCCGCGGGCTATTGGCTCGGGGCGTATCACCTCCTCCGCGATGCCCTGGCCGAAAGCCCCGACGAACCGGTCACGATCAAGTATGTGGTCCTGAACGAGCCGTCGAGCGAGAAGACGGTCGAAGTACGCCTGACGGAAGAGCAACTGGATCCGTGGACCCTGCGGGTTCAGTACCAGCCGGACCGGCTCATCAACACGCTCGAGATGGTGACGGTTCAGACATGGAACCCGGCCAAGGCGCTCTGGATCGGGATCGGGAAGACCTATGACTTCATCCTGCAGGCCTACCTGACTATGAAGCGGATGATCTTCACCCGCAGCGTCGGCGTGGAGAACATCTCGGGGCCGGTGGGGATCATCAGCGTGGGCATCTCCATGGCCGAGACGGGGATGACGAAACTGGCGTTCTACCTGGCGTTTCTTTCGGCCAATCTGGCGGTGATCAACTTCCTTCCGCTGCCGATCGTCGACGGCGGGCTGATGGTCTTCCTTCTGATCGAGAAGATCAAGGGCCGTCCGGTGAGCGTCAAGACGCAGGTCGTCACGCAGATCATCGGTCTGGCCCTGATCATTGCGGCGTTCGTCTTCGTGACGTTCATGGATATCAGCAAACTCTGAGAGCGGACTTCCGCGGCCTGCGGTCGCTTCGGACGGCCCGGGCGCGCCGGGTCGTGAGGTCGCCAAGAAGCGATCCGCCGAAGCGGAGGTGGGCTCGTTGAGGCCCGCTGACCGGAAACGTAGAATCGACCGGCTGAGTCGAACCGGGGCCGTATGAATCTCGTCCTCACCGGCATGAAGCACTGTGGCAAGAGCACGATCGGTCGGATCCTGGCCGGTCGGTGGGGATGTCCCTTCTATGACGTGGATCCGATGATCGAGGCCGTGTATTCCTGCGAGACCGGTCGCGAGCTGCCGGTCCGGGAGATCTTCGGGCGGCACGGTGAGGAGTATTTTCACCGGATCGAGGGCCAGGTTGTCTGCGACCTCTACCTCAGGCTCAGGGCGCCGGGCTCGAGGGCCGTCGTGGCGCTGGGAGGCCGTACGGCCACGAACCCCGTCATCAGCGAACTGCTTGGAGCGATCGGTCTGATCGTGCACCTGAGAGTCGATGCCGAGGTGCTCTTCGAGCGGGTGGTGCGGGCCGGTCTGCCGCCGTTCCTGGATGAGCAGGATCCGGCCGGGGACTTCGTGGCTCTCTGCCGGAAGCGCGAGCCATATTACGAGCGGCTCGCCAGCATCACCGTCGATGTAAACGGCCTGGCGCCGGATGCCGCGGCCGACCTGGTGGAACGACGGATTCGGGAACGGACGCATGGCCGGTAGCACCTTCGGCGAGATCTTCCGGATCAGCACGTTCGGCGAGTCGCACGGCCCGGCGGTCGGAGTGGTCATCGACGGCGTCACGCCCGGCGTAGAGCTCGACCTGGCCGCCATCCAGCGGGAACTGGACCGGCGGCGGCCCGGGCAGTCGTCCCTGACGACACAGCGCAAGGAGCCGGACGCCGTCGAGATCCTCTCCGGGCTCTTCGAAGGCAGGACCACCGGTGCGCCCATCCTGATGATCCTGTACAACAAGGATGCCAGACCCGGGGCGTACGAGTCCATCAAGGAGCTCTTCCGCCCGGGGCATGCCGACTACACGTACCTGAAGAAGTACGGCATCCGCGACTGGAGGGGCGGAGGGCGTGCCTCGGCGCGAGAGACGGCGGCGCGGGTGGCGGCGGGCGCGGTGGCCCGGCAGCTGCTCGCCCGACGGGGCGTGTCGGTCATTGCGTACACGGTCCGGGCCGGCGGTGTGGCGTGCCGGCAGATCGACCTGGATGTGATCGAGCGGAATCCGATGCGGGCCTGCGACCTGGAGGCGGCCGCCGAGATGGCGCGCCGGGTGGAAGAGGCCCGCTCCCGGGGCGACAGTGTCGGGGGCATCATCGAATGTCGGGTGCGCGGGGTGCCGCCCGGCCTGGGCGAGCCGGCTTTCGACCGGCTTGATGCCGACCTGGCCAAGGCGATGATCTCCATCCCGGCCGTCAAGGGGATCGAGTTCGGGGCCGGATTCGCGGCCGCCGACATGTCGGGCAGCCAGCACAACGACGCCATGACCCCCGAGGGATTTGTGACCAACCACGCGGGGGGCATCCTCGGCGGCATCTCCACCGGGGCGGAGATCGTCTTCCGTGTGGTGATCAAGCCCACCTCGTCGATTGCCGCGGAGCAGCGGACGGTCGACGTGCACGGGCGACCGGCCACCATCCGGACGAAAGGACGCCACGATCCGTGTCTGTGTCCGCGAGCCGTTCCGGTGGTCGAGGCGATGACGGCCCTCGTGCTCGAAGATCACTTCAAGCGGCAGGCGGCGCTGCATGCGTAGGTGCCAGGGCGCGGGGCCGGCTTTCGCTCGCCGCAACGCGCAGACGCCGGGGTACATGGGGTAGCCCGTGACCGCGTGCCTCTGTTGCGCCCCCTCTCCGGAGAGCAGGCTCCGGAGCGCGTCCCGCCGAGGGCCAGGCGGGGGCGAATCGTCTTTGCCGCCGCTGCCCGCTTCGGATAGATTGTCCCGGGGCGAAACAGGGACAGCCCTCGCCATGGCCAAGGAATCCTACGCGGTACTGCTCGAGCACTTCAAACGCTCCAAGAACCTCATCGTCACCGAGCTGGGCAAGGTCATCATCGGCCAGCGCGACGTGATCGACCAGATGCTTGCGGCGATCCTCTCCCGCGGGCACTGCCTGCTCGTGGGCGTCCCGGGCCTGGCCAAGACGATGATGGTCTCCACGCTGGCGCGGATCACCGCCCTGAGCTTCAAGCGTATCCAGTTCACGCCGGACCTGATGCCCTCGGACATCACCGGAACGAACGTGATCGACGAGCTTCCGGGAGGGCGGCGGGAGTTCCGCTTCGTCCGCGGTCCGGTGTTCGCGAATATCGTGCTGGCCGACGAGATCAACCGCACGCCGCCCAAGACGCAGGCGGCCCTGCTCCAGTCCATGCAGGAACGGGAGGTCAGTGTCGGGCAGGAGACCTATCCCTTGCCGGACCCGTTCTTCGTCATCGCGACCCAGAACCCGATCGAGCAGGAGGGCACCTATCCGCTGCCCGAGGCACAGCTCGACCGGTTCATGTTCAACATCTGGGTGGACTACCCCAGCCTGCGCGAGGAGGAGCTGATCCTGAGCGAGACGACCGGCGGGTCCCACCGGACGGTCAGCCGGATCATCAACGACCGTCAGCTCCTGAACATGCAGAAGCTCATCGCGGCAGTGCCCGTGAGCGATTTCGTGGTGCAATACGCGGCCCGGCTGGTCCGCGCCACGCGCCCCCGCGATCCGTCCGCGCCGGACTTCGTCCGGAGGATGGTCGACTGGGGTGCCGGTCCCCGGGCAGGGCAGTACCTGATCCTCGGGGCGAAGGCCTTCGCCGCAATGGACGGGCGCTACAGCGTGAGCATCGACGACATCCGGCGGGTGGCGATTCCGGTCCTGCGCCACCGGATCGGGCTGAACTTCGCAGCCCAGGCGGAGGGCGTGGACTCCGTCGGGATCATCAATCGGCTTCTGGACGCCGTGCCCGAGCCCGAAGTGCCGAAATACGAGCCGGCGGTCCCCGAACCCCCCGATCTGCTCGAAGTGGATCTCATGGCCAACGAGCCGCCCCCCGTCGCAGCGCCGTCCGATCCCCCGGGACCGGCAGGCCCGTAACGGGCTGTGGGCCTCGACCGGGGTCCGGGCGATGCGTCCCGAGCCGGCTGCGACGGGCTCCCGGTCGTGCATCTGGACACGTCCGAGCCGGTCGCTTACCGTGGCGGCATCGCGACATTTCTGGTATGCGCAGGAGGAGTCTCCGCATGGACAAGGTGAGAGTCGGCATCATCGGCGCGGGATTCGTGGCGGACATCCACGCGGCGGCTTTCAAAATGGTCCCCGAGGCCGAGGTGATCGCCGTAGCCTCGCCAACGCCCGGCAAGGCCAGACGTTTCGCGGAGGAGCGGGGCATCCCGAAGGCATTCGAAGACTACAGGGACCTGCTGGCGCTTCGCGAGATCGATATGGTAAATGTGTGCGTGCCCAACTACCTGCACGCCCAGGTCACGATTGACGCCGCGCGGGCCGACAAGCATGTCGTATGCGAGAAACCCCTTTGCCGGACGCTCCAGGAAGCCGACGAGATGATCGAGACCTGCCGGGAGGCGGGCGTCCTGCTCATGTACGCCGAGGAACTGTGTTTCGCCCCGAAGTACGTGCGTGCGAAACAGCTCGTGGACGAAGGAGCCATCGGGCGACCGTTCCTGGTCAAGCAGAACGAAGAGCACTTCGGGCCGCACATGCCCTGGTTCTGGGACATCGACAAGTCGGGCGGCGGGGTCCTGCTTGATATGGGTTGCCATTCCATCGAGTTCGCGCGCTGGATCTTCGATAAGCCGCGTGTGAAAAGCGTCACAGCCAGCCTGGGGGTGCGGGTACACTCCGACAAGACTCGTGGCGAAGACCACAGCCTCTGCATCGTCGAGTTCGAAGGAAACCGACTCGGCGTGGCGGAGAATAGCTGGGCCAAGCAGGGCGGGGTAGACGATCACTGCGAGATCTACGGCTCGGAGGGCTTCACGCGGGCGGACCTGCTGCGCGGCAGCTCCCTTCTGACGTACAGCGAGAGGGGCTATGGGTATGCCGTGGAGAAGGCGGCTACGACCAAGGGCTACACGTTCACAATGTTCGAGGAGATATGGAATTACGGATTTCCTCAGGAGATGGCACACTTCGTTGGCTGCGTCCAGGGTCGGCAGAGGCCGCTTGAGACCGGCGTCGACGGCCGGGAGGTCCTGAAGATCATTTACGCCGCGTATGAATCCGCCGGCACGGGCCGGCGGGTGGAGTGGCCCTACACTCCGCGCCATGTCGAGAAGCCCATCGACCTGTGGCTCGGATGAGGCGCAGCCGCAGGCCTTCTGGTTGGGATTCC
>Ga0209162_1002374_pt1 | contig 16663 bp, 16 predicted proteins | sample YNPNPMetaG_FD_187121 | JGI IMG/M metagenome (GOLD analysis project Ga0209162, IMG submission 187121) | Anoxygenic and chlorotrophic microbial mat microbial communities from Yellowstone National Park, USA - YNP NP MetaG (SPAdes) (version 2) ... | reverse complement strand
GTGCGGGAGCGCCGCTCAATGAAACGGTCGCAGAACACCACCGTGGCGTCATAAACGATCTCGGCCATCTGGTAGGACCTGAGCCCCCTGTAACCCCCATGAGGGGGTATGAGCTTTGGTGTGTCGTGCTGGTCAGGCATTGAACTGTCCTCCTCCATGATCCCCCAATCGTCATGCCATCGAACCCCACTGCTCACCTTTTTTTCAAACCGTGTACACCACGTTTGGTCTGACATACATGGAAAGCCGTTTCTTGCCACACCGGAATTCCCTCATAGAATAGTCGCCTCCGCATCTTTGAGAAACGCTGTAAGGGCCAACACGCCCGCCATGTAACCGAGAAACTCACGGTCGTAATCATATGGCCATAGGTAGAGATCCACGGCCTGGTCAATGGGCTTGAGCCTTAAGGCATTCCAACGACTGGCCCTAATCTCGACGCTGTAACGAAGGAGGTCAAGCCTCGAGACCTTCCTGTGTAGCCCACCATTTTACCACCTCAGATTGTCAGATCAGGACAAAGTGAAAGGGAATCCCGTCAAGACTCGCTGTCGCGTCCACTCGGTCCCCCAGGGCTAGGCCGCCGCGCCGTGGATGAAATATCGAAGAACCCGGGCAGGACTCGGCGCGAAGGATGGTGCGCCGAGCCCGTTCGGCATTATGGCGTCAATGTAACCAGGCCAGGGAGGGGTTGTCAAATCCTCAGGTGTCCGAGTCGACAATCCTCCGGCTCGAAACGCAGGGAAGCCGTAATGACGGGGCACCTCCGGGCACCTCGCACCGTCAAACCCCGCGACAGAATTTCCTGCCCCAGAAACGCCAAAGGCCCCGAAACGGGGCCTCTGTCGCCATGGGCTCGCCTGTCGTCAAGGCGCGTCCGCCGGAAAACGGCGGGCAGACCTTTCTCGCTCCGGGGAGCCCACCTCCTCCTTCATCCGCTAATCCGTCACGAAACCATCCGCTCCTTTCCCGCCCAGAACTTTGCCCGCATGGCCTTCTTGTCCACCTTGCCCAGATTGGTCAGGGGGATCTGATCCCAGAACTCCACGCTCTTGGGCGCCATGAGGCTTCCCTTCCTCTCCTTGACGAACTGGATCAGCTCCTCCTCCGTGGCGGTCTTGCCCTCGTGCAGGACCACGATGGCCTTGACCTCCTCCCCCCACTTCTGATGCGGCACCCCTATGACGGCCGCACCCTTCACCGCCGGGTGCTCGAAGAGGACATCCTCTATCTCCCTGGGGTAGATGTTGAAGCCGCCGCTGATGATCATGTCCTTCTTTCTGTCCACTATGTAGAGGAACCCCTCTTCGTCCTGCTTCGCGATGTCCCCGGTGTGCAGCCACCCGTCCTTGATGGTCTCGGCAGTGGCCTCGGGGTTCTTGAAATAGCCGTGCATCATGTTGGCGCACCTGGCCACCACCTCCCCAGGCTCACCCCTCTTCACCTCGTTTCCGGCATCGTCGACGATCTTCACCTGGGCGTGGAAGGTAGGCCTTCCGGCGGAGCTAAGGATCATCTTCTCCCTCTCAGGGTCCGCCACCACATGCTCCTCCCGCGACAGGGCGCTGATCATCATGGGGGCCTCGGTCTGTCCGAAGAGCTGGCTCATGATGGGGCCGAAGGTGTTCAGCGCCTGCTTGAGCCGGTCCGGGGCGATAGCCGACGCCCCATAGATGATGTTCCTGAGACTGCTCAGGTCGTATTTCTTCAAGTCCGGGTAGTCGAGAAGGACGTAGATCATGGTCGGGACCAGGAAGGTGGCGGTGACCCTCTCTTTCTGAACGACCTCCAGGAAGGACTCGGGTTCGAAGTGGTCGAGTATCACGCACCTGCCCTTCCTCAACAGGACCGGCAGGATGAGACACCCCCCCGCGTGGGTGAGCGGGGTGGCGTAGGCGAAGACCTCCTCCCATCCGAACCCGAGCTCGAGCATCTCCATCAGGATCGTGTACACGAAGGCCCTGTGAGAGAGCATCACCCCCTTGGGCTTCCCGGTGGTGCCCCCCGTGTAATAGATGCCGACCAGATCCTCCGGGTCCATCTCCACCTTCTTCGGCTCGGGGCCCCCTCCTCCCATCAGCCCCTGGAGGTGAAGATGCCTCTCCATGACCCGCGAGGGATCGTCGCTCACGCATATGAAGGTCTTGACCGTCTCCAGATGAGGGATCATCTCCTTGACCCTCTGGGCCATCCTCTCGTGATATATCAAGGCCTTGCACTCGGCCTGGTTCATCATGTAGATGTGGTCGGCCGAGCCGAGCAGGACGGCCAGGGGCACCCGGATGCACCCGATCTTGGCCATGGCGTACTCGCAGAAGATGTATTCCGGGCAATTGGCCATGAGAAAGGCCACCGTGTCGCCCTTCTTGAACCCCATCTCCTGAAAGGCGCCGGCCAGGGAGGTGGCCCTGGATCCCAAGTCGTTGTAAGTGTAGGAGATATCCCCGAAGGTTATGGCCGTCCTCTCCCCGTAGAACTCAACACACCGATCGTATAGATCACCGATGGTCTGGGCGATCATGCTCTCACCTCTCTCTCCGAAAACCGACCGCTCCCGAGGCGGATCCGGTCTCCTCAGAAAGCCTCCCCGCCGTCGAGCCGCTGTGGCCGGGTCGGCCACTCAGACCCGCTCACACCCTCATATGAAACATCATCTTGTAATCGAAGACAAGCACGGATTCGTCCCTCTGGTTCTTGACCGTGTAGCGCCACGTCTGTACCCCGCGATCGGGCTTGCTCGTCGTCTTCTTGTCGATCACCTCGACCACCACCCGTATCGTATCCCCGATCTTCACCGGCGCGAGCATCCTCATGTTGTCCACGCCGAGCCACGCTATGGCCGCATCCCCGCCGAAGCCGGCCATGCTCACCAGTCCCACCGCCAGACCGAAGATCAGGGGGCCGTGGGCGAGCCTCTCCCCGAACTGGGTCTTGGCCGCGTACTCCTTGTCCATGTGGAGCGGGTAGAAATCCATGGTCAGGCAGGCCCAGTTCACCACATGGGTCTCGGTCACCGTGATGGCCGCGGTGGTATAGACATCCCCCACGTTGAAGTCGTCGCCGTATTTCATCGGAGCCATCATCTCACCTCGCTCTCTCTTTGCGCCTCTCGCAGCCTGCCTCAGGGCTTGGCCGGCCTGAATTTGGGAAGCGTGAATTCATCCGTCAGTTTCTCGAAGGTCACCTCCACAGGCATGTCGCACCTCAATTCACTCGGATCGCACCCGACGATGTTGCTCAGCATCTGCACCCCCTCCTCGAGCCTGATCACCGCCACCACATATGGGATGTCATCCAGGAACGACGACGGGGCGTTGCTCTGCACCACCGTATAGGAATAGACGGTGCCACGGCCGGATGCCTGGACCCAACCGACGTTGTCCGAAAAACAGTGAGGGCAAACGAGCCTGGGATAGAATATGTACTTGTTGCAGTCCGAACACCTCTGGATCATCAGCTTTCCCTGACGAGTCCCCTCCCAGAACGGCATCCCCCAAGGGGTGACCGCAGGGACCGGTTTCTTAGGCCTTTCCATGATCGACCCTCCTGTCTCACGGTATCTCGGTGCCCAGGACCGTGACCTGCGCGTCCATGTAAGTGCCTCCCGTGGCGGTCTCCACGGCAAAACGGGCGTTGGGGACCTGCCTCTCACCGGCCTTTCCCATGAGCTGCCGCGCCGCCTCCACGAGCAGAGAGACCCCGCCACCCGCCCCGATGTGGCCCTTGGACAACATCCCCCCGTCGGTGGTGCAAGGGATCTTGCCGCCCGGCCAGGTGTCGCCCCGCAGGAACATCTCACCCCCTTCCCCCCTCCGGCACAGCCCGATCTCCTCGAAGGCGATGAGCTGATAGATGGGATAGGAGTCGTAGATCTCCGCCACGTCTATGTCCTTGGGGGTGATGCCGGCCTCCTCAAAGGCCTCCTTGGCAGCCTTGGCCCAGCCGAAACGGGTCAGGTCCGGCTCCTGGGAGTAGACATGGTGGGTCACTATGCCCCCCTCCCCCAGGACGTACACGGGCTTGTTCGGCAGATCCCTCGCCCTCTCCGCCGATGTCAGGATGAAGGCGGAGCCACCGTCGAAGAGCATGTTGGACATCTTGGCCCTGAGCGGGGTGGAGAGCATCTTCGAGGAGAGGACCTCCTCTATGGTCAAGGGCTTTCGGAAGAAGGCGTTGGGATTGAGCTCGGCCCACTTCCTGTTGGATACGCACACCGCGGCTATGTGCTCATCGGTGCAGCCAGTCTCGTACTTGTAACGGGTGGTGGCCAATGCGGCCACGGTGGAGTAATGCTGTCCGAAAGGGACCTCCCACTCAGGGGAGATACCCGAGACCGAGAAGAGATCGATCCCTTCCTGGCCCGTGATGGCAGTGCCGAGCTTCTCGGAGTGGGAGAAAAGCACCGCCCGTGCGACGCCGCTTGCGATCATGGCCCCGGCCATCTGCAGCCCGGTGCTGCTGCTCGACCCGCCGGAGAAGATCAGGCAGTTCTTCTTGCAGTTCTTGAGCCCGAGTTCCTCCACGAGCCGCGCCGTGGTCAGCTCCCCGATGTAACTGAAGCTGAACATGGCAGCAGTGGGCATGACGAAGTCTATCTCGTCCTTGTCTATCCCGGCGTCCCTTATGGCCATCCGCGCAGATTCCACGGCGTGATAGATGGCAGGTTTGTCGGGGAACCTCCCGGTGGGCACCTCCCCGATCCCGACGATCGCCACCTTTCCCCTAAGACCGCTCATAACGACCTCCTGCTATCCCTGAAACATCCCCAGGGGCTGCCACGCGATCCGAGGCAGACCCTGGGCACCCGATGCCCCCTTCAGGCGGGCCAGCGCCTCTTTCCCGCTGTCCAGCCCCCTTTATCTTGGCCTCTCATCGGCCCCACGAGACCACGCATCGGGGGTCTCCATCTCCCGACGGCGCCTTGTGCGCAGATCAGAACCTGGTCTTGAACATCTCCACCCCTGTGACCGGTATGTATTTGCCGCCCTCGGCGCGCAGGAGCCTCGACCCGTTGATCCCCTGGCGATTGTCGGGCCCGAAGGTCACAGGAGCCCCGATGTCCGGCTTCCATTCCTTTATGGACTCCATGGCCTGGATCATCTTCTCCGTGGTGAGATCCCTCCCGGCCCTCTTCAAACCCTCGACCGTCATCATCATGAACGCGGAACCGAATACAGCCAGGTATTCGTTGCCTTCTATCTTGGGCTCGTATTTCTTGAGGATCCCCGCCACCCGGTCAGCCTCCGGATCGGTGCCGGGTATCCCGGCCCCTATGGAGGACGCGGTATATACCCCCTCCCAAACATCTCCGGCGATCTTGAACATGATCGGGTTGGAGTTGGTCCCGTTGCTCAGGATCTTGGGGCGATAGTCGATCTTGGCTATGCCCCTCAGGATCAGGGCGGTATGTGTCGGGGTCGCATAGACCAGCAGGGCATCCGCCCCTGACTCCTTCAGCTTGAGGGCGTGGGTGTCGAGGGCCCGATCCGTGACCTCGTAGGGGACCGCCGCCACGGCCTGGGCCTTTCCTCCCAGTTTGGCCAAGGCCTCGTTCATGCCCTGAAGCGCCACCTTCCCCCAGTCGTCGTTCTGATAGAAAAGCGCTATCTTCTTGGCCCCTAGCCTGTTGACGGCCTCACGGGTCAGGAACTCCGCCTCGTCCCCGAAGTCCGGAAAGGCCACGAAGATGTAACGGATCTTCTCCTTCGGATAGTCCACCCATATGCGGGAATTCCCGAACGCCCCCACCAGGATGACCTTGTTCTCGGAGAAGAAGTCCCTGCAAGCGCTCAGTATGGCCGTGCCGTTCAGGCCGACAACGGCGAAGACCTGCCCCTTCATCTCCTGGAGGTTGGCCAAGGCGCGCGCAGGATTGTATCCGTCGTCCTTGACGATCACCTTGATCTTCCTGCCGTGCACCCCCCCCTGCTCGTTCACGTAGTCGGCCCATGCCTTGCCTCCCATGGCCGCCGCCCCCCAAGCAGCGGCAGGACCTGACAGGGGCGTCGTCCACCCGAGGACCACCTCGCTCTCCGTCACCCCCGGAACTTGCCCGCTCGCCGAAAACGGCAGCAGCATCACCCATACACCCAAGAGAGCCGTCCAGAAGATACCTTTCCCCTTCATCTCATCCCCCTCCTTTCTGATGTCTTGCGGGCCTTTGGAAGGCAGGCCCATCTGTCACGACCTCGAGCTCATTCCCTCCCCTCCAGCCTGACGAACTGTGGGGCGTTCTCGATGACCACCTCGTCCTGGATCTGCCGCAGGAACTCCCTCCCCTCCCGGCTTATGTGGAGCAGGCCTTCCACCTCCAGCAGGACCCTTCTGCCCCGGCCTAGGTGGCGGTGACACACCTCCTCGACGATGGGGATGGAGTCGGCATCCAATATCCCGTCGATCCGAACGACGACCGATACATCGTCCTCGAAGGTCTCCCTGATATGGATGGTGGACATCTCCTTACATCAGCCTCGCGGATGGGGCGACCGGACTCCGGCAAACAGGTGCACTCGACTCAGCAGGCAGCGTCCCAAGCGACCGTCCGGTCCAGCTCCCTCAAAGTCTCCAAGTATTCCCTCACCATCTCCCCTACCACGGCCCTGGCAGGTTTGATCTCTCGGACCTGCGCCACGCTCTGACCCGCGCTCCAGAAATCGAGCCAGCGTTTGGAGCCCAGCTCCGGGGCCCTCTCCACCCTCTCGATGCTCCGGGCCAGCCAGTTGCAAGGATTCCCTGTGATCCTGTCCGTGTAAACGATCTCTTCAGGGCCTGCCTCGATGACCGCCCTCTTGTACTCCTCTTTGGCCCGGGCCTCGGGGGTCGCGATCAACCTGGTGCCGACTATCACCCCGCAGGCCCCCAGTGCCAGGGCCGCCGCCATCTGTCTGCCCGTGCTTATCCCACCGGCGGCTATGACTGGAAGCCCCACCTCCTCCCTGAGGTAGGGCACCAGGACCATGGTCGATACCGTCCCCCCGTGCCCGCCGGCACCCGCCCCCACGGCGATGAGGCCGTCCGCCCCGCGGTCCCGCGATTTCAGGGCCTGCTCGAGGGATATTACATCCGGGAAGACCTTCCCCCCGTTGGCGTGGACATCGTCCAGGACGAGCCTCGGGTCTCCCAGAGAGGTGATGAAGAAGGACACCCCAGCATCCAGGCAGAGGGCCAGCTGCTCGCGCCACGGGAATCTGCCATGGAGATGGAGGTTGACGCCGATGGGCTTGCTGGTGGCCTTCCGGATCGCGACCAGGGCCCTCTCGAGATCCTCCACCGTCCTGTAGTTGGGCGTGGGAAACATCCCCAGACCCCCGGCCTCGGATACGGCCACGGTCAGTTCCTCGTAGGACACGAGGAACATGGGCGCCCCTATGATGGGGTATTCGATCCCCATCATCCTGGTGAAATCCGTCTCGATCCTATCCATGAGGGACCCTTGGACCTCTTGGAGGACTATGTCCCCACTTCCCCCTCCAGGGGCCCCTCCAGGGCGCCCACTGGGCAATATTCCAGGCAGGTGAGGCATTCGGTGCACGCCTGGCTCACCCCGGCCTTGCCGTAGCAGGATAGGGCCTCCTCAGGACAGAAAGGCACGCACAGAGAGCATCCTACGCAAAGATCCTCCAGGACCCTGATCATGGACGAGCGGCCTCCTTTCCCGAACCTAAGGGTCCGGCACCACATCGATTGCAAGTCATCAGCGGGTGGCGGCGTTTCTCGCGCAGCGGCTTGCCTGCCTGCCGCCTGTCTGCGTGCAACGCACAGGCAGGCGCCCCGCTTGGCGCAGGCAGGACCGAGGCGCTTCGATCTTCCAGGATCCGGGCCCGGGGGAAGCCCTCTGGGCCGAAGCGCGACCGGGGCCGACCTGATCTTGTTGAGACCGAACGGGCCAATCTTTCCCCCCGTGACCAATTGCCATGGATTTATGCGGATTTCCGGATATCCGTCCATCCACCGTCGCTACAGGCCCAACTGCCTCCCTATTATGTTCTTCTGGATCTGTGTGGTCCCGCCGCCTATGGAAAGGACCAGCACATCCCTGAGGTATCTCTGGGCGTCGTACTCCATGGTGAAGCCGTACCCCCCGAGGATCTGAACCGCGTTGAGGCAGACCTTCTTTGCCACCTCGGCACAGAAGTATTTGGACATGGAGGTCTCCTTCACCGCGTCCATTCCCTGGGTGTCCCTCCACGCTGCGTAATAGGCCAGATGCCTCGCCGCCTCCAGCTCGGTGGCCATCTCCACAAGCATGTGCTGGATCGCCTGAAATCTGCCTATGGGCTGCCCGAACTGCTCTCTCTCCTTTGCGTAATTGAGGGCGTACTCGAAGGCCCCCTGCCCTATGCCCAGGGCGCAGGCCGAGAGCAACAGCCGCTCCGTGTTCAGAAGCCTCATCATCTGCTTCCAGCCCTGGTTGAGGGACTCGGGCCCCCCCAGGATGTTCTCCGGCGGCACCTTCACGTCCTCGTAGTAGACCTCACACGTGTTCGACCCCCTGTATCCGAGGTCCCGGATGGGCTTGGTGCTGAAGCCTTGGGACTTCGTGTCCACGAGGAAGTCCGTTATCCCCCCGAACCTCGACTCGGCCGTCCTGGCATTGGTGACCACTATGTCGCTCACCCCGGCGCCGGTTATGAAGATCTTGCTCCCGTTGATCACCCAGTAGCCGTCCTTGTACGTCGCCCTGGTCCTGATGCTCGCCGCATCGGATCCTGCGTTCGGCTCGGTGAGGGCGTAGGCGAACTTGAGTTCCCCCTTGGCCAGTCTCGGCAGGAACCTCCGTTTCTGCTCCTCGTTCCCGTTGGTCTTGATGATCTCGTTCCCGTAGAGGTGTACATTGCCTGTGGCCCATGCCAGGACAGGGATCCTCTTGGAGAGCTCCTCGTCGAAGATCATCAGGTCCACCACGTTGCCCCCTGTGCCTCCGTACTCCACCGGGACATTGAGTCCCATGAAGCCCAAGTCGCACAGCTTCTTCAGGAGCTCGTGGGGGAACTCGTCCTTCTCGTCTATCTCCCTGGCCAGCTCCCTGGGGACCTCGGTCTCGACGAACCGTCTGGTCGTCTCCCTTATCATCTTCTGCTCTTCTGTGAAGTTGAAATCCATCGGTTGTCTCCTCCCTTGACCCTCTCCCTGAAGATATCGGCCGGGGCGCGGGTCATCGCCGAGCGGCACGGTAAGTGATCACAGGGTGGCGGCGTTTCTCGGAGCGGCTTGGCGGAGGCGCTTCGATTTTCCAGGATTTGGACCTGGGGGAAGCCCTCTCGGCCGAAGCTGAGCCGAGGCCGACCGAGGGAGGGGGCAGGCATCCGCCGGAGGCCAAATCCTTCGGAAAATCAAGCGCCGAAGACTCGAAGCGCAGAGAAATGCCGCCACCCCCCCGTGACCAGTTACGCGGCCCGGCCCTCCAGGTCAATCCACCAGCATCAAACAGTACTCGTTCTGTGTCTCTGTCTTCTCTCGCAGGGTCTTTATGAAGAAGCCGTTGTTCCGGGCGGTCTGGAAAACATCCATCCCGCAGGCCTCCATACAAGGCCTTGCCCGGGCCGGGAAATTGCACGGCTTGCCCTCCACCTTCGCACACGGGCTGCAGATCCGGCATGGGCCGGAGAGGTAGACGAAGGCCTTGTAATATCCGTCCTTGAAGACCTCCCCCTCCAGGTCCACCAACATGTCGAAAAACTTCCTGTAATGCCTCTCCTTCTTCGGCATGTGCGGGACCTCGATGTGGAACAATATGGCGCGATGGTAGGAGTCCAGGACCGACCTGGTCTCCTGAGGAGTCGGGGTGTGAGGGGGACAGCACCAACCCTTCCCATACCCTGGACAGCCGAACTGGCACTTCATCCTCACCCAAGGGGCCGTCACCACGCTGCTCGGATGGATCTGCTTGGCATGGGTGGCCCCCCTCTCGACGGCCCTGGCGCAGTAGACCTCCAAATCCGCATCAGCCATCACGCGCTCCCTCCCCGGCGGAGTCCTCGATGCTCCACCGTCCCTCCCGATGCACGAGCCCGAGGCAAGATCTTCCCTACGGGAGCTCTATTATCATGGCCATGCCCAAGCCGCCACCACCGCACAAGGTGGCCAGGCCGTATCGCACGTCCCTTCTGCGCATCTCGTGAAGTAGTGTGACCACGAGACGGGCACCCGTCGCCCCCACGGGATGCCCCAGAGAGATCCCGCTCCCGTTGACGTTGATGATCTCTCTGGATTTTTCCAGACCAAGACCCTTCTCGCACGCCAGGTACTGGGCCGCGAACGCCTCGTGCAGCTCGATGAGGCCCATGTCCGAGAGCTTGAGCCCCGTCTTTCTGAGGAGCTTCTCGGTGGCAGGCACGGGCCCCCATCCCATGTAATCGGGATCGACGCCGACCACGCTGAAGTCCACGATCCGTGCCATCGGCTCGACACCCAGTTCATCGGCCCTGGACTTCCGCATTATGACCATGGCGGCGGCGGCGTCATTGATCCCCGAGGCGTTGCCGGCGGTCACGGTTCCCCCTTCCTTGAACGTCGGCCTCAACTTGGCCAGGGCCTCCAGGGTGGTATCGGCCCTCGGGTGCTCGTCGGTGTCAACCAGCCTGGATGTCCCTTTGGGACCGGGGACCTCGATGGGGACGATCTCCTCCTTGAAACGGCCCTCCCTTATGGCCGCCACAGCCTTCATATGGCTTTGGTAGGCGAGCTCGTCCTGGGCCTGACGGCTGATCTTATACTTCTCGGCCAGGTTCTCCGCGGTTATCCCCATGGCGGGGCCGACCCCGATGGAGGTGACCCCGTCCCACATCATGTCCCTCACCTCCACGTGGTTCATGCGGGCCCCCCACCTCAGGGACTCGATGGTGTAGGGAACCGTGCTCATGCTCTCCACCCCGCCTGTCAGATATACGGAGTAATACCCCTGGCGAATCCCGATGACTCCCTGTGCTATGGCCCACATCGAAGAGATGCAGACACGCATCACCGTGAAGGCCGGCACCTCCACGGGAACCCCGGCCTTGATGGCCGTCACCCGTGCCACGTTCACCTCGTTTCTGGCCCTCTGGTAGCAGCACCCCCAGCCCACGTCATCTATCACGGCCGGATCGATCCCGGCCCTCCGAATCGCCTCCTTCATCACCGGCACCCCGAGGGGCACAGCGGTGACCTCCCTGAACTGCCCTCCGTATGTCCCGATGGCACTCCGCACAGCAGAGACTATCACCACATCGTCAGCGTCCATCCATCACCCCCCAATACTTCTCGACGGAATTCACCCCTGCCGTCGTCCCTCTCTCACGGCGGGATGATCTAGACCACCTTGCAGATGGAAAAACCGCCGTCCACCACCAAATCCTGGCCTGTTATGTGCCTGGCCGCATCCGAGACCAGAAAGACCACAGCACCCCCCAGGTCCCCCTCTCCTCCCAGCCGTCGCAATGGGGTCTGACGGATCAAACCCTCTTTGGTCTTCCCGTCCCTGAAGAGAGGCTCCAGCATCCCAGTGGACCACGGCCCCGGAGAGACGGAGTTCACCCGGATGTTGTATCTGGCCCACTCGAAGGCCAAAGACCGGGTCACCTGCATCAGTGCGGCCTTGGTGGCCCCGTACAGGCATGCGAAGTTCATGGCCACGCTCCCCAGTTGAGAGGTTATGAAGATGATGTTACCTCCCCCCTGGCCCTTCATCACCTCGGCTACGAGTTGGGAGAGGAAGAAAGGCCCCTTGAGGTTGGTGGCCACGATGAGGTCGAAATCCTCCTCGGTGAACTGCCCTGCAGGTTTGAAGAGGTTGGTCCCGGCGTTGTTGACGAGTATGTCCAGACGGCCGAACTTTTCCGCCCCCTCGGCCGCAAGCCTTCGGACATCCTCCTGCCTGGCCATGTCGGCCACCAGGGCATGGGCCCTTCGCCCCGCCTGGGAGACGAGCCTCGCCGTCTCACCGAGGCGATCCATGTCCCGCCCGCTCGCCACGATGTCAGCCCCTGCCTTTGCGAGGGCCACCGAGATGTCCCTCCCTATGGCCCCCGAGGCCCCGGTCACCAAGGCCACCTTGCCGTCCAACCTCAACATCTGTGCCTCCCCTTTTCTCTCTCCACCATCGAGCCCTGGCCCGCGTCTCTGCCCTGTCAAGCTAATGATCGCGGCCCCGGGCCGGCACGCGCCGCATCACATCCTCGGCGACCAGGGCGCCGGTCTCGGCGGCCGCGGCCAAGGCCATCATGCCCGAGGATTTGACCCCGTCGCCCACATTGTAGAGGTTTACTATGGGGGTCTTTTGAGGCATGTCAGACCCCGGCCAACTCTGCATGGCGGGCCACTCCCCCTGGAAGGTGCCGGTCAGGAGGAGCTGGGCGTGCCTGTCGAACCCGGGCAGGATCTCCCGCAGCTCAGCAAGGCATAGCTCTATCTCCTTTCTGCCATCGAGGGGAGAAAGGGACGAAACTGGTGCCCCCCCGGCCACCAGGAGGTGCCTGCCGGGCGGGGCGAGCTCCGGACAGATGGAGGTGGGCTGGAAGACCGCGTTTATCCTCTTGAGGCCTGTGACGATGAGATAGTCGCAGTCAAGGAGCGCCGTGTCGCTCGCAAACTGGATGACGATGACCATGGCCGGCTTGACCGTCTCGTCGAGCTCCTTGAGATACCCCTTGTCCATGTTCTCCCGGCCCGCCAGCTCCACGGTCCTCCTGGGCCCGCAATTGCTGATGACGACCGCTGCCTGGACCTGGATCTCCTCCCCTCCTCTCCTCACCACGGCCCCCCGGACCACGCCTTTTTCGGAGAGGATCCGCACTGCAGGGCAGGAGGTCCACACCGACCCGCCATTTTTCTCCACCACCCTGGAAAGGGACCTGGGCAGGGCGATGCTCCCCTCCGGGCAATATCCGAATCCTCGGTATCCCCTCATCTTTTTCAGAAAGAGGAAATACTCCCTGGCCGGGAGCTCGTCCGCGTTCACGAAGGTAGTCGCGGACACCATGGCCTGGAATATAGCGAGGATGGCCTCGTTTCGGGTGTACTGCAACAGCCATTGCCGCAGGCTGATGCTGGCCGAAGGCTCCATCCAGCTCAGGGCCCTGGATATGGCCTCCATGACCCTCTCGATCTCTGTCTCATCCCGGGTCGCCGCTGCAAGCAGCGTCCTGAACCCCCCCTTGGCCGGGACCTCGTGGATCTTGCCGCCCACGAGATAGTGCGGAGGACCGACCGGCCGCACGTTGAAGTCAGCCCCGACCTTGTCGAAGATCCCCTGTATGACGCCGCCCGTCTCGGGCCCTATGACGCCGGTAGTGCACTTGAACCCCCTGTACTCTATGGTAGAACACCGCCCGCCGATGTAAGGGAGCCTCTCCGTCACGAGCACGCGATACCCCTCGTGGGCCAGCAAGGCGGCCGCACACATGCCGCCCATCCCTGAGCCGATCACAACCACATCGTATCTCTCCACACCCATCTCTTTCTCCCGATCCTCTCAGATCCTCCTGGACATGACCCAGAGATGCCACCTGTCTCGAACCGCGGCCGATCTGCCCGTCTCCCGAGGCGGCCTCCTCCCCTCAGGCTCGGGGTGCAAGTGATCACAGGGTGACGGCGTCTCTCGGAGCGGCTTGGCCGAGGCGCTTCGATTCTCCAGGATTTGGACCTGGGGGAAGCCCTCTCGGCCGAAGCGAAGCTGAGGCCGACCGGATCTTGTTGAGACCAAACGGACCAATGTTCCCCCCGTGACCAGTTGCCTCAGGGTCTCTCACGGCAACAGTGGATACACGCCCCTGCCCGTAGAGGCCCTCTCCTTCCAGTTCGATGGTCATGAGGCGAGCCTCTCGTTCTCTCCGCAACGCCGGAGAGAACGAGAGATGGAGGCCCATTTTCATCACTGCGGGGATTTCGGCTCCATGATGGGCTGGACGATCACCCACTTCTTCTCCTTGGCCTTGGCCTCCAGGACCATGCTGGAGAAATAACCGCAGTGTCTCTTAGGTGTAAAGGAGATGTTCGGGCAGATCCCTCCCATGTCCAGGTTCATGCTCTCGAGCCCTTTGATGAGGGTCTCCGGGGTTAGGTCCCTCCCTGCGTTCTTGATGCCTTCTATCATCGCGGCGCAGTAGGCCCAAGCCCCGAAGAGGAGGCCGGTGGGGAAGTTGGGGTCGTTCACCTTGTCGAAGTCGCCGTACTTCTTGATTATCTGCTTGTACTTGTCCGCTATGTTCTCCCAGGGCGCAACCGGGGTCACGGCCAGATACCCTTCGGCCAGGTCCCCCACCAGGGGAAACAGCGTCGGGTAGGCCGTGGTGTTGTTCCCGATGAGCTTCACGTCCCAGCCCATCTTCTGTTTCTCCTTGAGGATCGATCCGATCTGGGGCAGATAAGCCCAAAGGAGGATCCAGTCCACATTGGCCTCCTTCATGAGGGCCATCTGAGGGGACATGTCCACGGTCCCGATCTTGTAAGGGGCCTCCTTGACGATGGAGCTCTTCATGAATTTGGCGGCATTGCGCGCCCCCTCCAGGCCGTCGATCCCGAAGTCATCGTCCTGATAGATGATGCCGATCTTCGCCTGAGGGTTCTTGGACAGGACGTACTCGACTGCCACCGCAGCCATGTTGTACTGCGTGGAGTAGGGCACGAAGACCCATTTGTTCCCAGGATCGTAGAACCTCTTGTTGGCCCCGTGAGGCATCATCACCACCTGATTCTCCTCGCAGAGGGGGAGGATGGCGGTGGAGCCGGAGCTGCCCAGATTGAACGCGATGGCGAAGATCTCGTCCTTCAAGATGAGCTTCTTCGCGGCCTCCATGGTGGTGTTGGGGAGGATGCCGTTGTCCTCGACGAGGAGCTTGATCTTGCGGCCGTTGATCCCGCCCTGATCGTTGATGTACTTCGTGTAGATCTCACCGCCCATGGCCAGGGGCGGCCCCGAGTATTTCCCTGGCCCCGTGAAGTCCACCATGAATCCCAGTTTGACCTCCGTGTCCGAGACGCCGCGGACTTCCTTGCCCCACGCCCCAGCGCCCATCAGACACAACGCCACGGCCGTCACGACAACTGCCAAGATCCTGGTGCTCTTCATGCTCCTTCCTCCTTTCCTGGTTTGCTTGTCCTGGTGTGGCACTGGGGCCCGGGACCCCATCCCCGGCCCTTCACCCACACCAACACGGCCCCTCAGTACCTGAAGGGCCACGTCTTCCAGTAGACCTTGCACCGCCTGTACAGCCCGAACAACCCCCTGGGCTCGAAAAGGAGCGTGAGGACGATGACCAGGCCGAATATGGCCAACCTGAAGTCGACGATGAGCTTGCCCAGTGCGGGGTAGCTCCCCTTGAGGATGTCCACCACGTACAATATCCCAGGGGAGATCCCGGTGATCAGGATCGCACCCAGGACGGAGCCGAGGATCGTGCCCAGGCCCCCGATGACGATCATGGCGATATAGGAGATCGATACGGAGACGTCGAAGCTCCCCGGCACGATCCACTTCTGATAGTGGGCCGCCACGCACCCCGCCACCCCAGCGTAGAAAGAGCTCAACGCGAAGGCCATCACCTTGTATTTGGCGATGGGGATCCCCATGGCCTCGGCCGCTATGTCCCGATCGCGGATGGCTATGAAGCTCCTCCCTATCTTGGTGCGCACGATGTTCTTGGCACAAAGGACGGCCAGGGCCGCGCACGACATGATCAGGTAGAAGAACTCCTTCTCCGTCTTTATGGCCAGACCGGCGATCCGGATCGGGGCCGCCCCAAGGCCCCTGTCCCCCTGGGTGAGATCCCAGTGGAAGAGGACGTATTCCACGATGAAGCTGAAGGCCAGCGTCCCCAATGCGAGGTAGAGGCCCTTGAGGCGGAGCGAAGGGACCCCGACCACCAACCCCAGTGTCGCCGCCATGAGGCCCGACAGGGGCAGGGAGACCAGGAAGGAGAGCCCCATCTTCGTGGTCAACAGGGCCGAGGTATAGGCCCCAATGGCCATGAACGCGGCGTGCCCCAGCGATATCTGCCCGGTGTAACCGATGAGGAGGTTGAGACCCAGGGCCCCTATGACGGCGATGCCCATCTGGTTGAGCACGCTCAACTGGTACCGGTTGAGAAATAAGGGGCAGGCCATCATCGCCACGATGAGCACAACGAGCCACGCCCTTACCCAGTTGTTCTGGAAAAGGGCCATGTCCTTCTCGTAGCTGACCTTGAAAGACCTCCCCATCCCTGCCGACCCCCGTCTAGACCCTCTCCACCTCTTCCCTTCCGAAGATACCCCGGGGCCTGATCATGAGCACCAGGATCATCAAAGCAAAGGCCGCCACGTCTTTTATGTCGCCGAAATGGAAATTCCCCATCTCCATCCCGCTCAGGTAGGTCGCAGCGAGGGTCTCCACCACACCCACGATCATCCCGCCCACGATGGCCCCGGCGATGCTCTGGAGCCCGCCCAGTATCGCCGCGGACATGGCCTTGATCCCCGAATGGCTCATGGATGTCTGGACAAAGCTCTGCTCTGCCAGGAAGATCCCGGCCACAACCGCCACAAAGGTCCCGATGGCCCAGGCGGCCGTATTGACCTTCTTGACGTTGATGCCCATGAGGCCGGCGGTATTGGAGTCCTCCGCCGAGGCCCTCATGGCGATGCCCAGGAGGGAACGGTTGAAGAAGGCGAGGAACAGGGCGAATAGGGCCACGGAGGCCCCGATGGT
>Ga0209162_1002372_pt1 | contig 16675 bp, 15 predicted proteins | sample YNPNPMetaG_FD_187121 | JGI IMG/M metagenome (GOLD analysis project Ga0209162, IMG submission 187121) | Anoxygenic and chlorotrophic microbial mat microbial communities from Yellowstone National Park, USA - YNP NP MetaG (SPAdes) (version 2) ... | reverse complement strand
TATTTGGTTTGATGCCCAAGTCTGCTCAAGTAGCAGGCTACCAACCTGTCCCCCACTCTGGCATTGGAAACTATAACTCCGCCGGGCCAGCGCTCATCCGCCCGGCCTGGGCCACGGCCTCGTCAATGGTGCCCACCATGCGGAAGGCCTGCTCCGGCAGCGCATCGTGTTTGCCGTCCAGGATCTCGCGGAAGCCGCGCACCGTCTCCTGGATGGGTACATACTTGCCCGGCAGGTTGGTGAACACCTCGGTGACGAAGAACGGCTGAGTGAGGAACCACTGGATGCGGCGGGCGCGGGCCACGGTGAGCTTGTCTTGCTCGCTCAGCTCGTCAATGCCCAGGATGGCGATGATGTCTTGCAGGTCCTTGTAGCGTTGGAGCACGGCCTGGACGCCGCGCGCCACATCATAATGCTCCTGGCCCACCACGCGCGGGTCCAGGATGCGGGAGGTGGAGGACAGGGGGTCCACGGCCGGGTAGCGGCCCTGCTCGACGATGGCCCGGTCCAGGGCCACGATGGCATCCAGGTGGGCGAACGTGGTCGCCACGGCCGGGTCCGTGTAGTCATCGGCCGGCACGTAGATGGCCTGCATACTGGTGATGGAGCCGCGTTTGGTGGACGAGATGCGTTCCTGCAACTCGCCCATCTCTGTGCCCAGGGTAGGTTGGTAGCCCACGGCCGAGGGCATCCGCCCCAGCAAGGCCGAGACCTCCATGCCGGCCAGGGCGAAGCGGAAGATGTTGTCAATGAAGAGCAGGATGTCGCGGCCTTCCTCGTCCCGGAAATACTCGGCCATGGTCAGGGCGCTGAGGCCCACACGCTGGCGCGCGCCGGGCGGCTCGTTCATCTGCCCAAAGACCAGCACGGCCTTGTCGAGCACGCCGCTCGCTTTCATATCCAGCCAGATGTCGTTGCCCTCGCGGGAGCGCTCGCCCACACCGGCAAAGACGGAATACCCACCGTGCTGGGTGGCGATGGTGTAGATCAACTCCTGGATGATGACGGTCTTGCCCACGCCGGCCCCGCCAAAGACGCCGATCTTGCCGCCTTTGGTGAACGGGCAGATCAGGTCAAAGACCTTGATGCCGGTCTCGAACATCTGGGGGGTGGCCTCTTGTTCCTCGAACGGGGGCGGCTCGCGGTGGATGGGCCAATAAGCGGCGGCCTCCACTGGCCCCCGGTCGTCCAGCGGCCGGCCCAGGAGGTTAAAGATGCGCCCCAACGTGGCCCGGCCCACCGGCACGCAGATCGGCTGGCCGGTGGCGAGGGCCGGGGTGCCGCGCCGGAGCCCATCGGTGGAGTCCATGGCCACGCAGCGCACCCAGTTATTCCCCAGGTGCTGCTGCACCTCCACCACCAGGCTCTCCTGGCCCTCGCGGGGGATCTCCACCGCGTCGTAGATCTGGGGTAGCGTCTCGGCCGGGAACTCCACGTCCACCACCGGGCCGATGACTTGCACGACTTTGCCAATGACGTTCTCTGGCACGTTTGTCCTCCTGCACCAGCGTTCAGCATTCAGCTTAACGCGAGGATCGTATGTTATCCCAAGCTGACCCTGGTATAAAACGGGGCACATGAACCACGGAATGTGGCTATGGGCTGGCCGCTGACTGCTGACTGCTTCGTTGCCGACTCTGCCGCAGCGCCTCGGCCCCGCTGGCGATCTCCAGCATCTCTTTGGTGATCCCGGCCTGGCGGGCCTTGTTGTAGCTCAGGGTCAGGCTCTCCATCAACTCGCGGGCATTGTCGGTGGCGTTGCGCATGGCTACCATGCGCGCGCTCTGCTCGCTGGCGATGCTCTCCAGGATCGCCTGGTAGAACTGAAGCTCTACAAAGCGGGGCAGCACCTCGGCCAGGATCACGGCCGGGCTGGGTTCGTAGATGTATTCCCCCAACCGGCGGGCCTGGAGGCGCGGATCGAGCCAGATCGGCAGCACGCGGCGCAACGTGGGCCGCTGGACCAGGGTGTTCACAAACGCGCTGTAGCCGATCCACACCTGGTCGAACTCGCCGCTGAGAAAGTCGTCCATGGCGATCCGGGCGATGGGGGTGATGTCCAGCAGTCCAGGTTGGTCCGGGATGCGGGTGAACTCGGCCCGGATGTCATAACCGTGCCGGGCCAGGAAATCGCGCCCCTTGCGCCCCACAGCGATGATGCTCACCGGGGTATCGGCGTGCCGCTCGATGAAGTGGATGGTGCGGCGCAGCATGTTGTTCACCAGCGCCCCGCACAGCCCCCGGTCCGGGGTGATGAGCACCACGCCCATGCGCTGGACCGGCCGTTCCTCCAGCAACGGGTGGATGGCCCCCCGCGCCCCTGGCTGCAGCGCCAGGTCCTGGAGCACCTCCCACGCCTTCACCGCGTACGGCCGGCTGGCCAGGGTCTGGGCCTGGGCCCGGCGCATCTTGGACGCCGCCACCATCTCCATGGCCCGGGTCACCTGCGCGATGTTCTGCACTGACTTGATGCGTCGCTTGATGTCGCGTGCGCTGGCCAAAATGCCTCCCCTGCGTGTTACGTGTTTCGTGCTACGTGACACGAATCACGTCAATACGTGACCGTGGCCTTGAACTCCTGGATGGCGTCTTTGAGCCGGGCCTCCGTCTCCTCGCTCAGGACGCCGGTGCGGGCAATGGCGTCGCCGATTTCCGGGTGGGTGGAGGCCATGAAGCGGTGAAACGCGGACTCGAAGGCCCGCACTCGAGCCGTGGGCACGTCATCCAGGTAGCCGTTGGTCACGGCGTACAGGATCGTGACCTGTTGCTCCACCGGCATGGGCTGATACTGGGGCTGCTTGAGCACCTCGGTGATGCGCTGGCCGCGTTCCAGCTGGTCGCGGGTGGCCTTGTCCAGGTCCGAGCCGAACTGGGCAAAGGCGGCCAGCTCACGGTAGGCCGACATATCCAGGCGCAGCTTGCCGGCCACCTGGCGCATGGCCTTTAACTGGGCCTTGCCCCCCACCCGGCTCACGGAGAGGCCCACGTTCATGGCCGGCCGGATACCGGCATAGAACAGGTCGCTCTCTAAGTAAATCTGCCCGTCGGTGATGGAGATGACGTTGGTGGGGATGTAGGCCGAGATGTCGCCGGCCTGGGTCTCGATGATGGGCAACGCGGTCAGGCTGCCACCGCCGTGGGCCTGATCGTACTTGGCGGCGCGCTCCAGGAGGCGCGAGTGCAGGTAGAACACGTCGCCGGGATAGGCCTCGCGGCCGGGTGGCCGGCGCAGCAACAACGACACCTGCCGATAGGCCCAGGCGTGCTTGCTCAGGTCGTCGTAGGCGATGAGCACATCCTGGCCGGCGTCCATGAACTCCTCGCCCATGGCGCAGCCGGCATAGGGGGCGATGTACTGCATGGCGGCCGGCTCGCTGGCCGAGGCCACCACGATGATGGTATGATCCATCGCCCCGTGTTCCTCCAACGTCCCCACCACCTGGGCGATCTGGGCCAGCTTTTGCCCGATAGCCACGTAGATGCAGGTCACATCACCCTTGCGCTGGTTGATGATGGTGTCCACCACGATGGCCGTCTTGCCGGTCTGCCGGTCGCCGATGATCAGCTCGCGCTGGCCCCGGCCGATGGCGGTCATGGCGTCAATGGCCTTGATGCCGGTCTGCAACGGTTTGTTGACTGGCTCGCGGACAGTCACGTTCGGGGCGATGCGCTCGATGGGGCGGAAGCGGGTGGCCCGGATGGGCCCCTTGCCGTCCACGGGCTGGCCCAGGGCATTGACCACCCGGCCGATCAGGGCCTCACCCACCGGCACCTGGATGATGCGGCCGGTGCTGCGCACCTGCTGCCCCTCCTCGATGCCGGTGTATTCGCCCAGGATGATCACGCCCACCTGGTCGGCCTCCAGGTTGAAGGCGATGCCGTAGACGCCGGTGGGGAACTCGACCAGCTCGCTGAGCATGACGCCGGCCAGGCCCTGGATGCGGGCGATCCCGTCACCCACCTCCACCACGGTGCCCACGTCCACGGCCTGCAACGGCGCGGCGAACTCCTCGATCTGCTGGCGGAGCCGGGCAGTGATCTCGTCTGTGCGCAAGGCATATTCGCTCATCCCGGCTACCCTCCTTCCCGGAGAAGCCGTTCTTGCAGGGTGTCCAGCTTCCCGGCCAGGCTGCCGTCAATGACCACGTCGCCCACCTGGACGATCAGGCCGCCCAGGATGCGGGGGTTCACGGTGATGGTCAGGGCCAGCTCCCGGCCGAAGCGGCGGCCCAGGCTGGCTCTCAGACGGGCCTGTTCCTCTGCCGTGAGGGGCACGGCGCTGGTGACCCGGGCGGTCGTCGCCAGAGATTCGGCCGTCCACGTCATAGCTGGCCCTCCCCGATCCGGCGGATCACCCGGTCCACGAGTTGATGCTGCTCGGCCTCGCCCAGGGTTTCCGTCAGCACCTTGCGGGCCATCGCGGCCGCCAGGTGCACGGCCTCATCCCGCAGCTCGGCCTGCACGCGCCGGCGTTCCAGGTCCAATTCCTCCCGGGCGCGCTGTTTGAGCAGGGCCACTTCCTCTTTGGCCTGGGCCAGGATCTCCTGGCGGGACTTTTCGGCCGTCTCGGTGGCCTGGGCGATGATCGTCTGGCCTTCCCGGCGGGCCTGCTCGATGCGCTCCTGGTAGGCCTGCTCCGCCTCGGCCGCACGCTGGTCCGCGATTTTAGCCTTTTCCAGGCCCTCGGCGATGCGGGCCTGGCGCTCGGCCAGCATCCGGTTCACCGGCCGATACAAGAGCGCCGAGAGCAGCAGGAACAATAAGCCAAAGTTCACGCACTGCGAGAACAGCAGGGGTATGTTGATGCCGAGGTTCTGCAATACGTCCAAGACTGCTCCCCCTTTCCTGGCCTAGACGAACTTGATGATCAGCGCCACCACCAGGGCATAGATGGCGATGGCCTCGGCGAAGACGATGCCCAGGATCATGTTGGTCTGGATGGACCCGGCAGCCTCCGGGTTGCGGCCAATGGCGTTCATGGCGCCCATGGCCAGCAGCCCGATGCCGATACCCGGCCCCAGGGCACCCAGTCCAATAGCCAGTCCGGCCGCCAGCGATGTGATGTCCAATGCCTGTACGTCCATATTGTTTGGTCCTCCTCGATGGAAATTAGAAATGAGAAATGAGAAGTTGGAGAGTTAGTGATCTTCGCCGTGGTGGGCCGTGGCCGTGGTCATGAACAGCAGGGTCAGGAAGCCGAACACAAAGGCCTGCATGGCTCCCACAAAGATCTCCAGGCCATAGAAGGGCAGGGGGATAAAGTGCGGGATCAAGAAGATCATGACGCCCAGCAGCACCTCGCCGGCAAAGACGTTGCCGAAGAGTCGGAAGGAGAAGGAGATGATCTTGGCCAACTCGCTGACCAGCTCCAACGGCCCCACGATGAGGTCCATGCCCTTCATGGCCTTGCCCCCCAGCAGGTCCCAGAAGGACTTGAAGGGGATGAAACGGTTCACATAGTCCAGCCCCAGCGTTCGGAGACCAAATACCTGCGTCATGGTCACCGAGATGATGGCCAGGGCCAGGGTGAAGCTCAGGTCAGAGGACACGGAGCGCAGGAACGGCACCAGCACGTAACCGTGTTTCTCGTGGCCGTGCTCGTCCTGGATGCCCGGTTCCACCACCTCGTTCGTGAGGCTGTAGAGGTGGATCGGCCCGGCCTGGAGCAGCGTCTCGGCCTGGTAGCCTTTCTCGTGGGCCTGGTGCAGGTAGCCGATGCTGCCAAAGCCAGGCAGCAACCCCATCCAGTTGGAGACCAGCACCCACAGGAAGATGGTCATCACCCAGGGGAAGAACCTGGCCGTTCGCTCCCCGGCGATCCCCTCGAAAAAGCGGAAGGCGGTCTCCACGATCAGCTCGGCCAGGTTTTGCAGCCCGGACGGGACCAGCTTCATGTTCCGCGTGGCCAGGAACGAGAAGCCGATGAGGACGATCATGGAGAGCCAACTGGCGATGAGGGTGTTGGTGATGGAGAAGGGAAGACCCAGGATGGGGATGGGGGTGGGGGGGATGACCGATTCGGCGGCCAGCTCGATGGCCGGCAAGGGGGTTCGAAAGGAGACGATCATCCACGTGGCGATAACCAGAACGGCGACGATGATGAACAGTCGGGCGAGACGGTTGCTGAGTATCCTGGACAAGCTCAACCTCCTCTGCGTGACATCAGCGGTCCCCGCCAGGGGGTCTATGACGCTTGGTGTGAATTAGCGACCGAGGTCACACCTGGCTGGACTGGCGGCCGGGCGTCCCCCCGCTACGCGGGAGACGCTCAAACCGACCGCCGCGAAGCGGGCGGGTCGGCCGGCGGTTTACGCCCCTCAGGTGACCGCAATATCTCACACCAAGCGTTATGGTATCGGGGATCCATCCTGAGAGAGTATATCATACTGCTTGCCAAAAATCAACCCACCACGTGAGCGTATCGCGTTTGGGGACATTACGACTCTGGAGTCGAGGCTTTAGCCGGTTCGTGCCCGCCTGAAGGCTCAACTCCAGTGGGCCTCTGCGGGCTTTTCGCCCATGTCCCCAATGTGTAACACTTTCCCACCACCTGACATCCGTGCGTAATTGAACGCATGAAGGCCCTGCCCCACTCCCCACTTTGCGTCCCTTCGCCGCTACGCGATGCGGGGAGGGGAAAGAATGCCTGGTAGGGGGTTTTTGCGGCGGCTTCGCCGCCGCAAAAACCCCCAGAAAGGCTTTCTCCCTCCTTGTTCTTTCCCTGACAGAAGTTATGCACGGATGTCAGCCACCACCCCTTGTAAAAAGGAACCCTTTGGGGTATAATAGCCGCGCCGGGCGGGGCGTAGCGCAGTCGGTTAGCGCGCAGCGTTCGGGACGCTGAGGCCGGCGGTTCGAGTCCGCCCGCCCCGACCAGACCCAGCCCATAGAAAATGAGCGTGCAGCTCATATCCAAACTATAACAAATGAGGAGGTAGCGAACCGTGCCCCGCAAGATCACCGACGATTGTTTGGCCTGTGGTATCTGTATGGACGAGTGCCCGGAGGGAGCCATCAGCGAGGGCGATCCCATCTACGTGATTGACCCGGACAAGTGTACGGACTGCGGCACCTGCCAGGAGGCGTGCCCTAACGATGCCATCATTGAGGTCTAGCAGCCTGTCGGAGAGGGCCATACCACCCCCACCATGTAGGACAGGTTTCCATACCTGCCACCAGATGGCGGGTAAGAAACCTGCCCTAAGACGTTCTCTGACAGACTGCCAGGCCCAATAACCGGCAAGGATCGTCAAAGGCCACGAGCTATGTATCGTGGCCTTTGCTCATGGGGGCGGCAGGGAGGACTGTCCTGGCAAGTAAGAACACACCGCAGAGGCGCAGAGTTTAGACAATTCTCAGCGTCTCTGCGGTGAGCAAAGCGGCAAGGCCGGCCAAAACGCAAAAGTGCAGATGTAATGACTGTCTGTCAGGAGAGTTTGGCCTGCTCCCAGAGGTCATCCCACTCTGCCGGGGTCAGGTCCTCTGGGTGCCGGTTTCGTTCCGCGCAAACCCGTTCGATGTAAGCGAATCTTTGGCGGAAGCGCTGGTTGGCTTGCCGCAGGGCGTCTTCAGCCTCGATCCCCAGCCATCGCGCCAGGTTCGTCACGGCGAACAACAGATCGCCCAACTCCTGCGGGCGTGTGGCGGCCGGGGCGAGGCGCAGTTCGGTCAACTCTTCTTCAACCTTGTGCCATACCCCGCTGATGTCCGGCCAGTCAAAGCCCACCCGGGCGGCCCGGCGTTGCGCGCTCTGGGCAAAGGCCAGTGCAGGCATAACCGCCGGTATGCCATCCAACATGGATTCCGCCTCGGCCCGCTCCTCGCGCTTGATCGCCTCCCAGTTCGTCAGGACCTCGGTGGCATCGGCCACCGTGACCGAACCAAAGACGTGAGGGTGACGCCGCACCAGCTTGGCCGCGATCCCGGCGATCACTTCTCCCAGGGTGAATTCATCAGCTTCGGCGGCGATCTGGGCATGGAGCAATACTTGCAAGAGCAGGTCGCCCAGTTCTTCGCGGAGCCTGTCCGGGTCGTTGGCGTCCAGGGCAGCCAGGGCCTCGTAGGTCTCTTCCAACAGGTGCGGGGCCAGGCTCTGATGGGTCTGCTGGCGGTCCCAGGGGCAGCCATCGGGGGCGCGGAGTCGAGTCACGATGCCTTGTAACGTCGAAAATGCCCGCAGATCAGTCAGAGGAGGCAAAGGCGGCACGTATAACGTGGTCAGGTGCTGGATCTCATCGTGGCGGTCCAGCTCGTACAGGGGTATAGACCGGAGGCGTTGCTCTGTGGTGCCGGCGGCCTGAATCAGAGTTACGACGTGCTCGTCGGGGTATAACTCCATGAGAGCCAGCTTGACGGCCGAGGCCAGGGCGCGCTGGTAGAGTTGCGCCACCAGCAACGGGGTATGGGGGTCGAGGGTCAGGGGTGGAGCCAGAGGACCATCATGAGCGGCCAGGGTCGTGGCGTCCACCAGTTGCAGGCCGGCGGTCAGCGGGTCCAGTCCCAGGGCCGTGCAGGCGGCGTCCACAAAACTCAGGCCCTCGACGAGGCGGACTGGGAGTTGGTGTTCGCGGGCGCCGGCCAGGATGAGCGTGACCGACTCTTCACCGATGAGGGGGTGACCGGGCACGGCATAGACCACGCCCAGGGGCTGGGCACCCAGCCGTAGCACCTCGGCGGCGATGGTCTCATACACGCTGGCAAAGTCTGGAGCGTGCTCGTAGACATAGTCGAAATCGTGCACGATCAGGTGGGCCGGCAGGGCCGCAACAGTGGGATGTCGCCGGGTGCGCAGGTATACCTCTGTCGCGGCTTCCAGGACCTGCCGGGCCGCCTGGGTTAGCGCGCCGGGGTCACCTGGTCCCAACCCCACGATGGTGATACCGGGCATGGGAAGTCCTCCCGGGGGCATAAAATAACCCCGGCGGGATAATATGGGCCGGGGGAACAAGTGCCCTGGAGCGGGTGACGGGGCTCGAACCCGTGACATTCTGCTTGGGAAGCAGACACTCTGCCAACTGAGTTACACCCGCTAAACTTTTGCCTCCATAAGTATACCACAAAGCCCGTCTTCATGCAAGCCCGTTATGGTTTGGTCCAGGGCCTGTTTCCCCTCGTGTCCACGCTCCATGTGGGCACGTAGCAGGACGAGACCGCCGTTTCGCCCCCACGCAGAGCGTGGGTGCGAGCAAGGGGGGTACCTCGTGTCCACGCTCCATGTGGGCACGTAGCAGGACGAGACCGCCGTTTCGCCCCCACGCAGAGCGTGGGGGCGAGCAAGGGGGGTACCTCGTGCCCACGCTCCGTGCTCGCGCGGGGTCTGCGACCCCGCGTGCTTCGCACGGCGGGTTACACTCCCGGTGGTCGCCGCCGCGAGCCAGGCCGGGGGGCTATTTTCGAGGGAGATCATGGGCACAGCACGTGAACCACAGCCAGTCAAACTTGTCGTGGGGATGATCACGGCCGAGCCGGTCTGGTTCGACGCGGCCCGGAAAGCGCTGACCACCAGTTATGGTCCGGTTGACTATGAGAGCCAGACGTTGCCCTTTGACCAGACGACGTATTATGATGCCGAGTTCGGCACGCCGCTCTGGCGACGGTTCATGGCCTTCCAAAAGCTCATCGCCCCAGATGCACTCCCGGCCATCAAGCACCATACCAATTCCCTGGAACAGACCTGGACCCGCGAGGGCCGGCGACGCATCAACCTGGACCCGGGTTACATTGCTCTGGGCAAACTGGTGTTGGCCACCACCAAAGACTACAGCCATCGCCTCTACCTGGGCCAGGGCATCTACGGTGAAGTCACCTTGAGCTATCGTGCTGGCACCTGGCAGGTGTGGCCCTGGACCTACCCGGACTATCGCACGCCGACCTATCACGCTATCCTGAGCGAGATCCGCACTCTGTATCGCCAGCAGTTGCGAGGGCGTGCACCGGCGAGCGGCGCTTGATCGCGCGGCAGGGTCAGACCTCGCCTGGCTGATAGAAGGTCAGGGTTATGCGGGGCCTTCCCCGACCTGGCCCTGACGCAGGTCCAACAAGACCCCTACAGCGCCGACTATCTGGCTGGCTTCATCGCGAAAGGCCGAGGCCCGGACCTCCACCGGGATGAGGGTCCCATCACGGCGCATCACCACAGCCCCCTGGCACAGGGACGAGGCCCCAAGCCGCAAGGCCTCGCTGAACGGCGACGGTTGGCCGACCGGCGGACGCAAGATGTCTGTCACCGGCTTGCCCACCAGCTCCACCTCGCTATAGCCGGTCAGTCGGCGGGCCGCTTGATTGAACATCAATATGCGCTCCGCCGGGTCCACTGCCAACACCCCACTGGGAATGTTTTCCAGGATCCGCTCCGTAAGTTCTTTGGCCGCGAACAACTCCTGGTTGGCAGCTCGCAATCGTTCAAACAGGCGCGCGTTTTCCACGGCGATGGTCATGGGAGCGGCCATGCTCTCCAGCAAGGACAGGTCCTGGTCAGTAAACGGCCCATCTAGTTTGTTCAGGACTTCCAGCACGCCGATGACCCCTTCCCGGCCCCGTAAGGGTACGCATAGGATAGACCGGGTCTCAAAGCCGGTCTGTTCATCAATCGCGGCATAGAAGCGCTGGTCCTGGCGCACGTCGTTCACGATCACCGCTTGCTGATGCTGCGCTACCCAGCCGGCCACACCCTGTCCCATCGCCAGGCGAAAGGGCATTCTGGTCTTCTGGTAATTAAACGTGATGCTGAATTCCAGCTCCTGGGTCTGCTCGTCAATCAGGAACAACGTCGCTTCCTCCACCTGGATCGTGGACTTGATGGCCTGCATGACCATCTGCAAGACAGTGTCCAGGTCCAGCACGGAGATGATCGCCCGACTGATGTCATTGAGGGCGGCCAGTTGCTCGGCGCGTTTGCGGGCGGCCTCGAACAGGCGCACGTTCTCCAGGGCCGTCGCCACCTGGCTGCCCAGGAGGGTAAAGAACTCGATGTCGTTGGCCTGGAACAGTGGGCGCGCCAGGCTTTTGCCGATGACCAGGACCCCGATGGGGGTGCTGGCCACACGCAGGGCGACCAGGAGGGCGGCCTGTAAGGGGACCAGGCTGGACCAGGGTAAGGCGGTTCCATCAGCGAGGATGCTGGTCCGGGCACCTGGCTGCGCCAGTTGGCCGATCAGGCCCTGTCCCACCGGGATGCGGATCTCTTGGGCCGCTCTGGCAGGCAGGCCGCGGGCCGCCTGCACCGTAAGCACGTTACTGGTCAGGTCTTTGAGCAACAAGACCGCCAGATCGGCCTGTCCCTCCCGGATCACCAGGTCCACCGTCTGCTCGCCGAGACGCCGCAGATCGGTCTCGGTGACCAGGATCTGGTTCATGGCGAGCAGGGGCAACCAGGCCCGCAGGCGCATGGCCTCGCATCGTACCCGTTGCTTCTCCAGGACATTGCGAACCACTTCCAGCAGTTCTTCCGGCATGAACGGCTTGAGGACAAATTCCTGGGCCCCCAGGCGCAGGGCCTGCACGGCGTTTTCCATCGTCCCAAAGCCGGTGATGATGATCACCGGTATCTCCGGGTCGCGCTCGCGGAGCTGGCGCAGCATGGTCAGACCATCCATATCGGGCATGTGGATGTCGGTCACGATCAGGTCCACGTGATGCTCGCGCAGCCATGCCAGCGCATCGGCGGCGCGATACATGCCCCAGGTCCTGAACCCCTCTGTAGCCAGGATGTCCTGGCACAACTGCACGACCTCCGGCACGTCATCAATGATCAACGCGCTCAGTTCGGTCATCCTTCCTCTCCCGTCAGGTCTTATCTCATTGGACTTTCGCACACCACAAGGAATAGAGGCTTTAGCCGGTCGTGCCCACAAGACCTGAAGGCTCGACTCCAGACAGGGTGACTGACCAGCAACCGCTTGCTTGCGGAAACCGGATCGCCGGGTTATAATAAACCCCGCCCATAGCCGGCGAGAGCTATTTGCCGCCGGCCAAAGGAGGAAAATCGTCTTGCTGCTCTTCCAAGCCCTTTATATCCTGGCTGGCACTGTACTCTCACTCTACGGCCTGAATAGCCTGGTGCTCACTATCCTCTATTGGTTACGATGCCGCCGGCAGGCCCCCATACCAGTCTTTACCGGCGACTGGCCCTTCGTTACAGTGCAGTTGCCGATCTATAATGAACGATATGTGGTGGACCGCCTGATCACGGCCGTCTGCGCTCTGGATTATCCGCGTGAGCGGCTGGAAATCCAGGTGCTGGACGATTCCACCGACGAGACGTGTCAGATCGCCCAGGGTGTGGTTCGTCGCTATCAGGTGGCTGGATTTCAGATTCGCTATCTGCCCCGGCAGGACCGCGCCGGTTTCAAGGCCGGGGCACTCCAGGCCGGGCTGGCCCAGGCGCAAGGCGAGCTGATCGCCATCTTTGACGCGGATTTCGTGCCCCCGGCTGATTTCCTGCGCCACACCGTGCCGGAGTTCGCCGACGCGCGCGTGGGTTGTGTCCAGGCCCGCTGGGCGCACCTGAACGACGACTACTCCACGTTGACCCGCGCCCAGGCGTTGGGTCTGGACGGCTACTTTGCCGTGGAGCAGGCGGCCCGACACCTGAGCGGCACGTTCATCTGCTTCAACGGCACGGCCGGCCTCTGGCGACGAGCCTGTATCGAGGACGCCGGCGGCTGGCAGGCCGATACCCTCACCGAGGACCTGGACCTGAGCTACCGGGCGCAACTGCGCGGCTGGCGGTTCATCTACCGGCCCGACGTGGCCGTCCCCGGCGAACTGCCGGTGCAGATGGACGCCTTCAAGCGGCAACAGTCGCGGTGGGCGGCTGGCGGTTTGCAGTGCGCACGCAAGATATTGCCCCGGCTCTGGCGCGCGCCGGTGCCGCTGTGGGTCAAAGTGGAGGAGACCCTGTACCTGACCCGGCACGCCTGCTATCCGCTGATCCTCTTACTGGCCCTGTGTACCCTGCCGATGGTCCTGAACCCGACCCCGGCGCTGGATTTCATGGCCGTCTTCCTGCTGGCCGCGCTGGGCGCGCCGCTGCTCTACCTGAGCGCGCTCGTGACCCTGTATCCACGCTGGTGGACCCGGCTGCCGTACCTGCTCTTGATGGTAGTGGTGGGCACCGGCATCTCGTTGAACAACACCGGCGCGCTATGGCGTGGCCTGTCTACACGACGGCTGCCGTTCCTGCGCACGCCCAAGTTCGGCGTGCGGCAGGCCGGGGAACGCTGGGCCGGGAACCGCTATGCCCTACGGGCCGGGCCAGTGGTCTGGGCCGAGCTGGCCGTGGGTGGCTACGTGACCGTGGCCCTGGCCCTGGCTTTGTACACCGGCCAGTTCATGCTGGCCCCCTGGCTGGCCTTCTATGCCCTGGGCTTTGCCTACGTGGCCGGGTGTAGCCTGTGGCAGACCCGGCAGGTAGCACAATAAGACCCCGGCGAGGGCTTCGCCAGGGTTTTTTGTTTAATCCCAGCCGGCGTCCTCCGGGAAGACGTTGACGTACCTGACACTGGTGCGCGGCTCGGCCATCATCTCGGCGACGGCATCGCGCCAGACCGGGTAGTGGGCCGTCTCCTTGTGCCGGCTGGCGTCCTCCGGCGTGCGATAGACTTCCACCAGGATAAAGCGGGTGGGATCATCTAGCTGCTGGATCACGTCAAAACGGGCCACCCCGGGTTCTTGAACACTGGCCCGGGCGTTCACCAGCGTCGCCTCTCGAAACGCCTCCACGAACTCTGGCTTGACATGCACATGCACATGGACGATGAACATGGTAACCCTACTCCTTGACTAGATTTTGGAAGCTGGAGATCAGTAAGGGAGTTCCAGGACTTAAATGATCCCAGGGTGTTCGGCGTGTGCGAAGCGTGCCCAATCCATGCCTGTGGCCTGGAAATGGTGGGGTAAACCGCTGGATTTGGCAATCCAGCGGGAACGGTTGGGATCATTATTTCTCTGGGACAGCCTGACACTACAACGATGGTTCACTTTCTGAACTCACCGCAGAGGCGCTGAGGCCGCGGAGAAAATCCATAAAAACCTCTGCGAACTCTCTGCGGTGAACAAGCAGGGTCCAGGTCAAACCATCGTTGTAGAACTAACGAGCTACGAGTAACAAGCTACAAGCAACCAGCGAAGATAGCCCGGCCGATGCGCACCATCGTGGCCCCTTCTTCGATGGCTACCTCAAAGTCGTCGGTCATGCCCATGCTCAGATGGGACCAGGGATGCGCCGGGTGGCTCCGGGCCAGCTCGTCGCGCCAGAGCCGGAGCTGCCGGAAGACCGGTCGCACCGTCTCCGGGTCCGCCACCAGGGGGGCGACGGTCATCAGACCCCAGATGGACAGGCCGGGCAAAGCGGTGATAGCCGGCACCGCGTCACGCAGCTCAGCAGGTGCAAAACCAAACTTGGTGGCCTCGCCGGTCACGTTGACCTCCAGGAGCACCGGCGTCATACGCCCGGCCTCGGTCGCCAGGCGGCTCAGGGTCTCTGCCAGGCGCAAACTGTCCACCGAGTGGATGACCTCGAACAGGCCCAGGGCGACCTTAGCCTTGTTGCGCTGCAAATGCCCCACCAGGTGCCAATGCAGGTCTGGCAGATCGGAGAGCGCGGCGACCTTCGCCTGAGCTTCCTGGACCCGGTTCTCGCCAAAGACGCGCAGGCCCAGGTCGTAGGCGGCCCGGATCGTGGCCGGGGGCACGGTCTTGGTGACCGGCACCAGGGTGATCTCGGCCGGGCTGCGGCCAGCGCGAAGGGCCGCGGCCCGAATGCGCTCTTGCACGCGCTGGATGTTGTCGGCCAGGTCTGTCGTCATATTGCACCTCAGCTCAGACCCCGCCCGGTCTACCGCAACGCCAGCACCACACCGAAACGGCCGGTCTTGCCGTTTTCGCCCCGGTGGGAGAAAAACTCGTCGGTGTGGCAGGCGGTACACCAATCGGCGGCGGCGATGTGCCCCACGCCGGCCTGCGCCAGCCAATGGCGCGTGGTCGCCCACAGATCCAGATGCCAGGTGTCATCGCCCTGCGGCCGGAACACCGTCGAACTGGCGGGGAAGACGGCCTGACCCACCGCCCACACGTCATCGCGCACCTGGTAGCAACAAGGCCCTACCGCCGGCCCCACCGCCGCGATCACGTTGGCGGGCCGACAGCCGTAAGCCTCCTGCATGGCGCGCACCGCCGACCGGGCCACGCCGTGCAACGAGCCTTTCCAACCCCCGTGGGCCAGCCCGATGACCCGACGCAGCGGGTCATAGAGCAAGATCGGCACGCAGTCCGCGAAGGTCATCAGCAAGGGCACGCCGGGCCGGTTGGTGATGAGCACATCGGTGGCTGGCAGGCCGTCCCGGTCCACGGCTCCCCGGCCCCGGTGCTCTTCCGTCACTATCGTGACCCGGGTGCCATGAACCAGTTGGGGCATCACCGCGGCCCGGAGGTTCAGGCCCAACGTCTGGCAGAGGCGATCTCGGTTGGTCACCACACGATCCGGGTCATCGCCCACGGCCAGGCTGGCATTGAGCGTCGCAAAGGGGGCCGGGCTGACGCCGCCGATCCGGGTAAACACCCCATGTATAACCTCTGGGAACGCCAGCAGGTCCTCGAACTGGTAGTAGACCAGGCCATTGTTGTGATGGCGAACCAGGTGTTGGGGCCCGGTTTCCCTTTCCCGCCCCCCGCCGTTGCCGCCAGCCGTTGCTATCATATGGGATGGTCACCTGTTGAGTATTCTCCCAGACAGCGCCAGGCATCACCAGCACGTCCAGGTCCGAATCTGCTCTGCCTTTGCCGCCCGCGAGCCGGGTCATGCGCTGAGCACCTGACCCACCCCGCAGCCGGGCCGCGCGCTCCTGGGTCAGATGGGGCCGACCTGCGGGCCTGGGTGACACGCCTCTCCTCACAGAACATTCTACAATGCCTCGCGTCGTTCGTCAAGCCTCAAGAGGCTTCGGCCGGGCCTCCTCCCCCTATGCGAAAGACGCTCCAACCGATCACCGCAAAGCTCGTGATCGGTTGAAGCGTCCTTCCAGGCGCTGAGCAGCATTGTCGAGATAGCTACTGGCCCTTATTCATAGTGCAGCGCGGTCACGATGTCCAGCCGGGCCGCCTGGCGCGCCGGCAGCACCGCCGCCAGCACCCCGCACAGCAGCCCCACCGCTGTGACTGCCAGGATGCCGGCCCAGGGGAAGGCATACGGCAGGTCGAACCCGGCCGCGGCCATCGCTCCCACCAGGACGTAGCCCAGCCAGAGGCCAGCCAGGATGCCAAAGGCCACCCCGGCGACCGCCAGCAGCAGGCTTTCGCCCAGGATCATCTTCTGGATTTGCCGCCGGGTGCTGCCCACCGCCCGCAGCACCCCGATCTCCCGCGTCCGCTCCACGACATTGATCGCCAGGGTGTTGATCATGGCGATAAGGCCCGGGAAGGCCAGCACGAACGCCAGCACGTAGAACACATAGATCATCGCGTCAAAGGTCTGGAGCTGCGTCTGGCGGAAGGATGCCGAATCGAGCAGGGTGAAGGCCGGGTAGCCCTGCACGATGCGCTCCAACGCGGCCCGCACGGCGACCTTGTCCGCGTCTTTGGCCGCATTCGCCATGAGCAGAACGTCTGAGGTCTGGTGAAAGTCTGTCGCCAGGTTGGCCTGCGAGATGTAGCCAGTCGCCAGCTTGGCGTTCAGATA
>Ga0209162_1002368_pt1 | contig 16684 bp, 5 predicted proteins | sample YNPNPMetaG_FD_187121 | JGI IMG/M metagenome (GOLD analysis project Ga0209162, IMG submission 187121) | Anoxygenic and chlorotrophic microbial mat microbial communities from Yellowstone National Park, USA - YNP NP MetaG (SPAdes) (version 2) ... | reverse complement strand
GTTCCCAAGTGCCGCCTTGTCAAGGTGTTGCTATCCATCGCTAAACGGTCATATCCTCTGGAAAACCTGGGGAATGGCTGATTCGTAATCAGCAGGTCGTCGGTTCGAGTCCGACCGTTGGCTCCACGGAGTCAATAACTTACGCGGGCCCCTGATGGGGCCCTTTCGCTTTCGGGCTCGAATGGGGCGAAAAGTCGCTCGTTCCCGCCAGCCCAGACGCGCCGAGCCATGCGTCCACCCCCAGCCGAAGGCTTTCCCTGCAGCGGTCACGCAGCCCACCCTCGCACGCTGCACGGTGGTTTCCGACGTATCCCCCCAGGAACCCCTTCGAAGGATCCTTCCAAGCCGGGGTGGTGGCCTCGATCCACTTCGGCGCAACCAGCTTAAAACGACCAAGCATTGTCGCCTGCTACCTGGACGTAGCTCGCTCCTGCCCTCGGCTACTGCAAAAGAAAAACAAGCAGGTTGGCCGTCCGTGGCTATACTAAACGTGGAGGCCCTCTTGCCGTGGCTACGCTCGAGCAACTTCAGCCCGGCTGCATGGTCCGAGGAGTACTCCCGGGCGAGTCGGTGGAGGTGGTGAGCGCCAGGTTTTTCGGCAGCCAAGTTGTGGAGCTTACCTACCGCACCGCTTCCGGGCAAGTTGGCCAGGTGCTGCTCTACCGAACCGATGAAAATCACCTCGAGCTCGTGGAAACCGGCAGGCCATGGAGCTTCGACGGCGACGGGGCGCTTTTTCGCCTGGTCTCGGAAGCCCACCGCATCCGCCTCGCGTACCTCTTCGACCCCCTTCTTGCTGTGCACACATCGCTGCTGGAGCCTCTACCACACCAGATCACCGCCGTGTACGGTGCCATGCTCCCCCGCCAGCCCCTGCGGTTTCTGCTGGCGGACGACCCGGGCGCAGGCAAGACGATCATGGCTGGGCTGCTTATCAAGGAGCTCGTGGCGCGGGGCGATGTGCACCGCTGCCTGGTGGTTTGTCCCGGCAGTCTGGTGGAGCAGTGGCAGGACGAGCTCTACCAGCGCTTTCAGTTGCCCTTCGAGATCATGACCCGCGAGAAGATCGAGGCGGCCAGAACGGGAAACTGGTTTCTCGAAAACAACCTGGTAATCGCTCGCATGGACAAGTGCGCCAGGGACGAAACCGTACAGGCTCGACTCGCCGCCCCGGAATGCCAGTGGGATCTCGTGGTGGTGGACGAGGCCCACAAGATGGCAGCCACCTTCATCGGCGACGAGGTGAAATTCACCAAGCGCTACAAGCTCGGCCAGCTGCTCTCGCGGATAACCCGCCATTTCTTGCTCCTCACGGCCACACCCCACAACGGTAAAGAGGCGGACTTCCAGCTTTTCCTCGCTTTGCTGGATGGCGATCGCTTCGAGGGTCGTTTCCGGGACGGCGTCCATCAAGTGGACGTATCCGACCTCATGCGCCGCATGCTGAAGGAGCAGCTCGTGAAGTTCGACGGCACTCCGCTCTTTCCAGAGCGGATCGCCTACACGGTGCCGTACCGTCTTTCCGATGCCGAGGCGCAGCTCTACAAAGAGGTCACCGAGTACGTCCGACAGGAGTTCAACCGGGCCGAAGCTCTCGGTGACGAACGGCGCGCGGGAACGGTGGGGTTCGCGCTCACAATGCTCCAGCGTCGTCTCGCTTCCAGCCCTGAGGCGATTTACCAGTCGCTCAGGCGGCGCCGGGAAAGGCTGGAGAGCCGCCTGAGAGAGCTGGAACTGCTCATCCGCGGGGCCGCGGCCAAATCTCCGCAGACGGTGAGCCCATCGCTGGATCCGGAAGACCTGGAGGACCTGGAAGAGGTCGCCGATGACGAGCTCACCCTTCAGGAGCTGGGAATCCTCGACGAGGCCACGGCGGCCAGGACCGTGGAGGAACTTCGGGCGGAAATCGCCACGCTCCGCAGGCTCGAGGCTCTGGCCCAAGAGGTCCGGCGGAGGGGCGAGGACCGCAAGTGGCGCGAGCTCGCGGGTCTGCTCCAGGAGATCTTCACACCGGCTGCCTTGGCCCATGGCGTGGCCGAAGAAGCCGCCGGCTACGACACTGCTTCCTCACCGAAGTACGTGCCCTCGCCGCGGCAAAAGCTCGTGGTGTTCACCGAGCATAGGGACACGCTGCAATACCTCCAGGACAGGATCTCCACGCTGTTGGGACGAGCCAAAGCGGTGGTGACGATCCATGGGGGGATGGGACGGGAAGAACGCAAAAAGGCCCAGGAGGCGTTCCTCCACGATCCGGAGGTGCGCGTGCTGGTAGCGACTGACGCCGCTGGGGAAGGGATCAACTTGCAGCGCGCGCACCTGATGGTCAACTATGACCTCCCGTGGAACCCGAACCGCATCGAGCAGCGCTTCGGCCGGATCCATCGTATCGGCCAAACCGAGGTTTGCCACCTCTGGAACCTGGTAGCCGAGGAGACCCGGGAGGGGGACGTCTATCGCACCCTCCTCAGAAAGCTGGAGGAGGCACGAAAGGCCTTGGGCGGGCAGGTTTTCGACGTTTTGGGGAAGCTGCAGTTCGAAGGCAAGCCGCTGCGGGAGCTGCTCATCGAGGCCATCCGTTACGGGGACAGCCCCGAGGTCCGCGCCCGCCTTACCACGGTGATAGACCGAGCACTCCAGCCGGAAAAGCTCAGGGAGCTTGTGGAAGAGCGCGCGTTGGTGCACGAGCTCATCGATGCTGCCAGATTGCAGCGCATCCGGGAGGACATGGAGAGGGCCGAGGCCAGGCGGCTCCAGCCGCACTACATCGAATCGTTTTTCCTCGAGGCGTTCCGTCGCCTCGGGGGTACCGTGCGGGCTCGCGAGCCTCGGCGTTACGAAATCACCCACGTACCAGCCGCCGTACGCCAGCGGGACAGGGTCATTGGCGTGGGCGAGCCTGTTTTGCCCCGTTACGAGCGGGTCACCTTCGAAAAGCACCTGATCGCGCCCCCTGGCCAGCCTCTGGCGGCGTTCCTCTGTCCGGGACATCCGCTCCTGGAGGCGGTGGTGGATTTGACCCTGGAGCAGCACCGCGACCTTCTCCGCCGCGGCAGCGTGCTCGTGGACGATCGCGACCCGGGCGACCAGCCGAGGGTGGTCCTGTACCTCGAGCATGCCCTCCAAGACGGCACCACCACCCCGCGCGGCGAGCGGCGGGTGATCTCCCGCCGGATGCTGTACGTGGAACTGGACGCCGCGGGCAACGCCCGGGACGCCGCTTACGCACCTTACCTGGATTACCGGCCCCTGGCGGCGAGCGATCTGTCCCCCGAAACGATCCTGGCTCAACCCCAGTGCGCCTGGATCGGCCGGGAGCTGGAGGCTACGGCAATCTCGTACGCGATCACGCACGTGGTTCCCCAGCACCTGGAAGAGGTGAGTCGTCGCCGTTTGGAATGGGTGGAAAAGACCCGGGCTGCTGTGAAGGATCGCCTCGCCAAAGAAATCGCCTACTGGGACCACCGCGCCCAGGAGCTCCGGCTTCAGGAACAGCTGGGCCGGCCCAACGCCCGCCTCAACTCCCAGGAAGCCCAACGGCGCGCCGACGAACTCGCAGCCAGGTTGCAGAGGCGTTTGGCGCAGCTGGACCTGGAGGCCCAGATCGCGCCGTTGCCTCCCGTGGTGGTGGGTGGGTTCCTGGTGGTGCCGGCAGGACTTCTGGCGAAGCTCACCGGGAAAGCGGTAACCGAAGTGGAAACGAGCGTGGATACCCAGGCGGTGGCAGCCCGCGCGCGGGCGATCGTCATGGAAGTGGAGCGCCGTTTGGGGTACGACCCGCTGGACAAGGAGCAGCAGCAGCTGGGCTACGACATAGAAAGCCGCGACCCCCGCACTGGAAAGCTGCGTTTCATCGAGGTGAAGGGGCGGGTAGCTGGCGCTGCAACCGTCACGGTGACGCGAAACGAGATCCTCACTTCTCTGAACAAGCCCGACGATTACATCCTGGCCATCGTGGAGTTCTTCGACGGCGACGCGCACCGCGTGCACTACGTGCGGCGCCCCTTCCGGCAAGAGCCGGATTTCGGCGTCACCAGCGTGAACTACGCGTTGGCGGAGCTTCTGGCTCGAGCCGAGGAACCACGGTGAAGCGGCTACCCCTGCGCCTCGCCGGCTCTCTTGCGACAAGCTCGCATCGGCCCCAGGCACGGGAGGAGCTCCTCGTCCAGATGCCCGCGGTGGCGGTGCCTCCCCCGAGGAATGCCCCCGGATGGTCACGCCATCCATGGGCTCGCAGCGCGAGGCGTTCAGGTCCGGAAGCCGAAGCGCAGTTTGCTCCAGAAAAAAAGCGGCGCGGCTCCGGTCCTTCACCAAGGGAGGCCCTCCCATGAGCCACCGCACGAAGCCTTCCTACTTCGATGAGGTGCGAGCAAGCGCCGCCAGGCGCTGGGCGCAGCTCGATGCCGACCCGGAGCTGGCCGCTCCCTGGCATCAGCTTTTCCGCCAGGTCTTGAGCCCCCGACACGTGGTCTCGGAACTCCTGCAGAACGCCGACGACGCAGGGGCGGAGCGGGTGCGCGTTTACCTGCGGGAAGGCACTTTCTTCTTCGAACACGACGGAAAGGACTTCGACAAAGAGGACTTTGCCTCGCTCTGCCGCTTCGGCTACTCCAACAAGCGCACGCTGCACACGATCGGGTTTCGCGGTGTGGGCTTCAAGTCCACCTTCAGCCTCGGAGACGTGGTGGAGGTCGTTTCCCCATCCCTGGCAGCCCGCTTCGAAAAGCGCCACTTCACGGAACCCATTTGGATACCCGATGCGTTATCCTCGGACACCACCCGGGTCTCGGTGAAGTTGAAGGAACCGGGCGCTGCCGCAGAGCTGAGAAAAAACCTCGAGGAATGGAAGCGCAGCCCCATATCGCTGCTGTTCTTCGCCTCCATCCAGGAACTCACCATCGAGGACCTCACGGTGCGCAAGCGGGTCCTGGGCCCTGGCCCAGTTCCGGGCTCCCAGCGCATCGCTCTCGAGGCGGCCACCGAGCTCCAGGTCCTTCTCATCCGCTCCTCCCCGCAACCGTTCCCCGAGGAGGCCATGGCGGAAATCAGGCAGGAGCGAAGCGCTGGGGAGGAGCTCACGTTCCCCCCCTGCACCGTGGAGCTGATCCTGGGCCTGCCCGACCCGCAGCGCCTCTACGTGGTGCTCCCCACCTCGGTGACCCTGGGTATGCCGTTCTCCTGTAACGCGCCGTTTCTCCAGGACCCTGCCCGCACCGGCCTGAAATCCATTGCCCTCTCCCCCACCAACCGCTGGCTCCTGGCTCGCCTCGGCCGCCTCGCTGCCAGCGCCATGCTCCGTTGGCTCGAGAACAGCTCTCTGCCACGACCCCAGCGGGCGGAGGCCTACCGCCTCCTGCCCCTAGAGCCAACGAAGGGCGATTCGTTTCCAGAAGATGCCACCCACTCCATCCGCCAGGCGTTTTTGGAGACCATCGGCGACAAGCCCCTGCTGCTCACTACCCAGGGGCAAGTGGTGAAACCCGGGGACTGCGTGGCACCGCCCATGGTTGCCTACCGAGTCTGGGACCCGCCCCATCTCGCGAAGCTTTTCGGAGACGGCAAAGCGGTGCTTTCCCGGTTCGTCACCGACGACCAGCGAAGGCGCTTGGCCGCCTTGGCATGCATCGAACCGAGCGAAGAGCGAGCGCTGGTGGCGCTGGAAAAAGCCGAGGCCGTGCCCCGACCCAGATCGTTCCGTCAGCTTCTCCAGCTTTGGGCAGCGGTGCAGCGGCTGGCGGCTGAGTCTCCGTGCTTCGCGAATTACCAACTTCCCGGCATGCCCATCGTTCCCGTGCGAGGATCCTCGCGGCTGTACCCTGCCAGCAAGGTAGTGCGGCTTTCGAAGCGCGGAGAAGATCTCTCCCGGGCCGCTTGGCGCTTCCTCCGGGAGCTTCTGCCCCTGGTGGACAGGTCCTGGGTGCGGCGCTTGGAAAAGCCAGGCTCTCGAAAAACCGAGGCGTTCGAGCGCGCCCGCCGCCTCTTCCGCGACCTCGGGCTGAACACCCCCCGCGATGTCAACAGCGTGGCTGACCTAGCCGCCAAGGCCTTGGCATCCCGGGAAAAGACCACCCAGGAGCAATGGGTGAGCTTGGCGCACGTGCTCGCGGCGCTGGACGCCAAAGCACCAGAGTCGTTCCAATACCTCACCAGGGACGGTACCTTGAAACCACCCGGGGCCCTCGTCCTGGACATCCAGGACCCGGAGGTGGAAGCGCTGCTCCCCGAATCGTGGCTCCAAGCCCACGCGCTCCACGAGGCATACTTCCAGGATTCGGCGTTTTGTTCCGCGAGGCGTTTTCGGGAGTGGGCGATTTCGGAGAAAAGCTGCTTGGTACCCAGCGTACCGCTGGAGCCACAAAGCTATGAGATTTCGAGCCGAGAGCAATTAGAGAGGTTTCTTCAGGCACGAACCGGAGCGTCGTCGTGGGGGTTAATTCTGTACTCCCAGTTAAGGTTTGCCACGGTGCTCGACTGGCGATTCCCTCCCGAAATGACGCTCAACTGGAAAAGCCGCGAAAAACAGGAGCCGGATATTTGGGCCCGAGTGTTCGCATGCCTGCTCTCGGGGCCCCCATGGTACTGGCAGCGACGTCGCTACGCGAAGGTGGAAGAGTCCAACTACACGCATACGCGAGAGGTCACCTCGAGGGCCAAAGCAGCCTGGCTGGTAACGCTGGGGGAGCATCGCTGCCTTTTCGACCAGTATCAAAAGCCTAGGTACGCTCCCGAACTCCTCTGTCGCACTCCCGAAACCGAGCCTTTCCGCCAAGTTCTCCCCTTCGTCCACGAATCGCTCGACACGGAAACGACTCGGGAATTGCTGCAGCTTCTGGGAGTGCGGGACAGGCCGTCCGATCCAGCGCCGCTTTTGGACCGTCTCCGGGCCCTTTCCCAAGCCCCGGACGCCGCACGCCTGGTGGGGGAAGTGGCCAAATGGTACGAAGCGTTGGACAAGCTCCTCCCTTCCTGCGACACCCCTGCCCGGGACAAGATCGCCCAGGCCTTCGCCCAGGAACCGCTGATCCTCACCGCTGATTTGGATTGGGTGAAAGCCTCGGAGGTGTTCCGGCAGCGCTCCTCCGAAGACCCGGAGTTGCCCACCGTTCACCCCGCAGTGGCGAAGCTCGCCCTGTGGTCGCAGCTGGGGGTGCCCGAGCGTCCCACTTTCGAGGCGCTGGCCAGCTGGCTCGGTTCCTTGCCCCGGCAGGTCCCCTTGCCGGCAGACCTCGCCAGGCGCGTTGCGGCAGCCCTGCGCCGCTTTCCCCGGCAAATCTGGGAAACCTCCAGATGCTGGCTTGCCCTGGACGGCAGCTGGGTACCGGTGGAAAAGCTGCGCTTTCGACTTCTGCCCCAGGATCCAGCAGCCTCGTTGCAGCTCTTTCCTCACCTGCGGAGCGCCGTTGCGGACTGCCGCATGCTTCCCCGGGAGCTCGCCGGTGGCGAGGTGTTTGCTCCCCTGCCGGATCTTGGGGCTGCCCTGGAGCTCCGGCTGACGCGGACCCCGAACCTTTCGGAAGGCGCTGAAAAGCCCTGGCTTGCAGCGCTGGGTCAGGCGATCGCCCGCATGCGGCTGGAGCGAGAAGGGCTCACGGCAGAGGTCCGCGCCCTCGGTGCTCGCCTTGCCCGCACCACCTGGTGGCCTTTCGACGCTTCCAGTCCCCTGCAGATCACCCCCTACTGTCAAGGCACCCCGGCCGGTCCAGCCCAGGAGCGTTTGGTACTCTGGCGGGACCATCGGCTCCTGGTAGCGAATCTCTCCCTCCCCAGGATCCTGGACGCGCTGGTGCACGAGCTTTGCGCCCCGTTCCCCACCGAGATCCAGCAAGAGCTTCAGGACGCGATGCGCTTTTGCATCGAACGTGCTCCTGATGCCATCCGCGAGTACATGGAAGTGCGTTTTTCCCTGGAAGCTGCAGCCCCCGACTTCCCCCCCGTGGGCCAGGACGAGGAGGCAGCGGAAGCCTCGGAAACGCCAACACCCGAGCAGCAGGAGCCCCCGCTTCCCTTTCCCTCGGGAAGCGACGCTACCCCCGGGGAGCTCGCGGTAGATGAAGAGGACACCGCCACCGTCCAGGCGGTGACCATCCACCACCGGGCCAGGGAGCGGGGCGATCCTTTCGTCCGCTTCGCCGAAAGCCAGGGTTTCCGGTGGGATCCCGCGAAAAAGGTTTTCCTTCACCGCAACGGTTTCTTTCTCAAGAAGATCGCCGACGACCCTCCCCGATGGTGGAAGATCGACCCCAACACCGGGGCAACGCTCACCCTCTGGGTGGTGAAGGGCTCTTGGGAGCGAGGGTTGGAGCTTCCCGTGGAGGTTTGGGAGCAAATCCAGAACTCCCCGGAAGCCCACGCCATCGTGCTCATGGATGGCGCTGTACCAAAAGCCGTGGGGGGGCGGGAGCTGGTGGACATGGTAAGGCACCAGAAGCTCGAGCTTTACCCCTCCCGCTACCGGCTGGCTCCGAAAAGCTCCTGAGCGCCCGGCTCCCTGGGCCGTGGCGGCATTCCCGGCAGCGCTTCTACGCCCGCGCCCGGTTGGGCCGATCTACCGGGTAACCTGGAGTTATTCGGCCACGCGGGAAGCGCTGCTACCATTGACGGGGGGTGTCCCCATGAAGATCCTTTTCGTGTGCACCGGCAACACTTGCCGCAGCCCCATGGCCGAAGCGTTGCTTCGCCAGAAACTTGCCGCGGCCCCCGAGCTTGCCGGGCGGGTGGAGGTCCGCTCCGCAGGAACCCACGCAGAAGCAGGCCAGGGAGCCACGTTCGAAGCGGTCCGAGCGATGCAAGCGCGGGGGCTGGACATCAGCCAGCACCGCGCCCAACCCGCCCAGCTGCTTTTCCCCTGGGCCGACCTGGTGCTCGCCATGACCAAGGATATTGCCGAGACCTGCGTAAGACAGGGGGCCGCCCCCGCCAAGGTAAAAACCCTGGGAGAGTTCGCCGGAACCGGCGAAGACGTGCAAGATCCCTACGGGCGAGATCAGGAAAGCTACGAGCGGTGCGCGCAGCAGCTGGAGCTGCTGCTGGCCCGCGTCGTGGCCCGTTTGCAGCAGAAGTAGGGTGCAGCCGTGGAGACCAAGAAGCTCATCGAGGTGGCGCTGCCGCTGCCCGAGATCAACGACGCCTCGGCGTACGACATGAGGCCTGGAATCGGCCCGCATCCGAAGGGGATTCATGTCTGGTGGGGACGCAAGGCGTTGCCAGCCTGTCGAGCCTTTCTGTTCGCCTCGGTGGTGGACGACCCCTCCAGTCACCCCGAGAAGTTCCCCACGGAGGAGGCGCAGCAGCGGGAACGGGAGCGGCTGTTCGGGATCATCCGGCGGTTGCTGGGCAAAAAGCTGCACGAGCATCCGGAAATTTACGCCGAGGCTCGGGCGGAAATGCTGAAGTACTGCGACGGCAAGCTTCCCCCGGTCCTGGACCCCTTCGCGGGCGGAGGCTCCATCCCCCTGGAAGCAGCGCGCTTCGGCATGGAGGCCTACGCCGGCGATCTCAATCCGGTGGCGGTGCTCTTGAACAAGTGCTACCTGGAGCTGGTGCCCCGGTGGGCCGATTGGCCGCCGGTGAATCCAGAGGAGAGGAGAGAGGAGCGAGGAGAGAGAAGCGAGGAGCAAGGAGCGAGAGGTGCACTATCGGGAAACGATTCTTTGGCGGAAGGCCATGGAGGCAACGCGGCTCGCGGAGGTGGAAACGCACCTGGCGCCCTGCCAGGACCTGGGATGGTTTCCGGCGGAGCAGACCAGGACCCTTCGAGGATTGCTGGACGACGTGAGCAGGATGCTCCCTTCCATGCGCCTGAAGCGCCGAGGTGCTTGAGGTCTCGCTCCTCGCTCCTCTTCTCTCGCTCCTACCGCGGCGCTGCTGGCCTCGCGGCTGACCTGCGCTACTACGGGCGGGTGATCCTCGAGCGGGCGCGAGCCCGCATCGGACACCTCTACCCGCCGGTGAGGGTGACCGTTGCGATGACCGCCGAGCACCCGCACCTGAAGCCCTACCAGGACAAGGAACTCCCGGTGATCGCCTGGCTGTGGGCGCGCACCGTGCCGAGCCCCGACCCGGCGGCCCAGGGGGCTCCCGTCCCGCTCATGAGCACCTTTTGGCTTTCCAGCAAGAAGGGGAGCGAGGCGTGGCTGGAGCCGGTGGTGGACCGGGCAGCGCGAAGTTGGCGTTTCCGCGTGCGCACCGGCGCCCCGCCCGACCGGGAGGCGGTGAAGGCGGGCACGAAGACGGGCCGCGCGCTCTTCCGCTGCCTCCTTACCGGCGCCCCGATCCCCGACGACTACCTCAAGGAGCAGGGGAAGGCGGGCCGGATGGATGCGCGGCTGGTGGCGATCGTGGCCGACACGGGGCGCGGTCGGGTGTACCTGCCCGCCACGGAGGAGCACGAGGCCGTCGCCCGGAAGACGGAGCCGGCGTGGAAACCGGACGGGCGAATGCCCGACAACCCGAGATGGTTTTCGCCGCCGCTGTTTGGCCTTGAAATGTTTGGCGACCTCTTCACCCCCCGGCAGCTCACGGCGATGGTGACGCTCTCGGACCTGGTGCGGGAAGTCCGCACGGACGTGCGGCGGGATGCGGCCGCGGCGGGGCTCTCCGACGCCGAGGCCGACGCCTACGCCGCCACCGTGACCACCTTCCTCGCCCTGGCCCTGGACCGCTGCGCGGACTTCAACAACGGGCTCTGCACGTGGGAAGCCAGTCGCGTCGAAATCAAGCATCTGTTCGCCAGGCAAGCGATTCCCATGGTGTGGGACTTTCCGGAGGGCAATCCTCTGGGATCACCGCGGTCAGGGTTTGATGTGTGCCTGGAGCGCGTCACGGAGAGCCTCAAGTCGCTTGAGCGAAGCCTGTCTCGTGGGACCGCTCGCCCCATTGACGCCGCCAGCCCCTGGGACGGCCTGAAGGGCGTCCTCGTCTCCACCGACCCGCCCTACTACGACAACATCGGCTACGCGGCGCTGTCGGACTTCTTCTACGTTTGGCTGCGGCGCACCATCGGCGACCTCTACCCGGACCTGTTCGGGACGATCCTCGTGCCCAAGGAGCCGGAGCTGGTCGCCGCCCCCGAGCGGTTCGGCGGGGACAAGCGCAAGGCCAAGGAGCACTTCGAGGAGGGCTTCCGCAAGGCCTTCGCCCGGCTGCGCGAAAAGATGGACCCGCGCTTTCCCTTGACCGTCTACTACGCCTTCAAGCAGGACGACGAGGAGAGCGGCGCCGACGAAGAAGAAGGTGGCAACGGAAACGGGGACCGGGTGGACCGCACCACCGGCTGGGAGACGATGCTCACCGCCCTCGTCGAGACCGGCTTCCAGATCACCGCCACTTGGCCGGTGCGCTCGGCCCAGAAGTGGCGCCTGAACGCCATGGGCTCGAACGCCCTCGCCTCCTACATCGTGCTGGCCTGCCGGTCCCGACCCACCGACGCCCCGCAGACCGACCGGCGCTCCTTCGTGGCGGAACTCAAGCGGGAGCTCCCCGTGGCGCTCAAGCGCTTGCAGCAGGGGAACATCGCCCCGGTGGACTTCGCTCAGGCGGCCATCGGCCCCGGCATGGCCATCTACTCCCGCTACCGCCGCATCCTCGAGGCCTCGGGCCGGCCCATGAGCGTGCGCACCGCCTTGGCCCTCATCAACCAGACCCTGGCCGAGGTGCTCTCCGAGCAGGAGGACGAGTTCGACGCCGACACCCGCTGGGCCATCGCCTGGTACGAGCAACACGGGTTCCAGCCAGGGGAGTACGGCGATGCGGAGCTCCTCTCCAAAGCCAAGGCCACGTCGGTGCACGGGCTGGTGGAGGCAGGGATCGTGCGCGCCAGGGGCGGTCTGGTGCAGCTCCTGCGCCCGGAGGAGCTGCCCGGGGACTGGGACCCAGCGAAGGATCGGCGCACGCCGGTGTGGGAGGCCACCCACCACTTGGTGCGCCTGTACTGGTGCGAAAACCGCGGGGAGGACGCCACGGCCCAGCTGCTGCGCAAGCTCGGCCCCTCGGGAGACCTGGCCCGGGAGCTAGCCTACCGGCTTTTCCACATTTCCGAGAAAAAGGGCCGCTCCCAGGATGCCCAAGCCTACAACGCGTTGGTAGTGGGCTGGCCTGAGCTCGCGAAGCTGGCACAAAGACCCGAAAGCCTGAAGCAGTCGCTTTTCGAAGGGGAGGAGTGACGTTGGACCCACGTGTCCTGGTGAAACGGTTGCGCACCCCTGGACGAGGCCCTGGCCCGCTGTCCCCGGCCAGCTGTGGTATCCAGGGGGAAGGTGGCCCTGGGGCCCACGAGCAAACCCCCGGGGGTGATGCGGTGGGGCCAGCGGCCGGCGGGACCGGGGCAAAGCGGGGCTGCAGTTACCGGTTTCGCTGGGCGCGCCGCAGGGCGAAACCGACGGGCTTGCTAGCAACGGAAGGTAATACGCTTGAGGAGGTTGCGCTATGGCCACGAGCAACCACGCGCGGGTAGGGACGGCTTTGGAGCTGCTGCGAGCGGGCCTCGCGCCGTTCGTGGAGCGAGAGGTGGACGCCGCCATCGAGGCGGGGCGGGTGAGGGGAGAGAGCCTTCGCCGGTTCCTCGACGACCCCATTTTGGCCCAAAAGCCGCTGGGTGAATGGGACGTGGCAGGGCTGCTGCGGCTTGTTTGGGAACTCTGGAACGAGGTGTTCAGGGAGGTTCTGGGCCTTTCCCAGCGGAGCTTGGTTTCCGAGCTGCGGGAGTGGCGCAACCGTTGGGCACATCAGCACTCGTTTACCTTCGACGACACCTACCGGGTACTGGATTCCGCGGCCCGGTTGCTCACGGCCGTGGCCGCACCGCAGGCGGAGGAGCTGGACCGCATGCGGCAGGAGCTGCTCCGCATCCAGTTCGAGGAGCAGACCCGGGCGGCGATTCGCAAGGTTGGCACCCCGTTGGCTGAGGCGCCAGCCGCAGGGCTGCTAAAGCCCTGGAGGGAGGTGGTGCACCCCCACCCGGATGTGGCCAGCGGCCGGTACCAGCAAGCCGAGTTCGCGGCGGACCTGTGGCAGGTGTACCTGGGGGAGGCCGCCCCGGAGTACCAGGACCCCGTGGAGTTCTTCCGCCGCACCTTCCTCACGGAAAACCTCAAGCGCTTGCTGGCGAACGCCGTGAAGCGGCTTTCCGGCACCGGAGGGGAGCCGGTGGTACAGCTCCAGACGAACTTCGGGGGTGGCAAGACCCACGCGATGATCGCCCTCTACCACCTTTTTTCGGGCAAGCCCGTGACGGAGCTTCCCGGGGTGGAAAGCATCCTCCAGGAAGCCGGGAAGATGCCCGAGCAGCCGGTGCGCCGAGTAGTGCTGGTGGGCAACCGGATTTCCCCGGGAAGCCCTTCGGTCAAACCCGATGGGACCGTGGTGCGCACGCTGTGGGGAGAGCTCGCTTGGCAGCTGGGTTTCGCCGCCGGGGGGATAGAGGAGGCGCGCCGGGCCTACAACCGCGTGGCGGAGGACGACCAGCGGGCCACCAGCCCCGGCGACAAGCTCCGGGAGCTTTTCAACGACTACGGGCCGTGCCTCGTGCTTATTGACGAGTGGGTGGCCTATGCCAGGCAACTCCACGACCAACCGGACTTGCCCGGAGGCACCTTCGACACCCAGTTCACCTTTGCCCAGGCGCTCACGGAGTCCGCGCGGGCAGCCCGGGCTTGCCTTTTGGCCGTTTCGCTCCCCGCTTCGGATCAGCCAGCTTCCCCCCACGTGCAAGCGGAGGACGTGGAGGTGGGGGGAATCCGCGGGCGAGAAGCGCTGGCACGGCTGCGGAACGTGATCGGGCGCATTGACGTTCCGTGGAGGCCCGCCACCCAGGAGGAAAGCTTCGAGATCGTGCGCCGGCGGCTTTTCACGCCCATGACCGACCCGGAGCAGTTCCGGGACCGCGACCTGGTAGCCCGGGCCTTCGCGGACCTCTACCGCACCCAGAAGGGGGAGTTCCCAGCGGAGTGCAGCGAAGCCGATTACGAGCGCAAGCTGAAAGCAGCCTACCCGATCCACCCGGAGCTCTTCGCCAGGCTCTACGAGGACTGGGGCTCGCTTCCCACCTTCCAGCGAACCCGGGGCGTGCTCCGACTCATGGCCACGGTGGTCCATGTCCTCTGGGAGCGGGGCGATCGGAGCCCGTTGATCCTGCCCTCCACGATCCCCATGGAAGAACCCCGGGTGCAAGTCGAGCTCACCCGCTACCTCGCCGAGCACTGGGCACCGGTGATCGAAAAGGATGTGGATGGTCCCAGCTCGCTACCGGCGCGCTTGGATGGGGAGCACCCCAACCTGGGGCGCTACCGCGCCTGTCGGCGGGTAGCCCGGACGATCTTTCTCGGCTCCGCCCCCACCCAGAGCGCAGCGCACCGGGGTATCGAGGATCGGCGCGTGCGCTTGGGGTGCGTGGTGCCGGGGGAATCGCCGCAAATCTTCGGGGACGCCCTGCGGCGGTTGGTGGGCGAGGCGCGGTACCTCTACCAGGACGGCAGCCGCTACTGGTACGCACCCCAGCCCAACCTCACCACCGTGGCCGAGGAGCGCGCCGAGCAGCTAAAGCGCGAGCCGGAGAAGGTGCAGCGGGAGGTGGAGCGGCGGGTTCGGGAGGACGTGCGCAACCCCGGAGCTTTTGCCCGGGTGCACCCGTTCCCCCAGTCCCCCCAGGACGTCCCTGACGACTTGGAAGCTCGGCTCGTAATCCTCGACCTGAACCACTGCCACGCCAAGGGAGAGGCCAGCGAAGCGCGCAAGCTAGCCGAGCAGATCCTGAACTTCCGCGGCAACCTCCCCCGGAGGTTCCGCAATACGCTGGTTTTTCTCGCCGCTGACCGGGACCGGGCCCAGGACCTGGACGAAGCGGTGCGGCGTTTTTTGGCCTGGGAGTCGGTGCTCCAAGATCGGGAGCTGCTAAACCTCACCCCCCAGCAGGTGCGGCAGGCGGAGCAGCAATGCCAGGCCAGCGACGGGACGGTGAAGGCCCGCCTTCCCGAGACGTTCATCTGGCTGCTGGTGCCGGCTCAAGAGAAAATGGCCACGGAGCCCAGCTGGCAGGAAATTCGCCTGCAGGCCGGTTCCCACGCTCAGGAGGGCCTGGCAGCCCGCGCCAGCAACAAGCTGTTGCAGAACGAGACGCTTTTGACCAAGCTGGCTGGCAACGCGTTGCGAGCGAGGCTGGACGAAGTGCCGCTCTGGCGGAACGGCCACGTGGCCGTGCAGCAGCTGGTAGAGGATTTTGCCAGCAGGCTCTACCTTCCCAAGTTGCGGGACCCCCAGGTGCTGCTGGCGGCCGTGCGGGACGGCGTCCGAGCGGCGAACTGGAGAGAGGAAGGATTTGCCTTCGCCCAGGGTTTCGACGAGGCCTCCGACAAGTACATCGGGGTGCGGGCCGGGGAAGATTTGCCCGAGCTCACGGAACCGCTGGGGCTGGTGGTCAAACCGGAGCGTGTGAAGGAGGAAAAAGACAAAGGCACCGGAAACAGCGGCAGTGAGGGGGGCCAGACACCCGGGGGCGGGGAGCCACCCACTCCCCCGCGGCATGAGACGCTTCGCCGGTTTTACGCGGTGTTCCACCTGGACCCGCAGCGGGTGGGGCGAGACGCGGGAAGGATCGCCGAGGAGGTGATCGCCCACCTGGTGGGTGCGGCGGAGAAAGTGGAGGTATCTCTAGAAATCCACGCTCACTCCAAAAAAGGGTTCGAAGAAAGGGTGATTCGCACAGTGAAGGAGAACTGCTATACTTTGGGGGTTGCCAAGCCGAACTTCGAACCGGAGTAGCGGTCACGGCGAAAGGCAAAAGGAGGAGCGCGGGAGGCCTTGGCTCCGCCCACTTTTTGGCCGGGGCGGGTCCAGCTGCCGCCTGTTTGCTACTCCCCGGCGACCCCTTTTTCCTCGAGCCGGTTCTTCGCCGCTACAGCGCCCTATCCTTCGGGTGACTCCTGGCCTTTGGACTGGTCCTGAGAAGGTTCGCTTGCCCCTGGCGGTGGGGTGCCTGCCGGTTGGGCTGGCGAGTTTTGCGGCTTTGGCCGGACCACGATGAGCGTCCAGGAGCCTTTCAAGGGATCGTCCCAAGGGGATGGCCGAGACTCACCTTGCTTTTCCCCTTTTTCCGTGTCCTTCGGCATTGCGGACCCCCTTTCCAGCGCAGCTTGTAGGGATGATCTGGCCTTCAGTGCCCTCACCTGCCACCAACGCTAAGCAATATGGTGCGGAGCAGTTCTCCCGGCAACCCTCCGAACGCCGTTCCCCCGCGCTGCTCACCGCCTCCTGCGCTCCAGGGCGAACGGTGCTGCGTTCTCTTCGCCTTCACCGAGCTGCTCCAGGAAGTTTGCACCCTGCTGGAGCCATTGTGCGGTGAGGTCCACGGAGGCGGGGGAGTAAACCGCGGTCATCGCCAGCCCGTGGCGTCGCCGCCCTGGTGCAAGCGTTGCGCCGCCGAGAGATGTGGAGAATGCCGCTGCGCCTCGTGTCACTCCCCCCGACGCGCTGGCACGCCTCCATGCAGAGCAGCGCTGGGGCGGAGCGGGGCGCCACAGCTGTGGGGCGCTTCCACAGCCAGTCTCCCTCCTCGGGGATCGGGGAAGACCGAGGTGGCGGTGGCGGCTACGTGCCGTACCATGCTGGCGGGAGGGAAGCGATGCGCAAGGCGCCCAACGTGTTCGTGATCGTGTTTTCGCTGATGCTGGTGGTGGCGGCGGCTACCTGGGTGCTG
>Ga0209162_1002367_pt1 | contig 16688 bp, 13 predicted proteins | sample YNPNPMetaG_FD_187121 | JGI IMG/M metagenome (GOLD analysis project Ga0209162, IMG submission 187121) | Anoxygenic and chlorotrophic microbial mat microbial communities from Yellowstone National Park, USA - YNP NP MetaG (SPAdes) (version 2) ... | reverse complement strand
CACCCCATCCCCCCACCCCCTTCCCCTCTCCGCGGCGGAGAGGGGAAGGGGGCCAGGGGGTAGGGGTGAGGTCGAATCGAACATTGTCGAGTTACTTTCCCGCAACCAGGCCGTTGAATTCCGGCCGGCGACACTCGCAGGCGGTGCGCACCTGATCGCCCCGGCTGAGGGTCCCGTCGTAGGGCACCCCGCTGGAATGGGCCTGCCAGCCGGAAAGCACCAGCGGCAGGGGGCCATCGGCGGCGATCCACTCGCCGTTGTATTTGCGGGCCAGGTGCAGGTGGCTGGACTCGGCCAGGCCTCCCTCGCAGGAGGGATGGCCGATGCGGTCACCCTGCTTCACCCAGGTGCCGGCCTCCACACGACCCTGGGCAGCCACGTGCAGGTAAAAGAGCACCCAGCCGGTCTGCTCATGGCCGTCGCCATCCAGGTCAATCAGCACCTCGCCATCCTGGCTGTAGATGACCAGCCCCGGCGCGGCAGCCGTGGCCCACGAGGAGGCAACCTGACAGCCCAGATAGCCCTCATCCGGCACAAAATCGAGGGCTGCCCAGGCGCTGCCCTCGTTCCAGGCGCCGTGGGGGCCGCCGGTGTAATACCACAGCTCCCCTTTCGACCAGGGCAGGGAGAGGGAAGGGTTGGGGGTGTCGGCCGGGATGAGCGGTTCGATGGCGTAGCGGGCCGGGGCACCGAACAGGCGACGGTAGGTGGCCAGAAAGCTCTCTGGCCCATCGCCTGTCCACGTTTTCCACTGACTTTTGGTGGCATTCAGGGCGAAAAAGCGCTGCAATCCGGCGCTGGCAGCGTTGAGGGTCGGGGCATAGCGGGTGGCCGTGCCGTCGTTCCAGATCTGGAGAGCCATACCCCGCCCACGCCAGTCGTAGTACCCCCTGTTCAGCTCGTCGGCCGCCCAGGCCAGTTGCCGGCTGAACAGCTCCCAGCCGCTGCCCTGATAGCCCAGCGGCTGGGAAAGCGCCTGGCCGACCGGATGAGGGTTTGTCACCCAGCCGCTTTTGAACTCCAGCAGGGCCAGGAGCAGCCGGGGGCCGACGCTATAGTGATGGGCCACCAGGCTCACGATCTCCGGCCCGGTGAGCACCTGACCGCCGACCTTTTCGGAATAGGTGGTCAGGTAGCCGCCCTGCTGGTGGCAAAAGGCGGCCACATCAAAGTCTACATAAGCCGGCCCATAGACAAACTCGCTGTCGGGCAGCAGGCGCAGGTCCGGGCCGGTCTCGATGGCGGTGGCCGGGATGTGCAACGATTGCCCCACCTGCAACGCGTTCGGGTCGGCGATCCGGTTGGCCTGGATCAATTCCTCCAGAGGGCAGCCAAAGCGGGCGGCGATGCCGCTCAGGGTATCGCCGCGCTGCACGATATAGACCTGCGGCGGTGGACTGGGTTCAGGCAGCGAGCCGACGTTGGGCAGGCCGGCAGGCACAGCCGAGGGGACAGGCGATCTGGTCAGCAGAGGGGCGGCAGATGTTCCCGGTCCAGGGGGGGAGTCCCGCCGGCGCGAGCACCCACCCTCCAGGGCCGTCGCCAGCAATGCGACCAGAATGGGGACGATCCACCTGGGCCTGATCACAGTTTCCCCCGGCATTCCATGCTCATCCAAGAGACAATTATACCACAGGCCGGGAAAAGAGAAAATTTGACAGCCCTGGATCAAAGGTGTATGATTGACCTGACAATGTTCGGTTGGACCTCACCCCCACCCCCTGGCCCCTTTCCGGGTTGGGGGATAGGGTGAGGTCCGCCCCCTGGCCCCCTTCCCCTCTCCGTGGCGGAGAGGGGAAGGGGGTTGGGGGATAGGGTGAGGTCCACCCCCTGGCCCGGAAAGGGGTGGGGGATGGGCAGGATGGGGGGACATGGAGGATTTGACGCTGACCAACCAGGTGACGACGACCTACCTGGGCAACAGCCGGGTGCGCATTCAGGCCGGGGAGCGCAGCTTTGAGGCCGATCAACGGACCCACACCGACCGGCCTGGGGCCGGCTTTTGTCCGTTGGAGCTGGTGGCGGCGGCCCTGGGAGCTTGAATGGTGCTCACCATGGCGGCGGTCGCCGACCACAAACAGATCCCCATCACCCGCCTGGCCGTCACGGTGGAAGGCCATACCCGGTTCGTGGAGCGGGAGGCGAGCACCCATTTTACCAGCCACCTGGACCTGGGCGAAGGGCTGGACGCGCGCCAGCAGCGGATCCTGTTCAATGCGGCGCGGCAGTGTGAGGTGCACAAGATGCTGCGCGGGCAGGTCACCTTCGAGGAGCACCTGGCGGGGCCGGGGTTGTCTGGGGTGAAACCTGAGAAGGAGTAGAGCCATGGCCACAAATGTCTACGACGTGTTGAAAGAACGAGGGTTTGTCGAGCAGGTTTCGGACGAGGCGGGTATCCGCGCCATTGTGGAGCGGCCCATCACCTGCTACATCGGCTTTGATCCCAGCGCCGCGAGCTTTCACGTGGGCCACCTGGTGCCGATCATGGCCCTGGCCCACATGCAACGCCATGGCCACCGGCCCATCGCCATCATGGGCGGCGGCACCGGCCTGATCGGCGATCCCACCGACAGGGACGAGATGCGCAGGCTGCTCAGCGTGGAGCAGATTGATGCCAATGTGGCCCGGCTGAAAGTGCAGATGTCCCGCCTGCTTGACTTTTCCGAAGGGCGGGCCTTGATGCTCAACAATGCCGACTGGCTGCGGCCGCTGAACTATCTGGAATTTTTGCGGGAGGTCGGCCGCCATTTCAGTGTCAACCGGATGCTGGCCGCCGAAGGCTACCGACGGCGCTATGACAGCGAGGGGGGGCTGAACTTCCTTGAGTTCAACTATCAACTGCTTCAGGCTTATGACTTTTTGCACCTCTACCGCGAGTATGGCTGCCTGCTCCAGGCTGGAGGCAACGATCAGTGGGGCAACATCCTGGCCGGCGTGGACCTGATCCGCCGCGTTGAAGGAGCACAGGTCTACGCCATGACCTATCCGTTGCTCACCACCAGTTCAGGAGCCAAAATGGGCAAAACGGCCGGGGGAGCCGTGTGGCTCGATCCCGACCTGTTCTCGCCCTATGAATTCTACCAGTTCTGGATCAACGTCGAGGATGCCGACGTGGAGCGCTTTCTGGCGCTGTTTACCTTCCTGCCGATGGAGCGCGTCCGGGAGCTGGGCCGGCTGCAAGGCGCCGACATCCGCCAGGCCAAGGAGGTGCTGGCCTTTGAGGTCACGCGCCTGGTCCACGGCGAACAGGTCGCCACCCAGGCCCGCGAGACCTCCCGCCAGCTTTTTGGCCGGGGCCTGGCCACCGACGCCGTGCCGACCACTGTGCTCGACGCCGCCGAACTTCAGGCCGGGGTCCCGGTCCCGGAGCTTTTCCAGCGGGTGGGCCTGTGTCCCTCACGCAGCGAGGCCCGCCGCCTGATCCAGCAGGGAGGTGCCTATATCAACGAAGTGCCGGTGAGCAGTGTGGACGATCTGGTCACCTCTGCTCACCTGACCGACGGCGCGATCCTGCTTCGCGCCGGCAAGAAACGCTACCATCGGGTTGTGGTCGGGTGAAAAGAAGCAGGAGGCCTCCTGCCTCCTTTTATCCTGCCCCCAGCCTGGCCTCTCGCTTGCTCTGCCACAGAGCCCAGAGGATCAGGGCGACCAGGATAACCAACACCCCCCACATCCCCGGCCTGCCCCGGTTTTCGACCATCAACGGCGCAGCCAGCAGGCTGATCAGGTTGACCACCTTGATCATCGGGTTCAGTGCCGGGCCGGCCGTATCCTTGAGGGGATCGCCCACGGTATCCCCTTCGACGCCGGCCTTGTGCGCCGGTGAGCCCTTGCCGCCATAATGACCATCCTCCACATATTTTTTGGCGTTGTCCAGCGCACCGCCGGCGATGGCCATAAAGACCGCCAGCAACTGGCCGGTGAGGATGACGCCGGCCAGAAAAGTGCCCAACGCCTCGACCTGGAAGATGATGCCGACCAGCAACGGCAGGCTCACCGATAACGCCACCAGGCTGATCAGTTCCTTCTGAGCGGCTGCGGTGGTGATGCCTACCACCTTGCCATAGTCCGGCGTCACTTTGCCTTCCAACACGCCGGGAACTCTGAACTGCTGGCGCACTTCATTGACCACCAGGTTGGCGCCTCGGGCCACAGCTCGCAGGGAAAAGGCCGAGAAGAGGAAAGGCAGCGCGCCTCCCAACAGGAAGCCGATGGTGCCGTTGAGGGTCGAGACCGGGATGCCCCGGTTCAGCAGTTCCGTTACCGAGATGTCAGGGTGGGACAGGGACAGCGCGTCGGCCACAAAGGAGAAGAACAGCGAGGTGGCCGCCACGACCGCCGAAGCGATGGCCACCTGCTTGGTGATGGCTTTGGTCGTGTTGCCGACCGCATCCAGTTCGGCCAGCAGATGCCAGGCCTTTTGGCTCACCCCGGCCATCTCGCCAATGCCGTTGGCGTTGTCGGAGATGGGGCCATAGGAGTCCATGGCCACATTGTTGCCGGTGTGAGAAAGCATCCCAATGCCAACCATCGCCACGCCGTAGAGCATGTAGATAAGCGGCTGGTTGTGAAAGACAATAAAGCTGGCGCTGAGGGCCACCACGATGGCCACCAGGCTCCATACGCTGGCTTCCATGCCCACCGCCAGGCCGGAGAGGATCGTCGTCGCCGCACCGGTTTGGGTGGATTCGGCAATCTCCTGCACCGGCCGGCGCTTGGCCGAGGTAAAGAGGGAGGTCAGCGGGTTGAACACCACCGCCAGGCCAACGCCGATGCCGTTCAGCAGGGCCAGTTGCCACTCGCCGGCGTAGAACAGGGAGAACATAAAGGCCCAAAAGACGGTGTTGATCGAGGAGACTTCATAGGAGCGGAACATCGCTTCCTCGGCGTCCCTGGCCCGCAGGAACTTGAGCGGAAAGTTCTCCCAGACCGGCACGGTGAAGGTGCCCAGAATGGAGGAAATGACGCCGATGGCCCGCACAATGAGCGGATAGACGATCCAGAAGGTATTGCCGGTTTCGTGCAGCAGCACCAGCCCCAGGATCAGGGTCGAGACAATGGTGACTTCGTAGCTTTCAAAGATGTCGGCTGCCATGCCGGCGCAGTCCCCGACGTTGTCGCCCACCAGGTCGGCGACCACGGCGGCATTGCGCGGATCATCCTCCGGCAGGCCATGCTCCACCTTGCCCACCAGGTCGGCCCCCACGTCGGCCGCTTTGGTATAGATGCCGCCGCCGATGCGCATGAACAACGCCACCAGCGTACCGCCAAAGCCAAAGCCCAGCAACGCATCGGGAGCGGCCTTGCCAAAGATCATAAAGATGATCGTGCCGCCCAACAGGCCCAGGCCATCGGTCAGCATGCCGGTGAAGGTGCCGGCGCGGTAGGCCACGGTCAACGCCCCATTGTAATCCTCGGCCTCGGCCCTGGCCGCCACCCGGATGTTGCCCTCGATGGCCACGCGCATCCCCAACTGCCCGACCAGGGTAGAGAAGGAAGCGCCCACGATAAACGCCACCATCCGCCCGATGCCGATCCCCAGTTGGGCGGCCCTGACGTCGTTGTGGAACATGGCCAGCGCTTCCCGGCTGGGTTTGACCACATACACGCTGAGGAATAGCACCACGGCCAGCAGCCCCAGAATGGGCAGAATGGTCCGCAACTGCCGCTGCAAATAGGCGTTGGCGCCGGTCTTGATGGCGGTCCAGACCCGCTGCATCTCAGGACCGCCCTTCTCACGCCGCAAGGTGTTGCGCCACAGCCAGTAGGCATACAACAGGCTGATGAGCGCCACGACGATCACACCCCAGAGCATATTCTGCTCTAACCTGCTCAGTTCTGCCATACAGTTCGTCCTCCTCGATGGGGTTTTAAACCGCCCTCACCAGACCGCAGTCTGCCTGAGGCGGGTTTTCTCCCTTGTGCCGGCACAGCCGGCCGGCCACGACCGGCCTCCGTGCCCAAAACGGGCCTTATTCTACTCGAGGTGGTCGGAAAAGTCAAATAGAGCCCCTGCAAATCAAAGAGCCCCCGTAACTGCCTGCCCTCCCGCAGGTTTGGGCGCCATCTCCGGGTTGAAGTGCGCCGCAATGGGCTGTTCGCCCTGTTGCCGGCCACTTTCTAACCTGCGGGAGGGGAGCGGGTGAATTTCTCATTTTGGTCAAATTGGGGGGTACACATTTTCGAATTTTGTGGTATAATAAAGCAATCGCCGACATCCCCGACTTGGGATGAGGGGCGGCAACCAGGACATGATCCAGTGGAGAAGGAGAAACCATGATTGACAATCGGCTGTGCCTCACCGGATCGGGTCGGGCCTGCCTGGGGGAGGTGTGATGGAACTTACTGATCCCAGGCCTCAGCCGGGCGTACAATGGCCATACCGACCGGATGACCGCACCGATTGCTCAACCCATCCCATGAGCCGGATCAAAATGCCAGCCAGAATGTGAGGCCTGTCCGGAAGCCTGTCCGATCAGGGAAATCAGGGGGTCTGGACGGTCTGTGAGCTGAATGGGAGGATGCATTCAGGATGACGGAAAAGATGGACATGCCTGACCATGCCAGCAGGCCCAATGGGCAAACGCAAGAGGAGTTGACCGTAATCGAGCAGTTGCTGAGCCTCGGTCGGAGCCAGGGCTACATTACCTACGATGACGTGATGCAGGCAATTCCTGAAGCTGAACTGAATATCGAGCAACTGGAGGATGCCTTGGCCATTCTCATGGAGCAGGGGATCGAGATCAGCGATGGTGAGTTGGAAGAACCGATCGAGAAAGAGACAGGCCGGGAAAAGGCCATCCCTCTCGAAATCAGCGGGGAGGACCTTGACCTGTCGGCGATTGACGTGGACGATTCGATCAGCCTCTATCTCAAAGAGATCGGGCGCATTCCTCTGCTGACCGCCGAACAGGAGGTGGAGCTGGCCAAGCGCATGGAGGCCGGCCGCAACGCCCGGCGCCGCATCAGCAAGGATGGCAACCTGAGCCGCGAGGAGGTCGAGCATCTGCGCCGGCTGATCCAGGATGGGAAGGCAGCGCAGGAGCATCTCATCAAGGCCAACTCGCGCCTGGTGGTCAGTGTCGCCAAAAAGTATGTGGGGCGTGGGGTCCCCTTCCTGGACCTGATCCAGGAAGGGAATATCGGCCTGATCCGCGCCGTCAAAAAGTTCGATTACCGCCGTGGCTACAAGTTCTCTACCTATGCCACCTGGTGGATCCGCCAGGCCGTGACGCGGGCGATTGCCGACCAGGGCCGCACCATCCGCGTCCCGGTACACATGTACGAGCAGATCAACCGTCTGGCGCGGGTCTCCCGGCAGTTGGTCCAGGAATTGGGCCGCGATCCGACGGTGGAGGAGATCGCCGAGGAATTGGGGGTTGGTCCCAAAAAGGTGGAGCGGATCATCAAGGTCTCGCAACGCCCTCTGTCCCTGGAAATGCCGGTGGGGGAGGAGGATGACAGCTTCCTGGGGGATTTTATCGAGGACAGCGATGCGCCCTCACCCACCGATCAGGCCTCCCTGCAACTGTTGCGGGAGCAGATTGACGACATTTTTGCCTCCCTCACCCCCCGCGAAGTGCGAATTCTGCAACTGCGTTTCGGTCTGGTGGATGGCTATAGCTACACCCTGGAAGAGGTCGGCAAGAAGTTTGGGGTCACACGGGAGCGGATCCGCCAGATCGAAGCTCAGGCGTTGGGCCGGTTGCGCCACCCCAGCCGCAGCCGCAAACTGCGAGACTTTTTGTTGTAGCAAGGGACCATGAACAAACAGACACGATCGACTCGCCGCCGTTCACCTTCACGCCGGCAGGGATGGGCCATTCCCGTCGTGGTCGGGTTGATGGTTGTCGCCATCATCGCCGGTGTCATCCTGTCCTTTCAGAACCGGCCGGCTGCGTCGGCCAACAGCCCATTCTCGGTCCCGGTGATCACCGTCCAACCCCAGCCGACCAACCAGCCCCCTTTCCCCAACGTGCCGCGCATTTCGATCCAGGAGGCCAAAGAAAAGGTGGAGCTGGGTCAGGCGGTGCTGATTGATGTGCGCAGCAAACAGGCTTACGACAGTCAGCACGCGGCGGGGGCCCTCTCTTTCCCGGAAGAGGAGATAGAGGCCCGCCTGTCCGAACTGCCCCGCGACAAGGAGCTGATCCTGTACTGCACTTGAGGGCAGGAAAATCAGAGTGCCCGTGTGGCAGACAGTCTCCTGAAAAAAGGATTCACCGAGGTCAAGGCGTTGCTGGGCGGGTTTGGTGCCTGGCAACGGGCCCATTTCCCTGTCGAGTCGTCGCCGTAAGAGCGGGTCTGAAAGCCACCAAGACACAAAGGACACCAGGAGCCCCATGCGGCTTTTATTCGTTTCCTTCGTGTTCCTTTGTGTCTTTGTGGTAAGCTTTTCAGACCGGCTCTAACATGGGGGGCCTGTGAGCGCCGGAAAACGACTCTGCCGGAAGCGGAGCACCTGAGCCGGGAGGCTGGCGTTGCACCGTCGGACTATTTTGATTGGGGTCCTGGTTGTCCTGATCGGACTGTTGGCCCTGGTTCTGATCCGCTATGCGCTTGCGGCCCGCCTGCCGGAGGAGGGATGGACGCCGGCCCGGACGGTGCCCAACACCGATGTGAACCCCTACGGAGCCAACTTTTTCCTGGCCCGCGAGGTTGAACCCTGGAAGAGGGAACGGACGGTCATCATGGCCCAGCAGGCGGGGTTGGGGTGGGCCAAGCTCCAGTTCGCCTGGGCCGAAATCGAGCCGCTGCGCAAAGGGGAGTTTGTGGACCAGGTCAGCGGCGAGAGCAGTTGGGCCAAGTTTGACCAGATTGTAGACCTGTGCCGTGAGCATGGCCTGCAGGTCATCGTCCGCCTGGACCGTGCCCCGGCCTGGGCGCGCCCGCCCGATACCCGCCCAGAAACCCCTCCCACCCATTTCGAGGACCTGGGCGATTTTGTTTATGCCTTTGTGGACCATTTCCGCGGCCGGGTGCAATATCTTCAGATCTGGAACGAACCCAATATCTACCCGGAATGGGGGGAACAGGCGGTGGATCCGGCAGCCTATACCCGGATGTTGCAGATCGCCTACCGGCGGGCCAAGGAAGCCGATCCGAACGTCTATGTCCTGTCTGCGCCGCTGGCCATCACCCTGGGCGAACCCCATCCCGAACCGGGCAAATGGCGCTCCATGCCTGACCTGGAGTTTCTGGAGGCGATGTACCAGGCCGGTGCGGGCGACTATTTCGACATCCTGTCGGCCAACGCCTTCGGCTTTGACCGGCCGCCGGCGGACCCGCCCCGCCCCGATGTGCTGAACTTTCGGCGCGTGGAGTTGCAACGGGCCATCATGGAAAAGTATGGCGACGCTGACAAGGCGGTGTGGTTCAATGAGTATGGCTGGAATGCGGCCCCCGACTCTTTCAGCGACGAGGCTCTGATCTGGAAGCGGGTGAGCGAGGAGCAACAGGCCGAGTACACCCTGCAGGGGATCGAGCTGGCCCGCCGGGAGTGGCCGTGGGCCGGCGTGTTCAATATCTGGTACTTCCGCCAGACGGGGCAGCAATACACCCCCGATGAGGCGGCCTACTATTTCCGCATGGTGGATGTGGACTTTACACCGCGCCGGGTATACGACGCCGTGCAGGATGCCACCGATGCGCTGTTTGTCGCCTCGGCGGGGCACCTGGAAGAGACCAACCCGGCCGTCGCAGCCGATGCCGGCTGGCATGGGGTCATTGCGGCTGAAGCCAGCGGTCGGGGGTTGCTCGAGAGCAGCAAACCGGGCAGCAGCCTGACCTTCACCTTCCGGGGACACGCGGTGGACCTGATCGCCCGCCGCAGCCCGCAGGATGGGCGCCTGCTGGTGACGTTGGACGGCCGCAACGTCGCCGGGCTGCCCACCGACGACAGGGGGCGTTCCTATCTTGACCTTCATGCCCCGCTGAGTGTGTGGCGTGCCCGGCTGCCCATTGCCAGCGGGCTGGTGGCCAGCCAGCATGTGCTGCGCCTGACCCTGAGCGATGATCAGCAGGCCTCGGGCAACGTGGATGCCTTTGAGGTGAACGCGGCTCCCCCCCCTGCCCTGCCGGTCCTGCCTGTTGCCGGCCTGGGGGCAGCGATCCTGATCGTGGCGGCTGCCCTGGCCTGGGACCTGCGCCGCCGCCCACGCCGCGAACGGTTTTTCTAAATGGAGGGCAACGGCGAGCAGTTGCCCTGCTGGCCGGCGTGCCGCCGGCTCAGCCACTCCACCCAGGCCTCGATCCCCTCTCCCGTCCGGCACGAAACCTCAAAAAGCGGCGCGGCGGCGTTGAGGGCCCGGACTGCCGTGCGGAAAGCCTCGGTGTTGAAATCCAGGTAGGGCAGCAGGTCGGTTTTGTTCAGCACCAGGGCATCCACCACGGTGAACATGCCGGGGTATTTGAGCGGCTTGTCATGGCCCTCTGGCACGCTGGCGATCATCACCTTGAGGTGTTCGCCCAGGGCAAAGCCGGTGGGGCAGATCAGGTTGCCCACATTTTCAATGAGCAGCAGGTCCGTCCCGTCGAGGGGCAGTTGCCTCAGGGCGCGCTGCACCTGGGGGGCGTCCAGATGGCAGCCTCCGCCGGTGTTAATCTGAACCACCGGCGCGCCGGTCTCGGCCACTTTGTCGGCGTCTACCCGGCCGGCCACATCCCCTTCGATGACCGCTATCCGCAGCCGTCCCCGCAACGCCTCAATGGTGCGCAGGATGACACGGGTCTTGCCCGCGCCGGGCGAGGCCATGATGTTGACGGCCAGAATGCCATGTTGGTCCAGCAGTTTTCGGTTCTGGGCCGCGATCCGGTCGTTGGCGCTCAGGATCTCTTCGACCACAGGCAGTTCCGCAGCCACGTCGCTCCCCTCCTGTTCCAGACCCCGGTGCCCTCCTATTCGATCTCGATGCTGGCGACCGAGAACTCTCGCCCGGCGACTATCTCCCCGCCCAACGCGCCACATGCCGGACAGGTCCACAGGCGGCTGTCGGGCGGGGTATACCCGGTGCCACAGGCACGGCACCGGACGCGAGGAGCAATCCGCTCGAATTGCAGCCTCGCCCCCTCGGCCAGGGTGTTTCTGGACAGAAAATCAAAGTAGAACTGAATTGAATCGTCCACATAACCGGTCAGGTCGCCGATGACCAGATGGATGGACAGGATGCGCCGCGCTCTGGCCCGCATGGCATGGCGCAGGCTGATATCCAGGATGCTCTGGGTGACGGTCAGCTCGTGCATGGAAACCCTTGGGCCGGGCGATCAGGGCCTGGTGACGTACACCGGGCGGTAATCCAGCGTGATCGTCCGCGAGGCGGCAATGGGCCGGCCATAGGGGTCGAAAGCGGCAGCGCCCGGCGGCAGGGGGAGGTCCCGGGCTGTCCCATCGGCCGACCATAGCAGGTCCAGAAAGCCACGACCGTTATCCCGGCGGAAGGTGTACCCTTCGATCCCGGGCGGGTAGCCGGCTGCCTGCCCCTCGTACCAGACCGCCGTGAGAAAGGCCGCTGCCGCCTTGTAGGCATGATAGGCCGGCCTGGGCGTCAGGCTCTGGCCCGCCGGGTCAGGCAGGAGCAGGCCGGTATGGTTCCAGTTCTCATTGATCCAGGCATAGTACACCTGCCCTGTCAGCCCCAGGGCCAAGGCCTCGGCATAGACGCGGGGCAGGTAGGCGGCTTGCATGTCCAGGCAATCATCGCTGGCCTGGCGGCACAACAGAGCCGCTTCCGTGTTGAACAGCAGCCTGTCGGTGTAGCCGTACCGGGCCAGCAGGTCCCGCAGAAAAGCGACCTTGGCCGGCATCACCGTCGGCGAATCGGGCCAGTTGGGGTTGCCCATCAATCCCGGCCGGCCGCCGTAGTAGCTGTAGGCGTGAAAGCTCACCCCGTCGAAATAATCCCCACCCCCGGCCTGGAGGATGCCCTCCAGGAAGCGGGGGCTGCTGTCCTGACCGCCGGCCGGGCGGTCGAGCAACAGCCCGCCGATCAGCACCTGGGCCTGGGGGTCGGCGGCTTTGATGGCCGGATAGGCGAGCTGGAGCATCCGGGCGTAGTATCGCCCCCCGTAATATTCATCCTCCCCATCGCCCCAGCAACCAAAAACGGCGCGAGGGGGAACCAGGTCGGGGGCCACATCCGGCTCGTTGCCCAGCTCCCAGTGGCGCACGTTGTAAGGCGGCGGGCCATAGCGGGCCACCAATGCCTGCAAGAAGCGGGCAAACGCGGGCAGGCTCTCCTCCCGGATCGGCCCGCACGCTACGCCAGGTATCTGTTGCGCCCATTCGGGCGTAAACTGGACGATGGCAATGACCTCCAGCCCGGCTTCAGCCGCCTGGCGCAGGCCGGCCTCATCCACCCTGTCCCAGCGATAGGTGGGCGGGTCGGTGTAGACCGGTTCGATCTGGTCCCAATGAAAGGCAGCCAGGCGCAGCCAGTGTACCCCGGCCTCCAGCGCCAGGTCCAGGCTGGCGGCCATATCTGCCTTCCTCATCTGCGTGCCAAAGATGGAAGGGGGTGGCAGCGGAAGTGGTGTAGGGGTGGGAGTGCAGGTCGGGGGAAACGTTGGCGTGGCTGTGAGCGTGGGCAGGGGGTGGGGAGTCACGGCAGGCGTCGGCGAGGGAAGGGGTGTGTCGGTCGGCCCAGCTTTTCCCCCGCACCGGCCCAGGGACAGGCATAACAGGAGTAGCAGAAACAACCGCCCCTTTTTCCCCATCTGCTGGTATCCCCCTTTCAGCCCCCGGGGTGGATCAGGCCATGACAGGAGTGACGCAGTTGACCCGGCAGGCTTACCACAAAGGCACCCGGACACGAAGAATTGAAAATGCCATCCATTGCACAAGTCCTGACCAAAGGTTATTGATCTACCCATATCCTACCACAAGGCCGGTCATTCGCCAAATTGAGGCAAGGGCGGGCTTTCGAAGCAGAAGAACTGGGCTCTGCCCCCGCCAGGTCTGGGACCCGGCGGCCCCCCGCCGGGCAATGAAGATGCCGAAAAGCGCAAGTAGGGCAACTGCGAGCAGTTGTCCTACGGTTTGCTGCCCCCGCCAGGTCTGTGACCCGGCGGCCCCCCAGCAATGGGGTGCCCCACGCCCATGTTCTGCTTCGAACACCCAGGGTCGGGACAGGTCTGACACCAGCCTGGAGCGATTTGGAAACCTGGGCCAGGGGTGCTATAATTGCCGGTTGTGAAAGCGGGATGGTTCACAATTGGTTGACGCTTTGCGTTACACGCTGGATGCCGCCCGATTGAAATCGGCCTCTTCAGGCGTTTCACGCCGGGTGTCGGCCTGCGCCGACACTCCGTGGCGCGGTAAAGGAGAGGTCGGCGAAGGCCGACCCTTGGCCGCAGGCCATTGGAGGCTGACTTTCAGTCAGCGTTTTGCATCCCGTGAAAGCCAGGCTTTTTCCCAGGCCGGCCGTTGTGCTGATCGTGGACCTGCCGGCCATGGTGAGGTTGAGGGGAGAACCGGAGGGGCGATGACCATTGTCCGTTTCGACCGGGTGTCCAAGCGGTTTATGCTGCACCACGAACGGCCCCGTTCTTTCCAGGAACTGTTCCTGAACGCCCTTCACCTCAAGCGCACCTCCAGAGAGGAGTATTGGGCGCTGCGCGACGTGAGTTTCGAGGTCAGGCGAGGGGAGATGGTCGGCATCATCGGCCCCAACGGGGCGGGCAAGAGCACGGTGCTCAAGCTTTTGTCGCGCATCATCGAGCCTTCCGCCGGCACCATCACCGTGGATGGCCGGGTGTCGGCGCTGCTGGAATTGGGGGCTGGCTTTCACCCTGACCTGACCGGGCGGGAGAATATCTACCTCAACGGCTCCATCCTGGGCCTGACCCGGAATGAGATGGACCGCACCTTTCACGACATCCTCGACTTTTCCGAGATGGAGCGCTTCATTGACGTGCCGGTCAAGCACTACTCGTCGGGCATGTACATGCGCCTGGGCTTTTCCATCGCCATCCACCTCCGGCCCGATATCCTGCTGGTGGACGAGGTGCTGGCGGTGGGGGACCAGGCGTTTCAGCGCCGCTGCCTGGACCGTATCGGCGAGATGAAGCGGCAGGGGGTGACGATCCTGTTTGTCACCCACGCCCTGGACCAGGTGCGTGCCCTGTGCGACCGGGCCATCTGGCTGGATAAGGGGCAGATACAGGCCGATGGAGCGACCGAGGCGGTGCTGGAGCAATACCTGGCCTCCATACTGGCCGATGAGGAGCAGGACCTGCTTCGGGCTGAAGCAGCCCGACGGCGGAGCAAACAATGGCTCCGCCCCGCCCGGCTGCCTGACGAAAATCCGGCTGAGACCGGAAACAGTCCCTTCCGGCGCTGGGGGTCGCAGGAGGTCGAGATCGTGAATGTGCAACTCCTGGATGCCCAGGGGCAGGAACGGCGTTTCTTCCACACCGGCCGGCCGTTGACTGTGCGCATCCACTTCTTCGCCAGGGAGCGGATCGAGCGCCCCCAGTTCGGCCTGGCGCTGTACCATGCCGGAGGCTTTCAGATCAACGGCCCGAATACCGTCTTTTCTGGCTTTGAGATCAAAGCCATTGAAGGGGCAGGATATCTGGATTATGTCATTGACAGTCTGCCGCTGCTGGAAGGCACCTATCTGCTGTCGGCCTCGGTGAACGACTATGAGGGGGGGCACCCCTACGACTATCACCACCAGGCCTATACCTTTCACGTGCAACCTGGCGGGGGAGTGCGGGAAAGGTATGGCAGTATCTACATCCCGGCCCGGTGGCGGGCAGGACCCGCCGGCTTTGTCAACGCCTGACCCCGGCCAGATCGGAAGGGGCAACGGTGCAGGGGCAGCAAGGCGAAGCGCAACTCCAGGCTGCCACGAACGGCCGGGGGACAGATAGCGGTTTCAGGGCTGTTTGAGGGGAAAGAGATGGGCCAACGTCGAATCCTGATCGTCACCCGCGATGTAATGGACGAAAAGATGGCCGGTCCGGCCATCCGGTATTGGGAATTCGCCCGCGTCCTGAGCCGTCAGGCACAGGTGACCCTGGCCACGCCCTTTCCCACAAGCCGGTCGCCTGGCGCTTTCGAGATAGTCCAGTATGATGCCGAACGGCTCGAAAGGCTGGCCGCAACCAGCGAGGTGATCATCCTGTCCACGTATACCTTGTGGCAGTTCCCGTTCCTGTCGGTGGCGGGTGCCCCGCTGGTTGTGGACCTCTATGATCCATTCCTGCTGGAAGTCCTGCAATTGCAGACCACCCGGCCTCAGGCTGAACGCCTTCACCGCCATGCCAACGCCCTTGACGCTCTCACCGATCTGCTTCTCTGGGGCGATTTTTTCCTGTGCGCCAGCGAGCGGCAGCGCGACTATTGGCTGGGCTGGCTCAATGCCCTGGACCGGATCAACCCCCTCACCTGCGACGATGACCCGACCCTGCGGCGTCTGATTGACGTGGTAGCCTTTGGCCTGCCCGACGAACCACCGTGCCACACCCACACCGTGCTCAAGGGGGTGCGCCCCGGCATCGCCCCGACCGACCGGGTGCTCCTGTGGGCTGGCGGCATCTACGACTGGCTCGACCCCCTGACCCTCATCCGGGCCATGGAGCGCGTGGCTGCCCGGCGCACCGATGTGAAACTCCTGTTCCTGGGCATCCACCACCCCAACCCGGAGGTGGAGCCGATGGCGATGGCCGGGCAGGCCGTCGCCCTGAGCCAGGAACTGGGCCTGTACAACCGCTATGTCTTTTTCAACGATTGGACCCCCTACCAGGAACGACAGAACTACCTGCTGGAGGCTGACCTGGGCGTCAGCCTGCACCTGGCCCACCTGGAGACCCGCTTTTCCTTCCGCACCCGGCTGCTGGATCATCTGTGGGCCGGCCTGCCGACGATTGTCACCCGTGGCGACGTGCTGGCCGAGCTGATCGCCCGGCACCATCTGGGCTGGGTGGTGGACTATGAAGATGTGGAAGGTGTGGCCGCTGCCATCCTGGAGGGCGCCGATCTCCCTCGCGCCGGGTTCCAGGCGCGCTTTGACGCCATTACCCCGCAGTTGCGCTGGGAGGTGGTGATGGAGCCGCTTCTGGCCTTCTGTCGGGAGCCGCGCCCTGCCGCCGACCGGCAACGGGCCCGGAGCGGGCTGCAAACCTTGCCGACGCTCAAGCTCGTCAGCCACCTTCAGGCTCTGCGGCGTGACCTCAAGGCCCGCGATGAGCGGCTGGCCTATCTCGACAGTGTGGTGCGTGACCGCGAGGCCCGTATCGTCCACCTCGAACAGCAACAGGCGCAACTGCAGGCCGAGATCCAGGCCTGGCAGGCCGAGGCCGAACGCCTGCGGCAGACCCTGCGGCAGGTCGAACAGGGGCGGGTGATGCGCCTGTTGAACGGTATAAACCACATTCTGAAAGGAACACCGCTCAAGTGAGCATGGCCGATGCCCTCGATCCCTGTTACCGGCAGAACCCAGACTACCGGCCTCACCAGGACGGTACCTTCTGGCTTCTTCAGACTGCCGCCGGCTGGGGGCTGGCCTGCGACGAACCGGTGTACCGCGTCTGGTCGGCGTTTGACGGTCGCCCGACTGCGGAGGTGATCTCGACCCTGACGGCCGAGACAGGCCTGTCGGCCGCCTTTGTCGAGTGCGCAGCCAAAGTGCTGGCCCGCGCCGGGGTACTCCTGCCCTCCCTGCCCCTGCCCCCCCTGCCCCGCCTGC
>Ga0209162_1002363_pt1 | contig 16720 bp, 17 predicted proteins | sample YNPNPMetaG_FD_187121 | JGI IMG/M metagenome (GOLD analysis project Ga0209162, IMG submission 187121) | Anoxygenic and chlorotrophic microbial mat microbial communities from Yellowstone National Park, USA - YNP NP MetaG (SPAdes) (version 2) ... | reverse complement strand
CGAGGAGCGTTTTTTGCGACGAAGCAATCCCCTCGCAAACCAGGAGACTGCTTCGCTTTGCTCGCAGTGACAAAATGCGTAGAGTTTATAGAACAAGAGTTTAACTTGACATTGTCAAAATAGTTACGATTTGCTCAATAAAAACAGACAATTTGCATATCAGCAAACTGGGTTTATCAAAATCAGAGTTTATCCGCATTTATCTGTGGCTGAACTGAATTACCGAATGCTTTCTTAACTTTAAAACTCGAGGGGGCCAAAAGAGTGAACTACTCAATCGCTTCTTTCAGTTTGCGCGCCAGTTTACCGAAATGAGCGGTATAACGGACATCATCCTGACGAGGGCGTGGCAAATCTACCGTCAGGTCTGCTTTGACGCGACCTGGTCGTTGAGTCAAAACCAGAACACGATCGGCCAGGAAAAGGGCCTCGCTGATCGAGTGAGTCACCATCAGCACCGTCTTGCGCCGCGCCTGCCAGATGCGCGAAAGTTCGGTCCACATCCGTTCACGCGTCAAGGCGTCGAGCGAGCCAAACGGCTCATCGAGCAGGAGCAGATCAGGGTCATGGATAAGGGCGCGTGCAATCGAAACCCGCTGTGCCATACCGCCAGAGAGGTCACGCGGCCAGGCATTTTCAAAGCCTTGCAAGCCGACCAGTTCCACCAGGTCGAGGGCGCGAGCGCGTCGCTCTGTTTCGGGGACGGCTTCCAGTTCGAGCGGCAGCATGATATTTTGCAGCACTGTCCGCCACGGCATCAGCGTCGCTTGTTGAAAGACCATCCCGATTTTAGGCTGCCCCCCCGCAAAGGATACGCTGCCGCTGGTGGGGCGGAGCAAACCGGCCAACACGCGCAACAGGGTGGATTTGCCACTGCCTGAAGGTCCCAGCAAACACACAAATTCTTGCGGGCAAACATCAAACGTTGCTGAGGCAAGCGCCTCCAGCCCGCCATTGCTGTCGGGGAAGATCACGCTCAGGTCGCGGACGGTGAGGATAGGCTCAGTCATTGCACACACAAACTACTTTTTGTTTGTCTCCGTTGCTCTCTGGTTTCTACGGCACAAACTGATTGGTAAATGCCTGGGAGAGATCCTGCGGTTCGCTCAGCAGGCCCATCTCCAACAGTGTAGCCTGCATATTTTCCCAGGCCTGGGGATCAGAATAGCCAAGACGGTCAGCCTGCCAGAGTTCGAGGGATGTCAACAAGACTTGTTTCTGGATCTCGTCATCAAGTTTCAGTCCTTCTACAAAGAAGGTTGAGAGGTTAAAGGCACTTTCCGGGTTTTCAATCACCTCACGCAAACCGTTAAGAAAACCATTGACCATATGTTGGACCAGTTCAGGATTGTCGCGAACAGCCGCTTCGTTGACCAGAAGTCCATTCCCGGCCAGTTGGACATAATCGGCCACCCGTAACTCGGTCAGGTCATAGCCACGGGCGCGCAGTTGGACCGGCTCATTGGCCGTGTACCCGCAGATGATGGAATTGCGGCCTGCAGCAAAGGCTTCAACCTGAGTGTAACCGATGGATTCGAGCGTCACATCAGACTCGCTCAAACCGCCCGCATGAAGCAAGGCACGCAAACCAATGTAGTTGGCGCCATAGAGACCGGGCAAAGCAATTGTCTTGCCGCGCAAGTCTGCAGGAGAAGCGATGCCCTCACTCGCCTGCGCCACCACCGAAACAGGATAGCGCTGGTACCAGGCCGCGACATAGACGACCGGCAGTCCCTGGGCACGTGCCAGGAGCACCTGCTCGCCAGAGACAATCGCGAACTCCAACTCGCCCGAGGCAACCAGTGCGGCAGCCTGATTTTCGTCCATGTGGACGATTTCCACATCCAGGCCTTCTTGCCTGAAATGGCCACTGGAAATCGCTGCATACACAGGCGCAAATTGCACATTGGGGATGTAGCCCAGCGCCAGGCGCACATGGGTTAGGGGTGGAGGTGTCTTTCCACTACAAGCGCTCAGCACCAGAACAAGGAAAAGAAGGGAAAAAGAAAGTATGAGTCTCCTGCAAAAAGGTGAAAATCGAACCACAAAGACACGGAGACACGAGTAAGTAAATGAAAGGAAACTTTGTGACTCCGTGTCTTCGTGGTGAAACTTCAGGGTTTTTGCAGTGGAGTCAAGTATTTTTTTCATTCATGAACCTCCTGCCAGGCAAGAAATTTTTTCTCCAGCCCTGCCACCAGGCTGTAAAGCAACAAAGCCAGAGCAATCAGCATAAAAACAGCCACAAACACAAGGGCTGTGTCATACAAACCGCGAGCCGTGTTAATGAGAAAACCGAGGCCCTGGTCCGCGCCGACCAGTTCGCCGACCACAGCCCCAATGACCGAGAGCGTGGCCCCGATCCGTAACCCGCCCAACAGCACCGGCAGCGACGCCGGCAGTTCCAGGCGGTGAATGATTTGCCCGCGCGTGGCTCGCAGCGAATGCATCAGGTCATAGAAAGACTTGGGTACTGCTCGCACCCCCACCACAGTGTTGACAAGTACCGGGAAGAACACAATCAAGGTACATATCAGAACTTTGGAGAACATCCCCGGCCCGAACCAGATGACGAGCAACGGCGCAATGGCTACAACCGGAATGGCCTGGGTGGCGACCAGGTAGGGCGCTGCCACCCGCTCAAACGCGCGTGATTTGGCAATCAGATACCCCAACCCAACAGCCACAAACGTACCGGCCAGCAGGCCAAGCACGATCTCGCTCAGGGTCACGCCTGTATGCAGCAGCAAATCGTCTTTGAGTAAGGCTGTCCAGAAACGCAAGACAACCTGTTCCGGCAACGGTAAGATAAAAGCAGGCAGATTGCCGAAACGACCCATCGCTTCCCAAATTAAGAGCATTGCTAAAAGGGAAACAAGCAGTCCTGCGCCGTGGGAGCGGCGTAGAACCTGAGAAGAAAGATGTAGAGGATTGAAAGTCATACTTTGTGACCAAAACGCCCCGTCTGGAGGACGGGGCAGGCAAGCACTCAGGCAGGTTTTGCCAACAAAAACCCCGGAAAAAAAGATTTTCCGGGGCAAGTGCAAACAATCACCTGAATAGAGGTGCTTTTACCTTCTCCCATCCGGACTTTAACCGTCGGCTCCGGAATTTCACCGGGTCATGCGCCTGGCAGCGCTCGCGGGCTCTACCGCCGGTCGGGAATTACACCCTGCCCCGAAGGTTGGATATTCGACTGTGACCGAAATTATAACAAAGCGTGCTTCGTTACGCCAGCCAAGTTATGCTTTGACGATGGCGACATCCGATACCGGGCAAACGCTCTTGCACTGCGGCTCATCGAAGTAGCCAACGCACTCAACGCAGGTATCGGCATTGATGACGTAGGGCGTTCCTTCCGTAATTGAATTGGTCGGACATTCGGGAAGACAGGCACCGCAGGAAATGCATTCATCTGTTATTTTGAGAGCCATAGTTTTTCTCCTTATCGTGAATAATGTCTAATCAAGCGCATTTAAGTTAACGTATTGAGCAATGGGTGTCAAATGACAAATGTCGTAGAATTTGACTGATTTTGTCATCTTGATAAGGCATGCAAGGCTGCCATTTTTGACACATTCAGCCAAGACATCAAGGAATGACGCCCAACTCGCGTCCGGTTTCGGCAAAGATCTCTAACACGCGGTCGAGTTGCTCGTCGGTATGTGTTGCCATGTAACTGGTGCGCAGCAACTGCATTCCCTGAGGAACAGCCGGCGACAGCACTGGATTGACAAAAACGCCTTTCTCGAAGAGCGCTTTCCAGAAAAGCAGGACTTTCGTATCATCCCCGATGATGATGGGAATGACAGGCGTTGTCGAATTGCCGATGTTGAATCCTAATTGCCGGTAACCGTTGCGCATCTTTTCGGCAATTTGGGCCAGGCGCTGCACCCGTTCAGGCTCTTCACGCAAAATGCGCAACGCGGCCAGGGCAGCCGCGGCGTTCGCCGGAGGAATGCTGGCGCTGAAAATCAGCGCTCTGGCATTGTGCTTGATGTAGTGAATAACCGGTTCATCCCCCGCCACAAAACCACCCAGCGAAGCAAACGACTTGCTAAAGGTGGACATGATGAGGTCCACATCTTCGGTCATGCCAAAATGGGCTGCCGTGCCGCGACCGCCGCCCAAAACTCCCAGGGCATGCGCATCATCCACCATCAGGCGCGCCCCGTATTTCTTGCAAACCGGCACCAGTTCGGGCAAAGGCACAATGTCACCACCCATGCTGTAGAGGCCGTCCACCACCACCAGCCGTCCGGCTTTATCGGGCAAACTGGCCAGAATACGCTCTAAATCCGCAAAATCGTTGTGCCGAAAACGCTTGACCTCGCCCCATCCCAGCCGGGCGCCGTCCACAATGCTGGCATGGTCATCTTTATCCAGAATCACCACATCCGAGCGGCCAACCAGGGCGCTGATGGTTCCCAGGTTGGTCTGCATACCGGTCGAAAAGACCAGGGCAGCAGGCTTGCCGACATAGTCGGCCAGTTCCTGCTCCAGTTGCTCGTGGAGTTCGAGTGTCCCGTTCAGGAAACGGGAGCCGGTGCAGGAAGTGCCGAAGCGTTTGATGGCATCAATGGCTGCCTGCCGGACGCGCGGATCGGTGGTGAGACCGAGGTAGTTGTTCGAGCCGCACATGATGAGACGGTGACCGCGAAAGACGGCCTCAGTCCCTTCACTTTCACTCATCGGAATAAAGTACGGGTACAACCCGGAGGCCATGGCCTCCTTAGCGGCAGTAAAAGCGACGCATTTTTCAAAAATGTCCATGATTACCTCTGTTGGTAACTATTCAGCCATCCACTCGAAACAGGGGTGTCACTGCGAACGAGCGCTTTTTGCGAGTGAAGCAGTCTCCCAAAGCATGGTTTTTCCTGTTCAACACGAGATTGCTTCGGGCAAAAAACGCCCTCGCAATGACAGCCTGAATAGTTACCTCTGGTTCATTAAAACACTTGGGAGGAAATTTCCGTTCCTCTCTTGGGCAAGGAGATTGACTTCTGCACAAAAAAACTGGTATGATACCAATGTCTTCAGGCTGACCAGGCGATCGCGGTCTTGCGTGGTTTGCAAGATCGAGGAAAGTCCGCACTCCATAGAGCACGGCGTCGGGGAAATCCCGGGGCGGAGCAATCTGCCGGATAGGGCCACAGAAACAGACAGCCTATCTCCTTCGGGAGAGGGTGATGGTGAAACGGTAGTGTAAGAGACTACCGGCATCCGCAGTAATGCGGGTGGCCAGGCAACCCCCGCCGGGAGCAAGGTCAAGCAGGGACGAAACCGTCTGCGGACGGGAGGAGGCTGCTCGCCACCTGATGTGCACTCTCCTTTGTGAGAGAGCCAGTCCCGGGTAGACCGCTAGCGAGGCACGGAGACGTGCCTCCCAGAGAGATGATCGCCCAGGCAGACGCAGGGATGAAGTCCTTCGGGACGTAAACCTGCAGCAAGGTCTGCTGGACAGAATGTGGCTTACAGGTCAGTCTGAAGACTTATTTTTTGTCTTCAGTGACAAGGCTCGTAAACCTGTCCGCGCTTGATGACCTGGCGGACGAGGTTGGTCCCAAAGCGATACCCCAGCATGCGATAGTCGGCTACGGAGAGAATCAGCAGGTCGGCTTGTTTGCCCGGGTGGATGGAGCCGATCCGGTCGGCCAGGCGCAGGGCATGGGCGGCGTTGATCGTCGCCGCAGCAATGGCCTGAGCGGGGGTCAGTTTCATGGCCCGGCAGGCAAGCGCAATGACGAACTGCATGGACTCGCACCATGCAGTGCCGGGGTTGCAGTCGCTGGCAAGGGCAAGAATGCCGCCGGCATCGAGGATTTTTTGGGCGGGGGTGTAATCGGTCTCGGCCAGGCCAAAAGGCGTGCAGGGGAGGGAAACAGCCACGGTGTCGGAGCAACCGAGGGCAGCGATGTCGGCCTCAGAAGTTTTGACGAGGTGGTCAGCAGAGACCGCTCCCAGTTCGACGGCCAGCGAAGCCCCACCCAGATTGTCAAACTCATCGGCGTGAATCTTGAGCCGGAAGCCAAGTTCCTTCGCCCGGCTCAAAATCTGGCGTGATTGCTGCAGGTCGAAGGCCTTGTTTTCACAAAAGACATCGGCAAACAAATGCGGAGGCAGGGAGGCAGCAGGCTGGCTTTCCCACCAGCGTCGCACGGCGGGCAACATCTCATCGCAGAGCAATTGGGTGTAACCTTGCGGGTCTCCCTGATATTCGGGGGCGATGGCATGCGCGCCGAGAAAAGTGGGCACCAGGTCAAGAGGCCCTTCGCGGTTCAGGCGCAGAATGGCTTCGAGCAGTTTCAGTTCTGTATCGGTCTCCAGCCCGTATCCTGTCTTGGCTTCTGCAGTGGTCGTGCCGTAGAAAAACATACGCTCCAAGCGGGGGCGTGTTTCTTCCAGGAGTTGTTCCAGACTGGCCGAACGCGTCTTGCGCACGGTGGAGAGAATGCCTCCACCGGCAGCCAGAATGTCCAGATACTTTGCGCCTGCCATTTTCATCTCGAATTCAGCGGCGCGGTCACCCGCCCAAACGATGTGCGTGTGGGGGTCCACAAAGCCGGGCAGGACGACGCAGCCTGAGGCGTCCAGCCGCGGCGCGGAGGGGTAAGCAGCCAGCAGGTCTGCGGAGGGGCCGACCGCCGCGATGGTTTCCCCCTCCACCAGCACCGCGCCGTCTTCGATGAGGTTGAGCGTGCCCAGGTCTCGCCCCCGCTGGGGCGCAGGGGTCAGGAGAAGAAGTTGGGAGGCAGAGTGAATCAGCATAATGGTCCTCTTTCCATCAGAAAATGAGCATCTCTTTTGCCACTGTCTCAGCGCTGTTGTCAAGGCGAGATGGCCTGAGTTTACTTGAATTGTCAGCAGATGTCGACTCCTCGGCGAAGAAGATGGCCAGGCACGAAAACTTTGCCGTATAATTCTCGCCGAAAGGAGAAGGTATGGCTGCTCTGTTGATTGCCAATGGCACGGTGGTCACCGATCAATCCATGTCGGTTGCCGATGTTCTCATCCGGGACGAAAAAATTGTGGCGGTGGGGCCGGGGCTTTCTGCCCCCGATGCCGAAGTGCTGGATGCCGCCGGCAAACTCATCCTCCCCGGCGGCGTGGACCCGCACGTCCATCTCGATTTGCCGATGTTTGGCACCGTCTCCTCTGATGACCATTACACCGGCACCAAAGCCGCCGCGTTTGGCGGGACAACCACCATCATTGACTTCATCTCGTTTGATTTCCCCACCTTCCAGGAATCGGTCGAGGCCTGGCACAAAAAGGCCGAAAAAGCCGCTGTGGATTACTCGGCGCACATGAACCTGACCCGCTTTGATGAAGCGGTGGCTGCCGAATTGCCTTCTCTAGCCCGGATGGGCCTCCCCTCCGTCAAGACCTTTACTGCTTACAACAACCGCTTGCGGCTGGACGATGGCAGCATCTTCCGCGCCTTGCGAATTGGGCGCGACCACGGAATTTTGATGCTGCTCCATGCCGAAAACGGCGATGTCATCGAGATTCTGGTAGCCGAGGCTCTGGCTGCCGGTCACCGCAGCCCGGAATGGCACGCCAAAACCCGTCCGGCCTGGGGCGCAGTGGAAGCGGCCCTGCGTGCGTTTGCCCTCGCGGCCACTGCCGATGCACCGCTCTACCTCGTCCACATGAACACAGCCGGCGAAGTGGACATGCTGCGCTACGCCCGCGAGCGCGGGTTGAAGGTGATGGGCGAGACCTGTCCGCAGTACCTGTTCTTCACCGAAGACGATTTGCGTCGTCCTGATGGCGCCAAATGGATTTGCTCCCCGCCCATGCGCACCCGTACTGATAACGCCCGCTTGTGGGAAGGCCTGGCTGATGGCACGATACAGACCATCGGCACCGACCACTGTCCATTCTTCTTCGACGGAACCCGTCCGATTCTCTACGAGGGGCAGGAAATTGCCATCCCCGGCAAGGAACTGGGCCGGGACGACTTCACCAAGATCCCCAACGGGCTGCCGGGTGTGCAGGATCGGCTGCCGGTTTTGTGGACTGCCGCAGTCGGCTCCGGGAAGTTGACGCCGAGCCAGTTTGTGGCGCTCACCTCCACCCAGCCGGCCAAAATCTTCGGCCTGTACCCGCGCAAGGGCGCCCTCCTGCCCGGCTCCGATGCCGACCTTGTCGTGTGGGACCCGCAAAAGAAGGTCCGCTACGGCGTGGCCCTCTCCCATCAGCGCACTGACTATAACCTCTACGAAGGCTGGGAATTGACCGGTTACCCCGAAAAAGTCTTCCTGCGCGGCAAATTGCTTGTGGACGGTGATCGCTGGCTGGGACGCCCTGGCGGCGGCCAGTTTTTGCCGCGTCAGCCCGGCGCACCGATTCTCTAACTCCATCCGGTATAATCGGCGCTTGTATGATCCAAGCCCTTCTCTTCGATTTTGACGGCCTGCTGATGGACACCGAAACGCCCGAAGTGGAAATCTGGCAGGAGATTTACGCCGAACACGGTGCGCAATTTCCTCTGAACATCTGGCTGCGTGATGTGGTCGGTTCAACGATTTCTAACTTTGACGTGGCGGCCCACCTGGCAAACATCACAGGCAAAGCCCTCGATTTAACGGCCATTTATGAGCGCGCCCACACCCTGCGCCTCGAACGTCAGGCGCGGCTGCCGGCCATGCCCGGCGTGTATGCGATTCTTGCCTCGGCCCAGGCGCGCGGAATGCGCATGGCTGTCGTCTCCAGTTCCTCCCATGCCTGGGTGGATGGCTACCTGCGCCGGTTGCAAATCGCTTCGTATTTTCAATTCGTCATCTGTCGCGAAGACGCTCCCCGCCTCAAACCGGCTCCCGACCTGTACCTGAGAGCGCTCCGTGACCTGCAATTGCCCCCAAGCGAATGCCTGGCCTTTGAAGATTCGCCCAATGGCGTCCTGGCGGCTCGCCGCGCTGGTTTGCGTGTGGTCGGAGTTCCCAACCCCGTCACTGCCCATGCCGGCCCGCTCCAGGCAGACCTGGTTCTCTCCTCCCTGGCCGAGATGCCGCTGGAAGAAATCCTGCGGCGGGTGGCCTGAACCTCTGGCAGTCAGAACGCAACGGGCCGTGGCGCACTGCTTCCCGCAGGTGAGCAAATGACCAGTTGGCAGGCCGTGCATCCAGGCGCACTCCCACGCACCGAGCGCGTCCCAACCTGCAGGAGGCAGAAAGTTCCCTTTTGCCGTTCAATATTTCCCTGGAGGCAAGATGATTGACGAAACCATCCTCGAAATCCGCCGTTACGACGGCCCCGGCTTTCGGCCGCTGATTTTCTTCGGCTCCTGGCGGGTGGCCCTGATGAACTTTACCGAAGAACTCCTGCCGGAAAATATCTCGCGGGTCGAACGCCACCCGCAGACCGACGAGGTCTTTGTCCTCCTGCGGGGGCAGGCCACCCTCTTTGTCGGCGAGGGGCAGGATCGTCTCGAACGCTTCTATGCCCAACCGATGGAGCCGGGCCTGCTTTACAACGTCAAGCCGCAGACCTGGCATACCATCGTCATGAGCCGCGACGCCTCTGTCCTCATCGTCGAAAACGCCGACACCGGCGACCACAACTCGCAGTTCTGCTCACTGCTGCCCGAACAGCGCCAGTTCCTGCTTGAGCATGTTTGAACCACGAAAAATGTCTGCTTCTCCCACGCCTGCTTTGATTCTCAAGCCCGGACGCGAAAAATCGCTCCTGCGCTGGCATCCCTGGGTCTTCTCAGGGGCGATTGCGCGAGTGGAAGGCAACCCCGCGGCGGGCGCGACCGTTGACCTGCTCGCTGCGGACGGTCATTTTCTCGCCCGCGGCGCCTTCTCCCCTGATTCGCAAATCCGCGCCCGGGTCTGGACCTTTGACCCGGCCGAGGCCGTCGACGCCGATTTCTTCCGCCGACGCATTTCCCGTGCTTTTGCTAGCCGGCGGCAGTTGGGCCTGGACGACCCGCACGGAGCAGTCCGCCTTCTGCATGCCGAATCGGATGGCTTGCCTGGCCTGGTGGTGGACCGCTACGGTCAGGTGCTGGTGGCGCAGTTTCTCTCTGTCGGCGTAGAATACTGGAAAGAGACCCTCGCCGACCTCCTCCTGACCGAAACCGGCCTGTCGGTCCTCTACGAACGTTCCGATGCCGACGTGCGTGAACTGGAGGGGCTGCCCGCCCGCGTCGGTCTGCTGCGTGGCGAAATGGCTGCTCAGATGTTCGTCATCACCGAAAACGGATTGAAGTTCCAGGTGAACGTGGCGGAAGGCCACAAAACCGGCTTCTACCTCGACCAGCGCGAGAACAGGTTGCGGGTCCGGCAACTGGCCGCCGGGCGCGAAGTGCTGGATTGTTTTTGCTACACGGGGGGCTTCACGGTCAATGCCCTGGCGGGCGGGGCACGGTCGGTCCTTTCGGTGGATTCTTCTGCCGAGGCCCTGTCGCTGTGCCGGGAGAATGTGGCCATCAACAATTTACCTGCCGACCGCCACACCATGCTAGAGGGGGATGTCTTTCACCTTTTGCGCCGTTTCCGTGACGAAGGCCGCGGCTTTGACCTGATTCTCCTCGACCCGCCAAAATTTGCCCCCACCGCAGCCCAGGCCGAGAAAGCGGCGCGCGGCTACAAGGACATCAATTTGCTGGCGTTCAAACTCTTGCGGCCAGGCGGGGTGCTGGTCACTTTTTCCTGCTCCGGCGGGGTGGACGCGGCCCTCTTCCAGAAAATTGTCGCCTCTGCCGCGCTGGATGCCGGCGTGGAGGCGCAAATCCTGGCCCACCTGCACCAGTCGCCGGACCATCCGGTGGCGCTGCCCTTCCCCGAAGGGACGTATTTGAAGGGCCTGGTATGCCTGGTCGTGGGGAGAAGTGGCGCAGTGGATGGTCAAAAGCAGGCAGGATAGCCGTCTGCCGGCCCGATGATGTTTTTGCCTGAGCAGGCGGCTTAGCCAATTTCGGGCGGATGGTCTTTGTCGTACACCAGGACTTGAATGTCCAACCCCTCTTTGCTCAACAAGTCGAGCACCGGCTGGAACGTGGCATCGCGAATGGGCTGTACTTCTGCGGCCCCCACGGTAACACTGATGCGGGCCTCTTCTTCTGACATTTTCGTCGTCTTGATTTCGGCATTCGGGCTGACCGATTTGATAAGGTTTACCAGACTCTGGATGGCTTCATCGAGGGTCATAAAAACTCCTGCGTATGGGATGGGGAAATGAGTTCAGGCGGTTTTGAGCACGACTGCTGCCCCGTATCCAACCACAGATGAGTAATCTCCGGTGACATCACCTGAAGTGGCATAGTGCAGCACTTTGACTGTATCCGCACCCAGGTCACGCGCGGCCCACAAGACGGCAGCAACGGCGGCGTGGCCGCAGGCCTGCCCTTTGCCCCTGGCCTCTGCTTCAAAGATGGCATGCGGGTTGAACGACTCAAAGCAGCGCAACATTTCTGCATCGAGAAGGTGCGCTGTTTGCTGGTCGTAGAAGTGAGACAGGTCGGTGGAAGCAACCAGCAAGGCCTTGCGCCCGGCGAGGACTTTTGCCAGCGATGCTCCCAATGCTTCGATGGCTTTGGGCGACTGGCTGCGCACCATCACCGGTAAAAGTTGGAAGGGCGCTGCCAGGGCACGTTGCAGGAAGGGGAGTTCAATCTCGAGGGAATGCTCGCGGTCGCGGGCGACGGGGGTCAGGCCAAAGCCGAGGCGGTGCTTGAGTTCGGCATCCAGGGCTGCAAGCGCATTCTGATCTACCGGCACCAGGCCAAGAGGGGTGAAATAGGCTTCGTGGGCCGTGGTGAGCAGCGGTTCATAGTAGGGCTGGTGCATGGGGGAGACCACCGCGACCAGGTCGGGGGTCTGGCCGCGGATGGCGGCAAAGGCATAACCGGCGACGGGTCCAGAATACATGTGGCCGGCATGCGGAGCAATGACGGCAATGATTTCGCCGGCCAGTTCGGGCAATTCGGCGCGGTCGAGGTAGGTATCTACGGCGCGCGCCAGTGCCTCAGGATTGCCTTCATACCAGGTTCCGGCAATCGGAGAAGGACGGACTGATGAAACGGTTGTCATAGTCGCCTCCAAAAAAAAATCGAAAGCGCCACAACAGGGCGGATGAAGTTTATTATACAAGACTCCACTGCAAAAACCCTGAAGTTTCACCACGAAGACACGGAGTCACAAAGTTTCCTTTCATTTACTTACTCGTGTCTCCGTGTCTTTGTGGTTCGATTTTCACCTTTTTGCAGGAGACTCATACAAGACCTTTGCGAAGAATTCCCCAAAAATCAGTCACAATTTGGACAGTTGTTTTTTGAATTTGCGCCAACTGAGCCAGCGGGAAAAGCCGGCAATTCCCAGTGAAAGGGCAGAAAGAGCCGGCCAGACGATCAGCCAGGGGTTGACCGGTGGTTCTGGTTGTGTTTGCTCAGCGGGCAGGGCTTGGGCACTGACGTCGGCAGATTCGGACGGCCCCACCAGGGCGTATGCTTCTGCCTCGGCAGTGGGAGTATTTTGCAGGGTAGGCCCGGCAAGTTTGGGAGATTCTCCCTCCGGAGAACCGCCGATATTGGAGGGAGGAGCGGCAACCAGGAGCCTTTCGGGCGCTGCTGCCCCATAGTTTAGCGAGCCGAGCAGGTTTCCCACCAGGGTGAAGAGGAAGAGCAAGAGAGTAACTGCGGAGGCCCACGAGAAAACCGGTACGGCGCGCGGAACCGGCGGCTTGAGGCCGGCTATTTTGGGGGTGAGCAAGAAGTTGCGCGGGACTCGCCGACGGGGAGTCTGGCGGAGTAAAGCGCGGGCCTGACGCAATTTTTGGGCTACTTCAGCCAGTTGCGGGTCAGACTCGAGACGGGCCGCGACGCGCCGCGCCTCAGCCTCGGACAGTTGTCCGTCCAGGTAAGCAGAGATTTTTTCTGCATCGCGAAAAGTGGGCTTGTGATTCATGCTTTGTCCTCGCTTTGCAGACGGAAGGCTGTGGGTAAAAGTTCCCAAAATGCTTGCAGACATTCACGCAAACGCAGACGGGCACGCGCCAGGCGGCTTTTGATGGTGCCCAGCGGGACGCGCACGGCGCGAGCCACTTCGCTGTAGTCCAGGCCCTGAATGTCGGCCAGGACTACAACCACGCGAAAATCGGCAGGCAGAGCATCGAGGCAGTGCTGAATGGCATGTTCGAGTTCGGCCTGGTCGAGTTGTTCCTCGGGGGAGGCGCCGGGGTCGGCCAGCCAGCGCGGGGATTCGATTTCTTCGCCGTCGGCATCGTCCGGTTCAAGCGGGGTGGTGGGACGGCGCTTGTGGCGGCGCAGTTCATCGTAGCAGGCGTTGGTCACGGTGCGCAGCAGCCAGGCTTTGAAGGAGCCGCCGCGATAGGCGTTGAGGGCACGGAAGGCAGAGAGGAAGGCCTCTTGGGTGGCGTCGGCGGCCAGGTCTTCATCGCCGAGGATGCGCAAAGCGGCGTTGAAGAGCGTTTCCTGGTAGGCCAGGACAAGCCGGTTGAAGGCGTCCAGGTCACCGCGTTGGGCCTGCCGGATGAGGGCGAGTTCGTCCATATGGGGATATTTTACCCGCGAAAATGCCGGGGAAGGCGGATGGTAACGCGGAATTTATTCCGCAAACGCGGGGAAATGCGAGAATTTTCACCGCTGAGATGCAGAGTTCGCAGAGATTTTTGGCGGTTTTCGCTGCATTCTCAGCATCTCTGCCGTGAAAGATTTGACTTTGAGAAAATCATGTTGCGCCTTTCAGAAACCCTTTGTGTACTTCGTGCCCTTTGTGGTTCACGATCTTTTTGCAGTAGGGTCAAACTTATTCCGCAAATGCAGATGGGCAGGGGATCTTACCTCTTGCCCCAGATGAGCCACCACAGGCCACGCCAGAGCAACATTCCCAGAGCGGCGCTGGCGCCCAAAATGAGGGTGAAGAGCGGCAGGGCCACGGTGTTGAGCATTGCCGCCCGCAGAATGGCCGTCAGCGGCGCGGCCAGGAGCATTGCCAGCACAGGCCGCCAAAGTTGAGAGGGCGCCGAAATCACGTTCAGGTCAAAAAGCCCGAACCAGGGAGCAAGCAGAAACCAGCCCGCCAGCAGCGGCAGAAAGGTGGTCATCATTCGCGCGGCAAAGGAGAAGTGCAGTTCTCCATGCGAAGCAAAGCCAACCAGGGTGATGATGGCCAGGGCCAGCACGTCGCCAACAAGAAGCCAGAGTTTCCTGAGCGGCATTATTCCTCCTTGCGAACCGGCGGGAAGAGGATGACCTCGCGAATGCTGTGTTTGTCGGTCAGGAGCATGGTGAGTCGGTCCACGCCCATGCCGAAACCGCCGTTGGGGGGCATGCCGTAGCGCATGGCGCGCAGGTAATCTTCGTCCATGGGGTGCTTTTCTTCGTCGTCGGCAGCATAGTCGCGGCCCATTTCGAGGAAACGCTGTTCCTGGTCGAGCGGATCGTTGAGTTCAGTGAAGGCGTTGCAGAGTTCAAAACCGGCCACGTACCCCTCAAACCGTTCCACGGTCAGGGGGTCGCCAGGTTTTGATTTGGCCAGCGGAGAAATATCGCGGGGATAATCGTAGAGGAAGGTGGGCTGAATCAGGGTCGGTTCGAGGAACTCGCTCACCAGGAAATCAATCAGTTTGCCGCGCGTGGCACCCACGGGCGGCTGTTTGCCCAAGCGCACGATGGCCTGATAGAGCGAGTCGGCGGTGGGGTGCCCGGCGATGTCAATTCCCGAGGTTTGCAAGATGCCTTCGCGCATCGAAAGCCGTCGCCAGGGTGGGGTAAAGTCCAGTTCCTGCCCCTGGTAGGTGATTTTCAGCCCGCCGGTCACCTTCTGGCAGACGAAGGCCAGCATTTGCTCGGTCAGTTCCATCACTTTGAGATAATCGGCATACGCCCAGTAGAATTCCAGTTGGGTGAATTCGGGGTTGTGCTTGTACGAGATGCCTTCATTGCGGAAGTCGCGGCCGATTTCATAGACTTTTTCCAGGTTGCCGACCAGCAAACGCTTGAGATACAACTCAAAGGAGATGCGCAGGTACATGTCCTGGTCGAGTTCGTTGTGATGGGTGACGAACGGACGCGCCGCCGCGCCGCCGTAGAGCGGTTGCAGGATGGGCGTCTCGACCTCGAGGAAGCCGCGTTCGTCCAGGAACTCGCGCAGGGCGCGGATGATGGCCGCCCGTTTCCGGAAGGTTTCGCGCGTCTCCGGGTTGACCGCCAGGTCGGCGTAACGCTGGCGGGCGCGCAGTTCGGGGTCCTCGAGGGCGGCGTGGCGGATGACGGTGCCGTCTTCGAGCGTCTCATCCTTGGCAGCGGGCAGGGGGGAGATGGCTTTGGCCAGCATCTTGAAGTCGTGGACAAGCAAAGTGGCTTCGCCCGAGCGGGTGCGCATCATTACGCCCGAGGCCTGAACGAAATCGCCCAGGTCGAAGCGGTTGTTGAAGAAATTAATTTTATCCTGCCCCAATTCGTTCACGCGCAGGAACAACTGGAGTTTGCCCTCGCCATCCTCGATGTGGGCAAAGGTGAGTTTGCCCATCGGGCGCACGGCGCGCAAACGCCCGGCTACGGTGGCGCGGACCTCGGGGAGGGGGCCGCCCGCCGCGGCGCGTTCAGCGCTTTCGAACGCGGCGATCGCTTCGGCGCTGGTGTGCGTCCGTTCGGCGCGGGTGGGGTAGGGTTCAATCCCTTCCTGACGGAGAAGGATGATTTTTTCAAGACGAATTTTTTCGAGAGAAGTGTACTCTGGCATACGTTGACCTTTCTGGGCAATCCAGGAGAGGGTACAAAAAAGCCCCGCGCTCCAGGCAGGTTGCGCGGGGCTCAGACCTTTCTCAGGCTGCCCCCTTTACTCAATCTTTTTGATCGTCACTTTATACGAGCCTGCAGGCGCGTCCACGGTCACCACGTCGCCGACGCGATGGTTGAGAAGGGCCTTGCCGATGGGGGATTCATTGGAAATTTTGCCTTCCCGCGGATTGGCTTCGGCAGCGCCGACAATGGTGTACACTTCCGGCTCGCCGCCTTCTTCCTGGATCGTCACGGTATCGCCTACCTGAACCACATCGGGAGAGGAGAGCGCTTCGTCAATAATGTGCGCCGCAGCCAGGATGATTTCGAGTTCCTGAATGCGGCCTTCTACAAAGGCCTGTTCGTTCTTGGCGGCTTCGTATTCGGCGTTTTCGATGAGTTCGCCACCTTCCATGGCCTCGTGCAGGCGATTGGCCACTTCTGCGCGCTTGACGGTGCGCAGGTATTCGAGCTCGTCAGCGAGTTTTTGGTAGCCTTCTTTGGTCAGAAATGTGGCGGGCATGGTTGATTCCCTGAGAAAATATAAGCATCTCTGAAACAGAGATGCAATGAGTTATGAAGTCCGTACGGAGATATTATACATGATTCCACAAAAATCAAGAAGCCCTTTTCTTTAATAAGATAATTCCAAATCTAAAAAGGATAGGCGCAAAATTTTGAACGAATTTTTTAAAACCAAAAGCCAACAGACTTGATTATGTGTCCAGACTGAGTAGCATCAAAATGTTACCTGTGCCGTTAATCTTGCTCTCCCCTCTCTATACCAGCCCATGATCGTCAGCGCTATATTCAGCACCCCTGGAAGTAATTTGACAATGTCAAGTTAAACTCTTGTTCTATAAGCTCTACGCATTTTGTCACTGCGAGCAAAGCGAAGCAGTCTCCTGGTTTGCGAGGGGATTGCTTCGTCGCAAAAAACGCTCCTCGCAATGACAACTATACGAAAAG
>Ga0209162_1002361_pt1 | contig 16729 bp, 19 predicted proteins | sample YNPNPMetaG_FD_187121 | JGI IMG/M metagenome (GOLD analysis project Ga0209162, IMG submission 187121) | Anoxygenic and chlorotrophic microbial mat microbial communities from Yellowstone National Park, USA - YNP NP MetaG (SPAdes) (version 2) ... | reverse complement strand
CTGGTCAAGCCCCGTCGCGATTCTTTCCAGAATCTGTTGAAACATTAATCACCTTAGCGAGCCAGAGCTTTGTCTCCAGCCCTTCCATTGGATTAGCAAGTGGAAAAACACCCAGCGCGCGCGCGTGCGCGTACATCTCTTCGACCAGCTGCAAGTTCTTCCAGAAATCGGGTGGCTCGCTGGCAACAAAATTGCGCTCCCATTTCTCCCACATCACGCGATTTCTAATCATTTCGCGCTCCCACTCTGCCATCCCTCCAAACCCAACTCGCGCAACACCGCGTCCAGCGCGCGATCGGCAGTCGCGCGTTCCTCTTCCGCTTCTGCCAGCAACACCAGCGCTTCTTCCAGCGGTAGCGCGTCTTCTTTGTTGTTCGTCGCAACATAGCGCGAGGGGCTGAGGTTGTAATCGTTGCGAATCGCGTCATCGGTCGAGATGATTTTGGACAGTCCCTCGATCTCGCGCCAGTTCAGATACGCATCGGCGACGCGCGCGATGTTTTCTGGTGTCAGGTAATTCTTGGGGCGACCTTTGGCAAATTCTTGCGAGGCGTTGACGAGGAGAATCTGTCCAGCGTGAGGACGCTGCGCGGCATCGTGACGACGAATCACGAGGATGATGCCGGGCGCGGTGGTGTTGTAAAATAAATTTTCGGGCAGCAGAAACACTGCTTCGATGAGATCGCGCTCGACGAATGCCTTGCGAATGTCGCGCTCGCGATTCGACCCGGCGTTGCCGCTGCCGCGCGAGACCGCGCCCGTGTCGAGCACGACCGCCATCTTGCCATCGTCCTGCAACGACGCGAACATGTGCTGAATCCATCCCCAATCGGCGCTGGAGGAAGGCGGGATGCCAAAGCGAAAGCGATCGTAGGCGTCGTTTTCGTACGTCGAGAGCGCGAATTTTTGATTCCACATCGGATTGGCGGTGACTTTGCGGAAACGTTGCAGCGAACCATCGGCGTTGGTGAACGCGGGACGATGCATCGTATCGCCCAGCCGAATCTCCGCGTCCAGATCGTAGATGAACACATCCATCCGCGCCATCGCAAACGTATTCGGGTTGATTTCCTGCCCAAACAATTTCAGCGGCGCGATACGACTCGACGTGCCATACTTGGCGACAAAGCGCAGGCTGGTCTTGACGAGCAAGCGCGCCGAGCCGCAGGTGGGATCGTAAATCGTATCGCCGGGTTCGGGATCGAGGATGAGCGCCATCAGTTCGGCGACTTCGGGCGGCGTGAAAAATTCGCCGGCACTTTGCCCTTGCCCTTCGGCAAACTTGCGCAGCAGATACTCGTACGCCTGACCGAAATCGTTGCGATCCACATCGCGCAAGCCCAGACGATAGCGCGAGAGCACTTGGACGAGCGCGCTCAGTTGCTCATCGCTCAAGATGCGTTGCCCCGCCGCCGTTTCGTTGAAATCCTTGATGTCAATGACGCCTTGCAAGCGCGGGTTTTCGCGCGCGACCGCACGCACGGCGTCGGTGAGATAATCGCCCAGCCCGGTAGTCACGCGGCGGATGTTTTCCCAGCGCGCGGCTTGAGGGATGTAAAAGCGTACGAGGTCGTGATCGTCGTCAACGTGCCGGGCAGTCTCATCCAACTCGTGCAACTCGTCCTCGAACACATCGGAAAGGCGTTTGAGAAAGAGGAGGGGCAGGATGTAATCCTTAAACTTGGGCGCGTCAATGGGACCGCGAATGACGCACGCGGCTTCCCAGAGCCAGTTTTCCAGTTCGCTCAGTTGCAAGGTTTTGTGTTCGCTCATCCTGTCCTCGACGCGCAGCGTTTGATGGTAACTACTCAGCCGATCAGTGCGAGCGCAGTTTGCAAAGCAATCCCCAACAAGCGAATTGGACGCTGCGCGGCTACTCAGAAACTTCCCCCTGTCATTGCGAGGCGTAGTGTGCCGAAACAATCTCCAATGCAACGTTGGGGATTGCTTCGTCGCAAAACCCGCTCCTCGCAATGACAACGATAGCGCGCGTTTCTGTCATTTAAACATGCCCGCTAACGAGCATGGAATTCTCGCAATGACACACAGGCGGAGTAGTTACGTCTGGTGCAAATTATACGTGCGCCCCACGATTTGTGCAAGCGCGCGCAAGTAGGGGCGAGGCATTGCTGCAATCGTATAACAATGCCAATTATCCTCCAACTGGGCAATACGATGGCTACACAAAATTGAATTGTGCAATGCCTCGCCCCTACGAGCGTATCGCAATGTCAATCGTTTGTCAACGGGAAATCAAGTCGCAGCAACAAGTACGAGCGAATAATGATTCGCCCCGACGCGCCTGCCTCCGCAGGCTGGATCCTAGCCGCCGAAGGGCAACTTCGGGTATGTGTCGCAAGCGTTCACGCATAAGGCTTGATACTCCTCAGAACCGCAAAAGGCGTGAACGCTTGCGATGGCAGCGGTTTCAACCGCCCGTGTCTGACTTTGCATGCACCCTGATTTTTAACATCTTTTTGATTGACAAGCGCAGTATCGTGCGTACAATGAGAATAATTACCACACGATGTCAATCAATGGTAGCGTGTCGGCAACACAACGGCGCACCGATAGCGTATGTTTGCCGACAGCAAACCTGCTGATACACACGGCAGTCCATTGTCCGTGTGATGATGGAGTCTTGAAATGCCCAATCGTTTAATTCACGAAACGAGTCCATATCTTTTGCAACACGCGCACAACCCGGTGGATTGGTATCCCTGGGGTGACGAAGCGTTACAAAAAGCGCGCGCCGAAGATAAACCGATTTTTCTCAGCATCGGTTATGCTGCCTGTCACTGGTGTCACGTGATGGAGCGCGAATCGTTTGAGGATCAAGCCACTGCCGCCTTGCTCAACGAATATTTCGTGCCAATCAAAGTGGATCGCGAAGAACGCCCCGACCTCGATGCGATTTATATGGAGGCAGTGGTCGCGATGACGGGACAGGGTGGCTGGCCGCTGAGCGTCTTTCTCACGCCCGATGGCGCGCCGTTTTATGGCGGTACATACTTTCCCAACACGCGCCGCTACAACCTCCCCGCCTTTAGCGATATTCTGATTGCCATCCATGAGGTGTGGCAGAACCGTCGCGCCGAGGTGTTGAAGGGTAGTGCGCGCCTGACCGAGGCACTCCGCAACGAGGAATGGCTCAAACAATTTTCCAGCAGTGACGAACCCGGTTTGTCGCAATTGAACGAGGCTCTCCACCACCTTCACACTGCGTTCGATGCAGTGAATGGCGGTTGGGGCGGCGCGCCCAAGTTTCCCCAACCGATGACGCTCGAATTCCTGTTGCGAATGTACGTGCGTACGCCCGATGAAGCGATGCGGCAGATGATTGTCCTCACGTTGAACAAGATGGCGCGCGGCGGCATCTACGATCAACTCGGCGGAGGCTTTCATCGTTACGCCACCGATGCGAACTGGCGAGTACCGCACTTTGAAAAAATGCTGTACGATAATGCCCAACTCGCGCGCGTGTACCTGCACGCGTGGCAGGTGACCCAGGACGATTTTTATCGGCACATCGCCGAGCAAACGCTCGATTACGTCGCGCGCGAGATGATGCATCCAGCAGGCGGATTCTTTTCCAGTCAGGACGCCGATTCGGAAGGACGTGAGGGGGCGTACTATGTGTGGCGTGCCGGGGAAATCCGGCAAATCCTCGGTGAGGATGCCCCCTTGTTCATGGATCGCTATGGGGTCACGGAACACGGCAACTTAGATGCGAACATTCTTTTCGTTGCGCGCGATCTCGATGTCGTCGCGGCGATGCATCATCTCTCGCTGGATGAGACGGCGACACGTCTGGCGCGTGCGCGCGAAAAATTATTTGCACAGCGCAACACGCGCGTCAAACCCGCGCGCGACGAAAAGGTGTTGACCGCGTGGAACGGTTTGATGCTCGCGGCTTTTGCCGAAGCCGCGCGCGTGCTGGCGCGCGACGATTATCGTCGCATCGCGGAACGCAACGCCGATTTTCTGTTGCGCGCGTTACGCCGCGCCGATGGTCGCCTGTATCGCGCGTGGAACGCGGAACGTAACGCGGGGCATCTGAACGCGTATCTAGAAGACTATGCCAACTTGAGCGAGGGCTTGCTGACGTTGTACGAAACGACGTTCGATGCGCGCTGGTTCATCGCCGCGCGCGAACTGGTGGACACGATGCTGGAGCATTTCAGCGATGCGCGCGGCGGTTTCTTCGATACGAGCGATGATCACGAAACGTTACTCACGCGTCCCAAGCGTCTGGAGGATAACGCCGTGCCGTCGGGCAATGCGATGGCGGTAACCGTTTTGCTCAAACTCGCTGCCCTGACCGGCGAATCGCGTTACGCCGATGCTGCCCAGGGAGCATTACGACTGGTGCAACGCGCGCTCACAGTCGCGCCACTGGGTTTTGCACAATGGTTGTGCGCGCTCGATTTCGCGCTGGGCGCGCCGAAAGAGATTGCCATCGTCGGTGAAGTGAACGAGGCGCGCGCTTTGCTCGACGTCGTGTTCAGCGCGTACCGTCCGAATCAAGTTGTGGCAGTGGGGGATGAAACATCGCCGGTGCCGTTGTTGCGTGGACGCACTCGATTGAATGGTAAGCCGACGGCCTACGTCTGTCGTCATTTCGCGTGTCAATTGCCGGTGACCGAGCCTGCCGATTTAGCAAAGCAATTGGCAGCGTGAAGAAAAGTCTTTTCCACCATCGGAAGGTTACGATGCTCGTCATTTTGCCGTCGTTGTACGGACAAAAAATCTTTCACCTCTACGGAACAACCCCTCTCATCCCCTGTCCCCTGCTCTCCCCGCGAAGCGGGGAGAGCAGGGGAGATAGGAGGAGGGGGTGTGGTCGGGCGGCTTCGCCGCCCGACCACACCCCATTCCCTCGCTTTCCCCCTCCCCACGCCGCGAAGCGGCGTGGGGAGGGGGCTAGGGGGTGGGGCGATTTCGCAAGGGATGGCGCGGCGTAGTAATATTCCTGTTGGGGCGAAAAATCTTTCGCCTTGGGGTGAAAAATCTTTCGCTTCCCAACTAAGCGGAAAAACTTTGGTTACTTAGCCGCCGAATGGCGGCTTTGGGTATGTGTCGCAAGCGTTCACGCGTAATGCTTGATACTCCTCAAAACCGCAAAAGGCGTGAACGCTTGCGATGGCTGCGGTTTCAACCGCCCGTGCCCGACAAGCCCCGGCACTGAACACAAGGGGGCTTGACAACATCCGCATATTTGCATACACTTGGGATGCATATCCCCCCCGGTGGGGGAGGGGATAGCCAGCGAGGTGAACGATGGCGGAAATTCAGAAGGAGCAACTGAGCAATCGCGCGCGCTCGATTCAGGGGCATATGGGCGCGGTCGTGCGGATGATTGAAGAAGATGCCTATTGCATTGACATTATCAAACAAACTCAGGCAATTCAAAAGGCATTGGACAAACTGAACACCCTCTTGCTCGAACGACATTTGCATCGTTGCGTGACCACAGCGATTCGGGGTAACAAACCCCAAGAACGCGAACGGGTCATTGCGGAACTGCTAGAGGTGTTCAAGGTGAGAAGTTAATGGCTCTGCAACAAACCACTTTGCCTGTTGTGGGAATGACCTGCGCGGCGTGCGTGATGCACGTGGAGGGCGGCTTGAAACAAGTGCCCGGCGTGCACAGCGCCACAGTGAATCTGGCGAGTGAACGCGCCACCGTGCAGTTCGATCCACAGCAAACGAATATCAACCAGATGGTTGCGGCAGTGCGCGAGGTAGGCTACGACGTGATCGTGGATACGCTCACACTGCCGATTGGCGGAATGACGTGCGCCGCCTGCGTGATGCACGTCGAAAACGCCTTGCGCGCCGTACCCGGCGTGCTGAACGCGAACGTCAATCTCGCGACCGAACGCGCGACCGTTGAACTTGTGCCTGGCGTCGTCACGCTTGCCGATTTAAAGCGCGCGGTGCAGGACGCAGGCTACGACGTTCTGGACACGAGTGGTGCGCCGACAGAACTGGTGGATCGCGAACGCGCGGCGCGCGAAGTCGAACGTCAGTGCGAGTGGCGCGATCTCCTCATCGGCATTGTCTTCACGTTGCCTCTCTTTGTGCTGGCGATGGCGCGCGATCTGTATCACGCCTTCAGTGGATACGACGCGCTCGCGGGGTTCTTCTACTGGGAACATTACGATTGGTTGCTGTTCGCGCTGGCGACGCCGGTGCAGTTATACGTAGGACGCGCGTACCATCGCAACGCGTGGAAATCGCTGCGAGCGCGCGCGCCGAATATGGACACGCTCATCTCCATCGGCACGAATGCCGCCTACTGGTTCAGCGTCATCGTCTTGATTGCGCCGTGGTTGGGGTTTTCTCTGGCGGGACACGTGTACTTTGAAAGCGCGGCGGTCATCATCACGCTGATTAAACTGGGCAAGTATCTGGAAGCACGCGCCAGAGGTCAAACCTCGGAAGCCATCAAGAACTTGATGAAACTGCAACCCAAGACGGCGCGCGTCGAACGCGCGGGACAGGAAATCGAAATTCCGGTGGAAGAGGTGCGCGTCGGTGACGTTGTCAGCGTACGTCCAGGTGAGAAAATTCCGGTGGATGGCGTCATCGTCGCGGGTAGTTCGACAGTGGACGAGTCAATGATTACTGGCGAAAGTTTGCCCGTCGAAAAAAACATCGGCGACAGGGTCATTGGCGCGACGCTCAACAAAATGGGCGCGTTCAAATTTGAAGCGCGTCAGGTCGGCAAGTCCACGATGCTCGCGCAAATCATCCAGTTGGTCGAGGAGGCGCAAGGATCGAAAGCACCGATCCAACGCCTGGCGGATCGCATCGCGGCTGTGTTTGTGCCGATCGTCATCGTCATTGCGATTGCCACGTTTGCGCTGTGGCTCATCATCGGCGGTTCGTTCACACACGCGTTCGTCAACTTTGTCGCCGTGTTGATTATCGCGTGTCCGTGCGCGCTGGGACTCGCCACACCGACCGCGATTATGGTGGGCACCGGCAAAGGCGCAGAGAACGGTGTGCTGATTCGTAGTGGCACCGCGCTCGAAATCGCGCACAGGATAACTGCCATCGTGCTGGACAAGACCGGCACATTGACACAAGGCGCGCCGATGGTGACCGATGTGGTTACGGGTTCAACTCTTGAAACCTCAAACTTGAAACCTGAAACTCTCCTCCAACTTGCGGCGAGTGCGGAAAAACAGAGCGAGCATCCGCTGGGTCAAGCCATCGTTCAGCACGCGCAAGCCGCTGGTCTCACGTTGAGTGAACCCATCGAATTTGGAGCGATTGTGGGACACGGTGTCCGCGCGCGTGTGAATGGATACACGGTACTCATCGGCAACGTGCAACTGATGAACGATGCACACATCGCGCTGGATGGCTGGGACGCGCGCGCTAGCGCGCTGGCAGACGAAGGCAAGACAACGCTGTTCGTCGCGCTCGATGGACGCGTGGCGGGAGTGATTGCGCTGGCAGACACGCTCAAGCCGAACGCACGCGCGGCGGTGGCGGCACTCAAAGCATTGGGTTTGAAAGTGTATATGCTGACGGGCGATCAGCCACGCGCGGCGGCAGCGATCGCGCGGCAGGTGGGCATTGAAAATTTCTTCGCGCAGGTGTTGCCGGCTCAAAAAGCCGACAGGGTCAAAGAGTTGCAAGCGCGCGGAGAAATCGTCGCGATGGTCGGGGATGGCATCAACGATGCGCCCGCGCTCGCGCAAGCCGATCTGGGCATCGCGCTGGGCACCGGCACCGATGTGGCGATGCACGCGGCAGAGATCACGCTCCTCACCGGCGATTTGCGTGGCGTGGTCACGGCGATTGCTCTCTCCCGACAGACATTGCGCACCATCAAAGGCAACCTGTTCTGGGCGTTCTTCTACAACATCCTTGGCATTCCGATTGCAGCAGGCGCGTTGTATCCGTTCACCGGTCTGTTGTTGAATCCGATGATTGCTGCTGCGGCGATGGCATTCTCGTCGGTGTTTGTCGTCACCAACTCGTTGCGTTTGCGCAACTTTCAGCCGCCGCGCCTCGCAAGCGAGTGATATGCTGGGCAACATTTACGATTCGCTCATCGCGCCTTTCGATTTTCTGGGCGTACGCCGCTGGCGTCAATGGGCAACGCGCGCGGCGAGGGGACGGACGTTGGAAATCGGCGTGGGCACGGGACTGAACCTGCCACACTATCGCGCGGTAGAGTGGATTGCTGCGATTGACCCCGATGGTGTCGCGCTGACGCGCGCTGTACAACGACGTAACGGCAACCAGGTTTCGCTCTATCAAGCGCGCGCAGAAGCCCTGCCCTTCGCCGATGCGTCGTTCGATGCCGTTGTTGGCACGCTGACATTTTGCAGCGTCACGGATCCCGACGCTGCCGCGCGCGAGGTGTGGCGCGTCCTCAAACCCGGCGGTACGTTTCGACTCGTGGAGCACGTGCGCGTCGGAAATCGTTTGATGGCGCGCGCTCAGGATGCACTGACTCCGGTCTGGCGTCGCTTCGCTGGCAATTGCCACTTGAATCGCGGGACGGTGCACACCATCGCGCGCGCAGGATTTCGCGTGCGCGCGGTGTATCGGCTGGTGGGTAGTTTGTTCGTGGGGATTGATGCAATCAAATTCGAGAAAGGAGGTAAAAATGGAACACAAGGACCCCGTCTGCGGAATGACGGTGATTGAGGGAAAACAAGCCGCCATCTCCGAATACAAGGGCACAACGTACTATTTTTGTTCGCGCGGGTGCAAAGTCGCGTTCGATAAAGACCCGGAAAAATTTCTGCGCGAGGGTCCACAAATGATGATGCCAGAGCACAAGCACTAGCCCTGAAAGTAAAGTACGCCCCTTCTCATTGTCACAAGCGCAATGGGGAGGGGTGTTTTACATTGTTGACAAAGCCTTTGACTTGTAATATGATGCGTACGCACTCGAATCCAACACCGGGGATATTGCAATGCCTGCAGACTATTTGCCCATTGTGGTTATGATTGCCATCGCGATTGCCTTTGCCGCGATTGCTCTCCTGTTGTCTGCCATCACCGGGCCACGCCGACCTACACCCGCCAAACTTTCCCCCTATGAATCGGGCATGCCACCCATTGGCTCTGCCCGGCGTCGCCTCTCCATCAAATACTATCTCACCGCTGTTCTCTTCATCCTGTTCGACATCGAAATCATTTTCTTCTACCCCTGGGCAGTCCTCTTTCGCGACCTGGGCTGGTTCGGTTTGATCGAAATGGGGGTGTTTGTAATCGTGCTCCTGATTGGCTATGTGTACATCTGGCGCAAGGGTGGGTTCGAGTGGGACTGAACTTGAAATGTATGATTTAGATTCTCGATTCTCTCTGGGGGAATACGTGCTTTCTGAAGACGTCAAGACTGAAATTCAAAAACTAACCGCCAGGTATCCGGACAAGCGTTCGGCGGTGATGCCCGCCTTGCATCTCGTCCAGCGCGAATTGGGCTGGCTCTCCGACGAGGCGATTCAAGAGATTGCTGATTTGCTCGGAATGTCCAAAACCGAGGTGAATGGCATCGCAACATTTTACACAATGTATGCGCGCGAACCACGCGGCAAGCATACGATTATGTTCTGCACCGATTTGCCCTGCGCGCTGAATGGTGCTGACGCGATGCTGGAACACCTGGAAAACCACCTGGGCTGCCGCGCGGGTCAAACATCGCCCGACGGCAAAATCACTTTGCAGGAAGCCAAGTGCCTGGGAGGATGCCATCACGCGCCGGTGATGTTGGTAGACGGCACAGAGCATATTCAAGATTTGACGATCGAAAAATTGAATGAAATCATTGCACGATTACGTGCCGATTAACAAAAATACGCACTACGAAATACGTAATGCGTAATGCGTAGAGTCGAGGTCAATGTGACGTTGGATCCACTCGTCATCACTCTAATCGAAGCAGCGGTCAAAACGATTGTGATCATCGTGGCGCTGTTGACCGCCTTTGCGTATCTGACGCTCGTTGAGCGCTATGTGGTTGCCAAGATTCAGTCGCGCATCGGCCCGAATCGTGTGGGCGCGATTGGCGGCATTGCCATTTTGCAACCGATTGCCGACGCCATCAAGATGATCTTTAAGGAAGATTTTTGGCCCGCCCAGGCAGACCGAATCATCTACACCGTCGCGCCCGGCATCGCGGTCGTCACCGCGCTAATCGCGTGGGCAGTGATTCCCATCCACCCGCCGATGGAGATTTTCGGTTATCGCATCAACTTTTACATCGCCGATGTCAACATCGGTTTGCTCTATCTGCTCGCCGTAGGCTCGCTGGGTGTGTATGGCATCGTGTTAGGGGGTTGGGGGTCTAACAACAAGTATTCGTTGCTGGGCGCGCTGCGTTCGACCGCGCAGATGATTAGTTACGAGGTGTCCCTGGGGCTTGCCCTGGTCGGCGTGCTGATGCTTAGTGGTTCGCTCAGTCTCGTGACGATTGTCGAGAAACAATCGTTAATCTGGAATATCGTCTGGCAACCCCTGGGGTTCATCATCTACTTTATCGCCGCCGTTGCCGAAGTGAATCGTCTGCCTTTTGATTTGCCCGAAGCGGAAACCGAACTGGTCGCGGGCTATCAAACCGAGTACTCGTCACTCAAATTTGCGCTGTTCTACATGGCGGAGTACATCAATATGCTGACGGTGAGCGCGATCGCTTCGACGATGTTCCTGGGCGGCTATCAGGGTCCGTTTGGCATTTTGCCCGGCGCGCACTGGCTCATCATCAAAATTCTGTTTTTCATTTTCGTGATGATGTGGATGCGGGGAACGTTGCCGCGTTTTCGTTACGATCAGTTGATGCGATTTGGCTGGCAAGTGCTGCTGCCACTCGCGCTCGCCAACATTTTCGTCACCGCGCTGGTGATGCTGGTGGTAGGTCGGTAAATGGAAACTCTTCCTTTTTACTTCCTTGCCGCCCTCGCGGTGATTGCCGCGGTGGGCGTCGTGGTGATGCGCAACCCGGTCTATTGCGCGCTGGCGCTCGCGGTCGTGTTCATTTCGCTCGCGGGATTGTATGTTTTGCTCAATGCACCGTTCCTCGCAGCGGCACAAGTGATGATTTACGCGGGTGCCATTCTGATCTTGTTCGTCTTTGTGATTATGCTCCTCAGCCCCGAACGCGAGCAGGTGAAAGATGTGCTGGTGTGGCAACGTCCGCTCGCGGCGATTTTTGGCGTGGCATTTGTGATGCAACTGGCGCTGGTGATCGCCCTGGCGACTCTGCCTGTGGAGCGCGGGCAATTCACACCAGAACGACTTGCGCAAATTGGAAGCACACAGGCGGTCGGCGCATCACTTTTCACCGATTTTCTCCTGCCATTCGAGATGGCATCGTTGTTGCTTCTGGTAGCAATGGTGGGAGTAATCGTGCTCGCGAAGAAGAGGGTTTGAGATCGAAACCTAGAAACGTGAAACTATGAATGTTAACTCTTACATTCTACTCAGCGCAATTCTGTTCAGTATCGGCGCGGTCGGCGTGCTGGTGCGGCGCAATCCATTGATTCTGTTTATGAGCATCGAATTGATGTTGAACGCCGTAAATCTGGCATTTGTGGCTTTCTCGCGCTATTTGCACAAGATTGACGGACAGGTCTTTGTCTTTCTGATTCTCACGGTCGCTGCTGCTGAAGTAGCAGTAGGACTGGCAATCATCGTCGCACTGTTTCGCACACGCCGCACCGTCAACGTGGATGATGCCAACGTGTTGAAAGGTTGACAAGTGATGTGCCGCGCCAGAGGTGACACGGTATGTCGTTACCGAATCACTCTAAATCATTAGATTGGAATATGAAATGGATAAAGATTCACTGGTGATGAATAAAGCGTTCCGCGCGATGTTGCTGGGGCTTGAAGATGTATTGGGTAAACCAGGCATTGCGGCAATCCTACGCCACGCGGGGTTGACGCAGTACATTGATAACTATCCTCCAAGTGATACTGAACGCGGTGGACAACGTTTGAGCGACGTGGGCAAAATCAATCGCGCGCTTTTTGAAATTTATGGTCCTCGCGGCTCACGCGCGATTATGCAACGTGTTGGACGCGGGCAAGCCAGACGCGGCATTGAAGAGAACGCCGCGCTTGCCAACGCTGCTAAACTTGCAACCAAGTTGCTACCGCGCCGAAACAAGGTCAAAATGGCTCTCGACACAGCCGCAAAAGTGGTCAACGAGCACTCGATACCCAGGTGACAATCTCCGAGGATGTGCAGTACTTTTACTACGAGGCGTGGAACTGCGCCTACTGCAAGGGCTGGACAAATGACGTACCTGTATGCTACGCGGTTACGGGCTTTGTGCATGGCATCATCGCGTGGGCGCTGGACAGCGATGATTTTCAGGTGCAAGAGATTACGTGTCGCGCCAAAGGTGATGAGGCGTGCCGTTTTAGAGTAACGCTGAACGCATAGAGCAGAATAAGAAACAAACATCATGCAAGACATAGAACTATCATCCCATGCCAAAGACATGCTTTCGGAACGGAACATCCCTGAAGAATGGGTTTTGCGCACGATCAATTCACCTGACCGTAAGGAAACTGGCGCAGATAACAACACGCATTATTTGAAAGCCGTCCCGGAGAAGCAAGGCCGCATCCTGCGAGTCGTTGTCAACCCGCATGTAAAGCCTAATCGTGTTGTGACTGTGTTCTTTGACCGACGCCTACGGGGGAAGAAATGAGATTCAAGATTGACAAGGAGAATGACGCACTCTATTTACGTTTAGACGAGACGGCGATTGTCGAGTCCGAAGAGGTTCAGCCTGGCGTGATTCTAGACTTTGACAAGGACGGACGTGTTGTTGGAATTGAAATTCTTGGTTTGAGCACTCGAACCCAATCAGAGAAATTGCGCGTTCTTCAACTGGAAACAGCGTAGCGGGCTTGACACACGCATAACGATAACGGTGGAGCGGCTGGAAGTGTGCCGTATTTCGCCCTGTGATAGCGTTGGACATCACGATTGAACAGTACCACCCTAGCGAGGAATGATTACTCTGATGAACTATCTCTGGCTCGTTCCTGCGTTGCCCCTCGCGGGCGCAATCATCAACGCAATCTTTTCGCGCAAACTCCCACGCTGGCTTGTCAGCGTGATCGCGTGCGGCACGGTCGGCGCGTCGTTCGTCGTGTCGCTGCTCGTATTCTTCGCGATGCAAAGCGCGGACGAGCATCATCGCGTCATCAACCTCTCCCTGTATACCTGGATACCGGTTTCCGATTTCAAAATTGATGTCGCGTTCCTGCTCGATCCACTGTCCGCGCTGATGCTCCTCGTCGTCACCGGCGTCGGCTTTCTCATCCACGTTTACTCCATCGGCTATATGGAACACGACGACGGCTATGGACGCTTTTTCATCTACCTCAACCTGTTCGTCTTCTCGATGCTGCTTCTCGTGCTGGCGAACAACTATTTGCTGCTGTACGTCGGATGGGAACTGGTGGGCTTGTGTTCGTATCTGCTCATCGCGTTCTGGTTCCACAAGCCCGAAGCGGCATCGGCAGGCAAGAAAGCGTTCATCACCACGCGCGTCGGTGACTTTGGTTTCGGTCTCGGCGTGATGCTGATTTTCGTCACGTTCGGCACACTCGATTTTGGGCGCGTATTTGCCAGCGCCAAACTCATTGACCCATCCCTGATTACTGTCATCACTCTCCTGCTGTTCGCCGGTGCCGTCGGCAAGTCCGCGCAGATTCCACTCTACGTCTGGTTGCCTGATGCGATGGAGGGTCCCACGCCAGTCAGCGCGCTCATTCATGCCGCGACGATGGTCACCGCCGGTGTTTACATGGTCGCGCGCTCGCACGCCTTGTTTGAACTTGCGCCTCTCTCATCGAACATCGTCGCGTGGACCGGCGCACTTACAGCAATCTACACCGCGACGATCGCGCTCGTGCAGATGGATCTAAAGCGCGTGCTTGCCTACTCGACAATCTCGCAACTCGGCTATATGTTCGTTGCAGTGGGCATCGGCGCGTACGGCGCGGGCATTTTCCACTTGATGACGCACGCGTTCTTCAAAGCGCTCCTCTTTCTCGGCGCGGGCAGCGTGATGCACGCGATGAACGGTGTGATTGATATGCGACAACTCGGCGGCTTGCGCGCCAAGATGCCGCGCACGTACATCACCTTCCTTGCCGCCGCGCTCGCGATTGCCGGCTTTCCGTTCTTCTCCGGCTTTTTCAGCAAAGACGAGATTCTGGCAAGCGCGTTCGCCACAGGTCACACGGCTATTTGGGCAATTGGTTTGGTCACTGCTGGGCTTACCGCGTTCTACGTTTTCCGTGCGTTCTTCCTCACATTTCACGGCGTGCCACGTTGGACGAACGACGACCATCATCGGTCATCGGTCAACGGTCATCGGGCTGTCCATCCGCACGAGTCTCCGGCAGTGATGACGATTCCGCTCGCGATTCTCGCGGTGCTTTCGGTGTTCGGTGGGTTTGTTGGAATGCCGAAGGTGATGGGCGTGAATCTGCTCGAAGAATATTTTGCGCCGGTGTTCAAGCCGCACGATTTGCACCTCACCGCGTCAACCGAGTGGCTGCTGATTGGCGCATCGGTGGCAGCGGGCTTGATCGGTATCGCGATCGCGTACTGGTTCTACATCGCGCGTCCGACGATTCCTGTAACGCTGGCGCGACAATTCCGCCCCATCTACAACTTGCTCTGGCACAAGTACTGGGTGGATGAACTCTACAGTTGGCTCTTTGTGGACAAGGGGTATCGTCTGGCGATGTTCTTGTGGCAAGTCGTTGACGTGAACATCATTGATGGTTTTGCTAACGGACTGGGGCGTGCGACCGCATCGCTCAGCCGCCTCGCGCGCGGGTGGCAAACGGGATACGTGCGCGCGTACGCGCTGATGATGTTCATCGCGACGGTAATCATTCTGGGGTGGCTGATTTTGCGATAATAGCACTAGCAAGTTTGTCTGGAAAGCGAAGATAAGATGATGGTAACAGATATTTTACAGTCCGTTCAATTCGTCACTGTAAAAGGCAAACGTCTAGCCGTCTTGAATGCAGAGGACTGGGAAGCCCTCGTTGAATGGCTTGAAAACATTGAAGACGTTCAGATCGCGCGCAAGGCATTGGCTGAGCTGAAAGCCGCCGGTGGAGATCGCGAGCGCGCCGGTTGGCTAGAGTGGAAAAATGCGTCCAGGGAGCTCGAGTGAGTCGTTACGTGGTTTACGTTACGCCGCAAGCGTGGCGTGAGATCCGTGAACTACCAGGTCACGTACGTCAGAGGGTCAAACGTGCGATTGATGCTTTGCAAGATACGCCGTATCCAGCCGGTAGCAAGAAACTCGATACTCCCGCCGATCTGCAAATCGCGTTATGGCGAATTCGTTTGGACAAGTGGCGAATTCTGTACGCGATCTCGGAAGCCGACCAAACGATTGATATTCTGGCTGTCCGCAAACGTCCACCATACGATTATGGTGACCTGAGCGAGTTACTGGAACACAATCGCTAACCGTAATAAATCCTGATAATTGGAACACTATGCCGATTCTTTCACTGCTCATTGTCTTGCCTCTCATCGGCGCGCTGATTCTGCTCTTTCTGCCGCGCCAATCTGAACGCGCGATTCGTTACGTCGCGCTAGTGACGACCATCGCCAATTTCGTAATCAGCCTCGCGCTGTTCGCGTCTTTTCGCGCAACGCCCGAAATGCAATTCATCGAACGCGTGGAGTGGATTCCGCAGTTCGGCATCGCGTACTATGTGGGCGTGGATGGCTTGAGTCTTCTACTCGTGATGCTGACCACGTTCTTGATGGTCATCGCGATTGGCGGCTCGTGGGCAGGCATCACCGAACGCGTCAAAGAGTATCACCTCTTTTTCCTCCTGCTCGAAAGCGCGATGATTGGCGTGTTCGTCTCGCTCGATCTCTTTTTGTTCTACGTCTTTTGGGAATTCACGCTGATTCCGATGGCGTTCCTCATCGGCATCTGGGGACACGGGCGACGCGTCTATGCGGCGATCAAATTCATCCTGTTCACGATGTTCGGTTCGACCTTGATGCTCGTCGCGATTCTGGTCCTGGTCTTTGCCAGCCGCGATGTGACCGGCATGCTCACCTTCGCGCTGCCCGATTTGCTGGAGACGCCGGTGCCCATCGGCTTGCAACCGATTCTGTTTGCCGCGTTCGCGCTTGCCTTCGCGATCAAAGTGCCAATGTTCCCATTCCACACCTGGCTACCCGACGCGCACGTCGAAGCGCCGACAGCGGGCAGTGTGATTCTCGCCGGCGTGCTGTTGAAGATGGGAACGTATGGCTTTATCCGCTTTTGCCTGCCGCTCTTCCCTGAAGCGTCGCAACAATTCGCGCCGCTCATCATCGCGCTCGCGCTCATCGGCATCGTCTATGGCGCGATTGTCTCGGCGGTGCAGCGCGATGTAAAATCGCTGGTCGCGTTCTCCAGTGTATCGCACCTCGGCTTTGTGATGCTTGGCTTGTTCGCGTTCAACGCGCAAGGCATCAGCGGCGGCATTCTGCAAATGGTCAATCACGGTCTTTCGACTGGCGCGCTCTTTTTGCTCGTTGGAATGTTGTACGAACGCCGGCACACGCGCCTCATCGCCGATTTTGGCGGCGTTGCCAAAGTGATGCCCATCTACGCAGCGTTCTTTTTGATTGTGATGTTCTCGTCCGTCGGTTTGCCCGGCTTGAACGGCTTTGTGGGCGAGTTTCTCATTCTCGTTGGCGCGTTCC
>Ga0209162_1002357_pt1 | contig 16758 bp, 11 predicted proteins | sample YNPNPMetaG_FD_187121 | JGI IMG/M metagenome (GOLD analysis project Ga0209162, IMG submission 187121) | Anoxygenic and chlorotrophic microbial mat microbial communities from Yellowstone National Park, USA - YNP NP MetaG (SPAdes) (version 2) ... | reverse complement strand
ACTTGTAATCCCACCAGTCCACCAGGTAGCCGCCGGGCCGGTACAGAATGAGGATGCTGACCCGGAACAGCACAAAGAGGACCAGCAGCAGGTAAAAGCTCTGGTGTTCGCGGAGGTGAAGACGGATTCGCTCCCGCATGAATACCTCAACGGCGATTACCCGGGGGCGCGCACGTCGGCCGACCGCCTGCGCGGTCGAGTGTCACGGCGGCGTAGACCCTTCTGCCCCGGCTTTCGGCCGGCACAGACCCACTGAGCGAATTTTCCAGCTATTGGGCCTGACGAATCAACGCCAACAGGCGTGCCACCGCTGCGGCCGGCGTATCCACCAGCTCCACGTCATCGGTGAGGCGGCCGGCCTGGACCAGTTGCCAGCTTCCCAGGCCCACCACCGGCAGACCCCGCTGGCGGGCGTAGGCGATCTCGGACAGGGTGCCATAGGAGCCGTTGATGGCAATAGCCCCCTGGGCCGAACTGACCACGATGATGTTGCGCGCATAACCCATGCCGGTGACGATGGGCACGTCCACATAGGGATTACCGCTGTCCCGGTCCGTGCCGGGCAGGATACCTACGGTGAGACCGCCGGCCGACCTGGCTCCCCGGCACGCCGCCTCCATCACGCCCCCCATGCCGCCGCAGACCAGGACGGCCCCGGCCTGAGCCAGAAGCCGGCCCACCTCCTCCGCCTGGGCGGCCACGGCGGCATCACAAACAGACGCGCCAATGACAGCCACAAATGGACGATGGCGGACAGAGGAATATGCCCCCTCCTCCTGGCCTCCCCTCTCTCCCCAACCTGGTAGAGGGTGAGTGGGTGAGGGATCACGGAGCAGTGGCACAACCCGCAGCGGGGTATAGATAGGCCCTTCAGGACGCAAGTCGCTGCGCATGACCTGGACCGTCTCGACCAGGAATGGCTCGCTATCCTCGATCTGCAGGCCGGCCACCGCCTGACCCAAAGCCTGTACTACCGCCGGGTCCGCATCCCGCCGCACCCGACCCAGGGTAAGATGGGGCGAGAAGGCGCGCTCTTCGGGAGCAAACCCCAGCCCGGCCAGTTCGCGCTCCACCATGCTTTGCAGGTGCGCCAGCACGTCCAGCCTGCCAGCCAGGCCCACCCATAACACGCGGGGCCGACGGAGGTTCGGGTAAGCGCCGGCCCCACTCAGGCGTAACGTGAAGGCCGGCACGTCGGCACAGGCCCGGGCCACAGCCTCCCCCACCGCACGGACGCGCGCGGCCGGCACGTCCCCCAGAAACTGGAGGGTAATATGGATGATCTCCGGTCGCACCCACTTGACGGCGTCCCTGGCCCCACGAATCGCCTGCAACGCTTCCTGCGTGGCGGCCAGGATGACCTGGGCCACCGGCGGTATCTCGATGGCAACAAAGGTGCGAACTTGCTCCCTGGGTCCCTCCAACTCGCCCATTTCTCTCTCCCCTCTGACTATTTTCAGCCCCTGCACAAGAGGAGAAAAAGGGAACGGGGTTTCAGGCGGGTAGCTTCGCCGCCGGCCTGAAACCCTACCTCTCTCCCCCCTTCCCACTGCGGAGGGGGGCAGGAGGCTGAATAGCTCGACGGTAATTGCTCAGCCTACGCTTCAGCAGGCTGCCGGGAACCGTGTTTCCGGTCTGCATCCTCCCCTTCCCTCTCTGTAACGGGGAGGCCGGGGTGGGGATGGGTGAGATCAGGCGAGGTCTTGCAGCCGCTGGTCCACGACTGTCAGATCGGCCTGGGCGTCAATGGCAGCAAAGATATGGCGGGCGGCGATCAGATGCTCCCGCTGTTCTTGCACCCACCCGGCGCCCTGACCCGGCTGGAGCGCGACCAGGTCAGCCAGAGCCAGCCGGGTGCGGCCCATCTCATACTCAGTAGATGGAAAAAGTTGCTCAAAGCGGGTCTGTGACCCGCGTTTCTCGGCGGTCACAGACCGCCGAGGAGCACAAATTTCCATCTACTGATACTGGCTATCAATGGCAGTCAGGATTTCCAACGCTGTGCTCAGGGACTGGCGGGCCTCATCCCACTGCCCCAGGCGAGTCAGGCAGATGCCCACCACCCGCAATGCGCAACCCTCATCGGTGCGATTATTTAGCTCCCGCGCCAGGTTCAGGGCCTGTTGGGCCCACTGGTGAGCCTCGGCCGGCTGACCTCGTGCCAAAAGGGCCTCGGCGATATGTCGGTACGCTTCGGGGCGCAGGTCTTGGGCGCCGATCTGCTCGATGATATTGAGGCTGCGCTCCAGATGTTCCAACCCTTGATCGGGTTGCCCCTGGCGTACGTATAGATCGCCCAGGTTAACGTGGGCCTGGGCCGCGCCCCATTGATCGTCAATCCGCTGGCAAATCTCCAGGCTGCGTTTGAAAGCTGCCTGAGCCAGGTCCCATTGCCCTCGATCTTTGTAGATATTGCCCAGGTTATTGTGCGAAGCAGCCATCTGAGTTGGCTCGTTGATGCGCTCTGCCAGTTCCAGGCTTTGTTGGTGGTGCGCGATGGAACGATCCAGATCCCCCTGGGCGCGATAGATGATGGCCAGGTTATTATGCGATGAGGCCACGCTCCACAAATCACCGCGTTGCTCCCACAGGGCCAGACGGCGTTGGGTGTACTCGATAGCCAGCGCCCAATCGCCCTGGCGATAGGCGATGCCGCCCATGACGTTATAGAGGGAGGCCAGGGCTGTGCCATCCGGCCGGCCTTCCACCAGGGCCAGCCCCTTTTTCGCCCACGCGGTGGCCTGAGTGTATTGCCCCCGGCGAAAGTGCGACCAGGCGATCTCCGCATATAGGGTGGCCCGCTCCTCGGTGCGCTTGTTCAAGGGGTCTGGCTCCAGATGGGCCAGGCCCTCGGCCAGCCACTGCAAGGCCGCCTCATAGTCTCCCCGCTTCTCATAGGTGCGTCCCAGGCGGCCATAGACATCGGCGATCCAATGGGCTTCTGTCTCCGGTGACAACAGGGGCAGGCATTGCTTAAAGCTCTCGATGGCCGCCGGGAAATCGCCAACCCAGTGATAAGCATTGCCCATGCCAGCATAGATGGTCAACTGCTGTTCCACCGTGACCACCGGCACCCGCTCTGCCTGTTTCAAAGCCCGCCGATAAAAGTCCAAAGCCTCGGCGTTAGCGTATTGGCCCCGCGCCTTTTCGCCGGCTGCGATAAGATAAGGCAGAGCCTGTTCCGCGTCACCGGCCTGTTCAAAGTGGTAGGCGAGTCGTTCCACCAGCTCTGTCCGGCGATCCGGGAAAAGCCGTTCCAGAGCCAGCCCCACACGGTGATGCATGGCGCGCCGCTGCCCGGTCAGCAAACCCTCATACACGACCTGCTGGGTCAGCGTATGATGGAACACATACTCACCGCTGACGCCATCAGTCGCCTCGATGAGGTTCAGGGCGCATAGTTCTTCCAGGGCGGCCTGCACATCGTCACACAGGGCCGGGTCCACCACTGCCTCCAGCAACGATGTGGAGAACCGCCGCCCGATGACGGCCGCGTGCTGGATCGCATGCCTGGCGTTCATCGGCAGCCGGTCCACGCGGAAGGCGATGAGGCCGGTGAGGGTGGGCGGAACGCGGATCTCCTGGATCTCCCGATCCGGGGCCGTTTGCCAATAACTACCCCGCCGTTCCAACAGGCCGGCCTCGATGAGGCTGCGGATGACCTCTTCCAGGAAGAGGGGATTGCCCTCGCTATGGGCGGAGATGATCTTCTTGACGTTTTCCGGCAGGTCGGCGATGACCAGCAGGGCTTCGACCAGGCGCAGGCTATGGGCCATCGAGAGGGGTTGCAACGTGAGGGCCACATGGCGGTCTGGCACACGCTGCCGGGCCACCGCAACAACGGCCTGGCAACCGCGTTCCGGGCCGGGGCGGGTGATACAATAAAGCATCAGTGGCGCGGTTTCGACGACCGGCACCAGGGTCAGGATCAATTCCAGGGACAGGCTATCAATCCAGTGGGTGTCTTCAAAGATGAGCAGCACCGGGCGACGAGTCGCTTCCCACTCAAACAGGTCCCGCAGGGCAAACTGGGTCTGCTGCTTGATCTGCACCGGGTTCAGATAGCCCAACCGCTGCTGCCAGTCTGGTTCCGGGGGTTCCAAAGAGAACAAGAGGTAGAGATATGGCCCCACTGTATCCCGCAGCGGTTGGGGCAGTTCCGCCAGGCGAGTCTGCAAAGCCACCCGTATCTGTTCCCGGCTGGCCCCCTCGGCCAGACCCAGGTAGGAGCGCAAGAGGTCCAATATGGCTGAGTAAGGGGTTTCAGTAGTGTGCGGAGCGCAGCGGCCTTCCCAGATGGCAATCGGCCGCTCAAGCAAGGAGGCCTTGAGTTCTTCCGTGAGACGCGATTTGCCCAGGCCGGCCTCGCCGACCAGGGTAACCACCTGGCCGTATCGCTGTTCCACCAACCGTTCTGCCGCCGCACGCAGCCGGGTGATCTCCGCCTCACGACCGATAAGGGGCGCAAACAGGCCGGTCAAATGCTCGATGCCCCGCACCCGGCCGGGCTTCTCCCGGCGCCCTATGACCTCATAGGCCTGAACGGGAGCGGTCTTGCCCTTGACGGAGACGCTCTGCGGTCCCTCAAAGTCAAAGAGAGCCCGGGTCCGGCGGTATACCTCTTCGCTGACCAGGATGCTGCCGGGCCGGGCCACGGTCTCCAGGCGCGCGGCCAGGTTCACCGTATCCCCCATGACCGTATAGTCCATGCGTTGGTCCGTGCCCAGGCTACCAGCCACGACCTCCCCGGTATGGATACCCACACGCACCAGGAGCAACTCACCGAGTTGAGCCACCAGGTTGCGGTTAAAATCGGTCAGCCCGGCCTCCATATCCAGGGCCGCCTGGACTGCGCGTTCCGGGTCGTTCTCGTGGACCAGCGGCGCGCCAAACAGGGCCATCAGGCCATCACCGATGAACTTGTTGACCGTGCCTTCATAGCGGTAGACGGCATCCACCAGCACTTTCAGGCACTCATTCATCGCATTAAAGACCGCTTCCGATCCCAACCGCTCGGCAATGGACGTAAAACCACTGACGTCTGCGAACAGAACGGTCACCTGCTTGCGTTCGCCTGCGATACGGCCCTGCGCCTGGCGGACGATGGTGGTGGCCAGGTGTTCGGGGATATAGCTTTCCAGCTTGCGCAGGACCTCGTCACGGGTGGCCCCGGCGCTGAGAGAGGGGCCCTGGAGGGATAGACCACAGTGCATACAGAACCGGGCATCCGCCGGATTCTCACCGGCGCAAGAAGGGCAGGGCACAAAGACGGCCATCCCGCAGTGGGGACACTGAGTCGGCGTGAGGGTGATGTCTTGGGCACAATGGGGACAACGAGCCTGAACCATACACTTACCTCAGGATGCATTATAGCTTATTTTCACGCCGTTCACAAGGCCTATCTGACATCCGTGCGTAATTGAACGCATGAGGGCCCTGCCCCAATCCCCACTTTGCGTCCCTTCGCCGCTACGCGATGGGAAAGAATGCATCGTAGGTAGTTTTTGCGGCGGCTTCGCCGCCGCAAAAACTACCAGAAAGGCTTTCTCTCCTTGTCCCTTCCCCGACAGAAGTTATGCACGGATGTCAGCTATATGGGGAGCGTTACACATTGGGGACATGGGCGAGAAGCCCGCCGAGGCCCACTGGAATGGAGCGCAGGCAGGGACGATCATCGGTTCTGGAGATGACAACTACTGCAAAAGCGTGTATAATACGAACCAATATTCCCGCAGGTTTGGGCGTTTTCTCGGCTGACAATCGCCCTAATGGGCGGTGCGCAAACCCGAATCACAGTTCCCCTCAACCTGCGGGAGGGTAGGCTAGGCACCCACGAACCGCCGTTGGGTGCGGGGTCACAGACCCCGCATGAGCACATATTATACGAGGGAGTTATATGGGCAGGAAAACTCACAATTGCGGTGAATTGCGCGCTGATCACGCCGGCCAGACCGTTACCCTGATGGGTTGGGTGAACCGCCGCCGCGATCATGGCGGCCTCATCTTCTTTGACCTGCGCGACCGCTGGGGACTGACCCAGATCACGGTCAGCCCGGACCAGGAGATCGCCTACCGAACCGCCGACGAACTGCGCCCGGAATATGTGGTGGCCGTCACCGGCATCGTCCAGCGCCGGCCAGCCGGTATGGCCAACCCCAGGCTGCCCACCGGGGAGGTGGAGGTACTGGCCCAGACCGTGGAGATCCTCAACCCGGCCCGCACCCCACCCATCTATGTCCACCTGGATGGCCGGGAGGACGAGTCGCTCCGTCTGCGCTGGCGCTATCTGGACCTGCGCCGCGAACGCCTGCAGCGCAACCTGCTCCTGCGGCATCGGATCAACCAGTTCATCCGCAACTATCTGAACGCCCGCGATTTCATCGAGATCGAGACACCTATTCTCCTCAAGAGCACACCGGAAGGCGCCCGCGACTATGTGGTGCCCAGCCGGGTCCACCCCGGCAAGTTCTATGCCCTGCCCCAGTCGCCGCAGCAACTCAAACAGATGCTCATGATCGCCGGTTTTGAACGCTACTACCAGATCGCCCGCTGCTTCCGCGACGAGGCTGTCCGCGCCGACCGCCAGCTCGAGTTCACTCAGTTGGACATCGAGATGAGCTTTGTGGAGCAAGAGGATGTGCTCCAACTCGTCGAGGGGCTGTTCACCGAACTGGTGACCACCATCACGCCGCATAAACGCCTGCTGGCCCGCCCCTTTCCTCGCCTCACCTACGCCGAGGCGCTGGACCGTTACGGGAGCGACAAGCCAGACTTGCGCTTCGGCCTGCCCCTGGTGGACCTGTCCGACGTGGTGGCCGGCTGCCCGGTTCGCGTCCTGGCCGAGACGGTGGCCGGCGGCGGCCGGGTCAAGGGCCTGCGGGCCCCGGGTTGCGCCACTTATACCCGCAAACAACTCGATGAACTGGAGACCCTGGCCCGGAGCCTGGGCGCCAAAGGATTGATCTGGATCGCACTTTATGAAGATGGGGTCAAGTCACCCATCGCCAGATTCCTGGATGACGGTACGCTCAACGACCTCATCCTGCGCCTGGAAGCGGAACCGGGCGACCTGCTATTGCTGGTGGCAGACCAGCCAGCGGTGGTGGCAGCGGCATTGGGCCGCCTGCGGTTAGAAATAGGTGAGCGATTGGGCCTGCGCGACCGGGACCTGCTGGCCTTTGCCTGGGTGGTGGATTTTCCGTTGCTGGAATGGAATGCCGAAGAAGGACGCTGGAATGCCATGCACCACCCCTTTACCTCGGCCAGGCCGGAAGACGCCCATCTGCTGGAGACGGACCCGGGTGCCGTCCGGGCTAACGCTTACGACATCGTCTGTAACGGCTGGGAGATGGGTGGCGGCAGCATCCGCATCCACCGCCGCGAGGACCAGGAACGCCTGTTCCGGGTGCTGGGTATCCCGGAGGACCGGGTCCAGGCCGAGTTCGGGCACCTCATCGAGGCGTTCCAGTATGGCGCACCACCCCACGGCGGCATCGCCCCGGGGCTGGATCGGCTGGTGGCACTCCTGGCCGACGAGGATGACATCCGCGAGGTCATCGCCTTCCCCAAGACCACCACTGCCCAGGACCTCTTGTTCGGGGCGCCGTCACCGATCACCCCTGAACAACTCCGCGAACTGCATCTCAGGTTGGACCTGGGAGAGTAAATCATTCACAAGGAGGATTCAAACATGCCGTTGAAAGAAGATACGGCTGACACAAAGCCAGCGAAGCAGGTCCCCGTTTACGAGGATCGGGATGGCGACGGGGTGGCGGACGTTCCGGCTGCCCGTCAGGAGAGCGGTCAGGTTGCCGGTGACATAGTGGCCCAGGCAGTCGCCACCATGCAGGCTGTAGCCGAAGACATTGCCCTGACCGAGGAGCAGGCCAAAAAGTTCACCATCCACTTTGACCAGGTCCGCCCGACCAGTGGCACCGGCCCCAGGTACGAGGAGGCGACTCTGGCTAATATGCGCGCTGCCCTGCTCAAGCTGGACGCCAGCCTGGCCGCGTTCCCGGTGACCTTGCAGACCGTGCGCAAGCAGGGCTATATCTTTGATAACAGCCTGGAGCGCGAGATCGCCACCCTTAACCAGCAGTGGGACGCCACCATGCCCAAGATCATGAACGAGATCCTGCAGCGGAGCCAGGCGTTGACCGCCCTGTCCATTGATGTGGAACGGCGCTTCCCCTGGGACGGCACCGGCACCGAGCCACCCGAACGCACCCGCGCCATCTGGGACCTGGAACAGCGCATCAGCAGTGCAGAGTCGAGCATCCGGGGCATGTATGACAAACTAGAAGAGCATATCCAGGACGTAGAAGGTCGCCTGCGCCAGGCCCAGCAACTGATGGATCTTTTCGCCCAGGCCGGGTTTAGGCTGCAACCCAACGAGTACCCGGTGGCCGCCTGCCCGGCCCGCTACCTCACCGACACCAGCGACGAGGAAGGCCCTAATGGCTTCTTGTTCCTCACCGATCAGCGACTGATCTTTGAACAAAACGAGGACGTCGTCCGGGAGAAAAAGCTGTTCCTGGTCACGAAAAAAGAGCACATCCAGGCCGTCAAGCTGGAAGTGCCGGTGGGGGCCATCACCAGGATCGAAGCCGAGGACAAGGGTTTCATGGGGCGCAAGGACTTTCTGATCCTGCGTTTCCAGGAGCCGCCCGCGCCCCGGCCCGGCGCCCGCTTTCACATCCAGGGCAGTAACGAGAAATGGGTCGCCCTCATCAACAAAGTCATCAGCGGCGAGATCGATTCCGACCGGGTGGGGGCCAGGACGATGGTCGAGCGCGTGGCCGCCGAAGCGGCTGGCGGTCCCCCGGCCGAAGAAAAGGCGACCATCCCCACGAACTGCCCCCAATGCGGCGCACCCATCCGGGTCAGGCTCGTGCGTGGGATGACCAGCATCACCTGCGAGTTCTGCGGTGCCCAGATAGGGGTCTGATCGAAAGAGGGGCAACCCATTGCGGGTCGCCCCTTTTCTTAACGCCTGGTGTGAATTAGCGACCGGGGTCGCGCCTGGCTGGCCTGGCGGCCGGGCGTCCCTACGCGGGGGAGGCTCAAACCGACCGCCACGAAGCGGGCGGTCGGCCGGCGGTTTATGCCCCACAGGTAAAGTTGTTCCAGGTGGGTCTGCCAGGCCCACCCAGTCCGGCCTGGGCCGGGGGTCGCAGACGTGGGGCCGGGGACCTGACTGGGTGACCCGCCGCTTCGCGCTCGGCGGTCGGTGCGAAGCCTCAGGCCTGGGCCTGGCAGACCGCCGAGGAGCACGAATTTCCATCTACTGAGTATAGCCCCTCTCAGATCAGGCCGTACCGTTCAGCCGCCAGGTTCAGGATCTCGTTGATCAACTTCTCATAGGACCATCCCTCCACAGCGGCCTCGATGCACAGGTCCGAGTAGCCGGGGTTCAGGCCGGGCAAGGGATTCACCTCCAGGATGTACGGCTTGTTGCCTTCGTGCGCATCCAGCCGAAAGTCCACCCGGGCCACGTCCAGGCAGCCGGTCACGCGAAAGACGGCCGCGGCCAGCCAGGTCAGGTCCTCCACTTGCTCCCGACTCAGCGGCGCCGGGCACAGATAATGGAAGTCGTGAGCCATCTCCACCTTGATGCGGCTGGTGTAGATGCCGGCCTCCTCGGCCGGGTAGGCGGACATGTCCACCTCCAAGGGCGGGAAAAAGTGCAGGCCCTTGGAGATGCGGGGGGCATTCTCATCCTCCGGGATGCGCCAGGCTACCGGCCGGGCCAGGTTGCCCACGATGCCCACGGTGATCTCCCGCCCCTCGATGAACCGCTCCACCAGCACCGGCTGGTTATAGCGTTCAAAGAGGCGCCGCAACTGGGCCCGTAGCTCGCTGATGTCGTGGACGATGGAATCGGCGCTGATGCCCATCCCGGTGCCCTCCCGGCTGGGTTTGACAAAGAGGGGGAACCGCATGGCGTGTTCCAGTTCCTCATCCAGTCGCTCAAAGACCTGAAAGTCCGGCGTGGGCAGCGAGTGATAAGTGAGCACCCGCTTGGTCATGGGCTTGTCCAGGGCCAGGGCCAGGGTGAGCACCTGGGAGCCGGTGTAGGGGATGCGCAGCATCTCCAGGATGGCCGGCACCTGGGCCTCCCGCGCATCGCCATAATGCCCCTCGCAGATGTTGAAGCAGATGTCGGGCCTCAGCCGGCGCAGGTTATCATAGAGGGTCACGTCACCTTCCAGAAAGGTGACTTCATGCCCGCCGGCTTCCAGGGCGCGGATGATCGCCTCGATGGTCTCTTCCGAGTCCAGGTCGTCCCACCGGTCCGGCGAGATACCGGGCCAGGTGGGCGCGTTCTTCTTCAGGTTCGCCAACAGTGCCACGCGCATGGCTCCTCCCTCCTACAGGTCCACCGGCCGGGAGGACGATGGACGGGGAAGACGTTGGTGGACCTGGTCAAAGCCCTCCGGGGCGATGGCCAGCCGTTCGCCGCTCAGCAAGGCCACCAGCCCCTCTTGACCGGCCTCGCCGGAATCCTGCCGCCGCCGCTGACACGAGGGGCAGGACTGCGGATCATGGCGGGTGTAGGTCTCCGGCTCGGTGTAGGCGCAGATAAAGCCCTCGTAGTTGCGCAGCACCACCCGGTCCGCCGATTGGCTGAGCAGGTAGTTGGGCATGAGGGGGATCTTGCCGCCACCGCCGGGGGCGTCCACCACATAAGTGGGCACGGCCATGCCGGAAGTGTGCCCGCGCAGGGCCTCTATGATCTGAATCCCCACTGCCACCGGCGTGCGAAAATGCCCAATGCCATGCACCAGGTCACACTGGTAGATGTAGTAAGGGCGCACCCGGTTCCGCACCAGCTTGTGGACCAGGTCCTTCATAATGTTGGGACAGTCGTTGATGCCGGCCAACAACACGCTCTGGCAACCCAGGGGGAAACCCCCATCGGCCAGGAGCGCCAGCGCCCTCTCGACCTCCGGCGTGATCTCTTTGGGATGGCTGAAGTTGATGTTGATCCACAGGGGATGGAACTGCCGGAGCATGGCCACCAACTCTGGCGTGATGCGTTGCGGCAAAAAGACCGGCACGCGCGTGCCGATCCGCAAGACCTCCACGTGGGGGATGGCCCGCAGGCGGCGCAGCAGGTCCTCCAGGATGCGGGGCGACATGGTCAGCGGGTCGCCGCCGGAGAGGAGCACGTCACGCACCTGGGGCGTGCGGGCGATATAGTCGATCTGTGCCTCGTGATCCCGACGACCGAAGGCGGCATGGGGGTCGCCGACGATGCGGCTGCGGGTGCAGAACCGGCAGTAGGTGGCACATTGGGTAGTAACCAGCATCAGTACCCGGTCCGGGTAGCGATGCACCAGGCCGGGGACCGGGGAGTGCGCATCTTCGGCCAGCGAGTCGGTCATCTCGGCCTCAAAGGGGACCAGCTCCAGGTCCGTGGGGATGACCTGTCGCCGGATGGGACAGTGAGGGTCATCCGGGTCCATCAGGCTGGCAAAGTAGGGGGTGATCTGAACGCGGAAATGCCCGGTGGCGGAGAGGCCAGCCACTTCCGCTGGCGTCAGGCGGATGACCTGCGCCAGTTGTTCCACCGTGTTCAGACGGTGACGCATCTGCCAACGCCAGTCGTTCCACCTTTCTGGCGGCACGTCCGCCCAGGGGTGGGGGGGCCTCCCTGAGCCGGGAGGCTCTTCGGTTTCACTCTTCATCTGGATGTCCTCCTGGTATAATATGCTCACTGTTGGGCCTCAGGCTTACAACGTGCCCTTCTAAAGTAGGGCGGGTTTCTTACCCGCCACAAGGCTATGGAAAGCCGCTCTACGAGCTATGGTAGATCGGTTTTGAGGAATTCACCTGCCTCGGCGGGGCCCAGCAGGGCCGCCAGTTGGGCCAGTTGCGAGGCATGGACCACGGCCAGGACTTCATCGGCCGGCTGAAGCACCACATCGCCCCGGGGGATGAGGAGCTGTTTCTTGCGAATGATGGCCGTCAGCACACATTCGGCGGGCAGGTTCAGGTCACGTATCGGCCGGCCCACAACCACCGCCTTGGGGTCCACCTTTTCCTCCACCAGCGAGTATTGCCCCCGGCGCAGCTTGAGGAGCGTCATCATGTCCCCCAGCGACATCTCCTCGGCGATGAGGTGGGCCATCAGGTCTGCCTGGTTCAGGGCCACATCCACGTGGAACTTGTCATCGAACAACCAGGCGTTACGGGGGTTGTTGATGCGGGCGATGGTGCGCGGCACACCGAACATCGCCCGGGCCAGGAAGCACAGGATCAGGTTTTCGGCGTCTTCAGTGGTACAGGCCACCAGCACATCGGCCTGACGAATACCGGCCTGCTCCAGCACCTGGGGGTCTGTAGCCGGACCCTCGTAGATCGCCTCCGTGGGCAGTTCCCGGTGGAGGTGGGCCAGGATCGCTCGCCGCTGTTCGATCACCCGAACCCGGTGTTGTTGTTCCAATAACATGAGGGCCAATTGCGCCGCCGTCCGGCCACCACCAGCGATCAACACAAACATCTCAGTCCCCCACCGGCTGGCCGAGTCGTTGGCCCAGGGTGGTCAGGCCGGCCGGGGTGGTGCTCAGATACAACACGTCACCGGCCTCCAGGGCAGTCTCGCCGGTCGGCAGGCGAGCCTGGCCGGCCCGGACCAGCGCCACCGGCAGACAGCCATCAGGCCCCGGCGGGCAGAGGTCCGCCAGACGACGCCCCTGCCAACCGGCCGGGATCGTGACCTCATAGACGCAGACTTCCCCGTGGCCGGCCGATAGCACCGGCTGCCCGGCTGCTGGCGAGCAGAGCAACTCTTCCAGGCGTTGCGCGCCCCAACTGGCCGAGCTGACCACCGGCAGGCCCAACTGCTCGTGCAGGGGGCGCCAGCGGGGATCATAGTTGCGCACCACTACCCGGGGCACATGGTAGACCGCGTGGGCCACACGGGCCACCACCGCGTTGATCGCATCGGAATTGGTGACGGCCGCCAGAGCCTCGGCCTTTTTGATCCCGGCGCGGCGCAGAACGTCCTGGTTCAAGGCTTCGCCAGTTATCGTGCGGCCGCGAAAGTCCGGCGGCAGGTTCTCAAAGGCCTCCGTCACCGGGTCCACCACCGTGACCTGATGCCCCTTCTGGTATAGCCGATAGGCCAATACCGACCCCACCCGACCACAACCGACCACGATCACTTTCATTTTCGGTTCTCCTCACGTCAGGCGCCACCCGTCATGTGTTCCGACGTTTGACGTTTGACGCTAATCCACCTGATACGGCACATCAGTGATGACGACCCCCGGCCGGAACAGCAACGCCAGTCGCAGCATGGCGGCGGTCTGGGCGTGCAGCAGGTTGTCCCACCAGTGCCGGGGCACAAACTGCGGCACCACGATGGTCAGGGTCTCATTGAGCTGGCGCTGGGCGTTGATCTCCTCGATGTATTGCAGCAGCGGCTCCAGCAGTAGCCGATATGGCGAGTCCAGGATCACCAGGCGCACCCCCTCGCCCCAGGATTCCCACTTGTCCCGGATCTTTTCAGTCTCGGCCGGGTCAATGGCGACGTGAACCGCTGTGACATCATCGGACAACGAGCGGGCATAGCGCAGAGCCGCCAGCGTGCCCTGATGTACCCCGCTGATGGGCATGATCACCCGCTGCCGGGTCACGCGGGGGGGCGGGCCATATTCTTCCAGCGAGAGTTGCGCCGCCAGATTGCGGTAATGGCGATGGATGTACGAGAACATGGCCACCAGGCTGGGGATGAGCAACAACACGATCCAGGCCCCGTCCACGAACTTGGTGCCGGCAAAGACCAGCATGACCACCAGGGTACAAACCGCGCCGAAGCCATTGATGACCATCTTGACCTGCCAGCTGGCTTCGTGGCGGAGGATGGAACCGCGTTCCCTGACCTCTTGCCCGGGGCGCACATGCCCGCTCTTCCACCAGCGGCGGGCCATGCCGGCCTGGGAGAGGGTGAAGGAGAGAAACACGCCGATGGCGTAGAGGGGGATCAGCGCGGTCACACTGGCGTTAAAGGCCACGATGAGCAGGCAGGCGAGGAACGTCAGAAGCGCGATCCCCCGCGAATAGACCAGCCGGCTGCCACGATAGGCCAGTTGGCGGGGCAGAAAACCATCTATACCGAGCAGCGCGCTCAGGCGTGGAAAACCGGCGAACGAGGTGTTGGCCGCCATGATCAGGATCACGGTGGTCGCCGCGATCGTGGCCAGATACAACGCTCCCTGACCTCCCAGGACCGTGCGCGCCAACTGCGAGATCACCGTCTCCTGCTCCGAGGGGATCGCGCCGATGGGACCAGCCAGGAAGCTGATCCCCAGAAAGAGCGACCCCAGGATGGCGGCCATCCAGAGCAGGGTGATCCCGGCGTTGCGGCTGCGTGGCTCTTTAAACGCCGTGATCCCGTTGGAGATGGCCTCCACCCCGGTGAGGGCCGCCGTGCCACTGGAGAAGGCGTGCAGGATCAGGAATGGCGTGATGGCCTGCGCCGCCTTGACCTCCAAATGAGGCGGGTTCGGCACCGTCCCCAGGGTCCCGGTGAAGTGGCGGAACAGGCCCACGCCCACAGTCAGGAACATCATGGTCATGAAAAAGTAGGTCGGCACGGCAAAGATGGCCCCGGATTCCCGCACTCCTCGCAGGTTAACCAGCATGATGATCAACACCATACCGACAGCCAGGGGCACGCGATAGGTGAACAGCTCCGGGAAGGCAGAGGTAAGCTGAGCCACGCCGGAGGAGACAGACACGGCCACGGTCAGGATATAGTCGGTGAGGAGGGCCGCACCAGCGGTCTGGGCAGACAATTCCCCCAGGTTGTCGCGGGCCACGATGTAGGCTCCGCCGCCGTCCGGGTAGGCGTGGATGATCTGCTCATAGGAGAGCGCGACGATGGCCAGCAGGACCACAATGGCAATGGAGATGGGAAAGATGTAGCCGAAGGCCGCCGTCCCGGCCGCGGCCAGGATGATCAGGATCTCCTGGGTGGCGTAAGCCGTGGACGAGAGGGCATCGGAGGCAAAGACCGCCAGGCCGATGGCCTTGCCGATGGTCTGATGGGGTGCGTCAGCGGTGGGCAAGGGCCAGCCGATGAGCCAGGTACGCCAGGAACGCGGCGGCTGATAGTCAGCCACACGTCGCAGGATGGTGGTGCCGTTTTGATTTTCAATGCCCAATGTAGACTCCTGGCGAGCGCGCCCCACGAACGGAACCGGGCACCTGAGGCGCCCGGCTGGTCTCAGCTCCCAATCGCGGTGAGTGATATTGTACATCGTTTGGCCGCGCCGTCAAGGGGGTAACTCACATCCAGGCGCGCCGGCGCATCCACAGGTACATGCCCACGGGGGTCAGGGTAAGGATCAGCAGGGTCACCAGGAACGCCGGCAATCCAGTCCAGATGTCCAGTGGCGTGGTCGGCTGGAAAAAGTTCATGCCAAAGAAGCCGGTCAGGAACGAGAGGGGCATGAACAGTGTGGTGATGATGGTCAGCGTCTTCATGATCTCGTTCATGCGGTTGTTGACCACCGACAGGTAGGTGTCCAATGCGCCACTCACCAGGTCGCGCATGGATTCGGTGATGTCGTACAGGCGGACCAGATGGTCATACACGTCGCGGAAGAACATGCGGTATTCGGCGGCGATGACGGCGTAATCGTCACGGGCCAGCTTGTTGAGCACCTCGCGCTGGGGCATGATGATGCGGCGCAGGTGGAGCAGGGCGCGTTTGAGGGTGAACAAATGCTCCAGCACGTCCGGCGCCGGATGGCTGAACACCTGGTCCTCGATGTGATCTATGACGGCGTCCATCTCCTCCACCGCTGGCATATAGTCGGCCACCAACTCATCGGCCAGCTTGTAGAGCAGATAGGCGGTCCCGCGCTTCAGGTGACGTTCGTCGCGCTGGCAGGCAGACCAGACCCGGTCTACGCCAGCGATGGGCTGGACATGATGGGTGACCAGGTAGTTGTGACCCAGGAAGACGTCCAGCTCCAGAGTATCCATGTACGTGCCATCTGGTCCCTCCTCGAAAGCCACGGCATGGAGCACCAGGTAGAGGTATTGCCCCCAGTCATCCAGTTTGGGGACATGGACCTCTTCCAGGGCGTCGTCCACGGCCAGCGGATGAAAGCCAAAGGTCTCCCGCAAGAGGGGCTGGCACGTCTCGGGTGGCTCGGCGGCCAGGTCCACCCAGAGCAGGCCGCCAGGTTCCTGCAACAAAGCCCCAAGCATGTCTGGCCCCACTCCGGTTTGCAGATGCCCGTCTGGAGCAAAATATAGTGTGCGAATCACAAACCCCCTCCTTCGAAAATAGCCCCCGGCCTTACTGCTCGCGGTGGGTTTTCAAACCCCGCACGAGCCTGCTCGCACCCACGTTCTCTCTGCTCTCTCTGCTCGCACCCACGCTCTGCGTGGGTGCGAAACGCGGGTTGCGCGGCCAGGAACGCCTGGCCGCATTAGGGGCGACCCCGGCGGTCGCCCTGGGCAGGGGCAAGCCCTGCCCCTACCACGCCACATCGCCCTGGGCCGGAACCGGTAGGGGCGACCCTGGCGGTCACCCTGGGCAGGGGCAAGCCCTGCCCCTACCACGCCACATCGCCCTGGGCCGGAACCGGTAGGGGCGACCCTGGCGGTCGCCCTGGGCAGGGGCAAGCCCTGCCCCTACCACGCCACATCGCCCTGGGCCGGAACCGGTAGGGGCGACCCTGGCGGTCGCCCTGGGCAGGGGCAAGCCCTGCCCCTACCACGCCACATCGCCCTGGG
>Ga0209162_1002356_pt1 | contig 16762 bp, 10 predicted proteins | sample YNPNPMetaG_FD_187121 | JGI IMG/M metagenome (GOLD analysis project Ga0209162, IMG submission 187121) | Anoxygenic and chlorotrophic microbial mat microbial communities from Yellowstone National Park, USA - YNP NP MetaG (SPAdes) (version 2) ... | reverse complement strand
GGTGGACGAGGAAGTGCGCGAGGGAAGCGACAACGAGGAAGAGATGTACGCGGCCTTGGCCCTCGGCCCCATCCATCTCACCCACACCGCATTCCCGGGGCAGCGGGGGAACTGCGTCATCTCCGGGCACCGCACCACCTATACCAAGCCCTTCAACCGCTTGGACGAGCTGAAGGAGGGCGACCTGGTCATCATCGACAACCCGCGCGGCCGCTACGAGTACGCGGTCAACTCGGTCCGCGCCATCGATCCCGCCGAGAACGTCACGCTGTGGACGGAAGAACCCACCATCACCCTTACCACCTGCCATCCCGAGGGATCGGACCGCCAGCGGTTGGTCGTCCGGGGTACCCTGGCGAGGTTCACCCCCATCGAGTACATGCCCGCACCCTGACTAGGCCCTGGGCGCCCGCGCCACATCGGACACCCGCTCTTCATGCAACAAGCCGACGGCGCGCGGCCGACTTCCTCCCGGCTCCTCCCCGGCCCTTCCCTCAAGAAGCAAAGGACCAGCCCCGGTAGTAGAATCTAACCGGCGGCCGAAGCGGCGGATTCGGGCGGCAAGGCCGGCGGCAAGGCCGGTGAGTGGTTCCGATGAAAGGGGAAGGTATGCCGGAGACGATACGGGTGGACCCGGGCATCCTGGAGGAGTTCGAACGCGGGCTTGATCCCAGGCACCCCGAGCGCAGCCGCATCCCCGCGCGGGTGCTCGGCTACGGGGAGATCAGCACGGTCTTCGAGATAGGGGCTCCGGCCCTGGAGGGGCTCGCCTTTAAGCGACTCCCCGTCTTCAAGGAGCAGGCGGAGATAAAGCCCTATATCAGGATCTACGAGGAGTACAACCGCCTGCTCGCCGAGGAATTGGGGATATCGCTGCCCTCCCACGGACACGCGGAGCTCACTTCTCTCCAGGGCCGCCCCATCCTTTACCTCATCCAGGAACAGCTCCCGGCCGAGTCCATCGGCAACCGGGCCATCCACCTCCTGCCTGATTCCCAGGTCCCCTTGCTGGTGCGCCTCATCCTCCGCGAGCTCCGCAAGGTGTGGGACTTCAACCGCTCGCATTTCGGCCTGGAGGTGGCCATAGACGGCCAGGTGTCCAACTGGTCCCTGGTGGGGTTCGACCCCTCCGCCCCCCGCGTGGATGAGGGCACCCGGCTACTCTACATGGACACCAGCACCCCCCTTTTCAGGGTGAACGGGGTGGAACAGCTCGACCCGGAGCTGTTCCTGCGCAGCGCCCCCTCCTTCCTGGTGTGGTTGATCCGGCTCCTCTTCCTCGAGGACGTGATGACCCGGTACTACGACTTCCGACTGGTGGCCATCGATCTCATCGCCAACTTCCACAAGGAGCAGCGGCCGGAGCTCATCCCCGCCCTGGTGGAGACCGCCAATGAGTTCTTCGCGGAGGAAGCCCGGGAACACGGCATCGAGCCCATCGAGGAGAAGGAGGTGGCGTCTTACTACCGCGAAGACGCCCTCATCTGGACGCTGTATCTGGCCCTGCGCAGGCTGGACCGCTTCCTCCGCAACCGCATACTGCGGAGGGACTACCCCTACATACTGCCGGGCAGGATAAGGAGGAGATAACCGCCATGTCTCTCATCGGTCAGGACCCCCGGGAAGTCGTCTTCCAGCGTTTCGCGCGCCATGTCTCCAGCGGCAAAGCCAGGTTCTTCAAGGAGGCGGGCATAGATTTCATCTTCGGGCGCCGGGAGGGTGTCTACGTCTGGGACTTGGAAGGCAACCGCCTCATCAACTGCCACTGCAACGGAGGGGTCTTCAACCTGGGGCACCGCCATCCTCGCGTTGTGGCGGCGCTGCGGCGCGCTCTGGAGGAGCTGGACATCGGCAACCACCACCTGGTCAGCGAGCACCGCGCCCTGCTGGCGGAGCGCCTGGCCTCAGTCTGCCCGGGAGACCTCAACCGCGTGGTCTTCGGGGTGGGAGGCGGCGAGGCCGTTGATGCCGCCATCAAGCTCGCCCGCGGCTTCACCGGCCGCCCCGGGGTGATTTCCGCCGTCGGCGGCTACCACGGACACACCGGGTTCGCCCTGGCCACCGGCGATGCCAAGTACAGCGCCCCCTTCGCGCCTCTTCCCCCGGGGTTCATCCAGGTGCCCTTCGGGGACCTGGAGGCGCTCGAGGAGGTCCTGGAGAAAGGCGCGGGAGGGGGGACCGCCGCGGTCATCTTCGAGACCGTCCCCGCCACCCTGGGCATCGTCGTCCCCCCCGAGGATTTCTTCGCCGGCGTGCGCGAGCTGTGCGACCGCCACGGCGCGTTGATGATAATCGACGAGGTGCAGACGGGCCTGGGCCGGTGCGGGGAAGTCTGGGGCATAAACACCTACGGAGTGGCGCCGGATATCCTGGTCACCGCCAAGGGGCTTTCGGGTGGCATCTACCCCATGAGCGCCACCGTCTATTCCGACCGCCTGGACGGCTTCTTTCAAGAGAACCCCTTCATCCACGTCTCCACCTTCGGTGGGGCGGAGGTGGGCTGCCACGTGGCCCTGGAGGTGCTGGACATCCTGGAGGAGGAGGGCTTTCTCGAGCACGTGCGGGAGGTGGCGGCGTTCTTCGCCGAGGGCTTCCGGGAGCTGCGGGAGAGGCACCCCGCTGTGCTGGTGGAGACGCGCCAGCGCGGCTTGATGATGGGGTTGAAGATGGCCAACGAGCTCTGCGGGCCGCTGATGACCCTGGCCGGCTTCCGGCACGGCATCCTCACCATCTACGCCAACAACGACCCCTCGGTCAGCCAGGTGCTCCCACCGCTGATCATCGAGGAGGAGCAGGCGCGCTCGGTGCTGGAATCGCTCGATGCCATGCTCGCCGAGCTCGCCTCCAATCTCCCTTGACCCCCTCAGAGGGGGAGGGAGGAGAAGACCTCCTCGGCGCCGTCCACGGTGAGGCGGCTCACCCGGACGATCTCGTCGGAGAAGGATGACACATAGCGGGTGGTGGCGTGCCCCACGTCGGTGAGCACGGTGTAGAGGTTGAAGCCGAGGAGCCGTTTCTCCCGCCGGAAGGCGTCCACCCAGGAACGTTCCAGCGGACAGTCCCCGTCGGAGATGAGCACGATGTCCGCCTCCCGGAACTCCCTCACCTTCAGAACCTGCAGGGTTGCCTCCAGGGGCTTGGCGAAGTCGGTGCCTCCCCCCAGGAAGAACTCGGCCATGCGCACGACGTCGTCGGGGCGATCCACGCCCGGCGGGAAGCGCAGCACCAGCAAGGGGTCGTCGCGCGCCCCGAACTCGATGACCGCGCAGTGGCGCCGCTTGCGCCAGGCCAGCTCCCTCAGGGCCAGGGCCACCGCTTTGCCCCACAGCTCCTTGTCACCGTGCATGGAGTAGCTCACGTCCACCAGCACCACCAGGGGGCCCCGCTCGCCGGGGTCGTTGCGCCGCAGGTGGTAGCAGAGCAGGCGCCTTTCGTGGTAGCGGCGGAAGAAGTCCCGCTTGAGCAGGGGGTTGGCCAGCGCGGACATCTCCACGGGGATGAGTCGGGCCAGGTCCGCGCCGCACTCTATCTCATAGAACTCGTCCACGCCGTGGCGCATGCGTTCGCCCCGCGAGCTGATGGCGGCCATGCGGAAGCGGCCCGCCATCTCCAGCAGCTTCCGCAGGCGCTGGGAGTCGCGGGCCCGCAGGGCCAACTCCAGGCGCCTGGCCGCGTCCAGGCGGGTTACCGCGCCCGGCCCTTCGCCCCACTTGACCATCTCGGACCGGCTGTCCGCGAACTTCTCCTCCGCGGCCTGGAAGGCCCGGCGCAGGGCCTCCCCCGCTCCCTTCCCTTCCTTGCGGTGCTCGTCCCTCTCCCGCGGCCCGGCCTCCTCCCCACCTTCGCTCTCCCCGTCGGATTGTCCGGCCAGCTCCCGCAGCCGCTGCATCTCCTCCTCGATGCTGCGGCGCAGGCGCTCCAGGCGCTCCTGCTGTTGCGGATCCGCCGCCTCGTCGCGGAACTCCTCGATGAGCTCCATGTTGATCTGCTGCTGGCGCAGCATCTCCTCCGCCCGGGCCAGGCCCTCCTCCTCCTTGACGACCTCATCGGAGAGGTGGGCCAACACCTCCTCAGCGGTGATGACCGCGGCCAGCATGGAGAGGTGCTCGTTCAGTACGGTGTAGGAGTGCATCCGCTCATAGGGCCGGCTGGCCCTGAAGTCGTTGAGCATCACCAGGTTGAAGCGGTAGGGCCGCTCCAGCTCCCGGTATTCGCGCATCCGCACCTCGGAGCGGAAGAAGACGGTGAAGAGGTCGCGCAGGAGCTGGGGGAAGGGGAAGTAGCGGCCCCGCCAACGCCCCATCACCTCCTCGATGAAAGGGGACTCCCCCAGCACCGCGGCGTAGGCGCTGCGGTCGAAGAGGTCGGATACTGCGGCATGGCGCCCGGGGTCCTCCCGCAGGGCCTCTCCCCGCGAGCGCAGTAGGAGGGGGTCGGCCGCCGGGATCACCTCACCGCTCCCCGCGCCGGTCCAACCCCAGGCAGTGGTCCAGCACCTGGTTGTGCACCTTCTCGATGCGCCCCCTGATCTCCAGCAGGCGCGCGGTGGGGCGGGATTCCTCCTCGGAGCGGTCGATGAGCCGGTTGAGGGACTCGTTGATGCGCTTGAGCTTGCCGTGCGCCTCCAGGCCCGCCCGCGAGCCCTCTTCCTCGTCGGCGAAATCCCGCAGGGAATGCCGGGCGATGTCCTCGGCCTGCTCCAGCAGCATCTCCGCCTGTCGCTCCAGGGGGTTGATGGAGTCGAAGATGACCTCGGACACCGCCTCCGCCTGCTCCGGTTCCTGCCAGAGGACGTGGCGGAGGATGAAGAGGTCCTCGTCCTCCGCCTTCTTGCGGCCCTGCAGCAAAGCCGCCGCCCTCACCAGGTCGAGCGCTTCCCGATAGCGCCGGTCCGAGGCGAAGACGCCCTCGCGGCGCAGCGCCTCCCGCACCCGCCAGACCAGGTCCAGCAGGTAAGCGGGGACTTCCACCGCGGCCAGTTCCTCCTGTAGGGCCGAGAGCTCGCCGAGGGAGATGAGCGAGCGCGGTTGCGTCTCCTGCAAGGTGAGCACGCGCCGGAAAGAGTCCTCGCCTTCCACGTAGTCCACCACGTAGCGCAGCAGGAAGCGGTCATAGAGCGCCGCCAGCTCCTCTTCTTCCGGCAGCTCGTTGGAGGCGGCGATGAGGGAGAGGAGGGGCACCCGCACCGTCTCCTCCCCGTTGAAGAAGACCCGCTCGTTGATCAGGGAGAGCAGGGCGTTGAGGATGGCCGAATTGGCCTTGAACACCTCGTCGAGGAAGGCGATGTGGGCGTCGGGGAGGCGGCCGCGGTAGACCCGCTCGTAGCGGTCTTCCTCCAGGCCGCGCAGGCTGATGGGGCCGAAGATCTCCTCGGGGGTGGTGAAGCGGGTGAGCAGCCATTGGAAGTAGCGCGCCCCCTCCAGGTGGCGGCAGACCCGGTCGGCGAGCATGGACTTGGCCGTCCCCGGCGGGCCCAGCAGCAGCACGTGTTTGCCCGCCACCAGGGCGCAGAGGACGCCCTCGATGACCTCAGTCCTTTCCACGAAGGCCTCGAGGAGCTCTTCTTTTAAGGCTTTCAGCTTTTCGAGCGCTATGTCCAAACCGGTTCCCTCCCTCGACACTTCCTCGACTTTTCCTCGCTGCCGCCCGACTCTTTCCATGTGTGGATTATACTTCGGGCCCGGCGGCGCGTCCCTGCGCCGGGTCATCCCCGCGCCAGGTCTGCACCGTGCCCGCGCCGGAGGGGCTAACCCCGCGCCGCAAGGGGTCCTTGATGCCGGCTTTACCCCAGTGAGGCCGACGGCCCGTCCGGGCGTCGAGGGGCGCGGGAGAGAGCGGAACAGCAGGGGGCCAGCCCTTCATGTTTGCGCAAAGATGACCGCGTGGTCTTCGATCGAACAAGAACCCGGTCTTCGGGAGGCGGACCGTGCCGCAGGTGCCACCCCGGTAACCCGGGCCCGCTCACTCCCCGGTGAGCTGCTGCAGCACCTCCCCCAGGCGATTTATCTTCTGTCCGTAGGTGGCCCAGTCCCCGGAGCGCTGCGCCGCCATCGCCTCCTGGAAGAGCTGGTTGGCCAGCCGGATCAGCTCGGCCTGGCTGGTCGGCTCCGGCTCCGGCTGCGGCTCCGGCTGGGGCTCCGGCTGCGGCTCGGGCTCCGGCTGGGGCTGCGGCTCCGGCTCCTCGCCTCCTCCGAACAGCTCCTTGAGAGCCTCATCCAGAGTATCCTTCATCACCACCCGGCTGCCGTCGGAGACGATGACCCTCTTGATCTGGGGGATGGGGCGGTTGCTGGCCTGAAGGTAGAGCGGCTCCACGTAGATGAGGGACTTCTCGATGGGGATGACCAGGGTGTTGCCGCGGATCACGCTGGAGCCGGCCTGGTTCCACAGGGTGATCTGCTCGGAGATGGAGGTCTGCTGGTCCACCAGCGCTTCGAACTGCTGAACGCCAGTTATCAGACGTCCGGCGGGGAAGGAGAAGTTGATTATCTCCCCGTAATGGGGCTCGTCGCAGCGCGCCGCCACCCAGTCCACCATGTTCCCCTTGCCCCGGGGGTTGAAAGGCTGCATCAGCACCAGCTCCTCCTGCTCTTCCCCCGGCAGCCTGAGAATCACGTAGAAAGCGGTCAGCGGAACCGCCCCCCGGTCCACCCCGTAGGTCTGGGTGGGGATGTCCCAGAGGTCCTCCTTTTGGTAGAAGGCGTCGACCTCGTTGATGTGGTAGGTCTTGAAGATGCTCATCTGCACGTTGAACAACCCCTCCGGATAGCGGAGATGGCGGCGGATGTCCTCCGGCATCTCCTCCGCCGGGGTGAAGAGCTCGGGGAAGATCTTGGAGTAGGTCAAGGCCACCGGGTCGGTGGGATCGAACAGGTAGAACCGCATGGTGCCGTCATAGGCGTTCACGGTCACCTTGACGGAGTTGCGGATGTAGTTGATGTCCTCATGGTACTGGCTGTAGGGGTAGAGGTCGGAGGAGGTGTAGGTGTCCTGTATCCACACCAGCTCCCCCGTGTCGGTGATGACGAGGTAGGGGTCGCCGTCCAGGGTGAGGAAGGGCGCCACCGTCTCGATGCGGTCTTTGAGGGTGCGGCGGAAGATCAGGCGCGAATCCCCGTTGATATACCCGCTGAGCAAGAGGGAGATATCCCCGAAACGCAGGGAGAAGGCCAGGCGCTTAAGAAAGCCGTTGAGCTGCACCCCACCGCTCCCCTGGTAGTAAGGGTCGACGTAGACGTTGGTGTCTCCCTGGGGGTAGTCGATCTCCGGGGCCCCGCTCCTCACCACCACGTATCCGGTTGAGGTCTCGTTGAAGTAGAGCTCCGGCCGCGTTAGGTCCAGGCTGAGCATGCGGTTGATCAGGGTCGGTATGTCCTTGACCATCAGGACGGGGTCCCCCTCCTCGGTGATCTCGTTGGAGGGGGCCATACACAGCCCGTAGCCGTGGGTGTATGAGAGGTGCTCGTTCTGCCAGGTGCGTGTCGCCGCGGGCAACTGGTTGTAGAGTAGTTCCCGAGCGGATACCAGCATCTGGGTGTAGTTCCCGTTCGCCAGGCGGTAGCGGTCAACGTCCACGTCGGCGAAGGCGTATTCCTGGCGCAGCTCCTGCCGCTGGTTGAGCACCTGCAGGAGCTCGGCCGGGCTCCAGAGGCGGATGTTGCGCACCGTGGGCTGGTTGTTGAGGATGTCCTGGTAGGTGAGATTCTGTTCGGCGGGGAACTCCAGTTGGGTGACGGCGGGGTCCTCGCCGTCACCCTGCAGCCCGTAGGCGTCCTGGGTGGACTCGATGTGGTAGCTGAGGTACTCGCGCTCCCGGGCCAGTTCTTTCGGCTTCACCACGTAGTTCTGGATGACGAAGGGATAGAGTGAGCCCGCCAGCACCGAGACGACCACGATAACGGCAAGCCCCAGGACGGGTAGCTTCCAGCCTCGGAAGCGGATGTTCACCAGGAAGAGGGCCGCGCAGGCCAGGGAGACGAACACCAGCGCCCACAGCGCGGGGATGAGGGCGTGCACGTCGGAGTAGTGCGCTCCGGTGAGGGTGCCGGAGCGGTGGAAGAGGGTGTCGAACATCTGCAGGCGGAAACGATAGGCCTGCAGCAGCAGGATGAGCCCGGCCAGCACGGAGAGGTGGGCCTTGGTGTGTCCGGCGAAACGCTGCTCCTTGCGGCTGAAGTTGATGGCCCCGTAGAGGAAATGGGCGGCGGCGGTGAAGATGAGGGTGGTAATCAGGGCGGAGAAGAGCCAGCCGGTGAAGTAGCGGAGGAAGGGCAGCTCGAAGAGGTAGAAGCCGATGTCCTTGTGAAAGATGGGGTCCTGCCGGCCGAAGGACGCGTGGGTGAAGTACTTGAGCACCGTCTCCCACTGCCGCGAGGTGGACCAGGCCACCATCAGGGAGATGAGTAGGGAAAAGGCCAGGATGCCCCGGTTGAGCCACTTGCCCGCCGCCAGGCGGAAGTCCGCCAGGCTCTTCTCCACCGGCGAGGGTTCATTGACGGGCTTGTAGCGGGGAGTCAGGCGGCGGGCCAGGTAGATGTTGGAATAGAAGATGGCGAAGAACACCGCCCCGAAGAGGAAGAAGACCCATATCCGGGTGGTTATCACCTTCCAGAAAACGCCAGTCTGCCCCACCTCCCTGAACCAGAGGTAGTCGGTGTAGAAGGTCGAGAGGAGGTAGGCGAAGAGGAACAGCAAGAGCAGGGCCCCGGCGATGATGCCCGCGATGATCAGGGCGCGCCTCCCGCGCCCCCCGCTCCCCCAGCCGCCGCCCTTCTTCCCGGCGCCGCCCGGCGCGCGCCTCTTCAGCAGCCATCCCCGGACGTCCCCATACAAGAGCTGTTCCCAGGGCTTTTTCTCTTCGGCCATGTCTTTCTCTTTCTCCTTCCTCACGCGGGGTTCCCCGGCCTCGCCGCTCTTCCTCGCCCGCGGATTCCGCGTGCGCGCGGCGCCGCTCACCCCGCCCTCACAGCAATTTCCGGTAGGCCTCCACCAGGGCGGGCAGGACCTCACCGGCGTTGCCCAGGCAGACCAGGTCGGCCAGGGAATCGTGCACCGTCTGGGTCTTGTTGACGAAGATGAGCTTGCCCTGGTTGCGCTTGGTGTAGACGGGGAGGGAGGCCGCCGGATAGACCTCCAGGCTGCACCCGATGACCAGCATCAGGTCGGAGGTGGAGGCGATGAGGGCGGATTTGCTGAGGACCTCTGAGTCCAGAGGTTCCCCGAAGAAGATGACGTCGGGCTTGATGACCCCGTCGCAGTCCGTACAGTGGGGAACCCGGGTATTCTCCTCGCTCAGCTCCTTGATCTGGGCGATGGTGAACTTGCGCTTGCAGACCAGGCAGTGGCCGCTGGAGTAGGTACCGTGGACCTCCAGGACGGTGGTGGAGCCGGCTCGCTGGTGCAGGTAGTCGATGTTCTGGGTGATCACCGCCGAGCACTTCCCCATCTTCTCCAGGTCCACCAGAGCGTAGTGGGCGGGGTTAGGCTCGGCGTTCTCCAGAGTGGGGTTGAGCTCCCGGGCCATCTCGTAGAACCGCTCCGGCGTGCGCAAGAAAGAATCCAGGGTGGCGTAGACCAGGGGGTCGTAGCGCGTCCACAGCCCCCCGGGAGAGCGGAAGTCCGGGATGCCCGATTCCACGGATATGCCCGCGCCGGTGAGGGCGCAGACCTGCGTTGCTTCCTTCAGCATCAGGGCCGCTTTTTCCAATTCGTCCATGAAACGGTTCGCTCCTCTTTCTGCTCCGGGGAGTCAACCCAGCATTCCCGACGGGGACATTATAACCCATGGCCTTGAATGGGGGAGCGCAGCGGATAGCCCGCTTGAAACGGTCATGCCTAACGGCGAAGGCCGGTTAGTTCTGCCCCTTACCCGTTCCCGACCTTCTTCAGGGAGCCTGAGTGGCCGTTGAGGCGTCTCCGCCTCCCCAGAGGCCGTGATAGATGAAGTAAAAAGACTTCTGCGCCAGGATATCGCGGTCGCAGAGGATCTCGCAGGAGGGGGAGGATTCCGGAGGGACCGGCCCTTCCACCGCGAGGGAGGACCGTCCCTTGGGCTCGACGGTCAGGGTGAGGCGCTCAATCCTGCCCTCCAGGTAAAGGAAGACCGCGACCGCGGCGGGTTCCTCGCCGAAGTTGGCCAGCTCCAGCCAGGGGTGGGATTCCCCCCCGTCGCCGAGGTCCACGACGTACCAGCGGCGGCCGCACTCGACGCTGGCGGTCACGCAGCTGCCCCCGTTCATGTCCCCGCCCAGGTCGAAGTAGGTCACCGCCTCGCACAGCAGGGGCCGGTCGGACCGCAAGAGTACCGAACATTCTCCTTCCCCGCCCGCCAGCAAGGCGAGGTCGAAGGCTTGGCGCGAGAGGCCTCCGAGCCATAAGGTCGTTTCTCGGACGTCGCCCGGGCCGAAGAGCAGCTGCACGTCGATCCGTGCGTCGGCGATGTCCGGGTTGGCCGCCACCAGCCAGGTGTCGCGGTCCGGCAGGGCGCCCACGCTCGCCAGGTAGAGCTCCTCGGAGGGGGATGTCGCCCCGGCCGAGGAGAACCCTCCCGCGCAGGACGGCCCTTTCTTGCGTGGGCTCACGTAGGAGAAGAACTGCTGCCGTTCCGCCACCACCGGGCCGTCGGCCATGACCATGATGAAGAAATCCCTCCAGGAGCCGGCCGCCTCCCCCAGGTTCACCGTGACCCGCCGCTTCCCCGGCAGGACCAGCGGGAGCGCTATGTTCTCCCCACCCTCCCGCACCAGGAAGACCCGCGCCTCGCAATCCGTTTCCAGGGGGTTGAGCAGGCTGAGCCAGCAGTCCCGGTCGGCTCCCGCCCCGCCCTCGGCGAAATACCATTCGCTGGAGGGGGAGGGGGCTCCCGATGAGGAATAACCGCCCTTCCACACCCCGCGGTAGTTGAAATAGATGGACCTCTCGGCCAGGAAGAAGCGCTCGGAGCTGGCCACCAGGCCCAGGTCATGGCCGGAGCCCACCTCCTGGTTGACGTAAACGTTGAGGCGGGAGCGGGGCGGGAGGTTGTAATAGCGGGTGCGGTTGATGCCCCTCTCCACAACGTATTCCACATCGACCAGCGCTTCCTCTTCCCCGGGGTTGAAGAGGATGAGCCATTCCTCGAAACCGGGTCGGGTGCACCCCTCGGCGAAGTACCAGGAAACCCCATCCTCCGGCCTGCCCTTCTCCGGGTGCTCGAGGTCCGCGGGCGGATTTTCCTCTCCGGCGAATATGGGGGTGGCCCAGATGAAGATGAGGCAGGCGGCCGCGAGGAACGCCAGGACGCTCCGCGCCCGCGGGACTGTTCTGGAGCGCCGCCTCGCCTCCGGGGGATGCCGCTCCGGACGGCGGCTGTGCCCAGCGGTTCCGCCTCCGGATAAGTCCCGGACGGCGGCCTTCGGCAGACCTATCCTTACTGGCTCTGAAGACCAACTCATGGATTTGATTATACTCCTCCCCCGAGGTCGCCCGTTGGCAAGGCCCCGGCACGGCCTTCCGAGAGCACGGCGGTCTTGCCGCAGGGACACCGCTGAGTTGTATCATTCAGGGTGCGGGGTTGAGAGCGGCCCGCACGGGGTATGTACCAAATGGTGAACGGGTGAGGGTTAAGCCGGATGTTCGGTCGGAGGCCGCAAGTTTCGACCCGCCCCGCCGAGGAACGGGCGGGGGACACATCCGGCAGGATCGGGGACCTGGCGGCAAGGCCGGGGATGATGTCGAGGTGATGAGGCGATGAATGGGTCGAGGTCGCGATCCGCGAAAACGGGGACCCGATGGTCCCAGGTTGCGGCGGCGAAGGCAGCGGTGGCGGGGTCGGCTCTCCTGCTGGCTCTGGTCGCCTTGATCTGCTGGGGTTGCGGTGGCGGGGAGGAGATGCCCGCCGGGGAAAAAATAATCCCGGGAGAGAAGGCGGTACTGCTGGTACTGGCCCAATCCGATTTTCAGGACCTCGAGTACAGCACGGTCAGGGACAAGCTCTCCGAGGCGGGTTACCAGGTGCTGGTGGGCACCAAGGAGCACAAGGTGGCAACAGGAGTGGCGGGGACTTCGGTGACACCGGACGTCATTCTCAAGGATGCCCGGCCCGAGGATTACCTGGCGGTGGTGTTCATCGGGGGACCGGGGGCAGAGTCCCTCTTCAACCTGAAGGAAGCCCACGCCCTCGCGGTGGGCGCGGTGGAGGAGAACAAGGTACTGGGGGCCATCTGCCTGGCGCCGGTGGTTCTGGCCCGGGCGGGGGTGCTGCGGGGCCGGCGGGCCACCGTCTATCAGCCCTCCTCCCGGGAGCTCATCGCCGCGGGAGCGGAATACACGGGGGCCCCGGTGGAGGTGGACGGGAAGGTGATCACCGCCGATGGTCCCCAGTCCAGCCTGCCCTTCGCCCAGGCCATCATCGAGGCGCTCCGCTGAACGGCGCCGCCGCTCGGCTCTCCCATCAACCGGGAGGCGGAAACCTTAAAAGTAGTCAGGAAGCAGTCAGGGCAACTCGCGGCCCAGCCACTCCTGGTAGAAGGTCTCCAGGTCGGGTTGGAAGTCGTGTATCACCGGGTAGCCGGGGGGCACCGCTTCCACCTCCAGCTGGGTGCGGCAGCGCGGACAGTAATATTCCCGCAGCTGGATCCATTCCGGGTTGGAATGCATCATCGGCGGGTAGATCTCCTGCAGCTTCTCCTCGGTGTCGCGAACGTAGATGAGCGCCTCCAGCTTCCAGTTCTGCCGCCAGTCGCCGAACTCGTAGCCGCAGTCGCATTTGACCACGCGGGAGCCGTCCGGTTTCTGCACGATGTACAGGTGCAAGGCCAGCGGCAGCAGGATGCGGTCATCCCATTCCACCCGGTCCTGGAGGATCTCGATGATCTTGTCGAAGCGGTCGGGGTCCTTGAAGGAGCCCATGATGGCCCGCACCTCTTGCCAGGAAAGCTTCCCGTCGATGAGCATCTCAAGGGTCTCGCGGTCATAGGAAGGCATGCCGCTCACCCCCCTCAACCCTCGTCCTCGGCCTCGGAGAAACGGAAGTCGTCGGGCAGGTTCCAGAACTCCCTGAACCACTTGCCCCAACGGGTGGAGAGGTCCATGGACTGGTTGTACATCACCCGCACCTCCTTGATCATCCTGCCCGAGAGCACCCGCTCCCTCTCAGTGGCCAGCCAGTCCCTAACCGGCACCGCCCGGCGGGCCCTCTCTTCGCGTATCTCCCCCCGCCGCTTCTCCGTGGCGGAGGCATCCACCCGCCACAGCCCGCTGGAGTCCCGGCTCACCACGGCCCCGTACACCTTCTCGGCGTAGCGGGGCAGCACGAAGTCGCCGTTAAGGTCCTCCTCGATGAGGGCTGGGTCGCGTTCCAGCGGGTCGCCCAGCCCGCCCCCGCCGCGGTAGATGGAGTAGTAGATGTCGCCGTGGTTCATGCGGTAGGGGTAGTTGAGGGTGCGGCAGTCGAAGAGGTGGTCGCCTTTCACCAGCCGGCTGATCTCCGAGTCGGCGGGGTCGTCCTCGCGGGAGGGGTAGGGAAGCCGGGAGGCGAAGCGCTCCAGAAGGTCGGTGTTGAGCACGTTGTGGCGGTAGCCGCTGGCTGAGGGGTAGCCCCCGAAGATGCCCGGGCTGGGAAAGGTGTTGCCGTCGCCGCAGTTCTGCATGACCAGATCGGGGGTCTTCCACACCGCGTAGAGCGAGGCGTAGCCGGAGCCGCCGCGGTACTTGCCCAGCCCGGCGGAGTTGGGTTTGACGCAGCGCCCCAGGTAGATGAAGGGGATGAGCAGCTCCCACACCTCCGCGTCGCCCATGTTGCCCTCGGGGTTCCACATGGCCGCGCAGTAGTCGGCCCCGTCGGCGATGGCCCGAGCGCCCACCCCCTGGCAGGAGACCTCGAAGTTGAGGATGCCAGTGTCCCGGCCGTACTGGTCCTTGCCCCCGCCCTGCATGGCGTTCATGGTCATGCCGTAGCTGGAGAGCACCTCCTCCACGTAACCGCGCGCGTAGAAGGCGCGGGAGAGGGCGCGCACCAGCCCGGTGAAAGCGGGGATGAGCGTGCCCCAGGCGGCGCCGGTGGCCGCTTCCTTGACCACCGGGTTGACCAGGGTGAAGGGCGGGAACTCGTGGGTGGTGGCCAGGTAGGCCCCGTCGTTGACCTTGTCGTTGGGGATGACCGTCTGGGTGAGCAGCACCCAGATGGCCCCCTGCATGGCCGAGGGGGGACAGTTGAAGGAATGGAAGCCCCATTTATTGGTCCCGTCGAAGGAGAGGTGGAACTCGCCCCCCGGGCCGATGGTCAGCTCCAGCGGCGCCTGGGAGAGGGTGTCGATGGCCGCGTAATCCGGCAGCCCCCTCTCTCCCTTGAAGGTAAGGTCTACGAAGTTGGGGCAGAAGTACCTCCCCGGGACGGTGGTTTCCTTGATGCGCTGGATGAAAGTCCGCCTGCCCTCCTCGATGGCCTCGCGGATGAACTGCTTGAAGGTGTCGATGCCCTCCTCGCGGATGATGCGCTCCACCGCGTCGCGGATCATGTGGCATCCGGCGATGCGGGTGCGCTCGTCCAGCTTCCAGAACATGGGGGTGCGCACCCCGTGCTCGCAGCGGATCTCGTGGTCGCGGAAGACCACGTCGTTCTCCCCGATCTTGTTGGCGGTGAGCGCCAGCCCGTCCTCGTAGGAGGAGATGGGGCCCACCGGCACGTTGCCGGGGGTGGAGGCGCCGATGTCGGTGACGTGGGTGACCCCCCCGGCCCAGCCCACCAGCTCGCCCTCCCAGAAGATGGGCACGAAGGTCTGCACGTCGGAGTTGTGCACGTCGCCGATCTTGGGGATGTTGTTGGAGAAGATGTCTCCGGGGCGGATGCGCGGGTTGAACTCGTAGTCGTTGCGCACCATGAACTTGATGGCGTCGGACATGGTGTGCACGTGCACGATGATGCCGGTGGAAAGCGCCACCGAGTCGCCCTCCGGGGTGTAGAAGGCGAAGCAGAGCTCGCCGATCTCCGAGACGATGGGGGAGGCGCTGATGTTCATGGCCGTTTCCCGCGCGTTGACCAGGCCGCCGCGCAGCTTGGCGAAGATCTTTTCGTAGCGGATGGGCTCGTTGGTCTTGAGGGGGAGGGTCCTCAGGCCCCAGTAATGCCCGGTTTCGGAGAAGAGGCGCTCCGATTCCTCCAGCATCTCCTTCAAGGTGCGGCCGTCCCAGCCGATGGGCTTGTGGTCGCGCAGGGTCTCGCCGCACTGCTTGGGCAGATAATCGCTCATCGCCACACCCCCTTATGCCTCGTCCCATTCCAGGTGGAAGATGCGGTGGCCGTCCAGGCTGGCGGAGGCGCCCGGCGGGACCACCAGGGTGGTGGAGGGGCTCTCGATGACGGCGGGCCCGCGCACCCGGTTGCCCGCCCGCAGCTCTCCCATTTCCCAGATCGAAGCGGTCATCCAGCGCCTGCGCCAGAAGATCTCCCGCTCGCCCTTGGAGGCGGAGGCGGGCGGCTCCTCGCCCTCGAGGGGCTCGTCGGGCAGGGCCGGCTTCTCCACGTCCACGGTCCCGGAGACGATGACCATGGGGATGAGGTAGCCTAGCTCCGGCGACTTGGCGGCCCGGGCATAGACCTTGCCGTAGAGCTCCTCGAAGGCGGCGATGGCCTCCTGCATGCCCCGCGCCCCGTCGATCCATTCCCGCCCGGTGTTCACCTCCAGGTCGCGCAGCTGGCCCAGATACTGCATGCGCAGGTAAACACGGAATCTGATGTCCTTTTCACCGAAGCCGCTCTTGGCGAACTCCTCAATGACCTTCTCCCGCAGGCTGGTGACCTTGGCGTTGATCATCGCCGCCACCCCTTCGTAGACCTCGTCGGGCAGCCCGGGGAGCACCGGCAGGTCGATGGAGGCGTCGTAACGGTATTCGAAGTCGGAGCAGGCGCACCCGAAGGCGGAGAACCCCGCGGCCCACGAGGGGACGAGCACCCGCTCGAAGCCCAGCCCCTCGGCGATGCCTCCCACGTGCAGGGGCCCGCCGCCCCCGTAGGAGAGCATGGTGTAATTGACCGGCGCGTAACCCTTGCCCAGGATGCGAGCCAGCACCTCGTTCTTCAGGGATTCCTCGAAGAGCTCCACCACCCCCGCGGCCGCCTCGTAAACGTCGATCTTCAGGGGGCGGGCCACCTGCTCCTCCAGGGCGCGCAGGGCCGCCTCGCGGTCCAGCTTGACGTCGCCGCCCAGGAAGTAGTCGGGGTTGAGCAGGCCCAGCGCCACGTTGCAGTCGGTGATGGTGGGGGTGTCCACCCCTCCCTCCGGCCAGCAGCAGCCTATGCGGTAGCCGGCGGAGTCCGGCCCGATCTCCACCCGGTTGGAGGTGGGGTTGACGCGGATGTAGGAGCCGGTCCCGGCGCCCACCGAGTCCGTCTCCACTAGGGGAATGGCCAGCAGGGTGCGGGCGATGTCCGGGTAGGGCTTGACGTCGTATTCGCCCCCGGTGATGATGGCCAGGTCGAAGGAGGTGCCCCCGATGTCGGTGCACATCACGTTCTCCAGGCCGATTTTCTCCGCCAGCCAGCGGGCCCCGATGACCCCGCCGATGGGGCCGGAGATGAGGGTGCGGGCCAGCTCCCGCGCCTCGTGGGTGATGGTGCCGCCGTGCGAGGCCATGATGCGCAGGTCGAAGCGGGCTCCCTGTTCCTTCATGCGCGCGTCGATCATCTTCATCTGCTTCCGGGAGGGCTCGGCCACGAAGGCCTCCACCACCAGTGTGTTGAGGCGGGGGAAGTCTCCGCGAATGGGATAATATTCGGAGGATAGGT
>Ga0209162_1002354_pt1 | contig 16774 bp, 20 predicted proteins | sample YNPNPMetaG_FD_187121 | JGI IMG/M metagenome (GOLD analysis project Ga0209162, IMG submission 187121) | Anoxygenic and chlorotrophic microbial mat microbial communities from Yellowstone National Park, USA - YNP NP MetaG (SPAdes) (version 2) ... | reverse complement strand
GGGTCATCTCCCTCCCATGGGAGAGGGGCTGGGGGTGAGGGTCAAAACTTCCCCCTCTCCCTCCTATGGGAGAGGGGGCAGGGGGTGAGGGTCATCTCCCTCCCATGGGAGAGGGGGCTGGGGGGTGAGGGTCAAACCTCCCCCGCGCTTACTCTTTCTCCTCGTCGCGGATCAGCGGCAGGGTCATGCAGGTTGGACCGCCGCCGCCTTTGGTGAATTCGCTCAAGTCCACCTCAATTACCGTGATGCCGCGCTTGCGCAGTTCGCCGCTCACCACCGGATTGCCCGCCGGCATGATCAGCTTGCCCGGCTCCAGCACCAGAAAGTTGGATGGACAGCCGTTGACTTCCTCTTCGGGGATTTCAATCAAATCAAATCCCTTTTTGTGCAGCAGGTAGTCAATAAAATCATAGCCGACGCAGGAAGGGTAGATCACCCCAATGCGCGGCGCCGCCACGCCAAAAACCATGTCCAGATGAAAAGCGCCCCCGCCGCCGCCAGTCTGCGCCCGGCGGATGTTGAGCGGTCCGGGCAGATGGACAATGTGAATATCCTCGACGCCGAACTCCTGCAAGACCGAAGAAACCTGACGGATGCCTTCCATATTGGAACGCTGGCTGAGCGCCAGCGGCAGGCTTTTCTTATCCAGCCAGACGGCGTTGCTTGACTCAAAAAAGCCCATCCCGTGCACGGTGTAGAGGATCGGGCAGCCCAGCCTGCCCAGCGTGCGCGATTGGTAGTACTCCAGCCCGCGCTTATACGCCGGCGCGCAGCGGCAGATGATCGCGCCGCCCTTGACCATCAGCGTCTCATGCGTATAGGTAGCCGAGCGCAGCGGAATGCCGTAGGTGCCCAGAATCGGCTGAGGCGCATCCAGCGGGATGGTCTCCACGCCGTTCTCGTTGAGGACGCGGACGAACTCGTCATGCTGCGCCTGCATCTTGGGCAGGTCAATCAAGCCCGAAGGAAGGTTGAGAAAATCCGGGTCCACATCGCCCCAGGCGGCTTCGGGTCCGGGACGGTGGACGACCACCGCCCGCAGGCGGGCATAGCTAGATTGACTGCCCCAGGGCCGCCGCCAGGTCTTTTCCAGCTCGTCCAGAAAATCGCTGTTGAAAAAGGTTAGCGGCGGTTTGCCCGGACGGTAAAGCGGGATGGATTTCAGCTTCTCGGCATATTCATCAGGCATCTTAACCTCCAGAGGGAAAAGAATCGAACCATGCTTCATTGTAGCCCCTTTTGCCGTTCTTGAACAGCGCGCCGGGCGCGCCCAGCGCAGCCAGCAGAGCCGCCGGACCGCTCAGGTTTGCGCGGCGTTTTGCGCGGCGGCGATGCGTTCCTCCGCCAGCCGCACGTAGCGCAGGTCCACCTCATAACCGATGTATTTCCTGCCCGATTTCAGCGCAGCGATGGCGGTGGAGCCGCTGCCCATGAACGGGTCGAGGACGATGTCCCCGCTGAACGTATAGAGCTGGATCAGCCGGTAAGGCAGCTCCACCGGAAACGGCGCCGGGTGACCGACCTTCTGCGCCGATTCGGGGTTAATCTGCCAAACTGATTTTGTCCACTCCATGAACTGTTCGCGGCTGATGGTATCCGTCTTGTGCGGCGGTTTGCGGCGCGAGAAAGTCCCCTTGCAGAAGACCAGGATGTATTCGTGCGTGTCGCGCAGCACCGGGTTCGCCGCCGATTGCCAGCTTCCCCAGGCCATCGAGACGCCCGCCCCGGCGCCCTTATGCCAGATGATCTCACCGCGCATCAGAAAGCCGATCTCCAGCATGAGCTGCGAGAGGTAATCGGAGAGGGGGAGATAGGGCTTGCGCCCTAGATTGGCGATGTTGACGCAGGCTCTGCCGCCATAGACCAGCACGCGGTAGGTTTCGCTGAAGACGGCTTTGAGCAATTGCAGATATTCCGCCAGCGAAAGGTCGCGGTCGTATTCTTTGGCGGCGTTGTACGGCGGCGAGGTGACCATCAAATGCACCGAGTTATCGGGGAGTTCGGGCATGGTTTCGGCGCTGCGGACGAGGATGGCGTTTTCGTACTGCGGCGGGAAGGGCGCATCCGGCAGCGGCGGGGCGGGCTCTGCCGCCGGAAGTCCGGCGTAGAGGCGCGAGCGGTAATAGAGGGAAGCGTCGTGGCTGATGCGCGTAGTCGTCCCGAAGCGGCTGGTTTTGGAACCTTTTTTCATTGCCGTCTGCCTTTGAGCGGTTTGATATCATTTTAGCGGAAAACCGCGCTCTGTACAGGGGAAGTTTCGCCGCCGGACAGCGCGGGTTTGCCCCTCACCCCCAGGGGAAAGGCAGAAGGCGAAAGGCGGAAATGTAGCGCAAGTTTGTAAATTGCGCATCCGCGGCGCGGCTCGGCTTTTTGGGCAAGGCTCTTTTGACTTTAAGACCAGGACGAATGTATAATTCTTAAAAATCGCTTTTTGTGCAGGATGTTTTGCAGCGGTTGAAAGAGAGGCTTAACCATGTCATCTACGGCAGCCATTATCACAGTAACAAAAATGCTGGAATCTTTGCCCGAATCAGTACAAGAGCAGGTAGTCGAGCATTTGCGCGAATATCTTGCCGACCTGCAGGATGAATTGAAATGGGATAATCTGTTTGAGCAGACCCAATCTTCATTAGCGGCTGCTGCCCGTCGTGCGAAGCAAGAGATTGTGCAAGGGCGCGCACAACCCATGGACGATGAGCGGTTATGAAATCAGCCGCTTTGCCGTCTTTCTGGGCAGCGTATGAAATGCTCAATGCAGATGTCAAGCGCAGCGCCAAAAAGGCTTATCGCTTATGGGTGGAAAATCCCTTTCATCCATCTTTGCATTTCAAGTGCGTCAATAGCGAAGAAAATGTTTGGTCTATAAGGATCACACGCGGCTATCGTGCTTTGGGTATTCTTGAGGGTGACACGGTAACATGGTTCTGGATTGGCAGCCATGATGAGTACGAACGTTTTATCTCATGATGGAAAACAGGACAGGCTGACCCGCTGCGCCAGCCGTTGCGCCGCTGGATAGCTGCCACCAAGCGCCATGATGACAAGTGCGGCGCGGGGAAAGGCGGAAATGTGGCGCAAGGCAATGAAAGTCAGAAGGCAAAAGGCTTTTTTGCCTTCATCCTTCCGACTTTTGACTTTAGAGGATGTTCTGCAGCGACTCGATCAGTCCCTCGATTTCGTGTGGGTGGTACAGGCAGGTATAGGCGTTGAACTGCAAGGCGCGCTCCAGCGTCTGCCTCATGGCTTCGCGGTAAGCGGTCACCACGACGACGGGCGTCTGCCGGCAGGTTTGGCTCAGGCGGCTCAAGACCTCCAGCCCAAGCGGCGAACTCACCGCCAGATTGAGCAGAAACGCCCGCTTGTCTTTCTCCACCGGCTCAGGCAAAACCGCCGGGTCTGCCGCCTCCACCACCGCATAGCCGCGCAGATGCAGAATATCCGCCAGCGAGCGGTACATCGCCGGGTCGTCATCCACAAGGGTGAAATGGCTGGTTTTGCCCAGCGAGGCGTAAAAACTGAGCAGAAGATTGACATCCAGCGGCTTGCGCAAGACCGCCGTGAACACGCCCATCCGCTCTTTGGGCAGGATTTCCTCCGGCGTATAGGCGGTCAGCAGGATAATCGGCAGGAACGGGAGCGTCCTGCGCACCAGATCGGCAAACAAAGCCCCGTCCATATCCGCCAAACACACATCGCACAACACCGCATGAACCCGCTGACGGGCGAGCTTTTCCAGCCCTTCCTCGCCCGAATGCGCCGCCAGCGCCTCATAGCCTTTGACTGTCAGGATGTCCGTCAGCGTGCGCGCCATGCGCCGGTCATCGTCCACAACCAAAATGCTTTTCCTGCGCGGCATCTTTGGCTCCCTTTCAGCGTTCAGCCGTAGCGTTCTTCTTTCCAGACATCTGCCTCGTTATGGTAGCCCGCCTGTTCCCAGAAACCAGGGCGGTCATGCTGTAAAAACTCCAGCCCGCGCAGCCACTTGGCGCCCTTCCAGAAGTAAGGCGTCTTCAAGTCATTGCGTCCGGGAATGTAGCCGACCACGCCGCGCAGCGGATAGCCGTGATCGGGAGTGAGCGGCTGACCGTTGTAATGGGTCGCCAGCAGGAAATTCTCGCCCAGCATCACCTCCAGCGGCAGATTGGTAGTGAAGCCGTGCTCGGCGTGCTGGATGACGTACTTCGCTGCCGGCAGGGGTTTGACCAGCCCCAGCTCGATCAGCGTGCGCAGCGAAACACCCTCCCAGACGGTGTCGAACTTGCTCCACTGGGTGACACAGTGGATATCCATCGCCACGCGGGTTTTGGGGAGCTGGTTGAATTCCTCCCAGGTCAACCGCAGGGGCTTTTCCACCTCGCCCCAGACGCGGAAATCCCACGTAGCCGGGTCAAAGCGCGGCACGCTGCCGTAGTGCAGCACCGGGAACTTCTGCGTGTAGTACTGCCCGGGCGGCAGACGCCCCTCCGAGCGGTATTTTTCCTCATCCTGTCTGCGTCGCAATACACTGTCAAACATGCTCCACCTCCACCCTTGATTATACATGGAAAGCGGACAGCGTTCTACGATGTAGAGAATTTGTATCAGGTTTGGGTGAATAGCCGCTGCCCGGCGGATGCCGTCCTCTGATATAATCTGTGCACACTTTGTTCAAGGAGATGGAATGACCGCAGCCTATCCACAAACCCGCTGGAGTTTGAACGACCTTTTCCCCGCGCCGGACAGCGCCGAACTGCAAGCCGTCTTTCAAGAGCTGGAGCAGCAGGCAGGCGAATTGGAGACCCTCCGCCCCAGCCTGAACGAGCAGCTTTCCGCCGAACGTTTTTTGGAAATCCTCGACCGGCTGGAAGCCATCCACACGCAGGCGCGGCGGCTGGATGCCTATGCCAGCCTGTACTTTGCCGAAGATACCCAAAACCCCGCCGCCCTCAGCCTGCTTCAGCGCAGCGACCAGTTTTTCGCCGAGCTTTCCAACCGTCTCTTGTTTTTCAGCCTGTGGTGGAAGGCGCTTTCCGATGAAGCCGCCGCGCCTTTTCTGGCAATCGCCGGCGAGCGGCGCTACTGGCTGGAAGAGATGCGCCACTTCAAACCCCATACGCTCAGCGAGGCGGAGGAGAAAATCATCAACATCAAAAACGTGACCGGGGTCAGCGCCCTGAATACGCTCTACGACACCCTCACCAACCGCTACGTTTTCCGCCTGAAGGTGGACGGCAAGGTGCACAAGCTGACCCGCGGCGAGCTGACCCAGTACGTCCGCCATCCCGACCTGCGCCTGCGCGCCGCCGCTTACCGCGAGATGCTGCGCGTCTATGGACAGGACGCTGCCATTCTGGGACAGATGTATCAAACGCTGGTGCGCGACTGGCGCAACGAACAGATGACCCTGCGCGGCTTCTCCAGCCCAATCGCCGCCCGCAATCTGGCAAACGACATCCCGGACAGCGTGGTGGACACCCTGCTGGAGGTTTGCCGCCGGAACGCCCCGCTCTTTCAACGCTTTTTCCGCCTCAAGGCGCGCGGGCTGGGGATGAAGAAACTGCGCCGCTATGACATCTACGCTCCGCTCGGCGCAGCGCAGCGGCGCGTCCCCTTTGAGCAGGCGGCGGAGCTGACGCTGGATTCGTTCCAGCAGTTCCACCCGCAGATTGCCAGCCTTGCCGAGCGCGTCTTTCAGGAAAATCACCTCGACAGCGAGGTGCGCAAGGGCAAACGCAGCGGCGCTTTCTGCCTGACCGCCACCCCGCAGCTTACCCCCTGGGTGCTGGTCAATTATCAGGGGCGGATGGAGGATGTCTCCACGCTGGCGCACGAGCTGGGTCATGCCGTCCATTCCATGCTGGCGGCGCATCACAGCCTGTTCACCTTCCACCCCAGCCTGCCGCTGGCAGAGACCGCTTCCACCTTTGGCGAGATGCTGCTGGTGGAGCGTTTGCTGAAAGAAGAAAGCGACCCCGCCCTGCGGCGCGATCTGCTCTTTGCGCAGGTGGACAATGCCTACGCTACCATACTGCGCCAGGCGTATTTTGCGCTCTTTGAGCAGCAGGCGCACGAGATGGTTCAGCAGGGCGCCACGCTGGAGGAGCTGGCGGAAGCCTATCTGGACAACCTGCACGAGCAGTTTGGCGATGCCGTCGCCCTCAGCGATGAATTCCGCTGGGAGTGGGTCTCCATCCCCCATCTTTACAACGTGCCGTTTTACGTCTATGCCTATGCCTTCGGGCAACTGCTGGTGCTGGCGCTGTATGAACAGTACCGCAAAGAAGGCGAATCCTTCAAGCCGCGCTACCTGCAGTTGCTGGCAGCAGGCGGCTCAGACTCGCCGGAGCGCATCCTCGCCGCCGCCGGCATGGATATTCATCAGCCTGCTTTCTGGCAGGGCGGGTTTGAGGTGATTGCAGGATGGATTGAACAACTGGAAGCGCTGCCCGCGCCGCACAAACCCAGCGCAATTTTATAAATCCGCAATACACGCTCTTTTGAATCGCTTCTCCCAAACGCATGGAGAATAGGGCGCGGGGCGCATCATAAGCGGAATGTTCAGGTATCGCCTGCACCCAACTCATTCATACGGTCAACTTCATTGCAATAGGAGGTCAGTCACTTGCACAAACTTAACTTTCCCTCTATTTCGATATAGGCAATCTCGCCAAAGGTTTTTACTTCGCCTTCGGCGATAACGCACCGCCCCACCAAATTGGAATAGTCTTTGCCTTCCAAATTGATCAGACGGAAAGCGCTCTTATCATCCGTCGTAAATACGATGTAGGTGATCTCTCCACCCAGATAAGTCGCCTTAACGACTCCGTAGGCGCACACTTTGCTACCGGCATCAGAGGCATTAATTTCGCTCCACAAACGGCAGCCTACCGGCGGTTTGATTGGGTGATCGCCATTCTGTTCTCCGGCTGACACCAACTGTGACGCCGGAACCGCCATAGCACTGGAGCCGCTTGCAGAATTTTTCACCCAGTAGATCGCGAAGACTGCACCGACCACCAGCAAGGAGAGCAGGAGAATCTGCCATCCTTTGAGTTTGACAACCGTTGGGGAGGGTTTTGAACCTGCGGCAGCGGAAGCAGTTGCCGATCCCGATTCTTTTTCTGCAGAATATAACGCAGAGATGGATGTGGTTGGAGACGCTTTGGTGGAGGATAAACGAATTTTTTTCGTGGGCATCTCATCCAGTGAGACAGCCTGCTCAATGGAAGAGCCGGGTTTGCTTTGAGAAACATTGCTCACCGCTTCTGCCTGTCCCACAGAGGCGATATCCTTTGCTTTATGGGTAAACACAGAAAACATCCCCAAACCAAACCCGCCTGTTACCGCTCCGATGAAGATCAAAAAAACAGAGCCGTTACTAAAGACATCCTGCTGCGGATCAGACACCCAAAATCTAACCACAAACACCAAGGCAGCCGTCAACAAAAAGCCGGGAATTTGTCCCATTATGTACCTTTCCCAGCGCTTATTATCCAGCGGACCTGATCTTCCAAAAAAGATCTTTCCAATCAGGGTAATCGTTCCAGCGATAATTAACCCATCCAGTATGATCGGAATAAGACCCAAGAGGAAGCTTTTATATGAGCTTAATCGAAGGGTTACACTCAGTGCGCCCACTAGAAATAAACCAACAGCAGAAATAACATCCACCAGTAAACCACCGAAGAACAATTTTCAAAGGATAGCAGACAGCGGGCGGTTGGGGAGCTGATTCGCCTGGAAGGCATTTGACGGATTTTCTTTTTTTGTCTGTGACGGGTCAGAAGATTGAAACATAGGTGATCCTCTCTTCTAATGTAGAGCATTGCACATGCTACAAGCTTGTGCTATTAGTTTATATCCCAGATAAGCGCACTACACGACCGCCTTTCTTTTGTCATTGCGAGCCCCGCACCCTTCTCTTGTCATTGCGAGCCCCGCACCTTTTCTTTTGTCATTGCGAGCCCTGCACCCTTCTCTTGTCATTGCGAGCCCCGCACCTTTTCTTTTGTCATTGCGAGCCCCGCAGGGGCGAAGCAATCCCCGCCCCCGCCCACGCGGAGACTGCCACGCTCGCCCGCAGTGACAGACAGCCCGGCTTTCATTGCGAGCCCTGCACCTTTTCTTTTGTCATTGCGAGCCCTGCACCTTTTCTTTTGTCATTGCGAGCCCCGCAGGGGCGAAGCAATCCCCGCCCCCGCCCACGCGGAGACTGCCAAGCTCGCCCACAGTGACAGACAGCCCGGCTTTCAACTTACCCAGCAGGCATAAATTACAAATCTGCGCTGGAATCTCGATTTTGCGCAGATGATAAGGCAAGGCTTTAGCTCGCCGCTATTCGCCCCCTATTCTTCCTCCAGCGGCGGCTCTTCCTCAGGCGGAATCACCGCTTCCGCCTCTTCCACAGCTTCCTTTTTCTCAGGCCATTCCAGCACCTGCATATTGCGGGCGATGACGCGGGTGAAATAGCGCGTCTCGCCCTTTTCTTCGTAACGGTCGGTCTTCAGACGCCCTTCCAGAAAGATCAACTGACCCTTGTGCAGAATTTTCTGGCAGGTCTCGCCCAGACTGCCCCAAGCTTCCACGTTGAACCAGTCAGTATCCTGTTTCACCGTGCCATCGCTGCCCTTCCAGCGGCGGTCAACCGCCAGACTGAAGGTGGCAACCTTTTTGCCGGTGGGGGTAAAGCGGGTTTCGGGGTCTTTGCCCAACCGTCCAATTAACTGAACGCGATTTAAGCCAGGCATGGGATGAAACTCCTTTTTCTGAACAACCCAACAATTGTGTGGTATATTTTTAGTTTAGATGAGATTTGCCCGCTGTCAAGCCAATTGGGGCAGCCAATTCGGAGAGAACACACATGTACGTTGCCATTGAAGGCGTCATCGGCGTCGGAAAAACCACGCTGGCGCGTCTGCTCCAGCCGTCTTTTGAAGCCAATCTTTTGCTGGAAGTGTTCGAGGAAAATCCCTTCCTGAGCGATTTTTACAGCGACCGCGCCCGCTACGCCTTTCAAACGCAAATTTTCTTCCTGCTCAGCCGCTACCGCCAGCAGCGCGAAGGCGTTCCGAAGCTGCTGGCAAGCGGCAAACCGTTGATCAGCGACTACACCTTTGAAAAGGACGCCCTCTTTGCCGGCATCAACCTGAAAGGCGATGAGCTGGAGATGTACCGCCGCGTCCACGAGGCGCTGGCAGAGAAAATCACCCCGCCCGATCTGGTGGTGTATCTGCGCGCCAGCACCGATATCCTCATGCAGCGCATCACCCTGCGCGACCGTCCCTACGAGCGCCGCATGGAACGCGCCTACATCGCCGAGCTGAATCAGGCGTATGACGCCTTCTTCCTCGGCGGCGCCAAGCACCCCTCGCCGGTGCTGACCATTGAGACCGACCAGCTCGACTATCTGCGCAATCCCCAGCATCTCGAATTCATCGAAAACCGCATCCGTCAGGCGCTGCGGCTTTCGCCCTTCCAGCCGGAACTGCCCATCGGTACAGAGCAGAGCATTTCCTGACCATCAGAGGGGGGAACGATGCGGATTACACGCGAAAAACTGCTCAAACTGGCGAAAACACAGGCTGCCATGCGGGTGATGCAAAACCGCCGCCTGGTCTGCGTCTATCTGACCGGTTCGCTTTTGGATGAAGAGCCGCTCTTAGGCGGCACAGCCGATATTGACCTGATCTTCGTCCACGATACGCCGCCGCCGCAGGAGCGCGAGATCGTCCCCCTCTCGGCGGAAGTGCATCTGGATATCGCCCATGTTTCGCAGGAACAGTACCAGCAGCCGCGCAGTCTGCGCAGCGACGCATGGCTGGGCAGTTTCCTCTGCCACAATCCCCTCGTTCTTCACGAGCGCGGCCATTGGTTTGAGTTTGTTCAGGCGGGGGTCTGCGCGCACTTCTACCGTCCGGAGACCATCCTCCAGCGCGTCCAGCCGCAGTTGGATGCCGCCCGTCAGGGCTGGATGACCCTGCAGAGCGCCGCCGGGCTGGATGTCTTCCAGCGCACTGCGCTGTACCTGCGCACCCTGCGGCAAACCGCCAACGCCGTCGCCTGCCTTTGCGGTCCGCCGCTGACCGAACGGCGTCTGCTGCTCCATTTTCCCCAGCGGGCGCAGGCAGTCCGCCGCCCCGAATTGAGCGCCGGGCTGATCGCCCTCTTGAGCGGGGGAACGGACCTTCTCGCTGAAGCGCAAACGCCGCAATGGTTCGAGACATGGCAGACGGCGCTGGGCGATGCCGGTCAGACCAGTCAGCATCCGCCGTCTCTGCACCCCGCCCGGTGGGCATATTACACCCGCGCCGCGCAGGCGCTGTGGAGCGAAACACCCGCCGCGGCGCTGTGGATTGTCCTGCGCACGTGGTGCGCCGCGCTGGACTGCCTGCCCGCCGATCACGCCTCCCGCCCGTCTTTTGTCAGCCTCTGCCGTTCGCTGGCGCTCGACCCGCTGGAAGAACGCCTGGAAGCGCTGGACGTATATCTGGACACGGTGGAAGAAATGATTGAAGGCTGGGCAAAAGAAAATGGCTTATAATTCCGGCACACGGGGCAAAATTAGCCCAATTTCTGTGGATAAATGGCTGTTTTCTGTGGATAACTGGGGATAATTGTGGATAACCCACTGAACAAGCGGGGAATCACTCTTGACGCCCCTGAAACCCTGCCCCCCATATCTGGGGGTGTTTTTTTGCCCTGCGCCATATCTCTGAAGCAGCTTTTGACGGCGCTGACGGGTGCGGAAGGGACAAATCTATCCAGAATTTATCCACAGCAAGGCAGCCAATCCCCCGGACTCAAAAACCCGCAGATACAGCAGAAACAGCGGCGTTTCTCCCCACCGCTGGGGGTTTGATTCCCCCTGCCGCCGTTTATCCACATATCCACAGCGCCTACTAAGAGTACTGAATCAATTTATAAAGAATTGAGAAAGATAAGATTGCAATTTTTTAACCTTGCTTGAATTTCGTCGCCATCCCCAGTATATTAAAAAGCGAAGCATAGTGCAGCGGGGTACTTTTTCGGTTTTTCTCAATTGGGAGGGGTGTATGCAACCCAGATTGGGCATTTTACTTACAATTTCCCTGTTTGTTCTCTCGATGCCATCCTTAAGTCCTGCTTTTGATCGGCAGACTGTGTTCCTTCAGCCTGCACAGCCGCTGACCCAGCCTGACTGTGCGGTGGTTTTCATGGAATTGACAAAGGATGAGAACTGGCTGGAACAACTGATCAACCCGGTGATTACCACAGAGCGGGAACTTGCAGAGCGGCTGGATTTCTATCGGCAGGTTTATGATTGCATCGAAAATAATCATCAGTCCCTCCCTGCTGAGATTCGCCAAAATCTGGATGTTGTTCGATTGTTGTTGAACTATTTTATCATTTTTGCTGGTGGTGACGGAACGCCAGAAAGTGCCACAAGACTTGTGTTGATCAGCCTTAAACAATCTAACGACCCTGCGATTGTTAAGATTCGGGATGAGGCAGGCGTTTCCCCGTCTGAGGGTTATATCTTTGTCCGATTCTACGCTTCGCGTTTTGTAATGCCCTATCTTGTGGGACAGGTTTTTATGAAAGAAGGAGTTGCGGGGGTAACCTTTCTTGTGCGCTATGTTGCCATCCTGGAAGAAAAGAAAAACGATTTTTCTGATCAGGTGTTGCAAATGGAAGTCCTGCCTGAGACTGTCTCTCATGAACTTGTCCATGCTTATGTCAATTCTGCGCTGGGGCTTAAACACATTTCCCTGCCAAAATGGTATCACGAGGGATTAGCCATCTACTTCAGCGGGAGCGGTGAGGAGCATTCAGTCATTGTTAGTCCTAATCAGGTTACCACCTTAACCTCGCCTGAAGAATATCAACAATACAAAACCAATTTTGAGTATCTTGAGAAACAGTATGGACGGAAAAAATTCCTAAACCTTATCAAACAATCCATTGAACAGGCAAACCCTTCGGTGTTATATCGGGATTTGGATATTTCTGATGAAATAGTTCTTACTGCTCGAGCCAGCTCATGGCGGCAGCAGAAGCGTCTGATGTGGGTTGGCGGTCTTATAGTGCTGTTTCTCATTTTGTTATCCCCAGCGCTCAAGTTAATACGTTTTTTACGGGAGTTGGTAGAAAAGTATTTTCCAGAAAAACGGTGTCAATATTGCGGTTATGGCGGCAGGAAGGAAGAATTTAAGTTTGGTTACTGTCCGAAGTGTGAGCATCGGTATAATATCAAGAAGTTGGGGTAAAGCAACCCCGCTTTTCACAATCATTTTTTGTCTTTTGTTCAAATGGACTGGGCAGAGAGGAGGTGCTCAAATGGTTGAGAGAGCATCCGAACTTGAAATAACGATTCGCCGCTTTCGGGAAGAACTGGAACGAATGGGCATCCGCTGTGAGCGTATTCTCCTTTTTGGTTCACAGGCAGATGGCACAGCTAAAGAAGGCAGTGATATTGACCTTTTCGTCATTTCGCCGGATTGGGCGCGCTACAGCGAGCGTGAGCGATTCGAGATGCTGGGAATCGCTGCGGCGCGCATCCTGGAACCGATTCAGGCACGCGGCATCACACCCGAAGAGATTGTCGAGCATCGCCTGTCACCGCTTTGGGAACAAGTGTTGCGCGAACAAGCCATTGTGGTTGCCTAGCTGCCACGAAAAAGAAGCGTTGATGTATTACCCGCCAACCAGTAGATGGCTTGCACAAAAGAGCGTGATGAAGCAGGTTGGGGCAGTGTTGAAAGCAGCAAAGCAGGCATGCAATTGCCGCTCTTGCGCCGCGGCGCAGGGAAAGCGCAGACCGTCAGCCAGTGACGGCTTTTTGCCGCTTGATTATTCTGAATAAATCCTGTAAAATTTTTATAAAACGATAAATCTTTATGTAAGAGGTACAGCCCCCTGAACATGTTGTACAGCCAGCCACTTTTCCAGCCAGAGGAGAAGGGAGAACGAAATGGACGTCATTAAAGTTAAAGCCAACTCCCGCACTGCAGCCGTAGCGGGGGCCATCGCGGGGGTGATCCGCGAGCACCGCCGTGCGGAAGTGCAAGCCATCGGCGCCGGGGCGGTCAACCAAGCCGTCAAGGCGCTGGTCTTAGCCAGAGGGTATCTGGCAGAGGACGGCATTCCGGTGGTTTGCGTGCCTGAGTTCGTTGATGTGGATATTGACGGCAAGGTGCGCACGGCGATTAAACTGATCGTCGAACCGCGCTAGACGGTCGGTTCGGGCTGGGGGGAATTTGCCGCGCTGGAGCGTTTAGCTCCGGGGCGGCTGCGGCGCGTGATGGACTTCTTCGGGCGTGAAGATCACTTCTTCGCGCCCGCTCAGTTTTTCCTGCACTTTGCGCACAATCAGGTCGAGGTGGTCAGGGCTTTTGACGAAGTCCAGATCGTCCGCCGGCACGGTCAGCACCGGACAGAGCGTGAAACCGCCAATCCACTGCTCATACAGTTCGTTGAGCTGCTGCAAATATTCAGGATTGATCCGCCGCTCAAAATCGCGATCGCGCAAACCGATCCGCCCGACCAGCGTACTGACCGATGCGCGCAGGTAAATCACCAGATGCGGCGCGGGCAGAAACTCGGCGATCGTTTCGTAGAGCTTATGGTAGGTCTGATAATCCCGCTCGCTGATATACCCCTGTAAATACAGGTTATGGGCAAAAATCTCGGCATCCTCATAGATGCTGCGGTCCTGCACCACCGAGCCGGGGTAGCGGATCAAATCCTGCTGCATACGCAGACGGTGGGTGAGGAAGAAGATTTGCGAGTGGAAGCTCCAGGCAGCCATGTCGTGATAAAAATCCGCCAGATAGGGATTTTCCGCCACCGGTTCGTAGAAGGGCTGCCAGCCCAGCCGCTCGCTCAACAGGCGCACCAGCGTAGATTTGCCAACCCCGATGTTCCCCGCAATGGTGATAAATTTTTTCACCGTGCTCTCTCCTGCGCGGCAAGTCACCGCGTTGACATGCCCAGAATGTTCAGCGAACGCTTGATTCCCTTTGCAATCTGCCGCACCTGCTGCTGGACAACTTCTTCATCCAGCGTGAGCAGATTGCGGTCTTCCATGACCAGTTTGCCGTTGATGATCACGTGCCGCACATCCGAAGCGCGGGCGGCGTAAATCAGGTGCGAGTAGATGTCGTAGCAGGGGGTCAGGTGCGCCGCGTTGAAGTCCAGCACGGTGATGTCCGCCAGCTTGCCCGCTTCCAGCGAACCGAGCCGCTCCGCCGCTCCGATAGCTCTGGCGCCGTTGATGGTCATCATGGCGAAGACTTCTTCGGCGGGCAGGACGGTGGGGTCGCCGCTGACGCCTTTTTGCACCAGGGCGGCGAGCTGCGCCTCGTGGAGCATGTCCAAATCGTTGTTGCTGGCGGGTCCATCCGTCCCCAAAGCGACGTTGACGCCGGCTTTGAGCATCTCCGCCACCCGCGCAATGCCGGAGGACAGCTTGAGGTTGGAGGATGGGCAGTGGGCGACGGAGGTTTTCGTCTCTGCCAGAAGCTGGATTTCCTCATCGCTGAGATGGACGCAGTGCGCCAGCAGCGTGTGCCCGCCCAGCAGTCCGACCGATTGCAGAACTTCAATGGGCGTTTTGCCGTACATCTTGCGCACGTTTTCCACTTCGGCGCGCGATTCGGAGGCATGGGTGATGAACACCGCACCGCTTTCCTCGGCGATGCGGCGGGCTTCTTCCATCAGTTGCAGGCTGGCGGTGTAGGCGGCATGTACCTGAACGCAAAGCACCACCAGCGGCTCATCCTTGTAGCGGTTGATGAATTCATGGGCGTTCTTTGGCGTGCTGAGCGGGCGGCTGCCAAAGCCTTTGATTTCGGCAAAGGTGGGTCCGTTGACCAGACGGAAGTTTGCCTGAAGGGCGGCTTCGGTGGAGTGGCGGAATTGCCAGTACATATCGGCGGCGCAGGTGGTGCCGCTGCGGATCATCTCCGCCATGGCTAACTGCGCGCCGGCGACCACATTTTTCGGCGAGGTGAACGCCAGCTCCATCTTCCAGACGCGGCTCAGCCAGGCTTCCAGCGGGCGGTCATCCACCATGCCGCGGAAGAGGGTCATTGCCCAGTGTCCATGCGCATTAATGAAGCCCGGCGTGACTACCTGACCGGAGACATCCAGCGTCTTTTGGGCTTCCACTTTGGGCAGCACCTCTTTGGCGCTGCCGACCATGAAGATTTTGTTGTCCCGCACGGCGAGGGCGCCGTTTTCGATCATGCGGCGCTGGCTGTCCATCGTGACCAGCGTGCCGCCTTTGAGCAGCAGGTCCACTTTTTCGGGTTGTGTCATCGGGGCTTTCCTCCTCAGGTGTGTTTAGTGAAATTGTAGCGCAAAAATGGGTTTTGCGCACAGCGGGAGAAAGGATGAAAGCGAAAGAATTTGCAGGTCATTTGCAGGGCAAGACTCCTAAAGTCAGAAGGCGGAAGAAAAACTTTCCGCCTTTTGACTTTCGCCTTCTGCCTTTCGCCGCCCGCCTTGCCCGGAAAACCAAGCTGCTCTATCGCTGCGCAAGTTACAAACTTGCGCAGCATTTCCCCCTCTCCCTTCTAATGGGAGAGGGAGCTAGGGGTGTGAGGGTCAAACCTGCCCTGCGCTACAGCTTTGTAGGGCAAGATTTCATCTTGCCCAGTCTTGCCCGGAAAGCCGAGCTGCTCTATCGCTGCGCAAGTTCCAACCTTGCGCCGCATTTCCCCCTCTCCCTCCTATGGGAGAGGGGCTAGGGGTGAGGGCCCAACTTCCCCCTCTCCCTCCTATGGGAGAGGGGGAAGGGGGGTGAGGGTCCAACCTGCCTTGCGCTGCAAAAAACCTGTAGGACAAGATTTTATCTTGCCCCGCTTTGCCTGTTTATTGCAGGTTTTCCAAATCGGCGAGGTCTTGCAGGCGGGCGGAGGCTTGTTTGTTTTTCTTCAGGTTTTCCAGGTCAATGAAGTTGACCTTGACGTCATCAATGATCACTTCCACCCGCGAGGCATAACAGGTTTCAAAATCCACACCGGGCGCAGTGGTGATCAGGTCAATCCGCACCGGGGGATACCCCAACTGGATGACCTGATCGGGCAGCAGAAAATCCTCCGCCCGCAGGTGGAGCGAGGCAAAACCGAACTGCTCCAGCGCGTTGACCACGCGGGCAGCGTTTTCAGGGGTCATCTCGATCCAGATGTCTATATCTTTGGTATAACGCGGGTAGCCGTGCAGCGCAACTGCGTACCCCCCGATGACCAGATAGCGCACCCGGTTATCGTTTAAGGATTGTATAAACTCTTTGAAATCCTGGTTCAGCACCGTATCTCCAGCGGTGATACTCGCAGCGGATTTCCTCCAGCGCTGCCAGCCGTGCGGCGTAGGGCTGGGTTTGCCAGTAGGTGAAGTCGCTTTTTCGTTCGCGCAGCGTGGTTTTGGTATAAACTCTGTCAATGCCCGAAGCAGTTTTTTCCATAAGTCTTAAATGATTATAACTCGCCCTGTAAGCGCAGACAATAGGAGGAAAGGCGGGAGAAAATTTGCAGGGCAAGACTCCTAAAGTCAGAGGGCGGAAGAAAAACTTTCCGCCTTTTGACTTTCGCCGCCCGCCTTGCCCGGAAAGCCGAGCTGCTCTATCGCTGCGCAAGTTCCAACCTTGCGCCGCATTTCCCCCTCTCCCTCCTATGGGAGAGGGGCTGGGGGTGAGGGTCAAACCCGCCCTGCGCCACAAAAATTTGTAGGGCAAGATTTTATCTTGCCCGCCTACGCAATTTACAACCTTGCGCCGCATTTCCCCCTCTCCCTCCTATGGGAGAGGGGCTGGGGG
>Ga0209162_1002351_pt1 | contig 16783 bp, 11 predicted proteins | sample YNPNPMetaG_FD_187121 | JGI IMG/M metagenome (GOLD analysis project Ga0209162, IMG submission 187121) | Anoxygenic and chlorotrophic microbial mat microbial communities from Yellowstone National Park, USA - YNP NP MetaG (SPAdes) (version 2) ... | reverse complement strand
GTGGTCACGGCGTCACCTGCGCCTGGGAAGTCGGCAGGCTCGCCGCCGAGGCCGCCCTGGGGTTGGCCTCCGTTCCCGCGGAGTTCGATCCCGCGCGCCGTTCCGCGTGCCGGCCGTAACTTGCCGAGTTCGCGGACTGTGCTAGGGTGTCGCATCGGGAACGGACGGAGAGCACAATGCGGGCAGCCGCGCGTGAGAGAAATGGTGGCGAGAGGGAAAGAGAAGGAACGAGAGAAGGAGTCATGAGCCGAAGGATGTGGGTGGGATTCGCCTGGCTGCAGGCTCTGGCGGCCGTCGGCCTCGGCTGCGGCGGGGACAGCACGTCGAGCCCGGACGTAGACGTCGGGGACGGCGTGGCGGCCGGACGGGCTGGGTCAATCCCTGTGCCGGCCGCACGATCGGCGAGACGGTCTGCACCGGTTGCACTGCATCGTGCGAGGCGGTCGGGACGCGAAGCGAGGAGTGGTACGCGACCTGCGGCGATCCGGGAACGACCGGCGGCTGCCCCGGCACGGGGATTCCGAACCTGATCCAGTACGACACCGAATGCGGCTAGCGTTTGCCCCGCCCCTTCCTTCCCGGCAAGCTCGTCCCCGCAGGAGGCCCGTCTCCCGTTGTCCGCGCGTGGCGCCGCTGCTGTTCGCCCTGGCGCTCCTGCCGGGCCGGTCGGCGCGCGCGGCGGAGGCGCCCGCCGTCCTGGAGCCGAACCGGGAGTGGTTCGCCTTCGGCCTGTCGCTCGGCGCCGGCTACGCCACGGTCGACTCGGCCGACGTTTCCGGCCCCGACCTGCTCGTGGCCCAGCTCGGCGTCCGATCGATCTTTCTCACCCAGTGGGAACTGGCGCTCGATCTGCGCGCCAGTTTCGCTCCCGCGCGTCCCGAGTCCGGAGCGCCGTGTTCTTACGACGCCCTGTTGTGGCTGATCGCGGACCTCGACCTGCTGCCGCTGGTGCTGTTCGTCGGCGCGGGGGGCGGTGGGGTGTTCGAGGGGGCGGCACCGTTCGCGCTGCACGGCACGGTCGGGGCTTGCATCGGGCTGGCGTTGTGGTTCGAGGGGGCGTGGCGGCTGGTGCTGCGCGCCGCCCAGCGCTGGGTCTTTCGGGCGGACGGCTCGGTGTCGGGCGCGGACCCGACGGCGGGTTCCTCCCCGTTCCTGCCGACGGAAGTGCTGCTGGCAGGCGAGTACTTCTTCTGGTGAGCCGGACGCGTCGGAGGGGGTGGGGCGGCGGGGGGTCGCGCCAGCCGTCCGCGACTCCAGGGCGACGGGGGCGCGGGTTCGAGTTGACCTCGACGCGCCGGGTATTGCAGTCTGGAACGCACGGAGAAGGTGGAGCAGGCGGGCGATGGGCAGGTTGTTTGGGACGGACGGGATTCGGGGCGAGGCCAACCGCTATCCGATGGACAGCGCGACGGCGTTCGCGGTCGGACAGGCGCTGACACACGTCCTGCGAAGGCCGAACCACCGCACTCGCGTGATCATCGGCAAGGATACCCGGATCTCGGGCTACATGCTGGAAAGTTCCCTGGAGGCGGGGATCACGTCGATGGGCGGCAACCCGTACCTTGCCGGCGTCCTGCCGACCTCCGGGATTGCCTTCGCCACGGTGAGCATGCGGGCCGACGCGGGGATCGTGATCTCGGCCTCGCACAACCCGTTCCAGGACAACGGGATCAAGATCTTCGGCGGCCATGGGTACAAGCTGTCGGACGAACAGGAGGCGGTGATCGAGGACCTCGTGCTGGGCGGCAGGTTGCCGGAGATGGTCCCGAGCGCGGCGGGGATGGGACAGGCGTTCCGCCTGGATGACGTGCACGGGCGGTACATCGTCTTCCTCAAGAACACCTTCCCGCGGGACCTCTCGCTGGAGGGGATGAAAATCGTGCTCGATACCGCGAACGGCGCGACCTACAAGGTGGCCCCCGAGATGTTCTGGGAGCTGGGGGCGGACGTGGAGACGATTCACAACACGCCCAACGGCCTCAACATCAACGAGGGCTGCGGTTCGCAGCACACGGAGGACCTGCGGCGCCGGGTGGTCGAGGTGGGCGCGTCGGTCGGCCTGGCCTTCGACGGGGATGGCGACCGTCTGATCGCCGTCGACGAGAAGGGGCGCGAGGTGACCGGCGACCAGGTGCTGCTGATCTGCGCCCGGATGCTCCAGGAACAGGGGCGCCTGCGGAACGACCTGGTCGTCAGCACGGTCATGAGCAACATGGGGCTGGTCGCGGCGTGCCGGAAGTACGGCTTGCGGCACCACGCCGCTCGGGTCGGCGACCGCTACGTGCTGGAGGACATGCTCCGGTTCGGCGCCGTCCTCGGCGGCGAGGACTCGGGCCACTTGATCTTCCTGGACCACCACACCACAGGCGACGGGATCCTGTCCTCGCTCCAGCTCCTGGCGGCGATGATCCGCTCCGGGAAGCCGCTCTCGGAGCTGGCGGCGCAGATGGAGGTCTTCCCGCAGAAGCTGATCAACGTCGAGGTTGTGCGGAAGCCGGACGTGATGACGGTGCCCGAGGTGGCCGAGGCGATCCGGCAGACCGAGGCGGAGCTGGCGGGAAGCGGGCGTGTGCTGGTGCGCTATTCCGGAACCCAGAACGTTTGCCGGGTGATGGTCGAAGGTCCGACGGAGTCGCAGACCGAGGCGTGCTGTCGGCGCATCGCCGACGCGGTGCGCCGGGCGCTCGGCGGATCCCCCGCCCCGCCGATGCGGAGCGTCAGGGCGTCTGGCCGGTGACCAGCTTCGCCCAGAGTCCGTTCCGGCGCTGCAGCCGCGCCGTGGGGTCCTCGACGCAACGGATCAGGTAGTCCGCGACCCGGTCGATCGTCCGCTCTGCGAAGTAGGGGCCGATCGATCCGACGTCCAGGTCGCAGACGCAGTTGAGGAAGTCGATGGCGTACGGGCGGTCGTCCTGGACCAGGAACTCGACCGTATTGATCTCGTAGCCCAGCGACTCGTTGATCAACCGCACATAGCGCTCGAGCCGATCCAGCAGCTCCCGGCCGAAGTAGTCGGGGTCATGCTCGTACCGCCCGAGCCGCTGGCCGGCGACCCGGTCGGGCGGCACGAACCGCGCCGTGATCACCTCACCGCCGAGATACCAGCATCGCGCGAACTTCTCGTAGGGAATGTCCTGCTGCAGGAGGAACACCAGCGTGCGGCTCAACCAGCGACGAACCGCGAAGTCCTCCGCGTCGCTCTCCAGGCCGAGCCTTTTCTCGTGGTGCACGGCGTGGTTGTAGTTGTACCAGAACTCCTCGCGGGAACGCACCTTGGTCACCGCCAGCCAGCCTCCGCCCGAGGCGGGCTTGAGCCAGGCGGGGAAGCCGATGTACTCGAAGATCCGCTCCCAGTCCTCCGGCGAAAGGTACTTCAGGTTCCGCAGCGACTGCGGCGTGATGTCGTAGAGCTGCGTGCTGCCCGCGACGGGCAACGTGACCGTCCGCGGGACGGGAATCCCGAGCCGGTCGACGAGGTTGAACCCCAGCAGCTTGTCGTCCGCGGACCACTGGAAGGGGTTGGGGATGACGTACGATCCTTCCAGCGCCGCCGATTTCAGGATGTAGCGGTAGTAGGGGAAGTCGTGGGAGATCCGGTCCAGGATCACGTCGTATTCCCACCGCCTCCGGAGGGGCTCGGCGCCCACGATCATCTGCTCCACCTGGATCCGGCCGCCCGTCTTCCGTTCGACGACCTGCGCCAGCATGTTGGGGAAGTTGTCTTCCCGGCCGCGGAGAATGCCGATCTTCTTCGCCATCCGTGACCTCCCGTCGGGGCCGTGCCTGGCCCCCGCCACCGCGCGCCGTGTTCCAACGCCGCGCCGTTGTCCCGGATCGGAATCTATTCGAAGCGCGCGGGCGAAGACAAACCGGCGACGCGGCAGCAAGGCAAGCCGCCCCCGCCGCGCGGAACCTACTCGAAGCGCTCGGGCGAAGACAAACCCGTTCAGGCCGTCCCGGTGGCGCGGGTGCGCGGCCGGACCTCGGCAGCAAGCCAGTCGGTGATTTCGGCGAGCCTCGTGCCGGGGCCGAAGACCTTGCGCACGCCCGCCGCCGCCAGGGTGGGAACGTCCTCCGGGGGAATGATGCCGCCCGCGAACACAACCACGTCGGCCAGACCCGCCTCGCGCAACCCGGCAGCGACCCGCGGGAGCAGCGTGGCGTGCGCGCCCGAGAGGATCGACAGGCCCACGGCATCGACGTCCTCGTCGAGGGCCGCCCGGACGATCATCTCCGGGGTCTGACGGAGACCGGTGTAGATCACCTCATGACCTGCGTCGCGCAGGGCGCGGGCGACAACCTTGGCGCCACGGTCGTGGCCATCGAGGCCCGGTTTGGCGATCAGGATTCGGAGGCGCTCGGCCATCGCTTCCTCCTACATGCTGCGGCGGTACTTGCCGCCGATCTCGTACAACGCCTGCGAGATCTGGCCGACGGTGGCGACGCGCACGAGGTCCATCATCACGTCGAAGGTGTTGCCGCCGGAGTAGGCGACGTGGGCCAGGCGGCGGATCAGCTCCTCGCGCCGCCGGGGGTCGCGAGCCTGGAAGGCGCGGCAGTTCTCGATCTGCGCCCGCTTCTCTTCCGGGGTCGCCCGCCGCAGCTCCATCGGCGCCGGCTCATAGCCCTCCTTCAGCGTCTCCGGGTTCACATAGGTGTTGACGCCGATCAGCGGCAGCGAGCCGTCGTGCTTCTTCACCTCGTACAGCATCGACTCGTCCTGGATCTTGCCGCGCTGGTACTCCCGCTCCATCGCGCCGAGCACGCCGCCGCGCGCCGCGAGCCGCTCGAACTCCGCCAGCACCGCCTCCTCGACCAGGTCCGTCAACTGCTCGAGGATGTAGCTCCCCTGCAGCGGGTTCTCACAGTGCGTGAAGCCCAGCTCGCGCTGGAGGATCATCTGGATCGCCATCGCCCGCCGCACGGACTGCTCCGTCGGCGTCGTAATCGCCTCATCGTAGGAGTTGGTGTGCAGGGAGTTGCAGTTATCGTAGATCGCGAACAGCGCCTGGAGCGTGGTGCGGATGTCGTTGAAATCGACCTCCTGGGCATGGAGCGAGCGGCCGGAGGTCTGGATGTGGTACTTGAGTTTCTGGGTGCGCTCGTTGGCGCCGTACCGGCGGCGCATCGCGACGGCCCAGATCCGGCGCGCCACGCGGCCGATCACCGAGTACTCGGCGTCCATCCCGTTGGAGAAGAAGAACGACAGGTTGGGCCCGAAGTCGTCGATCTTCATCCCCCGAGACAGGTAGTACTCGACGTAGGTGAACCCGTTCGCCAGCGTGAATGCCAGTTGCGTGATCGGGTTCGCCCCGGCCTCGGCGATGTGATAGCCGGAGATCGACACGGAGTAGAAGTTGCGGACGTCGTGCGCGATGAACCACTGCTGGATGTCGCCCATCATGCGCAGGGCGAAATCGAGGGAGAAGAGGCAAGTGTTCTGGGCTTGGTCCTCCTTGAGGATGTCGGCCTGGACGGTGCCGCGCACCGTGCGCAGCACGTCGGCCCGAATCTTGGCCGCCGTCTCGGGGGAGGGCTCCCCGTGCTCGCGCCGGTAGCGGTCGATCTGCTGGTCGATCGCCGTGTTGAAGAACATCGCCAGCATCATCGGTGCCGGTCCGTTGATCGTCATCGAGACGCTGGTGTTCGGGTCGCACAGATCGAAACCGGCGTAGAGCTTTTTCATGTCGTCGAGGCAGCAGATCGAGACGCCCGCCTCGCCGATCTTGCCGTAGATGTCGAGCCGTTCGGCCGGGTCGTCGCCGTAGAGGCTGACCGCGTCGAACGCGGTCGAGAGCCGCTTGGCGGGCTCGCCCCGGCACAAGTAGTGGAACCGCGCGTTGGTCTTCTCGGGCCCGCCTTCCCCCGCGAACATCCGCTTGGGATCCTCGTCGGCCCGCCGGAGCGGGTAGACGCCGGCGGTGTAGGGGAAGGAACCCGGGACATTTTCCAGCGCCAGGTAGCGCAGCAACGCGCCGTGGTCCTCGAACGGGGGCGTCGCCACGCGCGGGATGCGCGTCCCGGCCAGCGTCCGCCACGCCGCCGGCGCCTCGACCGGCCGGCCCCGCACCTCATAGCGGTACACTTCCCCGTCGTACGCCGCCTTGCAGGCCGGCCACGCTTCGAGCAGCGCGCGGTACTCGGGTTTCACGGCCGCGCGCGCCTCGGCCAGCTTGCGGTCGATCGCCGCGGCGGCGGCCGGATCGTCCCCGACCTCGCGCCGGGCCGTCTCCAGGGCCTGCACCACGCGAGCGCGCTCCGCCTGCGCCTCCACCTCGGCCCGATACGCCCGGCACGTCTCCGCGATCTCCCGCAGGTAGGCGACCCGCTCCGGCGGGAACATGTGCCGGAACGTCGTCACCCGCCTGCGCCGCTCCTCCGGGATGTCGTGATCGAACCGCGGCCCGCCCTTGGCGGCGATCGCATCCAGCAGGTGGACGTACAGGCCGTTGACGCCGGGGTCGTCGAACTGGCTCGCGATCGTGCCGAATACCGGGAACCGTTCCTGGTTCTCCGGATCGGCAACCAGCCCGCGTGCCCGGGCGTACTGCCGGCGTACATCCCGCAGCGCGTCCTCGCTCCCCCGCCGCTCGAACTTGTTGATCACCACGATGTCGGCGAGGTCGAGCATCTCGATCTTCTCGAGCTGCGTGCCGGCGCCGTACTCGGCGGTCATCACGTAGACCGAGAGGTCGGCGAAACCGGTGATCGCCGAGTCGGCCTGACCGATGCCGGACGTCTCGACGAAAATCAGGTCGAAGCCGGCGGCCTTGCAGACGAGCAGCGCGTCGCCCAGCACCGCCGGGACCTCCCGCTCGGAACCGCGGCTGGCGAACGAACGCATGTAGACCTGCGGCATGCGCACGGCGTTCATGCGGATGCGGTCCCCGAGCAGCGCGCCGCCGGACCGGCGCTTCGTCGGGTCGCACGACAACACCGCCACCGTCCGCTCGGGATGCCCCTGCACGAACCGACGGACCAGCTCGTCGGTCAGCGACGACTTGCCGGCACCGCCGGTGCCGGTCACGCCGACGACCACACTGCGGGCCGCCGTCGCCCGCGGCTCGAGGCCCCGCCGCAGCTCCTGCCAGCGCTTGCCGCCGGCCTCCGCCAGCGTCAACGCCCGGGCCACCGCGACATGCTGCCTCGTCGTCACCTCCTCGGGCGTCGGCGGCGGCGCACCGACCCACCGGATCAGCTTCCCGTCCCTCGCCCGCGCCGGCCGCGGCTTCCCCGTTGTCGCCACCGTCGGAAAGTCGAGCCGCTCGAAGAGGTGCCGCATCATCCCCTGCAACCCGAGCCGCCGGCCGTCGTCGGCCGAGTACAGCGCGGCGACGCCGTACTTGTGCAGCGCCCGGATCTCGTCCGGCCGGATCACCCCGCCTCCGCCGCCCACAACCCGGACATGCGCCGCCCCCTCCTCGCGCAGCATGTCCACCAGGTAGCGGAAATACTCGTTGTGGCCCCCCTGGTACGACGAGACGGCGATCCCCTGAACGTCCTCCTGGATCGCCGCCTCGACCAGCTCCCGCACGGCCCGGTTGTGCCCGAGATGGATCACCTCGGCCCCGCACGCCTGAAACAGCCGACGCATCAGGTTGATCGCCGCGTCGTGCCCGTCGAACAGCGACGTGGCGGAAACGATGCGGACCGGATGCTTCAACGGAAGCGGTTCGATCTGCGCCGTCATCCCGAACCCCTCGAACCCCCCTAGCCGCCGCGGCGGAGCTCCGCCACCAGCTCCTCCAGCACTCGATCGGCGTCCTCGTGCGGCACCTGGCACGTGCCCACGCCGCGGTGCCCGCCGCCGCCGTACCGTAGCATCAGCGAACCGATGTCCGTCTTGCAGGTTCGGTTCAGCACGCTGTGACCCACGGCGAACACGATGTTCTGCCGGTCGCGCCCCTGCATCACCTGGATCGAAACGTTCTGCTCGGGAAACAACGCGTAGATCAGGAACCGGTTCCCGGACCAGATCGTTTCCACCTCGCGCAGGTCCAGCACCACCACGTTGCCGTGCACGCGCGAGTGCAGCCGCAACATCTCGCGGAACTTCCCGTTCTGCTCGTGATACGCCCGCACCCGCTCCGCAACGTCCGGGTTCTGCAGGATCTCGTCGATCGTCTTCGTCCGACACTCATCTACCAGGTCCACCATCAACTGGTAGTTGCTGATGCGGAAGTCGTGAAAACGCCCCAGCCCCGTGCGGGGGTCCATGATGAACGACAGCAGCACCCACCCCTGGGGATTCTCGATCTCCTCCCGCGTGAACTGCGCCGTGTCCGACTTGTCGACCGCGTCGACCAGCGCGTCCAGCCGCGAGAAATCGATCCTCCTCTTCTGGGTGTAGTACCGGTAGATGACCCGCGCCGCGCTCGGCGCCGTCTGGGAATCGCCCTGGAACTTGAGCTGAAGGCGTTCCTCCTCGCTGCTGTGATGGTCGAACCACAATCCGCACCCGCGGGCGAACGGCACGTTCGCCAGCACGTCGTCCTTCGTCACCTCGACCTTGCCGTCCTGAATGTCCTTCGGATGGACGAACTGGATCGAATCGATGACCCCGGCCTCCTTGAGCAGCGCCGCACAGGCCAGACCGTCGAAGTCCGAACGCGTCAACAACCGCATGCAAGCCACCTCCTCGCGACCCCGAGGGACGCGGCCGGAGGGTAACCCAAGGGATGGGGGGCAGGGAAGAGCCATCGGCCGACGAGCCTTCGGAGGCCCGACGGCCGACCGCCGTCGTTGCGGCTTCCTCGCGTTCCGCGGCGAGCTCGCCCTCCCCGGCCGCGCCTCTCGCTCCGTCGGCGGAACGGCGGACGCTGGCCGCTTCCCCAAGCCGGGAAGCGGGAGGCCACGCGCAGCGCCGCCGCCCCCGTCGGTCAGCACGCCCGGCGGCGTCGGGCCGCGAACAGGAGGGCGAGCAGGATCGCCCCGGGCGCGGCGGTGGAGGGATGTCCTGCCGCCCGGCAGCCGCAGCCGGCGGTTCCCGGTTCGCCGCCGCCGTCCGCCGTGGGTTCGTCGGCCCCTCCGTCGAATCCGTCCTCCGCATCGGCGTCCGCGCCGCCGTCCGCCTCGGCCTCCGCCGCGGCCTCCGCTTCCGCCTCCGCCTCCGCCTCGCCCCCCGCCTCGGGCTCCGCATCCGCCTCCACCTCGGCCCCGGCATCCGCGTCCGCATCGGCATCCGCGGCGGGGAGGAACCGGATTTCGAGATCGATTCGGGCCGTGGCGCTGTGGCCGGTCCCGTCGTGGACGGTGGCCACCGCTGGGTAGACCGCTTCGGGGAGCGGGCGGCCGGAATCGTCCGTTCCGTCCCAGACGACGATGTCGCTCGTCGAGGTGCCGACCAGAGGGCGGGAGGGGAAACTGCGGGCGACGGCCATGCCGCCCGGATGATAGACGGCGACCTCCCAGGACGCGAGGCCGACGCGGTCGGCCGCATCGGCGAGGATCGTGACGGTGTCGTCGACTCCGTCGCCGTCCGGCGAGAACGGGTTGGGGGCCGCGCGGAGCTCGACCGTCGGCGGAGACTCGTCGACGAGCTGGATACCGTCGGAGAAGGTCTCGCGGGAGCCGCCACGCGGGCCGATCGCGCGGACGACGAACTGGTACATGCCGCCCAGGCGCAGGGGCAGGCCGGTGGGCGCGGCGCTGGTCGCGGTCCCGACGGGGACGAACGGCGGGGTGGTGACGAACGTGCCGCCGGGCGTGACGACGCCATACTCGTAGGACGCGGCGCCGGGCACGGCGGCCCAGGAAGCGTACAGCGTGTCCACCGTCTCGATCGTGTCGCGGTCCTCGGCCGGGAAACCGCCCGGCGGGTCGGTGTCCCAGACCCACGCCGGCGCCGGCAGCACCTCGTCGCCGACCTGGTAGAGGAAGCCGTCGGCGACGGAGACGAGCACGTCGTTGCGGCCGTCGCCGTCGGTGTCCGAGACCACCGGTTCGCCCACCGGGAAGCCGAAGCGCAGCGCCCAGAGCAGGGTGCCGGCGCACGGGTCCACGGCGTAGAGCCAGCCGTCGGTGGAGCCCGCGAGGGCGGCGAGGCCGCCGCCTCCCGTGAGGTTCTCCGTGCCGGTGATGCAGGTGAGGAAGCCGGGGTTCGCGCCGGCCGCCCGCATCGCCGCCTCGGACGTGAACAGGGCGCCGCCGGCCAGCCAGACGTCGGCCAGCACGGCCCCGTCCGGCGCGGAATACACGCGCAGCTCCGGGGACTGGTACAGGCCGGCGACGAAACGCGGCGCTCCGCCGCACCGGACCAGCGTGCCGTAGGAGTACGTGTAGCGCGCGTCGGCCGCGGTCCATAGCGGCTGGAAATCCGCGCGCCGCAGAAGGCGCGAAGCGTAGTACCCGCCGTGGACGAAGTACTCGTTCCCCGCGTCGGCCGCGACGTCGGCGACCAAGGGGAGCAGGTAGGCGACGAAGGTTAGATTCTCGCGCAGGATCGAGCCGGTCGCTCCGGAAAGGGCGAGGAAGCTGTTGTAGACCCCGACCAGGTCGGCGCGGCCGTCGCCGTCCACGTCATCGACCGACTTGGGATAGCTGCCCCAGCTCATCGCCCGGTTGAAGTCGGCGGCCCACAGCCGCCGGCCGGTCCGGCCGTTGAGCACGTTGGCCTCCTCGACGGAGGTCGTCGTCACCGTGTGGACGAACACGTCGGGCGTCCCGTCGGCGTTTGTGTCGCCGAACGGCAGGTCGTGCAGCGCACTGCGGGTCGCGTCGCCCATCGCCGTGGTCCAGATCGGAACGCCGGTGTCCAGCCGCACCGCCTCCACGGCGTCGAACGCCGGACGGGTCCGCGTCCGGGTCCAGTACACCACCTCCGCCGTCGCATCCCCCGTGAGGTCGACCGCGCTGGGATACCACCCCGCGGGGCGCTCCCAGACGACCGCGGGCGGGACGGCCAGACTGGCGCCGGAGGGGTCGAGTCGGACGAGCGTGCCGCGGGAAGTCCGCACCACCACCGCCGCCGAACCGGCGCCCGTCGAGACCACGATCGGCGTGTGCCCGATGCCTCCCTCCCCCGAGTAGTAGCCCCCGACGCGCAGTCCCGGCGCGGGATTGAGGGGGTCGTCGCTGAAGTTGGTCAGCCGCAGGTCCCGATCGAAGGAGACCAGGTAGCCGTCATTCCGCACGGCGAGGAGCTGCCGGCCCGGCGCGGTGAAGCCGTCGGAGAAGGCGAACGACCCCAGGCGGATTCCCGGCGGCGCATCGTACGAAGCCGCCTCGACGGGCGTCGCCCGGTCGGCGCGCAGGGCGACCAGGCGCTGGACGGCGGTCGGATCGTCGGCGAGGGAAAGCACCAAGAGCTCGGCGACGCCGTCGCCGTCGAGGTCCTGCGCCGCCGTTTCGAGGTGCTGCTGGCGCGTGGCGAGGCGGGTGCGGTCGAGGACCTTGATCGGGGTCCAGCCGTCGAGCGTCCAGAGCGGGGTCAGCGCCCGGCCGACGAACCGGAAACACCCGAGGCGGTCGTCCTGCCGGCCGAGGATCTCGGGCACCCCGTCGCCGGAGACGTCGACGATCCCGGCCAGCGACCACCCCGGGAGCGCGGCAAGCTCCATCCCGTCCGCCGCGCCGTACACCTCGAGCGTCCATCGGTCCGCGGACCCCGAGTAGAAGCTGGTGACGACCTCGAGTGTCCCGTCGCCGTCGGCATCGACCAGCGAGCGGCCGTCGAAGACGTGGCGGTCCAGCGCCGGGTCGGGCGCCTCCCGCGCCCACCGCCGGACCAGCGCGCCCGTCGGCCCGTCGTAGTCGAACATCGCCACCCAGCGCCGCCCACTCGCGTCGCTGGCCTGGTAAGTGTCCTCAAACAGGAACAGCTCCGGTCTCCGGTCGCCGTCCACATCCGCCCAATCGCCGGAGGAGGATCCTCCTCGGAACGGACCCATCGCCGCCGATCGGTACGCCAACGTTCCGGTCGCGCCATCGATGCCCCACAGCGAGGTGTGGCCGGCGTAGATCAGATCGAGCCCGCCGTCGCCGTTGAAGTCGGCCACCGTGTCCCCGCCCGCCCCGCAGCTTCCCTCCCCCACCGTGCCCACCAGCCGCCACAGCTCCACCGCCGCGCCGAACCCGGCGGCGAACGAGTAGGCCGCTCCGATCTGGCCCGAATTCAACGTGCAGCAGCGACACTCTGCCAGATACAGGTCCGCCCGCCCGTCGCCGTCGAAGTCGGCCACGCGGGTGAGCGCCACCTCCCCCATCACCCCCGCCGGCACCTCCCACAGCACGCGACCATCGCCGAGCGCCACGAGCATCACGCGGCCGCGGCTGCCCCGCAGCACCGCCTCGAACGAACCGTCCCCGTCGAAGTCGTACGCGCCATCGATCGCGTACAACCCGAGTGGATCGGTTTCCCACAGCAGGATGCCGTTCGGCTCCTTCGCCAGCACCTTGCCGCCCGCGACATAGACCGCCTCCTGCAGCGTGTCGCCATCGACGTCCCAGGGGAGGTAGGCGGACGCGGCGAGCGAGCCGCCGAGATAGTAGCGCCAGCGGAGCGCGGGCGTGTCGATGTCCGAGCTTCCCGCCATCCAGGCCGTGCGCTGCGGGTCGTGTCGCGCCATCGGCCAGTCGGCCTGCGCCTCCGCCGCCACCAGCCCCGTCGCCACCCCGAGAAGGATCACCGAATCGATGCGCCGCATCGCAATCCCCCTTTCCGCCTCGCACGGCGCCCGCGCGCGGCGGGCGTGGAATCGATGCCGCGGACGATTTCCTACCCTACCTTGCCCGCCGCGAGGTCGCAAGGGTTCGCGAAGGGTCGCCCGGCGGCGGACCGACGACGGCGGTCGTTCCCGGGATCTAGCGCGGCGCGCGGCCGAACAGGCGGTCCAGGGTCACGCCGACCGCGACGCGCACCGAAAGGTGGTTGTAGTCGGTCGGCCCGGCGATCGGTTCCAGCAGCAGGTCGACTCCGTCCAGCGCCTCGTCCGCCAGCCCCCAGCCGGTGCCGAACACCAGCAGCACGGGGCGGGACTCGATCGCCAGTTGCCCGCGCAGCTCCGCCCAGCCGATCGTCGGGCGGCCGCGGGGGTTGGCCGAGGTGGCCACGCGCAGCGGCGCGGCCCCGGTCTCGAACCGGATCGCCTCGACCACGTCCCCCAGCGTCGGCGCGGTGCGCACGAGACGCAGGGCATCGGCCCGCTCCGGCACCCGCGCGCCGGCCTTCCCTTGCAGCCAGTGCGCCGCCACCGTCCGGACCAGTTCGCGCTGCAGCGCGATCGGTGTCACCAGGTGGTAGGCGACGACGCCGTAGGTCCGAGAGGCGCGCGCGATGTCGTGGATGTCGAGGTTGGTCACCGCGGTGGCGATCGTCTCGCCCGTGCGTGCGCGCACCGGATGGTGCACCAGCGCGACATCGACCCGGCCCTGTCCGCGTCTCCCCCCCGCCTCGCCGTCCAGCTCGGCCAGCAGCTCGCGATCCTCCGCCGTCATCGGCAGCCGCGCCAGCAGGTCGGGACGCCGCTCGCGCGTGCGCCGCAGCGCCTCCCGGCGGCGCCAGCGCCGGATCTGCTCGTGGTGCCCCGAAACCAGCACCTCGGGCACCTCCCGGCCGCGGAACTCCCGCGGCCGCGTGTACTGGGGGTACTCGAGCAACCCGCGGGCGAACGATTCCTCGACCGGCGATTCGGCGTTGTGCAGCACACCGGGCAGCAGCCGCACCACCGCCTCGATCACCGCCATCGCCGCCACTTCGCCGCCCTGCATCACGAAGTCCCCGAGCGACAGCTCCTCATCGACGTACTCCCGGATCCGCTCGTCAAACCCCTCGTAGCGGCCGCAACAGAGGGCGATCCGCGGTTCGGCCGCGAGCCGGACGGCGGCGGCCTGGTCGAACGGACGGCCCTGGGGGGTGAGCAGGATCTTCCGCGTGCCGGGCGGGAGGCTCTCGAGCGCGGCGACGAGGGGTCCGGGCATCAGGACCATGCCCGAGCCGCCGCCATAAGGCACATCGTCGACGCTGCGATGTTTCCCCTCGGCGAAGTCCCGGAAATCGAGCAGGCGGACGGCGAGGCGCCCGTCGGCGATGGCCTTGCCGAGGATGCTCTCCCGTAGGAAACCGTCGAACAGGTCCGGGAACAGCGTCAAGACGTGGATCTCGGCGAGGACGCCCATGGGCGATCCGCTCACGTCTCCGGAATCAGCAGCGCGAGGTTGCGGACAACGAGCGTCCGCCGATCCAGGTCGACCTCGCCCACATGCTCGTCGACGAACGGGACATCCACCTCGCCGACCGACGCGGCCTCGACGACGAGCACCGCCTGGGCGCCGTTGTCGTAGATGCGGACGACGCGACCGAGCGGCCGACCGTCGGGATCGAGGACGCGCAGGTCCAGCAGATCCTCGGCGAAGTACTCGTCCGGCCCAGGCGGAGGTAACCAGTCGCGGGGCACCGCGACCGCGGCGCCCCGGAGCTCCTCGGCCTGCTCGCGCGTCGCGATCCCCTGGAAGGTCACCAGCCAGCCATCGGCGGGCAGCGGACGCGCCCCGACGATGGCCAGTTCCTCCGGGAGGGCCTCCCCGTCGGCGACGCGCCGCCGGACCCACAGGGCGTCCAGGCGCGGCAGCACCTCGGACTCCGGATGGTGCAGACGCACCACGACCGCCCCGCGAATCCCGTGCGCGCGGACGACGTACCCGAGCTCGGCGAGCGGCGGTGCGCCGGCAGCGGCGCCCGCACTACTCGGCGATTTCGAGCTGCGCGCGCTTGCGGAGCTTGGTCGAGGCGGCCGCAAGGATCGTCCTCATCGCGCGCGCCGTCTTGCCCTCGCGCCCGATCACCTTGCCGAGGTCCTCCTTGGCGACGCGGAGCAGGAGGATCGAGGTGTGTTCGAGGGCGTTCTCCTGCACTTCGACTTTGTCCGGGTGGTCCACCAGAGCCTTGGCAATGTACTCGATGAGCTGCTTGAGTTCCATGGTTCCACTCCCGCCTGTGGTGCCCGCTCGGGGTTTCGCCGACCGTCCCCCCCGGCGTGCGTCCTGCACCGGGTCGTCCCGGCCCGGGTTTGCCTACGGCTTGGCCGTGCCCAACGCCTTCTCGTAGCGCCTGGCGATCTGCGCCACCGTCTCGGTCGGCTTGGCGCCGACCTGGAGCCAGTGCCGGTACCGTTCGAGGTTCAACTTGACCTTCGCGGGGTTCGGCAGCGGGTCGTACCAGCCCACCTGCTCGATGAACCGCCCGTCCCGCGGACTCCGCTCGTCCGCCACGACGATCCGGAAAAACGCCCGCTTGCTCGTCCCTTTCCTCGCCATTCGAACGCGAACCATGACTCCACTTACACTCCTCTTGCGGTCCCGCCCCGGGCGACCGACCCGCCGGCGAACCGGCGGTAGCCTACCAGGGCGGCCGGGCTTTTGCAACCGCTCCGCGATCGGTGCTACAGGCGGGCTCCGGAAGGCCGACGGCGAGTCGGACCCGGGATTCCGCCATGAGGCCAGGATGAGCCGCGCCGACGCCAGGGAACCCACCTCCCGCAAGCTGCGGCCCCGCCGCCTTGCCGGGGCGGTCGATCTGCTCTGCGCCGCGGCGCTCCTCGGACTGGCCGCGTTCCATCTGCGGGGAATCCTCGCCGGCGACTTCCCGGTCAGTGAAGACTACGACACCCTGATCCTGCAGTACCCGATGCACCGGGCGCTGGACGAGGCGCTGGGGAACGGGGAGCTGCCGTGGTGGGTCGCCGAGGCGGGGCACGGGCTGCCGCTGGTGGCCGAGGGCGAGGCGGGGGCGCTGTTCCCGCCGAACCTCGTGCTGTTCGGCCTGCTGCCGCCCTACGAAGCCTACGCGCTCGCCTTGCTGCTCGCCCTCGCCGCGCTCGGCATTGGTACCTACGGCTTCGCCCGAACGCTCGGCGCCGATCCCCCCGGCGCGCTGATGGCCGGCGCGGCGCTGATGCTGTCGGGGTTCGCCCTGGGGCACGAGCATCACCTGTCGCTGCTGCGGACGGCGGCGCTGCTGCCGTGGCTGCTGTGGGTCGCCGAGGCGCACGCGCGGCGTCCGCGCTGGCTCACGGCGGGGTCAGGGGCGCTGGTCGTGGCACTGCAGTGGCTGGCGGGCAACCCGCAGCTCGCCCACCTCTCCGCGGTCACGTTGGCGATCTACCTGCCGGCCCGCGCCGGCCTGGAAGCCACGGGCGAGCCCCGAGCGCGGCTCCGCGCGGCCGGACGGGGGCTGCTCGCCGCCGCCGGCATGGTCCTGGTCGGCCTGCTCGTCGCCGCCGTGCAGGTCCTGCCGTCCTACCTCTACACGGCCGAGACCGCCCGCGCGCACGGGCTGTCGTGGACCGACGCCACCGTGCTCGGATACCCCCCGCGCGACCTGCTGCTGTTCCTCGACCCGTCCGCGTTCGGCACGCCGATGGACGACGGCTTCCAGTCGGCCCCGGGGGAGCGCTCCGTGTTCTGGGAAAACGTCGCGTACGTCGGCCTGCTGCCGCTCCTGCTCGCGCCCTACGCGTTCGCGGCGCGCGAGACGCGTCGCCGCGCCGCGCTCCTCGGGTCGCTCGCCCTCCTCGCCCTGCTGATCGCCCTCGGCCGCCACACGCCGGTGTTCCGCGCGCTGTTCGAGGTTTTCCCCGGGTTCGACCGCTTCCGCGTTCCGCAGCGCTGGCTGATTGTCGCAGCCCTGGCGATCGCGAGCCTCGGCGCCCTGGCCCTGACCGCACTCGCCCGCCGTCTGGCGGAACGCTGGCCGGCCCGCCGCGCCGCGGGGCTGGCCTTCGCCCTGGCCGCCCTGGCGGCCTACGACGTCGGTCGGTTCGGCGACGGCTACTACCCGACCCTGCCG